>WFLX010008025.1_pt1 | contig 10206 bp, 10 predicted proteins | sample 4967041 | NCBI WGS metagenome assembly WFLX01 (sample SAMN12857096, study PRJNA449069) | gut metagenome | isolation source: stool from male and female vole | host: Microtus ochrogaster | place: USA:Florida | collected 2017
GGACCTCGCCTTCGCGGATGGTGAGGTTGATACCTTTGAGAATTTCTTTGCCGTCGATGCCGGCGTGGAGGTCGTCGACCTGGAGCAATATTTTTTTGTCTGACATCGGTTTTGTCGTTTATTGTCGTGGGGGGATGTTGTGTTATCTATTCGTGGGCGATCAGCCGATCGAGCCTTCGAGGCTGATGGAGAGCAGTTTCTGGGCCTCGACGGCAAATTCCATCGGGAGTTTGTTCATGACTTCCTTGGCGTAGCCGTTGACGATTAGGCCGATAGCTTCCTCGGTCGGGATTCCGCGCTGGTTGCAGTAGAAGAGCTGTTGCTCGCTGATTTTGGATGTGGTGGCCTCGTGTTCGACGATGGCCGAGTCGTTTCGGACGTCGATATAGGGGAAGGTGTGGGCGCCCGAGTCGGAACCGAGCAGCAGGGAGTCGCACTGGGTGTAGTTTCGGACCCCGGATGCCTGTTCGGCGACCTTGACGAGGCCGCGGTAGCTGTTCTGGCTGTGGCCGGCGCTTATGCCCTTGCTCACGATGGTGGAGCGGGTGTTGCGGCCCACGTGTATCATCTTCGTGCCCGTGTCGGCCTGCTGGCGGTTGTTGGTCACGGCCACGGAGTAGAACTCGCCCACGGAGTTGTCGCCCTTGAGGATGCAGCCGGGATATTTCCAGGTGATGGCCGAGCCGGTCTCGACCTGTGTCCACGACAGCTTCGAGCTGTCGCCGCGGCACAGGCCGCGCTTGGTCACGAAGTTGTATACGCCTCCGCGCCCCTCGGCGTCGCCGGCATACCAGTTCTGCACCGTGCTGTATTTCACCTCGGCGCGGTCTTCCACCACAATCTCCACGATGGCGGCGTGCAGCTGGTTTTCGTCGCGCATGGGGGCGGTGCAGCCCTCGAGATAGCTCACGTAGCTGTCGTCGTCGGCCACGATGAGGGTGCGCTCAAACTGGCCCGTGCCGGCGGCGTTGATGCGGAAATAGGTGCTCAGCTCCATGGGGCAGCGCACGCCCTTGGGGATGTAGACGAAGGAGCCGTCGGAGAACACCGCCGAGTTCAGCGCCGCGAAGAAATTGTCGCGGTAGTTCACCACGCTGCCCAGATAGCGGCGCACTAGGTCGGGGTAGTCCTTCACGGCCTCGCTGAACGAGCAGAAGATTATGCCCTTCTCGGCCAGCACCTCGCGGTGGGTGGTCTTGACGCTCACGGAGTCCATCACGGCATCCACGGCCATGCCGCTCAGCGCCTTCTGCTCCTCCAGGGGTATGCCCAGGCGGTTGAAGGTGTCGAGAATCTGCGGGTCCACCTCGTCGAGGCTCTCCGGGCGCTTGGCCGCGCGCGGAGCGGCGTAGTAGCTGATGGCCTGATAGTCGATGGGGGGAATGTCGAGGTGGGCCCACCGGGGCANCNCCNGGGTGAGCCAGTNGCGATAGGCCTTGAGNCGGANGTCGAGCAGNCACTCCGGCNCTTNCTTGAGCCGCGAGATGGTGCGCACCACCTCTTCGCTGAGGCCGCGGTCTATGCGGTGCGTGTCGATGTCGCTTTCGAAGCCGTATTTATATTCGCCGCGTGTGGCATCGCGCAGCACACACTGCTGTTGGGATTCTGTTGCTTTATCCATACAGGGATATAATGCTGTTTGCGGTGCGGAAGTTCACGGCCCCGACGGGGGCTGCGAGCGTTCCGCACCGCGAAATTACTCAATCTTTCTCACATATATATTATAATTCTTATAAATCTAAGACCGACAACACGGATGTGCCTCACTTGGTGGCGACGTGAATACATCGCTACTGCCTGTTTTACAATTGATTAGGCAATCACATGCACCTCTACACGTTTTTTCAGCACTATTTAACGACCAATAAGCTGGATAGTTACGATTTTTTTGGTTACCTTTGCAGTGATTACATGTTGATTTTGCATTATGATACAATGTTTTGAATTGAAGAATTTCGGGCCCATCGACAATCTGTCGGTAAATAATCTCGGGCCGATAAATCTGCTTATCGGGCCTAATCGCTCCGGCAAAACGGTAGTGCTCAAAGCATTGTATTGCGCTCAAAGAACTGTAGAACTGACCGACCGCGGAAAAAACAAAAACACTGCGGCGGAGATACTTACCGATAAGTTGTATTGGACTTTCCAGGTCCCCAAGATAGGTCAGATAGTGCGACGTCCTTACACCGGGCCGCTGGTATTCTCAATGACGGAGCGCAAGGGAAAGACATTTTCATTCTCCTTCGGAGCCGATACCGAGAAGAAAATCAGCAATATCACAAACACCTGTGTCGCAAGGCGCTCGAATTCCGTCTTTATCCCCGCAAAGGAAGTGTTGTCGCTGCTCAATGTAATCAAGTACAACCGCGAAGAATTATATGAATTCGGCTTCGACGAGACATACTATGATCTGGCAAAAGCTCTCACCCCTCCTACAAAGGGCAAGATAGCCGGTGCGTGTGCCGAGGCCCGCGAGAATCTGCTGAAAGCCATTGGTGGAAAAATCGAATACTCCAAGGAGAAAAAGTCGTGGGTTTACTATCAGGGCAAACTCTCGTTCGACATCAACGTAACGTCGGAGGGTACAAAAAAAATCGCCATTTTTGACACGCTCATAGCCAATCACTATTTGACCCGCGAATCTGTCGTCTTTATCGACGAGCCGGAATCGGGCCTGCATCCCGGCCTGCTCATGGAGCTCGTCGACATCATCGTAGCTCTTGCCAAGTACGGAATGCAATTCTTCATTGCCAGCCATTCCTACTTTATCATAAAGAAGCTCCATGTCGTGGCGAAGCAGGAACACATGCACATACCCGTGATTTCATTCAAAAATGACAACGAAGAAGGAGAGGCCGTCACCATTAGCGACCTTCAGGAGAGTATGCCCGAAAACCCTATCATTGATGAATCCGTAAAACTCTACGAGCAAGAAATCATGCTATGATGGAGTTTGAAGAATCCGGCCTGCAGTTCAGCCTTCCCGAGAGCAACTGCTTCCGTATAGAAAAGCATCGCATCGCCCGGAAACATCACCGGCATTCCTCGCAGAATATCAAGTCTTGCGAGTNTATATCTTNCATCAATGGCCGAANGNTTTTTGTNGANGCCAAATNATCCGCGCCGGTCAACACCACCGGAANAGTAGAAGACTTGATGCTCAACGNCGCGANAATGCCCGACAACTGGACTGCCTACGATAATTACACCACCTTTCTTCGCGACATCACAAAAAAGTTTGTAGACTCATACAGCATCCTCAGGGCTATCTCCGAAGGCAGCCACGGCATCGAGGAACTAAAGAACCTCCCTCTTCCATCCACAAGAGTGGAAAAAGACAAAATTGAATTTGTTCTGATTCTTAATCTCGCGTCCGATGCAGGCAATGTCAAGCGTGAATCCTTGAGCAATCTGAGAGATGCTTTGACAAACGAGATGCGTCCGTTCTTTTCAGTGTGGAACATATCGCCCGACGCCGTGAAAGTTTGCTGGCCGGAGCAAGCACAGGCAAAGTACAACTTCCTTGCCCTCGGTCGGTAGCAGTTATCACTTGGCGGGGAGGGAGGCCACTTCCAGGCTGGTGCTGGAGTGCATGGTGAGGCCGAAGTCCGGCAGGGCGGTGGTGAGGTGCTCGAGCACGCCGCTGTAGATGCCCTCGAAGGCCACCCACTGCGAGGTGTTGGCGAAGCAGTAGATCTGGAGCACGTAGCCGTCGGCCACGGGCGGTTTCTGGTTCACCATTATCATCTGGTCCTGGCTCATGTGGGGATTGCTCTTTAGATACGACGTGGCGTAGGCGCGGAACAGGCCCATGTTGGTCTCCGTGGTGCCGTTCACCACGTAGTTGCCGTTGTCGCATATCCAGCCGTCCTGCGTCTTGGCGGCGCGGTCCAGGAAGGTCTTCATCTCGGGATATTTGGCGGCCAGGGAGTTGGCCATGTCGCCGGTGGCGCGGGCCACGGAGTCGGTGTTGATGATGATGTTGAACATGATGCGGCGGGCGCCGGTGTCCTGCATGGCGCGGTAGTTCTGGAATCCCTTGCTCACGAGCTCGTAGGGGGGCACCATCACCAGCGTGTTGTCGAAGTTGCGGATCTTTACGGTGGAGAGCGACACGTCTTCCACGTTGCCGTCGGCCTGCGTGCCCGGCACGCATATCCAATCGCCCACGTGCAGCATGTCGTTTTCGCTCATCTGGATGCCGGCCACGAAGCCCAGGATGCTGTCCTTGAAAATCAGCATCAGGGCGGCGGCAAAGGCTGTGAGGCCTGCCAGCAGGGCGCCGGGCGACTTATCCACGATCACGGACACCACCACGATGGCCACCACTATCCACAGGATGCCCAGGGCCACGTTGAGGATGCCCTGCACGGGCAGGTTGCGCTTGTTGCGGCGCTCGTTCACCTGCACGAACACGAAGCGGAGCACCGCCGCCAGGCCGTAGGCCAGGGCTATGATGGCGTAGATGAGCACCACCTTGTCGATGATGTGCAGCAGGCTGCTCTCGGCGTCGAAGGCGAAGGGCACCAGGCCCATCAGCACCAGCGGCGGGATGAAGTGGGTGCACTTGTCCACGATTTTGTCCTGCAGCAGCTGCCGGCCCAGCTCGCCGTTGCGCATGCGCACGATCTTGCGCACGATCCAGCCCACGACCGAGCGCACCACCAGGCCCACGACCAGGGCCAGCACCACCATCACGATGAGATAGATTATCTGCTCCACGGCCGGGTAGCGCGTGAGTCCCAGCTTGTCGAGTATATTGTCGATGTGTCGCACCAGCCACAGGGCCACTTGGTGCGAGGGAATGAGATTTAAAGCTGTCATAAATAAAAAAGTTGATTTAATATAAAAACCTCCCGCGCCCGCAAAATGTTTATGGCCCGGGCGCACAATTTCGCAGCAAAAGTGTTACTTTTGTAGTATGAAAGAATTTGTCATAAGCAAGGAGACCACCGAGCGGGCTGTGCTCGTGGGTCTGATCACGCCCCAGCAGGGCGAAACCCGCGTGCAGGAATACCTCGACGAACTGGCCTTTCTGGCCGACACGGCCGGCGCCACCACCGTGGCCCGCTTCACGCAGAAACTCGACTATCCCAACCCCCGCACCTTCGTGGGCAAGGGCAAGCTCGACGAAATCAAGGCCTTCGTGGAGGCCAACGACGTGGGCATGGTGATTTTCGACGACGACCTCTCCACCAAGCAGGTGAGCAACATCGAGCGCGAGCTGCAGGTGAAAATCCTCGACCGCTCCAGCCTCATCCTCGACATTTTCGCCAAGCGCGCCCAGACGGCCATAGCCAAGACACAGGTGGAGCTGGCCCAGTATCAGTATCTGCTGCCGCGGCTCACCCGCCTGTGGACCCACCTCGAGCGCCAGCGCGGCGGTATAGGCATGCGCGGCCCGGGCGAAACTCAGATAGAGACGGACCGCCGCATCATCCTCGACAAAATCAGCCGCCTCAAAGACGAGCTCAAGGACATAGACAAGCAGAAAAGCATCCAGCGCAAAAACCGCGGCAAGCTCACCCGCGTGGCCCTCGTGGGCTACACCAACGTGGGCAAGAGCACGCTCATGAACGTGCTGAGCAAGAGCGACGTATTTGCCGAAAACAAGCTTTTCGCCACCCTCGACACCACCGTGCGCAAGGTCACAATCGAAAACCTCCCCTTCCTGCTCACCGACACCGTGGGATTCATCCGCAAGCTGCCCACCCACCTGGTGGAGTCGTTCAAGAGCACCCTCGACGAGGTGCGCGACGCCNACGTGCTCGTCCATGTGGTCGACATCTCCCATCCCAACTTCGAGGAGCAGATAGAAGTGGTGAACAAGACCCTGCGCGAGCTGTGCGACGGCGCCGACAAGCCCATGATCATGGTGTTCAACAAAATCGACGCCTACACCCACACCCCCAAGGACGAAGACGACCTCACGCCCCGCACCCGCGAGAACATCCCCCTGGACGAGCTCAAAGCCACCTGGATGGCCCGCACGGGCGCCGACGACTGCGTGTTCATCTCCGCCAAGGAAGGCCTGAACATCGACGAGCTCAAGGCCAAGGTCTACGACCGCGCCCGCGAGGTGCACCTCTCGCGCTTCCCCTACAACGACTTCCTCTACCAGAAATACGACACCGACGACACCCCCGCCGAGGAGTAACCGCCCCCCCCCAAAAAAAACGCGCCGCCAGGCCGGCCCCGGATGGCCAGCTGCGTTAGCTGCGTTGGCGCCGCGTTTAGCGGCGCGCCGGTGTTAGCCTATGGCAAGTGCCGCGTTTAGCGGTGCGCAGCCATAGGTTCCGGCCGCCCCCTCTCCACCCCCTTTTGCGCGCGGCGACCAGCCGCGCGCAAAAGGGGGAATCAGGCTCGCATGCCCCCGCTCGGGCTATGCCCTCGGGGGGCGCTCGCCGGATAAAAAACGAAGGAGGTTATTCTGACCGCGGGGTGCGCTTCGCTTACNCCACGGCTATGTCTCGAGACGCGCCCCCGGCGCGTCGCTTGGTGTGGACTCCCTGCGGGCTCAGTTGTCGTCGAGGAGGGCGGGGCGGAGGCGGCGGGTGCGCTCCAGGGCTTGCTCGTGGCGCCACTGGGCTATGCGGGCTTCGTGGCCGCTCAGCAGCACGTCGGGCACGCGCCAGCCGTTGTAGTCGGCCGGGCGGGTGTAGATGGGCGGCTCGAGCATGCCGTCCTGGAATGAATCCTTCNGGGCGCNCTGCTCGTCGCCCAGCACGCCGGGCAGCAGGCGCACCACGGCGTCGGCGATGATGGCAGCGGGCAGCTCTCCGCCCGTGAGCACGTAGTCGCCCACGCTTATCTCGNGCGTGNTCAGGTGCTCGCGTATGCGGTAGTCGATGCCCTTGTAGTGGCCGCACAGTATTATCATGTTGTCGAGCAGCGACAGGGCGTTGGCCATGGGCTGGGTGAGCACCTCGCCGTCGGGCGCGGTGAATATCACCTCGTCGTAGTGGCGCTCGGCCTTCAGGGCGCTGATGCAGCGGTCCACGGGCTCTATCTGCATCACCATGCCGGCCTCGCCGCCGAAGGGGTAGTCGTCGACCTTGCGGTGCTTGTTGGTGCTGTAGTCGCGCAGGTTGTGCACCACTATCTCGGCCAGGCCGCGGTCCTGCGCGCGCTTCAGTATCGAGCAGTCGAGCGGGCCCTGCAGCATTTCGGGCAATACGGTAATAATGTCTATTCGCATACGTGAATGTTTTTCGGCCGCAAATTTAAAGAAAATTCACTACCTTTGCAAACCATGCTGCGAATCCTGCACATAAACACCGCCGGAGGACGCGGCCCGGCCGGCAGTATTCCGGAGGCTCTCAGCACGATGGCCGCCGCCAGGGGGCTTGAGGCGCGTCTGGCGGGAGGCCGCCGCAACGGTTCGCAGGCACGGTGGATGCAGGTGGGCAGCCGCGCAGGCATGGCCCTGCACCTGGCCGCCACGCGCTTGGCCGACCGCCACGGGCTGCACTCGCGCCCCGCCACCCGCANCTTCCTGCGCCGCGCCGANGCGTTCGCGCCCGATGTGGTGCACCTGCACAACATCCACGGCTANTATCTCCACTTGCCCACTCTTTTCGACTGGCTGNGCGCCACGGGCGTGCCCGNGGTGTGGACGCTCCACGACTGCTGGGCCATGACCGGCCACTGCGCGTTTTTCCCGCCGCAGGGCTGCAATGCCTGGGTCGGCGGCTGCCACGCCTGCCCTGCCCCCGGCAGCTATCCGGCCTGCCTGGGCATAAGCCGCTCGGCGGCCAACTACCGCCTGAAGCAGCGGCTGTTCACCTCGCTGCCGCGCCTGGTGCTNGCCCCCGTGAGCAGCTGGCTCGACGGCGTGGTGGAGCGGAGTTTTCTCGCCCCGCTGCCCCGCACGGTGGTGGGCAACGGCATCGACCTCGACACATTCCGCCCCGAGCCTGCCCTGCGCGCTCCCGCTGCCGGCCCGCTGCTCTTGGGCGTGGCCTCGCGATGGGACAGCCGCAAGGGATTCGACCATTTCCTGCAGCTCAGGCAGCTGCTGCCGCAGCAGTGGCGCATCCGCCTGATAGGCCTCGACGCCGGCCGGCTGCGCGCCCTGCCTGCGGGCATCGAAGGCCTGCCNCGCATAGCCTCCGCGCAGGANCTGCGCCACCACTATGCCGAGGCCACCGTGTTTGCCAATCCGTCGGTGGCCGAGGGCNATAACATCACCAAGATGGAAGCCNTGGCCTGCGGCACCNCGGTGGTGACTTTCCGCTCCGGCGGCGCTGCCGAGGGCCTGTCGCCGGCCATCGGTGCGACCGTGGCGCCCGGCGATGTCCGGGCCATGGCGCGTGCCATCGAGGCCTCGCCCGGAGCCTTCGACCCTGCCGCCTGCCGCGACGCCGCCTGCCGCCTCTTCGACCAAAACAAGATGTTTNANCAANATCTCGATATTTACNACTCGCTATGAAATCNTACATCTCCGCTATCATCCTGGCGCTGGGACTGCTGGCNCTGGGCCTGAGCATCAAGGCCGGAATCGACAACTACGGCGCGCGCAACCGCGTGGTGTCGGTGCGCGGCCTCTGTGAGAAAGAAGTACNGGCCAACGTGGTGACCTGGCCCATCGTGACCAAGGAAATGGGCAACGACCTCACCACTATCTACAACAAAATCCAGAGCACCAACGCCACCATCATGGCCTTCCTGCACGCCAACGGCATCACCGACGCCGAAATCAGCGTGAACGCCCCCGACGTGAACGACACCCAGGCCAACGCCTACAACCAGCGCGAGCAGCTCTACCGCTACGTGGTCACCAACGTGATCGTGGTCAAGAGCGACAAGGTGCAGCAGGTCAACACCCTCATTCGCAAGCAGACGGAGCTGCTCAAAGACGGCATCGCCATCGTGGCCGGCGACTACAGCTATCCCATCACCTACGACTACACCGAGCTCAACACCATCAAGCCCGAAATGATAGCCGAGGCCACTCGCAACGCCCGCGCCGCCGCCGATAAATTCGCCGCCGACAGCGACAGCAAGTTAGGCAAGATAAAAGACGCATCGCAGGGACAGTTCTCCATCGAAAACCGCGACCAGTACACGCCCTATATCAAGACCGTGCGCATCGTCACCTACATCACCTACTACCTCGAGAGCTGATGAGCGCTTTCGACATCTTCGTTGTCGCGGTGGCCGCCGTGGGCGCCGTGCTGGGTTTCCGGCGCGGCCTCATAGCCCAGGCAGGCCAGATCATAGCCCTCGTGGGCGGCATCATGGCCTGCCGTCTCTTCGGCCCCGAGGCTGTGGCGCTGCTCTCCGGCGAGATACCCACGCCCGTGGCCGACACCGCCATAGCCTACGCCCTGCTGTTCATCGCCGCCTATTTCCTGATACTGATAGTGGCGCGGCTGATTCGCGGGCTTGCCGGCGCCGTGCATCTGGGCGTGCTCGACCGCCTCGCCGGCGCCGTGTTCAAGGCCTGCGTGTGGCTCCTCATCCTGAGCGTGCTCCTCAACGTGTGGGCCGCGCTCGTCCCCGGCAGCGACCTCACTGACACCCGCGCCCACCCGCGCCGCGCCCTGATCATGCGTCTCGCCCCCGCCATCAACGGCTACGTCATCGAAAAAGCCACCCCGGCCCCGTAGCCGCAAGGAACCCGGGCGTGAGGGGCGGCGTAGCTATAGTAGCTATTTTAGCTAAAGTAGCTATTATAGCTATTTTAGAGGGCCATGCTGGGGTGGACGCTTGAAAAGCGTCCCTCCAAGCGCCTTATATATTCCTCTGCGGCTCTGCACGAGGCTATCCCCCAATCCGGGTCAGGCGGTTGTAATATACAGCAACGCAGGCCCGGGTGTGGGGCCTGCGCTGGGGCTGTGTGTGTTGTTTATAGGATTAAGGATAGATTTCTTAGTATCTNGAAAGCATTGCCTGGGCCACGAGGTTGGCGGTCTTTTCGCCGCGCGACAGGCGGATGATCTCGCATGCGAANGGNAGGGTGGTGGCGGGGCCTTCNCTGGTGACGATCTCGCCGTCAACNACNACNGATCCGGCAGTGTAGTCGCCGCCATACTTGTAGATTTCCTTGCTCATGCCGGGGTAGCAGGTGCAGCTGCGGCCTTCGAGTATCTTCAGGGGGGCGAGCACGCGGGCAGGAGCGGCGCAGATGGCGGCGATACCGCCTTTGTGCTTGGCCTGCTTCAGGAGCATCTTGTTTACGAGAGCGTTCTCGTGCAGATTCTT
>WFLX010087403.1_pt1 | contig 10205 bp, 8 predicted proteins | sample 4967041 | NCBI WGS metagenome assembly WFLX01 (sample SAMN12857096, study PRJNA449069) | gut metagenome | isolation source: stool from male and female vole | host: Microtus ochrogaster | place: USA:Florida | collected 2017
TTTGACAAATATCTTCATTGGTGGGTGCAGGCAGAAGATGTAATCGGTCAACTGTATCTTGCGCGTTTCCATACAGATCCTACAGTGGAAGCAGAAGCTCTTTATTGGCTTAAATCAGCGTATGAAAGCTGGCGGTTTATCGCTGACAATCTTGTGGATCCTAAAGGGGAATGGTATTGGTCGATAAAAGCTGACGGCTCGGTAAACAGAGACAATGACAAGGCAGGATTCTGGAAATGTCCATATCACAACTCCAGAATGTGTCTGGAATCAATGAAGATACTTGATTCTATTTTTGCAGGCATAAATTAAGGGTTATGGTTATTCTTCAATTTGTTGAAAGCCTACTGAACTCTCACGCAGAGCAAAAGAGGAGCAGAGGACAGCAGAGAGAATCTTTTCATGCGCTCTGGAGGCGGACAACAGAGACGGCTTCGCTTCGCTGGCCTTTGCTACGCAATTTCCAACTAAAGTGAAGAATCACCCGAATAATATGTTTATAATCGTATAACAATTAATTACGGACTGTACTGACATATATGAAAAATAAATTTTTATGGATAGCTTGTGGGTTGCTTGCATTTTCATTTGCTGCATCGGCAGAGACTGTGCATATATCCACTCCAAATACTTCCTTGGTGCTTGAAGCTACCAAAGGGGAGCAACCAAAATTCTTATATTACGGCAATTCTCTTTCATCAGGCGATCTTCAGAACCTGAAGAATGCAGGGTCTCCACAACTGAATGCATATCCGGTATATGGCTTGTGGCCTGCAAATGAGGCGGCCTTTGCAGCAGTTCATTCTGATGGCAACATGACCCTTGATATGGTGACCGACAACATCACCGTCACAAAGAATCCCGACGGAGTAGAGACCACTACAATCACAATTACTGACAAGGTATATCCTTTTTCAATCGACCTGAACTACCGCACATTCCCGGGTCTTGACGTAATTGAGACTTGGACTGAGGCATCACATCAGGAGAAGGGAAATGTGAAATTGACCCGCTTTATGTCGGGTTATCTCCCGATTCGGCACAATGATGTGTATGTCTCTCAATTGTATGGCACATGGGCTAATGAAGGAAGAGTTGAGGAAGCTCCACTCCCTCATGGAGTGAAAATGATCAAGAATAAGGATGGAGCGCGCAACTCACATACTGCCCATGGAGAAGTGATGATTTCACTTGATGGTAAGGCTAAGGAAAACGATGGACGCGTGATCGGTGCAGCTCTCTGCTATGGAGGCAACTACAAACTGATGTTTGACACCGATGACACCGACTATCATCATTTTTTTGCTGGTATAAATGAAGAAAATTCCTCTTACAATCTAAAGAAAGGAGAGAAATTCACTACTCCCCCACTTGCACTGACCTATTCTGAGAATGGACTGGGAGGAGCAAGCCGCAATTTCCACAAATGGGGACGCGAACAGCGTCTGGCACATGGCGATACTCCTCGCAAGATCCTGCTTAATAGTTGGGAAGGTGTCTATTTCGACATCAACGAAGAAGATATGCAGCAGATGATGACGGATATCGCAAATATGGGTGGAGAACTGTTTGTGATGGACGACGGATGGTTCGGTTCGAAATATCCACGCAACAATGACTCTACATCTCTTGGCGACTGGACAGTAGACACTGCTAAGCTTCCGGGTGGTATCAAAGGTCTCTGTGATGCTGCTCAAGAACGTGGCATCAAGTTTGGCATCTGGATTGAGCCGGAAATGGTGAATAGCGTTTCAGAGCTCTATGAGCAGCATCCTGAATATGTAGTGAAAGCTCCGAAACGTGAACCGATACTGGGACGCGGCGGCACACAGATGGTACTTGATTTAGCAAATCCAAAAGTTCAGGATATAGTATTCAATATCGTTGACACTCTGCTTACTAAGTATCCTGAGATCGACTATATCAAGTGGGATGCTAATGCTCCAATCATGAACCATGGTTCGCAGTATCAGACAGCCGACAATCAGAGCCATCTTTACATTGACTACCACAAGGGCTTGATCAAGGCGTTGGAAAGAATCCGCGCAAAATATCCTGACGTGACAATTCAGGCCTGTGCGAGCGGTGGAGGACGTGCCAACTGGGGTATCCTTCCCTATTTCGATGAGTTTTGGGTAAGCGACAATACAGATGCCCTGCAGAGAATCTACATGCAGTGGGGCACGAGCTATTTCTTCCCCGCAATCACTATGGCATCTCATATTTCGGCCTCTCCGAATCATCAGACCAATCGCATTGTGCCGTTGAAATTCCGCACAGATGTAGCAATGAGCGGTCGTCTTGGCATGGAAATCCAACCAAAGAATATGACTGATGAGGAGAAGGAACAGAGCCGCAAGGCGATTGCTGACTATAAGTCGATAAGGAATGTGGTGCAGTTTGGAGATCTATATCGCCTGCTTTCTCCGTATGATGGCAAAGGAGCAGCGTCTTTGATGTATGTTTCTCCTGACAAGAAGGATGGCGTATTCTATTGGTGGAAAATGGAGCAGTTTATGGACCAACATCTCCCACGTATCACGATGGATGGTCTTGACCCCAACAAGCTTTACACCATCACAGAGCTGAACCGCATCGACAACGAACCACTCCCCTACGAAGGGAAATCCTTCACNGGAGCCTTCCTGATGTCGAATGGCCTCGAGATGCCCCTCTCCCACAAAGTAGANTGGAACAAGCGCAACGACTATGCCTCCCNNGTCCTAAAGCTGACAGCCAAGTAAAAGATTATACCCGCTGATCAAAGTATAATGGAAATCCAACCGAAAAGGCGACCTCCCCCAGGTCGCCTTTTCTTTATTTTATGAAAGAAAGTATCTAATTAGTCTGTACATTTATTTTTTATAAGTTCTACCCATTCCCTGAAATGAGTACAGTTTTCAAGAAGTACTTCAATCCCTATTCTTGATGTGACAGAGGCTCCGCTTTTAACTTTATTGTAATGATAATACTTTTCCAGGGCTGATATAATTCTTTTACTGGGAGCAGTATTAGGTCCATCATCAATCATTTCAGGATCTCCATATTTATCCGTATCTCTCTTAAGTCGTTGGATATTTGCACTCGCATTTGGATACTCCGAATTCAACTGCTCAATATCTACAAATAGTAATGCTTCAAATTCATGCAACTGTATATAAGGGAGAAACGTCACACTGCCTATCTCTTCTAAAAATTTCTCTTCTAAGTATGAGATTCGATCTCTCACATTGGCGATTTGTTTCGACTCTGCGAATCCAGGAAAATCATCTGGCAATGCGTAGTAATCGAACATCGTGGTAAAAATGTGCTTCTCATTTTCATTGTCATTGAATTGCTTTCGGAGCAACGTCAAATCCCGTTTAGCTTGGGCAAAGCTGAGCATACCACCCATAGCATTTTTCTTCTTGGAGGTAATGAGCAAGATTGGTTTCGTGTAAATTCCAAATTGCTGAAGATAGGGCGACAATACCTCTTTAACGAAACGCTCTTCGGTCTGCCCCTCACAGAGTATGTGTAACAGAGTAAATTTCATACAGGTCGACCTCCTATTACATTCTTATTCCATAGTTCGCTGAGAGTGTACTCCTCCAACCAATCCCGATAATCATCTTCCGGTAATCTTTTTGCGAGAGTACATTCTGAAGAAGGATCACGTTCTATCACTATTACATCATTTGCAGAGAACCCATCTATTATTGCTGTAGATTGAGTAGCTACAACTATTTGTGCATGACAAGCAGCATCCATTATCATTTGATTAAGTTGATCAATTGCATAAGGATGAAGACCAAGTTCAGGTTCGTCTACAATGATTACTAAAGGCATCGTTTCCCGGGGTTGAAGGAGCAGGGTTGTCAACGCAATAAATCGGATCGAACCATCTGAAAATTGATCTGCTGACAATACATAGTCATTAGCAGATGTATCAGTCCACTTAAGCGATACATAACCATTCACTGGTTCNANATAAAAANTATGGAACTGAGGAACGACTTCCCTCACATATTCAGTAANTCTTTGGAATGCTTCGGGNNANTTATTTTTAAGATAATAAAGAAATNNTNCAAGGTTTTCACCGTTCGACTGCAGATAATGCGCAGAATCCACAGCGGAAGCTTGTCGCATTGGAGAACTCAGGGATGAATCACTGAATTGAAACACTTTGCACCCACTGAGCAAGGCTCTAAATTTTATTTCTTCTTGCACGAATGAATTGACCAGTGCCGATTCGTTGAAGTCAGCATGAATTTTCTTTTTTAAAATCTCCTTTCCGTCTTCTTCCGTGCATTTGAGTTCTTCTGATGAGATTATAAGGCGATCTGGAACAGCAGCTTTCAGGCTAAAGCTATAACCACAGACCCTATTATCTTCCGAAAAACTGATAAGGGCAGACATTTCGGGAGTTTTTTTAGCTCCATAATAGAGGAATTTCTGATTAGTTCCATATTCCGCTATGAAACGTTGCAGACTGCCACGCATCATCAAGTCAACCATCTTAAAGAAGCTAATGATATTGCTTTTCCCAGCGCCATTAGCACCTAACAAAATAGTAACGTCTCCAAAATCCAACTTCAATGGATTTTGAAACGAAATAGACTTGAAACCTCTGATTTCAACCGATTTAAGTCTTATCAAACATCTATTCATCTATCTTATTCTGAAGTTATCGCTTTCTTACTCTTTATTTCTTTGCAAATTTAACAAAAATATCCGAAGCTTTATTAAGAATCAGTATTTTTATTCCTCAAGAAAATTGAGTCATTTCTCTATCTTCCAATCTCCGCTGCAAGAAAAAAGACTATCTCTAACTTCATTGTTTGGAATTCCAAGCTGAAATCGCTTTATCTTTNGATNNTAGCGTTTAATAGTAAGATATCCGGTCTGATATANCAAANCAAGGGGTTGAGNANAAACGAAGTCTNAACCCCGTAGGACNTCTTCAGTGCAATAACAGNCTATTAGTGACAGCACATCTGCATGCGCTCTCTTAAGTGTGGTAGCAATAAGATTTGCCATAACGGCATCATTCTCGTGATTCGATATCATTTTTTTATTTAAGCCATCCAACAGAGAGAATGGATTATATATTTCACTTCCGNTTTTAGCGAAGAGGTANCCTCCGTAGTTTTNCTNAAGTTGCGCTCTTGCTTCTTCTTCAGAAATACCGTTCTTTTCAGCCACACTACTTATATCCTCCTGAAAATTATCCAACATTTCTTTTTCTGTTATCCCGCATATATTCGCATAATCGCTGCTAAAAGAAATATCACTGATATTATTCATTGCAGAGTAAACATCTGGATTACCAAAGTGATTAACTCCAGCCAGGAAAACAAGTCGAATGTGCTCTGCACATGTTTTGAAATTAGAATACAACGATGAGAGGCGACTACCGTAATGTTTTAAGTTTTCCTGATTATTAATATTGTCCACAAGCGGCTTGTCATAGTTATCGACGAGTATGACAACTCGACGACCAGTCTTCTCATGTGCGGCTGCTATAATTGACAGGAATCTCAATCCCAATGAACTGGATCGAAACTTAACATCGTATTCGGTTTCCCATTTCTTGAAAATCTCGTCAAGCAGAATATCCAGCCCTCCTATTTCTTCATAATTATTATAGTTCAGATCAAGACGAAATACAGGATATTCTTCCCAATCCCAGTTTATTGAATCTACATATAGACCTTTGAAAAGATTCCGCTTCCCTTCAAAGAAACANTGGAGNGTCGACAAAAACAGACTTTTCCCAAATCGAGGAGGTCTTGTAAGCAATGAATAATTACGCCGATCCTCTACCAATTTTTCTATATACTGAGTTTTGTCAATATAAATATAGTTTTCTTTTCGAAGGGTATTGAAATCTTGCAAGCCAATCGGATATCCTGTCATTTCTGCCATATCTTGTTCAAGTGCTTTTTCTTATTATAACAATTCCAAAAGCAAAGATAATAAAAAAACTCCTTAATATCCTTGCAGACTTACTAAAATGAAATAAAATCTCCTCTGGTTCTTCGGCTTCCTCTACTGAGCAGCCGGGATAGGGTTTTAGAATTGCTCCTCTTTTTCTCTATCTTCCAGTCTTCGATGTAACGGGTTTCCAAGGAGAAATTGACACCCATGCGGATGATTTGGCTGCCATCCATCTGAAATTTCGGTCGTATTTCTTATTATCTATCTGCTTGGGGACTTTCTTTGCTCTTCCGCCGTATTTCAACTCGTTCATCTATATGCAGTCTTCCGTCCTGACAGTTATATCGATACTGTCGTCGAATGTGGANGACTCGGTCCACCTTTCTACTAATTAGGATGCACCTTATAATAATAATACCATTCCTTAATCTGAATAACAAATCACAAAGATTAGTCAATTAATAAAAAATGTAGATAATTGACATTTTACAGCTAAATCATTTGCAGAATTCAAAATAATGTTATAATTTTGCAATTGCAGACCGTCACCCAGACGTCCGGGTCAGGACCGAGGGATGGTGTGCAGACACATTGGAAAAGCGTATTTACTTGACGCTCTTTCTTGACTCATCGAAATCTGGTAAATTTCAATCTCGGNCAAGAATGAGACAACGGTAGATGCCAGTGCGGATTGTATATCTGCCATCGAGACAACGCGTGAGCGTTGTNTTNCGATGTTGTTATACATCATCTGCGTGAGGCTTCTGCGTTGTCCGTTCTACCGAGATGGGCAATACCAGAGCCTCGATGAGTAAGACGGACAACAGGTACAGACTCTCACGCTTTTTTATTTTATTCAAATTGAGACCAAATTGAGAGTCTATGGTATAATATCAAAAGCATGAAACGGCGATATTTCAATTTATTTTTCATTCTTTGCATTGCTACATTATTCTCTTCTGAATTATGCGCCGAAAATGGTGTTGTAAGACAATACCGCCAAGAAACAGGATTTTCAAACTCATTTATGATGGTAACCGAATATGAAAATGGAAATTCCTTAATAGTAACATATTCTATATGTCCACAATGCAGAGGAACTAAAAGATGTGGCGCATGTTATGGTCAAGGAGGNGTCTATATNGGAAGTATTACAGGCTATATGCCATGTATTGCCTGCGGAAGNTCNGGNGTGTGTGGTGCATGCGACTCAAATGGTCTTACAATTCTTGGCTCAATGTGTCTTGANTCNTATGGNAACATANTCTCTTCCTCTTCNATATATGAGAATTCATCAGATTCTCGATCNTCTGATCATAATTCAAGTAANANAAGTACTTGTCGGTTTTGTAATGGAACAGGCTACTTTATAGANCANAGTTCTNNTCCTGGNACGTTTGTCGGCAATACACCTTTTTACAACTCAGCAGGCAACAAATGCCGTTTATGCGGTTGTTATAACAAGCATTGGCATTTAGAATGCAAGCATTGATTATTATAAACTCCTCTATACTTCATATATTTTGAGGTTATCAATAAGTACATACCATTAGAATTTGAAAATTTGATCGGGAGTACATAATTAAAGACTTCCTGATTCTATTTGAGATGTAACTAGTAAATATCTAACAAAGAAGCGTTTTGCATATGTTTCATTGAGAAAATGTAGGATTTTTCGCAAAGTTTAAAGGGTTTAAAAGCAATGCTCCAACTACGTCATCAGTTGGTGTACCCATAGAAATATTCCTACTGTCTTCTCAACAGACTAGGCTTAGCTGACTCACGTTTCTTAAACTTAAAAATGAGAGGAAGAGTCACCTCTCAAAATTAAATTTATGAAAAATTTATTATTTATTATTTCGCTTGTCTTATTTATTGGGATAAATGCGAATGCTGAGAGCACTGTGTATCTATTTGCCAAAACAGCAAATAGTTCAGATCTCCAAGTCCTTTGTGATGGTAAAAATATCTGTGATCTTAATGGCCCCGTAAAGAAAACTATGGATGGTGCAGGGATGTTCAAGCAACTCTATAAAGTAGCTCATCCAAGCTATAGAAAAATCATTATCAACAAAGAAGGAAAAGTAGTGATATCTGTAGAATGCGATTTTACGAATTGCATGAATCTGCAACACACCATTACGAAGGGAGAAATACAGCTTGACCTTGAAAATGGGGAAGATTATTATCTTGACATCAAAGGTAAGGGGTTAAACGATATGGAAATAAAACTCTTGAATAGTAAGAAAGCAGAAAAAATCCTATCAGATAAGAAGTGGGTTGAACTTCCCACCATAAATGTTTCTTTATGATAATTTCCAAAATTTTTATTACTATCTTACTCGTGCTGTCTATCCCAGCTTCAGCGCAAGTAAAACTAAATTTTCCAACTCTGTTTTCTAACACCTTTAGTAAATACACAGATAAATCTAAGCTTGGTAAATACAAAGCTCAAAAGATAAAAGGAAAGATTTCTGGAATGGGCGTATTCTTATTTAATAACGGTAACATCTATTACGGAGACTTCTTTGAAAAAGCATTCCACGGTAAAGGAACGTTAATATCGAAAGATAGCATTAGTTATTGCCCGAGTGCATCAATCTATGTAGGAAAATTCAAGAACGGACTAAAAAATGGAATTGGAAGATGTTACACTTCCGACGGAGAACTCTTATATGAGGGAAAATTTAAGGATGACAGACCACTGGAGAGCTACCCTAACAATGCTTTTAATACGGAAATATTACCATATTTTACCGAATTTACAACTGAGGCATTTACTTTTCTAGGAGAATTTGTTGGTGATACTCCAAGTGGAACTGGAATATTTGTCTTTACAGATGGTGATGTGTATTTAACAGAATTAGTTAACGGAAATCCTAATGGAATAGGTGTGTTGATCCAAACCGATGATAATTGGATGTCAGAAAAAATAGAAGACGGTCATTCTACACCTATTTCATCCTCTTCTCATTATGAACTTTTAAAACAACGTGCCAACGAAAACCTCAATTCAGTGTTATCAGAATCATTAGGTTATTTTTCTCAAGCATTACAAATTGGATCACAATTAACATCTCAATCGCAATTTAATTCTACAGAATGTTCTATTCAATTACCAGAGGGCCAATTCGATGGAATAAATGATACTTATATTGATAATGATGACAGAATAAATCGAAGCCAAGTTTCAGAAAAATATAGCATATCTGAACAACAAAGCTACAATAGAGATAAATCTACCTATCATAAGTATGACGGATTATTATCAAAATATTTTGATGGAAATGGTACAGCAAGTGCATCAGAAATAAAGAATTGGCAGAATAAAATGAGAAAATTAAGAGAAAAATGGGAGAAAAAAGGTCGGGATTTCCCTCATTTTCCAAACGAGGATAGATAACGCGAAATTTCAGACTTCCTAATAAAATGTTCCATAAATCGAACGGATTACGGAACATTTTTTTATCCTTCAATCCTCATGTCTTCTATGAAACGGGTCCGGGAGGAAAAGGCACCACTGATTAGAATAACCTATTCTGAAAAGTAGGATCGCTACAGGTGCTATTATTCTTGATAAGTTCTATCCATTCGCTAAAATGAGTACAGTTTTCAAGTAGTGCTTCAATTCCGATTCGTGATGTGACAGATGCGCCACTTTTTACTTTATTGTAATGATAATGCTTTTCAAGTGCTTTAACAATTCTTTTACTTGGAGCTGTCGTGGGTCCATCATCGATCATTTCAGGATCCCAATATTTATCTAAATTTCTTACATGTCGACCTCCTATTATATTCTTATTCCACAATGCCCTGAAAACATCTTCCTCCAGCCAATCACGATAATCGTTTTCCGATAATTTTCTTGCAAGAGTACATTCCGTAGTTGAATCTCGTTCTATCACTGTTACATCATTTGCGGAAAAACAATCTACTATAGCTGTAGACTGGGTACCCACCACTATTTGTGCATGGCAAGCAGCATCCAATCGTTCCAATATCCCCAAAAGAAAAAAATAATCCAATTAACGAATGTTTTCCAAAAGTGGGTATTTTTACCTACTTTTGGAAATTATTCGATTGTTTAACGTTGGTCCCTCTTAGGGCAAAAAGAGTTGTTCTCCAGATATTTTTATAGGCAACTCATCGGAATTCGCGTTTCTAATAACTCCATTCGATGTGATCAAGACTGGTTGCGCATACTTTTTGCTGGGCAGATACAAATTTAATACGCTGACCTTCGTGCGTATTTTCTTCAATTCTGCGCTCGAGAGCCTATATCCATC
>WFLX010142933.1_pt1 | contig 10204 bp, 10 predicted proteins | sample 4967041 | NCBI WGS metagenome assembly WFLX01 (sample SAMN12857096, study PRJNA449069) | gut metagenome | isolation source: stool from male and female vole | host: Microtus ochrogaster | place: USA:Florida | collected 2017
CACGCTTATACCAACACATCATAGAGCATGTAGCCTAAAAACAGCGCCAGCACGAGAATATACGGGATGAGCCAGCTGATACCGTTCTTTTTTCCCTCTTTTCTGCACCGCCAGATATTCCGCAATTCCTCTTTCCGGCCTTCCCTGCCCGCCATCCACACGAGCACGCAGCCTGCCAGCGTCGTCGTGACAGCCGCAATGATCAAGTAGATGCCGAGCATCCTCGATAACAGCGCATTGCGCTCAGCCGTCGTCTGTACCACCGCCGTACTTTCTCCCATCAGCTCAGGGAACGTCTCTGTCAGCCACTCACTTGCATACATCAGGATCACATTCCAGCCGTTAAAGACCACATGGATCAGGATCGTCGCCCACAGGCTTCCCGTCGCCTCGCGCACCAGAACAAGGATCAGTCCGAGCAGCAGCGCATAGGCCGCCTGATTGAAATTCATATGTGCCAGACCGAAGAAGACAGCGGAAATGATCATCGCCTTAAAGACGCTCATGTCCTTTTTTAACGATTCATACGTAATGCCGCGGAATACAATCTCCTCACAGACTGGCGCATAGATCGCCACAATAAAAAACGTCACGCCGAACGGCATCAGCAGGAACATGGTACTGCTCGCTTCCACCGCGTTTTCCACAAAAAACTGCGTTGCCAGATTGACGACCGTGACAAGCGGCATGCACAGGAATGTAAAAAGGATGACGATCAATACCGTCGATATTCTGATCGGCTTTAATTTCAGCATATCGCGCCATTTCGTACGTGTCGCAAACACAAATATCNCANCCGGAATGATAAAGATCAGCTCGCTTGCCATAGTTANCGGGATCAGCCCAATCATATGGATGTGCGTAANATAATAAATCAGTCCGNATGAAACGGCATGATACATGAANAAGATCGCAACAAACAACCAGTTTACTTTTTTCGCGTTCATAAAGTCCCCCTTCTGCGGATTCCATTTTCATCCTGCACAATTTCTCCGTTTTTGAGCAGATGACCTACCGCACGCTTAAATTCGTTTTTGCTCATATCCATTTCCCGCCGTATCAGCTCGGGAGACGCCTTATCGTTAAAGCCAAGCTTTCCGCCCGAACTGTCGATTTCCTTTAAGATGCGNGCGGCGTCCGTCTCAATCTGGAGATACGCCTTTTCGCGGACGCTTAGATCCAGCTTTCCGTCCTCCTTGACCGCCGTTACGCGCGCCGTGATCACATCCCCGATACGAAAATTCCCATAGCGCTCCTTCGCCGGGATGAGCGCACTGTAACGGTCGTCCACCGCCACAAACACACCGAATCGCTCGCTCGTCTCATACACGGTTCCCTGCACGGTATCGTCCTTTTGATAAGGACTGTTCTTCTCTAAATATTCATACACATTCATCGTGGCGCAGAGCCGATCGCTCTTATCCGTATAAAGCGCGACAAGGCATTCCTCACCCACGCTCACCTTCCGCGTCTGTTCCTTAAACGGCAAAAGAAGATCCTTTTCCAGACCCCAGTTTAAGAACGCGCCGACTTTTCCGACCTCGACGACCTTCAGCCTTGCGATCTGTCCCTTGACGATCAGCGGCTCATTCACGGTCGCGATCAGCCGGTCGCCCGAATCGCGGTAAATAAACACGTCGATGGAATCCCCGACCGTCAGGCGCTCCGGCACCTGCTTGATTGGAAGCAGAACCCGCTCCTCCCGCGGCGCATCCTGTCTTTCGGCAAGATAAACGCCAAATTCCACTTTTCGTACGCAGAGTAAGCTCTGCCATGCTCCAAGCTCCATCTATGATCTCCTTTTTATTTCTTTCGTTCAGGCAGTATTTTTGCCCTACGCCTCCCCATATTCCAATTCCACGACCGCATACGGTTTTCCTTCCTCATTATTGAGGGAAAAAACCATCCTTGCGCCCTCCGCATCTGCTGCGCCGACCGGATGGATCACATCCCCAAGCAGCGCAGACTGCTTATATTCCACGCGGAGTCCGCGCACAACACGCCCATCCTTCTGTGTGAGCTCACGCGCCATGCGCACATACTCCACATTATTCACATGATCGTTGGTATCCAAATGATGCGGCTTTACCACGATCTCCTCAAACGCGGCCGGATTCTCCGGCATTGCGATCTTGCGCGGTGCATATTCCATCGGATACCGCTCGGACAGTCCGTACGCCTCTGCCATGGAATCGGGTGCCTTGACCGGTCTGCCGATACTTGTATCAAGATACGTCCATATCGTATTGGCATACGCCAGCACTTCATCCTCGGGCGTCCGAAGCACAAAATTACGGTACCCGAGAAAACCCTTGATGTCATAGGGAATCGTCTGGATCACCATGCGCTCGCCGAGGGACGGATAACGGTTGATCCCGATCTGGACAAACGACAGCACCCACACTCTTTGGCACTCTTTCAAATACTGCACGCCAAGTCCAATATCCTCGGACTGAAACGTCGTGCAGTCCTCAAAATATTCCATGATCCCCTCCGGTGTCAGCTTTCCGCGGCTGTCCGTCTCGGAATAGCGCACCCTGCTCTCAAACTGATACATAGCAGCTCCTTCCACTTCGATAAACCGAAAAAAGCGCCCGATAATCGAGCGCCTTAGCTGGGCTACAAGGATTCGAACCTTGAAATGACGGAGTCAGAGTCCGTTGCCTTACCGTTTGGCGATAGCCCAATATCATTGCGGCAGGAACATCACCGCCTAACACTTGACAAGTATACAAGATTCTTCGCAAAAATGCAAGCCCTATTTTATAAAAAAATTGCCAATCGATGCCTAAAAATGTATCCTAGGAAGAACGCTCAGAAAAACCGCTTTCCTCCAACAGGCGTTTCCGCTCCTTATAATCCGGCAAAAACCCCTTCATGTATGCATGAAACCGTTCGTTATGGCTCGGCTCCAACAGATGCACGAGCTCATGCACGACAACATATTCCACGCATTCCTCCGGCTTTCTCGCAAGCTGCAGATTGATGCGGATCGTTTTTTTTGCCACCGTACAGCTCCCCCAGCGGCTTTTCATATCGCGGATCGTCCAGTGAATGCAATGTACGCCCATGACCGGCTCCCACTTTTCCGCATACTGCGCGATCTGCTCTTTCAGGCGCGCAAGCTCCTCCTGCGTCACGCTGCGTTGGGTCATACTGCGCAGGCTGTCTTCCCGGTTCTCTTTTGCACGCGCGATCACCTGCTCCCTGTGCCTTATGATCCAATCCTCTTTTTCGCTGAGAAACTTCATGATCCGCGCNTCGCTAAGGCGCATCNGTGCGGTCACGAGCACGTCGCCGTGCGGCGGGCGGATATAAAGATTGATATTCCTGATGCGTCTGCGGTCCAGCATNACCGGAATCCCGCGAACGAAAATCATCTTCATAGGGTGCTCCTTTACGCCTCTCGGAACAGCTGTTTCACTGCCTGCGCGACCTTCTCGATCTGCTCATCCGTAATGCCGAGTCCGCTCGGAATGTAAAAACCGCGCTCCGAAATGCGTTCCGCGTTCGGACAGGATACGCCCCCGAACATCCCCTGTTTTAAGAAGACCGGCTGCCTGTGTATCGGATAAAAAAACGACCTTGTCCCGATGCCCATCCCGCCAAGCCGCTCCATCGCTTCGAGCGCGTTAAAATCATAGCTTTCCCCGATCACCATTCCGTACACCCAATAAATATTTTCCGCATACGAGGTTTCCGGGAGCGGCAGCATCACATCCTGAAGCTCCGCAAACAGGGCGTTGTAATGCCGTCCGATCTCACGCTTGCGACGGATATGCTCCTCCATCTTTTCAAGCTGTGCGACCCCGACCGNCGCCTGCATGTTCGTCATGCGGAAATTGCTTCCGATCTCCTCATGTACATAGCGTCTCGTGGAAAAAAATAAATTTCTTGCGCCGCGGCAGCGCTCCGCAAGATACTCGTCATCCGTCAGGATCATGCCGCCCTCACCGCAGGTAATATGCTTATTGGGATAAAAACTGAAAATANTGATGTCTCCAAAACTGCCGCNCTGTTTTCCATGATNGGTCTGTCCGTGCATTTCCGCCGCATCCTCGATCACCCTTAAGTGATGCTTTTTTGCGAGCGCCAAAACAGCGTCCATTTGGGCGGGAAGTCCGTAAATATGAACGACCATGATCGCACGGGTCTTGTCCGTAATTTTTTCTTCAATCCGGCTCACATCCATATTCCATGTATCCGGCTCACAGTCNANNANNACCGGNACAAGTCCCGCTTTCGTGACTGCCTGCGCGCAGGATATGATCGTAAACGCAGGAAGAATGACCTCCGAGCCCTTCTCTAAATCAAGTGCCTGCACCGCCGCCTCCAGTGCTGCCGTTCCGTTACTGACCGCAATGCCATATTTCCTGCCGACATACGCCGCCATCTCCTGCTCAAACCGTTTTACAAACGGGCCTTCGCTCGAAATCCATCCCGTATCAATACACTCACATAAATAGGCTTTCTCGTTCCCGTTTAGCAACGGTTCATTGACCGGAATAAAGTCACTCATACATTCTCCTCCTCAAAGACCGGCTGTTCCACCCGATACTCAAACCGGGTCTTATCGGCTTCTCCCGCATACGGTCCCTGCTTGATCTCGTACATTTCCACTTCCTCAAGCACTTCAAAGCCGTGTCCGCCTCCCGAGAGCAGGATCAGATCTCCGGCATTTAAAACATAACTTTTCAGATAACACTGTTCCTGATCAAAAAAATCAACTCGCAGCCTGCCGCGTTTGATCACCAAAACCTCCTGCGTATAATGAACCTCCCGATGAACGACATTATGCACATGGGGCTGAATCAACTTCCCTGTCGGATGGTGCATATAGGCAAGCTGCTGTGAATAATCATCCGGTGTAAAAAAGCGGATCCCTTCGTCCTGCTCGTCCCCCTTAATGATGATCGCCAGTGTTTCATCCCCGTGTTTGATCAAAATCGGCCGCAATGCGAATCCCTCCTGTTCTGTTTATCTCTCCCTGACATTCCCGGTTCCGTCCTGTATGTAGTATTGTCCGGGCAAAGCAATTCTAGCATGTATACAGGAAGAATACGTTCTTTTTATTTCTCCGCATATTTCTCAAGCTGAACCATATCCGCCATTGCTTCCAAGATCCGCTCCCTGCCCTGCTTATTTAATTTCAAGAAGCGCTTCATCACCTTGTCCTGCAGCATCTTACGGCTGGAGTTGTTCGTGTCCTCATCCATCGGCGTAAAATCAATCGGATTAATGCGCAGTCTGTCGCACATGCAGATGACCGTATTGTACGCCATACCGTCAATTCCACGGTCCAGCGCTGTCACCAGAGTCGAATATGGGATTCCCATTTCCATTGCAAANTNNCGCACACTTTTATATTGCGTNAATATTTCTTTTTTCATGCTCNCTGTTCTGTCCATTGCCATTCACCTCACCTGCAGATCCCCATTACCATTTCTTAAGGAACGTTTTTCTCTCCATCGGATCCATCCTTGCAATTTCAGGATCTTTATAATAGGAATCCGATTTCATATGCTGCGTCGATACCTCCTCGAAGATGGCGCCGGTATCCGAGGAAAACGAATGGAACTCCCCGCGCAGTACCGTCTGCATATCTCCCGGATGCAGCAGCTTCTCCTCCTGTCCCTCGATCTGCACCTTTAATTCTCCGTAAAGCACCTGAAACGTCTCCTCTTTCACACGGTGGGCATGCAGCGGATGAAACTGTCCCGGCAGCACGATAATATATTTCTTGCAATACTCTCGATTAATGATGTTGATGATGATCGCACCGTTCTGACGGAAATGCTTCATACCGAAATGATGGGAAATCTCTACCTCAAAATCATTTCCGAGCGCGATTCCCGCCTCGTAAAGCATACCTTTCGCATCATGAACCGCGCTCCTGACAACACCGACCCCTGTCATCATCGGCGTCTCGATCAGCTTTTCATTCTCCGCATAATCACGGCTCGCAACCATACCATCCTTAAATTCGCCGCTCGTAAGCTGCTTATCCTCACACGGCATCGCATAAAATACATCCGCCTCCGTCATGACATCCCCCTCTTTGATCGGATGCTTGGCATAGACGCCGCGCATTAACGATCGCAGGGAATCCAGTTCCGGCTGGCTGACATATTTGTCATTTTTCTTTTTCATCGTGCACATCTTTTTCGCAAGCAGCGCCGCTTCGACCCACTTGTCCGCCTGCTCAGGATTCATGGAATAGGCATTCAGCTTGATCGTTTCCGTCGGCAGCCCGACATGACGCTCTAAGATTTTTGCGCCCTTCGCAACCGCAAGCATTGGCACTGTATTATTATCCGGATCCTCATGTCCCGAATAACCGATTGTAATATCACGGTATCTGCGGTTCATCCTGTCGATGAAGTCTAGCTGCAGATTCTCAACGGGCGCCGGATATTCTGCGATACAATGCATGAACGCAAAGTTACAGCCCTTATGAGAAAAGAAATTGTACAGCTTATCGATATCGGAAAGCGTCTTCCCACCCGTGGAAAGAATGATCGGCTTATGCGCATAAGCTGCCTTTGTCAGAAGCGGCCAATCCAGCGCTGAACAGCTTGCGATCTTAATAATATCCAGCCCCTGATCCGTACACCACTCCACGCCCTTCTCATCAAATGGCGTGCTCATGGTCAACATCCCCTCAGCCCTGACCGCTTCTACAAGCTGACAGAATTGCTCATACTTTAATCTTGTACTCATAAAGCGATCAATATGCGGTACGTCCTTCCTCTCCTTAAAATCAGGATGAATGAACGTATCCATATCGCGGTACTGAAGCTTTACGGCAGCCTTTACATTATGTTTCCGCGCAACCTTTCCCATCGCCCGGATAATATCAATACCGTGCTCCACGCTTCCCTGATGGCTGTTTGCCATCTCAAAAATGAATAAATCCTGAAAAATGTCCTGTCTTGCCATCTGTATGCCCCCTGCATTCATTTTATGAAATCCCACATATATATTATCGACATCTTGTACAAAAAAGTGAGCTCTCCTACGCAATGATCTCTGAAAGTTTACCCATATACAGTTCAATCTCGGGCAGACACCGATCAATCGTCCGTATCGCGACCTCCAGATACTCTTTTCCGATCTTTGCCGTATGGATCAGTTCATCACGCGCCGATTCCTTTGCCTCATATACCTGTTGAAGCTGATCATGCGTGATTTCCTGCATCTCATTCTGGATATAGTACATCACAGGCGCCTTTTCCATCAGCGTGCTGACTTCACCCGTGCGCTCGAGCAGTCTCTTTAATTCGCCCTGCTTTAGCTTTCCGCTATAGGCAATCTCAATGATCTTATCATAATCCCGGACAGCATTTTTCGCGCGCCGTTTGATTTCCAGCAGTTCCTCCGGCGCTTTTTGCAGATAAGCGATCAAATCCCGCTTTGTCTCATCATCAAACANATCCTGGATCGAATCAAAAATCGCGTCTATATCATATTGCTTCGTGCAGTNCCGCGCCACAGCTTCAGCAAGCGGCATATTCTCCGCTCCCTNGNTCNGAGCGNCCCCCTCCGTNGCATTGATTGNATGAGAATCCGGATATTTCAGAATCTCCTCCTCAANCCACTTTTGATATAGTTGAANCTCATGNGAGGTTNTCACCTTGCCGCCATAATAGNCGTCCGTCTCGTCATGGATAAATTCATTGACATCCATTTTCCACTCGCCGCGCACGGATTCCTGCGAGTGTGTCTTATTATCTGTATAAGCAAGATCCTGTCCCACTAAAATGATCGTCTTAAACCCCATCGCGGCAGCCAAGGCATAACCGTCATTCGCTACCGATCCTCCCGAAGCAAATACCGGAACAAGAATCCCTCTCTTTGTCAGAAACCGATTTACATGCGGATTCATATCATTCATAAAAAACTTCGGTGCCCGGATCTTTAATAAGGTCTGATAATTATTTGACGCTTCCGTGAAGATGGGAATATCCGCAACTCCCGGGTATTCAAAATGCTTCTGGTTCTTCTGCGCATCCACCGATACAAACATGTCCGGTATGATATCATGTTTTAAGAGCACGCGCAGCGCAGAATCCGCCGCCATGATAAACGCCTTTCCCTTTAATCCTCTAAGCTCGTCAATATTCTTATCCAAAGACGGTCCGGACGCCACCATAATAAACGGCATGTCCTTCGGCACCTTCGCATAAAAATCCTCCAACGACTTTGTTTTTACAAAATCCGCCATATTCCGGATGCTATTGGTAAAATACTGCTTTCCGTATTTTGCTAAGACCTCCTGCGTCGCCTGCACAGAGTTATGAAACATCTGTACCGACCATCTCGTATCCTGCTGTTCCTTTTGAAACAGATTCCGATAATTCGGATACGGCTGATAATACAACTTATTCAAATCGCGAAAATCCGCAAACCGGTAAACGAACTCCTCTATCCGATTCGGAATGTCCTCAACGATCCACTCCACCCGCTCATCCGCGAACAGATCCGTATAATCACACAGTTCCAATAATTCTTTAAAAAATAACAGGTACGGCTCGTATACTACCACACGCAGCGTATCATCACTATATTCTAACAGAATCCGCAAAAGAGAACCGTTTCCGATGCCAAAGAAAATATATTTCGGCATGTAGACCTGCTGATCGATCTGCATCTGCTCCCCCCATACCCAGGGCGCCAGATCCGACCGATACATGCTGTCTAATTGATATGCCGGTCCGTTTTCTTTCGCAGCGACCAGCACGCTCCGCTCTCCGGCACCAAAAAGCTCCGCATGAACATCACAGGCGCGAAACCGACCGGGATCTGTTTGGGCAAGCACGACTGCTTCCCGGATCTCCTCAGAACGTTTCCCGAGCGCTTCTAAATTCTTTTCATACATTTCATTCCTCATAATCCATGCTCCTGTAAGATCGTAATATGCTCTGTCAGATTCGGAAGTAATACCGCATAGATCATATCAATCTTTGCAAAGGTATCCCGCCCCTCCAGCGTTTCCAAGATTTGTGCAAGCAGTCCCGTCCACTGCGGCAGTTCTTCCTGCCTATTCGCAAATGCCGGTAAGGTATAATCGTGAATGATCATCGGAAAGATCAGGTTCATCACCTGCGCGATACGCGGCATGACGATTGCCATTTTCGTTTCGTCCTCCGTAATGAACGGCTTGGCATACTCCTCCAACAGCAGCACCGCACTGCTAAGCTGCCCTGATATACTTATTTCGTGCTCTGCCGCACCCGTTCCCTGCTCTGCTGCTGGAACTTCCCCCGCTGATCTACGCTCCTGCTGTTCCATAAAAATCCCCCGTTTCCTGTTCTTTTATATTCATTATACCGTTGATCGCAGTAATTGCCAATGAGGAATTTCATAAAAAAAGAAGACCGGAAAACCGGTCTCCTTTTTTTATGATAGTTTTGATTAGCCGAGTAAGGACAATACACCCTGATTGCTCTGGTTCGCCTGTGCCAACATCGACTGTCCTGCCTGAGCAAGGATGTTGTTGTTNGCGTAACGAACCATCGTCTCTGCCATGTCGGTATCGCGGATAGCGGACTCTGCTGCTGTCGTGTTCTCTACGATATTGTCCAAGTTCGCAATGGTGTGCTCCAAACGNTTCTGAACTGCACCAAGGGAAGATCTCTGAGAAGAAACCTTTGCAATCGCCTGTGTGATCAGAGTGATCGCAGCCTTTGCACCTGCCTGAGTCGTCATGCTGGTCGTTGTGCTCTTCAGAGAAACGTTCTTCAGAGTATCAATACCAAGACCCTTTGCGCTCATCGTGGAAATCTTGATCGCAATCGTCTGCTCGGTCTTGTTTGCAGTACCAACCTGAAGCGTTACATTGTTGCCCTTAGACGGTGCAAAAGTACCATCTAACAGGTTCAAGGTGTTGAACTGGGTGGACTGAGCTACACGATCGATCTCAGATACGAGTGCATTAATCTCCTTCTGGATCGCAACACGGTCAGCCGTGGTGTTCGTTCCGTTTGCACTCTTAACTGCCAGCTCGTTCATACGCTGCAGCATGTCATGTACTTCTGCTAACGCACCTTCTGCTGTCTGTACGCAGGAGATACCGTCCTGAGCATTTGCAGATGCCTGTGTAAGACCACGGATCTGGCTTCTCATCTTCTCGCTGATCGTTAAGCCTGCTGCATCATCTGCTGCACGGTTGATCTTATAACCGGAAGATAACTGCTCTGTTAAC
>WFLX010177826.1_pt1 | contig 10201 bp, 4 predicted proteins | sample 4967041 | NCBI WGS metagenome assembly WFLX01 (sample SAMN12857096, study PRJNA449069) | gut metagenome | isolation source: stool from male and female vole | host: Microtus ochrogaster | place: USA:Florida | collected 2017
AGCATTTTTTTAAAAATTTATACAATTTTTTTAACACATTTTTTTAAACGGTTCCGCCATGCGAAAGTCAATAGCCTGGCAGCATTCGCCGAATGTCCGTGCAGGCACGTACGTCCANCTCATTGCTTGCGGGAATAAATGTACGATTTGTCCATGAGGCTTACTCACTTAGGACAAACTGTACAATCATTTCCATAGGGCGGACACCCGAAATGAAATAAGCTGGCGGTAAACACTGAAATGATTGATAAAAGTGCTCTTTGCGCCAGCTTATGCATTGCATGACCAAACCGCTATGATTGCCATAAAAACTTTTTTAAGACACAAAATCAAACAAGCTTATCTGGTTGGATTCCGGCAGTTTCCCCAGCAAATTCAAGGAATCCATAAGTTCAATAACCGTTTTGGACACCTTGGTACGCTGCCTGAAATCATCCTTGGAGAGAAAAGGTCCGTCCTTCGCCGCCTCCACAATTGCATCTGCCGCTTTCTCTCCCAAACCGTCAATACTGCTAAGCGACGGCATCAGCTTTCCGTCCACAATCTGGAACAATCTGGACTGCGCCCTGAAAATATCAANCNGCTNAAACTCAANGCCTCGGGCATACATCTCCTGCACAATACGCATATCGCCGTAGGCATCCTTCTCCTTATTGGACAGGGAATCCGAGCGTCTCTTATAATCCGCCATAATACTCTCCAGATGTCTCTGACCCTGACACATAATTTCATAGGAAAAAGCCTTGGCACGGATACTGAAAAAGGCTCCGTAATAGGCAAGCGGATAATGAATCTTACAATAGGCGATTCTCCACGCCATCATAACATACGCAGCCGCGTGCGCCTTGGGAAACATATACTTGATTTTCTTGCAGGACCAAATATACCAATCCGGCACGTCATGAGCCGTCATTTCCGTAATCCACTCGTCCTTAAGCCCCTTGCCCTTACGGACACTTTCCATAATGGTAAAGGCAAGGCCGCTCTCCACTCCCATCTGAATCAAGTAAGTCATAATGTCATCACGGGTACAGATTGCCGTGGAAATGGTTGCTTTCCCCTCCTGAATTAATGTCTGGGCATTCCCCAGCCACACATCCGTGCCGTGGGACAGTCCCGAGATACGCACCAGATCCGAGAAAGAAGTTGGCTTTGCGTCAATTACCATCTGCATGGCGAAATCCGTACCAAACTCAGGTATTCCCAAAGCACCCAGCTTACAGCCGCCAATCTGCTCCGGTGTAATACCCAGCGCTTCCGTGTTTTGGAACAGCGACATCACATCCCTGCCGTCCAAGGGAATGGTGACAGGGTCTTTTCCCGTCAAATCCTGCAGCATACGAATCATGGTGGGATCATCGTGCCCCAGAATATCAAGCTTTAACAGGTTGTGGTCAATGGAGTGATAATCAAAATGTGTTGTGACGGTATCCGTTGTCATATCGTTTGCCGGATGCTGCACTGGGGTAAAGGAATTGATATCCTGCCCCAGAGGAAGCACCACGATGCCTCCCGGATGCTGCCCCGTGCTTCGTCTGATTCCGGTACACCCCACAGTGATACGGTTTATCTCGCTGGTGCGCTTATGCACGCCCCGCTCCTCAAAATAATTCTTCACATAGCCAAAGGCGGTCTTATCCGCCAGCGTACCAATGGTACCTGCCCTAAAGGTCTGCCCTGCGCCGAAGATAACCTCCGTATATTTGTGTGCCTTTGANTGATNNTCNNCCGAGAAANTNAAATNAATATANNGGNTCCTNGTCGCCCTTGAAGCCAAGGAACGTCTCAAAGGGAATGTCAAAGCCGTCCTTGTGCAGCGCTTCACCGCACACAGGNCACACCTTGTCCGGCATGTCAATACCCGCCTTTCCNGCGTAAGCCTNAACGTCCTCCTCCNNAAAATCCACNTAATGGCACTTACTGCAATNATAATGAGGACTTAATGGGTTTACCTCCGTTATTCCCGCCATGGTGGCAACAAAGGAGCTTCCCACGGACCCGCGGGAGCCCACCAGATACCCGTCCTCCACCGACTTCCACACCAGCTTCTGGGCGATGATATACATCACGGCAAAGCCGTTACTGATAATGGAATTCAGCTCCTTCTGCAGGCGTTTCTCCACTATGTCCGGCAAATCCGGACCGTAAATTTCATGCGCCTTATTATAGCAAATCTCCGTCAAAGTCTTGTCACTGTCCGCAATCACGGGAGGACNTTTNTCGGGTCGCACGGGAGCGATGGTTTCAATCATATCCGCAACCATGTTGGTATTGGTGANGACAACTTCCTTTGCTTTATCNCTGCCCAGATAAGAAAATTCCTCCAGCATNTCCTCAGTAGTATGTAAATACAGGGGGGCCTGATCGTCCGCATCCGTAAAGCCCTTGCCCGCCATAATAATACGGCGGTAAATCTCGTCCTCAGGGTCTAAGAAATGTACATCACAGGTGGCGACCACCGGCTTATGGAACTGCTCGCCCAACGCCACTATTTTTCGGTTCACATTCCGAATATCCTCAATGGAGTTAATTTCCCTGACCTTCTCGGACTCAATCATGAATTTATTGTTCCCGCAGGGCTGAATCTCCAGATAATCGTAAAAATTTACCAGCCTTGCTATCTGCACATCCGACTGCCCGTCCAGAAGCGCCCGATACAGCTCTCCCGCCTCGCAGGCGCTTCCCAGAATCAAGCCCTCCCGGTATTTCATCACCAGACTTTTGGGCACTCTCGGATGCCTGTTAAAATAGGTCAGATGGGACTCCGACACCAGACGGTAGAGGTTAATCCGCCCCATATCATTTTTGGCAAGAATAATGGCGTGATAGGAGGGAAGCCTGCGCACCAGCTCCACACTTGCCGCGCCTAAAGCGTTTACCTGCGCCAGCGTATCCGCCCCTTCCTCATGAAGCATAGTAATAAATTTTACAAAAATATGTGCCGTTGCCTCCGCATCATCCACCGCACGATGATGGTTCTCCAAGGATATGCCCAGAGTCTTCGCCACTGCGTCCAGCGTATGCTTCGCCTGATTTGGCAGAAGCACTCTTGCAATACCTACCGTATCCACATAGGTGTACTCCGTGGGATAGCCAAACCTCCGGGAATTCTCCATAATAAAGCTCATATCAAAATTGGCGTTATGCGCCACCAGAACACATCCATGACAAAATTCCAGAAATTCCGGAAGAATCACATCTATGGTAGGGGAATCCACCACCATATCATCGCGAATGCTTGTGAGTTTTTCAATTTCAAAGGGAATGGGCACCTGAGGATTGACAAAGGTGGAATATCTGTCCACAATTTTGCCGCCGGACACCTTCACAGCCCCAATTTCAATAATACGGTTATTTACCGGCGAAAAGCCTGTAGTCTCAATATCGAATACCACAAAATCAGCTGACAAATCCTGACCCTTATCGCCGGTCACAATCTCGCGAAGGTCATCTACCAAATATGCCTCCATACCGTATATAATCTTGAAAAAATCCTGCTTGTCCGGATTCTCCTCCCCCGCCTCCTTTCGCTTATTCTTCTCCGCCTTCCATAGATCATCCCACACATGGTTGGCGTCCGTAAAGCTTTGCACCACACCATGGTCCGTAATGGCAATTGCCCTGTGCCCCCATTTATAGGCACGCTTTACAATATCCTTCGCCTCGGAAACCCCGTCCATATCGCTCATCTTTGTATGACAGTGAAGCTCCACCCTCTTGTGGGGAGAAATGTCCGCACGCCTTACGGTGAAATCCGGTATTTTCTTAATGCCGGCAATGGAACCGATAGTCAGCTCATGGTCGAACTTGTCCACCATGCTGATGCCTTTCACCTTCACAAATGCTCCTGCCTTGATTCCTCCCAATATTTCCTCCACCTGATCGTTACGGCAGAACATTTTCACCNTCANTGTNNCNGTAAAATCCGTNATGTCAAAGATNATGATCGTTTTTTCATTCTTAATCTCCCNCTNATCTANATTGAGGATTNTGCNTCNGATANCCACCTCTCCCATCTCGCCGATGATATCCTCTATTTTCATTGCCTCCTCTTCAAATTCTCTGCCGTACAACACATCCGGATTATCGGAGCGCTTTACGCTTTTGCCGAAATCACCGCCCCTGCGGAATTCTCCCTTCTTAAACTCGCTACGCTTAAATTCGCTCCTGCGGACGACACCTGCCTGAGAACCGCCGGCGCTGCCAAATGCCGCTGCACTGCCCGAAGCCGCGCCGTTCCCCGCGATATTGCCAGTTCCCCCGCTGTCTGTGGCTTCCACCGATGCGGCTGCCCCCACGGGAACGCCTCCTCCGGAAATTGTCGTGCCTCCAAAAGCGCCTCCTCCGGAAGCTGCTGTATCGCCCATTCCGCCTGTTCCTTCCTCCCCGGATGCTCCCAAAGAATGGGCTGCGTCGGCATTGCCCTTCACTCGCCTGTAGATTTCAGATACCTTCATCTGAATCTTATGCTCCTCGTCCTCCCTTGAAATGCCTTCCTGCGCCTCCCTGTACTCCACCACGATGGATACCGAAAAGCCGCAGCGCTCCACAAGCACCTTCTCCAGCACCCGGACAAGCTCCTCTTCCTTGCTGCGCACTAGTACGGTATCCTCCACTGTCAGCACCATTTTATCTTCTGAAGGATAGGCTATCTGCGCCGTCTTAAAGGCATTGTACTCAATATGACTGTACTCCCGAAGCTCCGCCAGAATACTATCCCTGTAAATGTCTATCAGCTTTTCCGGATTATACTGTGAAGACAAAACAAAGCGCTCATAAATCTTAATAGCCATATTGGCATTTGGAAAAAGCTGCTTTTTTATCTCACCTTCCACAGCCCAGATATCTTCCTTGGCAATCAGCCTGGTGCTGTAAAGGTAAATGCGTAAAAAATCCTTCCGCTTTGTGGCAGAAATCTTCTCCACATCAGTCTGCTCCATAATATCACGGATTGTTTTATTCAATTTCAGGGTTGGAAATACTTCAAAAAACCGTTTGCCCATGATTAGTCACCTAGTTCCAGTTGTCAAGTTCTTCCCGCAAAGCGGAAAGTAATTCCTCCTCCGGCACCTTACGGATAATTTCACCTTTTTTAATAAGAAGCCCTTCTCCAATACCGCCGGCAATTCCAAGGTCAGCTTCCCTTGCTTCTCCCGGACCGTTTACCACACAGCCCATAACGGCAACCTTGATATCCAGCGGATAATCCTCTACCAGCTGCTCCACCTTGAATGCCAGATCAATTAGATTTATCTGCGTTCTGCCGCAGGTGGGGCAGGACACCACCTCAATGCCCCCCTTACGGAGCCCCAGTGTCCGCAGAATCAGCTTGGCGGATTTAATCTCCTCCACCGGATTACCGGTCAGGGATACCCGGACGGTATCGCCGATACCCTGATTCAAAATCAGTCCCAGCCCGATTGCGGACTTGATGTTGCCGCTCTGAACCGTGCCCGACTCCGTAATGCCCACATGAAGGGGATAATCTGTTTTGCCTGCCAAAAGCTCATGTGCCTTTACGCACATGAGGACATCGGAGGATTTGATACTGATTACCATATTGTCATAGCCTAAATCTTCTATAATATGTACCTTATCCAGAGCGCTCTCCACAATCCCCTCAGCCGTAACTCCGCCATATTTTTCTATAAGGGGCTTTTCCAGAGAGCCGCTGTTGACGCCCACCCGAATGGGAATATTCCGCTCCTTCGCCACGTCAACTACCGCCTTCACTTTTTCCGCGCTTCCGATATTGCCGGGATTGATGCGAATCTTGTCTGCGCCGTTCTCCATGGCGGCAAGCGCCATTTTATAGTCGAAGTGAATATCTGCCACAAGGGGAATGTGAATCTGCTTCTTAATCTCCGAAACTGCCTTCGCCGCCTCAAGAGTAGGAACGGTACAACGGATAATTTCACAGCCCGCTCTCTCAAGCTCTAAAATCTGAGCCACCGTCGCCTGTATATCCTCCGTCTTGGTATTAGTCATTGACTGTATCAAAATAGGATTGCCTCCCCCTATCCTGCGGTCTCCGATCTGAATTACCTTTGTTCTCTCTCTATACACAGCCTTATTTTCACTCATTTATAAAATCCTCCTTAACGGCTCCTAATCGCCATTCAAAATTCATGATTACCGCAAATTACGGGCAAAGACCCGTAAAACCCTTGGTTTCACGGGTTCGCTCCGCTCGCCAAACGGTCTGACAAACATCAGCCCGAGCAAGCACGACAGACGCACAGCGGCTGGATTCTTGAGTGTATTATACCACAATTCCCGGCACGCCTCAATGGCTACCTGTCCGACCCTGCAGGCCAACATTACTTTTATATTATGTTACAGGAATAATCCCGTCTTTACAAGTCCTAAGAAGGGAAAACCGCCCCGGTTCCTCAACCCAATACAGTCAGGATTTGTTCCTGTCTCCTACACAAAACTGTCCGGAGGAAACCTGTACCGCATACCCCGCTATGCACAGGCGCATCAAAATAATACTGACTTCGGACGCCGGCAGGGATGCAGGAAGCAGCAGCCTTATCTCGTCCATAGACCGGGGCTGGAAATCTAAAAGCTTATAGACACACTGCATTTCTTCCGTAAGCAAAGGATTCCTTTCCTGTATTTTCTCTGCCGACCGCCATTCCCCTCCCTGCTTCTTGCGCACGCCCACGTCAGGCTTTTTATCCCCTTTTTGTCTTTCTATCAGTTCCCGAAGCTCTTCTACAAAATCCTGCGGTGACAGAAATACTCCCGCCCCCTGCTTTAACAATCTGTTACAGCCGTCACTCAGGCGGTCAGTAACCCTGCCCGGCACTACATAGACCTCCTTTCCCTGCTCCAATGCCATGTCAACCGTAATCAGCGTACCGCTCTTCCCCCTTGCCTCAATCACCACCACAGCGTCCGCAAGCCCGCTGACAATACGGTTGCGGGGCGGAAAGTTGCCGGAAACCGGCGGCGTTCCCGGTCGGTAAGCGGACAGCACGCCTCCCCGCCGTGCCAGTTCCCCGTAAAGCTCCTTGTTAGACGCCGGATAACAAATATCCGCCCCGCACCCCAGCACGCCGAAAGAGCTGCCTCCCGCTTTTAGCGCCGCTTCCTGACTGATGCCGTCAATCCCCCTCGCCATACCGCTGACAACCTGTATTCCCTGTTCCCCTAAGTATCNCCCCNGCTCCTTAGCCACATAGCTTCCATACCGCGAGCAATCTCTTGCNCCGACTACAGCCACGGAAAGCCTTTCATTGTCCGGAAGCCTTCCCTTATAAAACAAAGCAAAGGGCGCATCCGGAATTCGTTGTAATCTCTCGGGGTATTCTTCACTACCCTGCCATGTAAAGCCAAGCCCCAGCTTCCTTAATTGCTCATACTCTTCTCTCAGCCGCCAAACACTTTTTACTTGCTTCAGACTTTGAAGCTGTTTCTTGTTTAGTATCTTCCCCAGCAGCTCATCGGAAGCTCCGTATACCTGTGTGGGATTTTGACAGGCGCCAAGCAGACTGGCGATTGTTTTATCCCCGATGCCCGGCAGGCTGCTCAGCCAATAGGCATAATATTCTTCTTTCTGTTCCATCTATAATAATCCTCCATGCTGCCAACAACCCACGAATTTGGGCGTCAGCACAATATTTGCAAAACGAACAAGCTCGTTTGTGAAAAATCTCTGATTTTTCACACTTCCTCCCAAGCTTATATCCAATATTCCTGCGCTGGGCGATAACACGCCGCTTCCAGTAAATGTTTTGTACCTATACCGTCTTCCCCCGCCAAATCTGCAATGGTGCGCGCCACCTTTAAAATTCTGTGATACGCTCTGGCGCTGAGTCTCAGGGAAGTATAAAGCTCCTCCATACATTTTTGCTCCTCCTTCCCCAAAGCACAGTATTTCTCCACATCCCCGCTCTCTATATCACCGTTAAATCGATATCTTGTTCCCTCAAAACGTTCCTCCTGCCTCTTTCTTGCTGTCTCCACTCTTTTTCGCAGCTTGGCACTGCTCTCCTGTCGGCACGGATTATGCAGGCTGGAAATATCCACGGCATGCAGCTCCACACATAAGTCAATACGGTCTAAAATAGGACCCGACACCTTACTCATATACCGCTTCACCTGCATTTTTGTACAGCGGCATTGATTCCTGTCCGGATAATATCCGCAGGGACAGGGATTCATGGCGCACACCAGCATAAAATCCGCCGGATAACTAAAATTTGCATTCACTCTTGCCACCGAAACAGTATGCTCTTCCAAGGGCTGGCGCAGGCTATCCAATACATTCCGCTGAAATTCTGGAAGCTCGTCCAGAAAGAGGACACCCCTGTGGGCAAGGGAAATCATTCCCGGTCTGGGTATTGAACCTCCTCCCGTCAATGCAGCCTGAGAAATGGTATGATGCGGACTTTGAAAGGGTCTTTCCGTCACTAAAGACTGCTCCTCCTTCAGAACACCCGCAACGCTGGCCACCGCAGTTACCTCCAGACTTTCCTCCAGCGTAAGTGGGGGCATGATGCCGGGAATCCGTCTGGCAATCATGGACTTCCCCGCTCCGGGCGGACCCACAAGCAGCAGATTATGAAAGCCTGCCGCCGCTATCAATGCGGCTCTCTTGGCGCTTTCCTGCCCGCTTACCTGTGCAAAATCGTTTTCTTCCCATTGTCTTTTCCGTTCAAAAAGATTTTTCACCGAAATCTCATGCAGCGGTAATATTTTTTCCCTTTCAGAAGGCTCATCTTCCCGTAAAAATTGCAACAGCTCCTGAATATCCTTTACTCCTCTGACAGCAATACCCGAAATCACCGCCCCCTCCGCCACGTTTTCCATTGGTACGATGCATTCCTTCACTCCCCGCCTTGCTGCCTCCTGCACAATAGGCAGCACTCCCCGAACTTTCTTAACTTCTCCGTTTAAGCTGAGTTCTCCCAAAAACAGCACATTTCTTGTAACTTTAGCCGGAAAATATTCCAACGCCTCAAGCATGGCAACCGCAATGGGCAAATCCAATGCCGTTCCTTCCTTTTTCAAATCTGCCGGCGATAAATTCACCGTAATGTGTGTCGGTGGAATATCCAAGCCTGCATTTTTTAGCGCCGCCCATACCCTTTCCTTTGATTCCCTGACCTCGCAGCTTAGGGAACCTACCATTTGAAAAGTCGGCAAACCCGAAGATATATCAACTTCCACAGACACCAAAAAGGCATGAACGCCCATAAAAGCGCCTGAAATAACTGCACTGTACATAAAATGTACCTCCTTTTCTCTATTCATTTGTGAATGATTTTGTTGGATTGTTTTCGATGAATATCGATGCTTTGATAAGAATTTTGTTTCACTTCAATATGATGCTTTGTTAGACTTTAATATATTTTGCCGATATTTTGTTTGAATAATATTCTCGGATTACTGCGAAAGGGTCATGGCTCAGCCGCTGTACTGCCATGCCACNACGCTTACGCTTTTAAACCNGAATACTAATTGAATCTTTGATTATAAGAACTTAANAAGANNTATNTTTTTGTNTCCATNANATCAGNGTTCTGNNCAAATTGAACTGCNCTTNCCCTATTTATGCGCCCTTCATGGTAAAGCTGCGCTATTGTCTCATCCATAGTTATCATGCCCATGTTTTTACCGGTCTGCATAATCTCGGTAAGCTGATGCAGTTTATCCTCACGAATCAGTTTTCGCACGGCTTGATTTACATGCATAACCTCAAATGCCGCCATGCGTCCGCTGCCGTCGACGTTAGGTATCAGCTGCTGGAAAATCACCGCCTCCAATACATTTGCAAGCCTTACGCATATCTGCTGCCGATGGTGTGGCGGAAACATATCAATCATACGATTAACAGTCTCGGCGACACCTACGGTATGTAAGGCGGACAACACCAAATGTCCTGTCTCCGCCGCAGTGACCGCCATATTGACAGTCTCAAAATCATGCATCTCACCAATAAAAATGACATCCGGATCCTCACGCAAGGCAGCACGCAGTCCGTTAATATAATTGTCCGAATCAATTCCGATTTCACGCTGATTCACCATGGATATCTTGTGCTGATGCAGGTATTCAATGGGATTCTCCAAGGTAATGATATGGGCATCACGTTTGCTGTTTATTTTATCTATCATAGCCGCTAAAGTCGTTGATTTCCCACTTCCGGCAGGTGCTCTTACCAAAACCAATCCCAGCTTGCTCTGATATA
>WFLX010165964.1_pt1 | contig 10199 bp, 6 predicted proteins | sample 4967041 | NCBI WGS metagenome assembly WFLX01 (sample SAMN12857096, study PRJNA449069) | gut metagenome | isolation source: stool from male and female vole | host: Microtus ochrogaster | place: USA:Florida | collected 2017
TCAGTCTTTTATNTACTTTGCCGATGCAGAAGCGCGAAAATATAGTTGTCAAGATTTGGTCGGTGGTTATGGTGCCGGTGATTTCGCCGAGATAGTGGATTGTTTCTCTTACATCTTGCGCGATAAAATCCCCCGAAATTCCGGCATTCAGCCCTTCAATCACTCGCATTATCGCTTCCTGCGCTTTCACGAGAGCTTCGTAATGGCGTGCATTGGTGACAATTCTGTCGCTTTCCCAATTCTTCACACCTGAGGCATCCAAAAGTATTTTCTTCAACAGGTCTATTCCATCTCCATTTTTCGCCGAAATAGCGATTTGCTTATAGCGCTCGGGCAAATCAATCTCCTTTTCCGATAGGTCATTCTTGTTCTTCGCCACAATTATTACCGACAAATCATCAACCCTGGCATCGATTTCGCCAAGCATACCCCTGATTTTTTCGTCACTCTGACTCGGGTCAACGACCAATACAACGATTTTTGCTTGTTCAATCTGCTTAAACGAGCGCTCGATTCCAAGTTTTTCCACTTTGTCGGAAGTGTCACGCAAACCCGCCGTGTCGATTATGCGGAAATTCACTCCGTCAAGTTCAATGATCTCTTCCACAGTGTCGCGCGTGGTGCCGGGAACATCGCTCACGATAGCTCGCTCATCCCCAAGCAAATTGTTCAACAGCGTCGATTTCCCCGCATTAGGAGCTCCGACCAAAGCCACCGGAACCCCCGCCTTAAGCGCCTGTCCATCGGCAAATGACGATGCGAGACTCGACACCGTATCATTCACCTCACCTGCAAGTTCAAGCAATTTTCCACGTGATGCAAATTCCANATCCTCTTCCGAAAAATCAAGTTCAAGNTCAAGCAGCGAAGCGAGATCNATCAATTTATCACGCAAATCCGANAGATGGCTTGAAAACTTCCCTTTCATCTGGCTGACAGCGATTTTGTGCGACGCCCTCGACGAGGATGCAATCACATCGGCAACAGCCTCAGCCTCGGCAAGATCCATCCGCCCCGAAGCAAACGCCCTGCGCGTAAACTCTCCCGGTTCCGCCAAGCGGCAACCATGCTTTATCAATATATTTATCAGCTCACGCTGAATCCATAACGATCCGTGGACGGAGATTTCTACAACATCCTCCCCGGTGAAAGATGCCGGAGAGCGAAACACCGTCACAACGGCATTATCAAGCACTCCTCCCCTATCATCCGACAAGTCACCCAAATGGGCAGTACGCGCTGAAACTTCAGCCAGTTTTTTCCCCTGCCAGATTTCTTCAACAATTCCAATAGCATCCTTGCCACTAACCCTCACTACCGCAATGCCCCCCACTCCGGGAGCAGTCGAGACAGCACATATCGTATCTTCAGCCGATTGTATCATAATTCATGCAAATTCTACTTTTTTGTTCATTCCCCAGCCATCACCTGGATTTCAAAGTGCTCCAATAATGGAAGCGGCATTGCGACTCAACCTCGTTCTCTATCGAATCAGGCAATTCTGAGAAAAAATCATGTCCCGTGACACGTTCAACGCTGTCAATCGACACTGCCGCCGCCTGCATTCCACCCTCGACATATCCGTTATTCATCAAGAAACCAATCCCTCTTGGCGGATTTGCATAAGGCGACAGAATCACCTTAAAAAAGCGTTGAGGCACCACCACTCCAGTCGCCCCTATCGTCTCGGTCAACTCATCGCTCAACACCGGTCCGGCAACTATCACAATCGCGCTGTCAATGCGCGCCCAGTTCCGGCACTTCTCTTCAAGACGTTTCCACGCCCCCGAATTCAATGATTTAACTTGCGGACAAATATTGGTCATATAAAAAGACTGCGCCATAGCTTCGGCGTCCCATTTCATATCGCCGGCAGGAGCCATGTGCCCGCGGTCATATCCCGAATAAGAATAATCCCATGGATTGGCGCAACCCCTAATCGACGGATCAGCCATAAAATCCTGAGCACGCGGTTCCGAGCCGTCAGCCTCATTTCCGGTCAACTCCCACGCCACCCAATTAGGAACATGCTTCTCCGCATTAAACGACACCGTCATTCCCTTATATCTAATAAGCGTGTCCGACAATTCCGATGCCGTAATCACCCGCTCAAAATCACCTTTCAAATCAACATGCCTGGAGCCTTCATCCGCATTGCAACCCGCAAAATGGAGCGCAATCCCTACTATTACCGATATCTGTGCCAATATTCTCATCTTATCTGCAAAAATACAAAAAATAAGCCCTGTTACAAACTTTATTCTTTAATTAGTTCCCTGATTATTTTTTCATAATGAAATCAGTTACAGTTCTGCAAATGCGGATTACGCAATAACAAAGATAGATAATCAATAATATTTAGTATTTTTGCAATAAAATATNCACCCCNATTATGACTGTGACAAAANAAACNCNTACCCCTAATAGTTTGCCTCTTGCTCAAGCTCAATTGCTTTGGAGAAATATTCAACACCTCAAAATGCTTTGATTTGTTGTGTGCTCCCCAGTATATCGAAAAATTAAAATCCGACCCACGTTTCTCCAGTCTTTTTTCCGATACTGTTTTCGTTGCATCCCTATCAGATGTCAATTCAAATACCCGTGCCTCAAAACTATGCAACCTATATGCCGAATTGAAAGGCGACAAAGACAACCCCGATAAATGTTTACAACTTATTCAGAAGTTGGACAGCATTGCAAACAAAACCGAATGGGCAAGCGCCATTTTGTCGGTTCAACCACAATTGCAATACGTCTTGGAGCATCTGACACAAAACGGCTATTCCGACATATTGGGATGAAAAAGTTTATCCCAATCTAAAATCCCACATTGACAATTACAATTTGGATAAGACTCTGCTCAAATCAATCAACTCAAGTCTCAAGGATTTTGCGCTTCCTGATTCCATCCCCGACACTCATTCCAAGATCTTCATTTTGGATATAGATAATGCTTTTAATCTCTCTGACGAATCATTTTGCTGCACGCCCCTAATTCTTGACCCTGAAATTGAAAAACAGTTGCGCCTGAATTTTGTGAACATTTACATACATGAAAATCTACACAGTCTAAACATTTCGCCTGACCTGATGGGTAAATTAAATGAGCTTTATAACGATTCTTTTTATAAAGAAAAGGAAGAGGCCANNGAAAANTCNCAATGAANGAGGNAACGGANGCATTTGTAGTCCGCCGCCGAAGTCTTCATCTCAAACAAATTAGGACTCAGGGACAATCAAAGTGTCTATGATGAATTCCTGCAATACGTCGATGGCAGTTTAGTATTGGCGCCAATCATCTATGTGAACCTCCCCAATAGGACTAAAGACGAGTCTTACAATGATTTCCTGCTGCGATTATTTGCCGAAGGAGCTCTAAAAGTCGGCAATATTGAGCAAAGCCACAATAACGCAATGAACCTCCTTCGTTCACGAATAAATAAATAATCGCAAATTTGACACGGCTGTAAAAATGCTTTGGCAAAGCCTTTCAATTCTTTTGCCGTACGCATCACGGAGCACACAGGATCGGAAATATAAAGCTGAACTACTTCTGCCCCGGCAACCTTTCCTGAATTTGTGACAGGCACAACAAATGCTAATATTCTCATCTTATCTGCAAAAATATTAAAATAGCAATTTTTTTGATTGAAAAATTTGGTTTATAAAATAAACCTTATTACCTTTGCTTCCGAATACAGAGTGGAATCGCGCGACTGCTCTGTTTTTTTAAAAAGAAATGGTTTATAAAATAAACCTTATGTTAAACATCAAACTCCTATAATATGGAAGACAAAAAACTTACTGAAAAAGAGAGCCTTGAAATCATTACTTCAATGATAGCTCGCACAAAACAGCGCTACCTCGGAAGTGGCAATATCCTACTCATNTGGGGCTACCTTGTTNTACTCGTATCCNTACTCGTATGGNGNCTTCTTGTNAGCACCNGACANAATGAATGGAATTGGCTTTGGTTTGCCATTCCAATCATAGGTATGCCGACAACGTCCATAATGGCTCGCCGCGAAAAGCGCGACTACGGCGCGACAACCTACTCCGATAAAATAACATCACGCCTTTGGACAATCTTTGGAGTGTCGGAGATTATTCTAACACTGATTTGCCTTGGCTTCGCCATTATCGGTGATATCAACTGTTGGGGCGCAATGTTGATCTACTCTCTTCTTCTTGCTCCCGGAGCAGAAATAGCCCAAGGTCTCATCGTTAAGGAAAAGAGTCTTGTAATCGGAGGAATTATCGGTTTAGCTGTGGGACTGATTGCCCTATGCTGTACTGTCGGTAGAATCCCGCTCGGGGCTAACTGGTTCATGCCACTGTTCATTCTCGTATGGATAGCCATGATGATTGTCCCCGGTCATATAATTAATCATAAGGCAAAAGAGAAATGAAAGAACTGAATCCGCTTCTACATTCGCAACTCCGGCTTGCCANAATGTCCATTCNGATGAATGTGGAAGAAGCTGATTTCGTTTATCTCAAAGAGAAAACCGAATCCACTGCCGGAAACCTAAGCGTACAGATNGACAAGCTTTCTTCCGCAGGTTATATAACTGTTGAANAAGGAATGTCTGGCAAGCGCCCGAGAACAACNTGCNCTATCACAACGGAAGGTCAAAAAGCTTNNGAGGAGTATGTTGAAACCTTGAGAACTNATCTCAACCTCTAATTTATACCCTACGCTCGAAATTTCAGGCGTAGGGTATTCCTATCGAGATAAATCCTTATTTTATTGAGAATCAATTGCTAAAGTTCTTTTAAATGAGCTACTGACTTGATGCTTTAAAGCTCTCGGTCAATGGCTCATTTAATTATTGAGTATCTCCGCTATTCCAACGTGAATTCACATGATGAATGCGGCTCGTCGCTTGCCGAGGCGACAGTGGCTATAAACTTCCCCGGTTCAGCGACCCATCGATGATTATTTTCATCAAAATAGCTCAGATCGTCTTTATCAATCGTGAATGTCACATATTTTGTCTCGCCCGGCTGTAAAAACACTTTGGCAAAGCCTTTAAGCTCTTTTGCCGGACGCATCACGGAGCATACAGGATCGGAAACATAAAGCTGCACCACTTCAGCCCCGGCGACCTTTCCTGAATTTGTGACAGGCACAACAAATGTCATCTCATCATCTGCGCTCATCACAGCTCGGTCCGATTTCAATTTGCCATAATCAAAGGTTGTGTAACTCAATCCGTGACCAAACNCAAATAGCGGCGCGANCCTCTTTGTGTCATGCCACCGANAGCCCACAAGTATTCCCTCATCATAACTATTGTCCCATATATTCTCATCTCCCCTCTTCACTCCCGGATAACTGCCGGTCGCATGAGCTCCAACATCATCCAGTTTCACGGGGAAAGTAAACGGAAGTTTGCCCGATGGATTAACCTTGCCAAAGAGAACATCAGCTATCGAGTTGCCCGCTTCCGAGCCCAAGAACCAAGCCTGAACAATAGCCGGCACCTTTTTCACCCAAGGCATCGCAACAGCGTTACCGCTCACATTTACCACTACCAGATTCTTATTAACCGACGCAAGCGCCTCGATAACTTCATTCTGTCCGTAAGGCAACTCAAGGTTTTCACGGTCAGAGTCCTCGCAATCCTGATGCTTGCTCTTATTCAATCCGCCAATAAAAATCACATAGTCAGCCAATTTTGCTTTCTCGACCGCTTCGACTATCAACTCCTCGGGCGAGCGATTCTCCGAAAGGTCCTGCCCCGTAGTCACTCCATTATAAGCGCCCGACACATCCCCCACATATCCCCGGGCATAGTCCACCGTGCAGCCAAGTTCACGAGCCATGTTACTGATTCCTATATACGGCAGAATCTCATGCTGGACTTTCAACGACGAACTTCCGCCGCCCACTGTCATCATTTTTATCGCATTTTCACCCACAACAAGTATGCGGGGCTGCTTATCCGCCTTAATCGGGAGCACCTGACGCTCATTTTTAAGCAGCACAATCCCCTCATCACCTATTTTACGGGCGGCATCATAATGCTCATCACTGCAAAGAGAGCCGAAAGGCTTGTCAGAACGCATCGATGTCCGGAAAATCAATCGCAAAACGCGCCGTGCCTTATCATCCAGCTCCGCAGTCCCAATCTTGCCCTCCTTTATTCTCGAAAGATAAGGATTGGCGAGATAATAATTGTCATAGGCATTACTCTTGCCATTGGAAAGTCCGTTGGTCCAGCTGCCAAATTCAAGATCCAGCCCATTCCTTATAGCCTCGTCAGTGTCATGAGTGCCGCCCCAGTCGCTAATAACCACGCCGTCAAATCCCCATTCATTTTTCAGAATGTCATTCAAAAGATACTGATTGTGACAGGCATGCTGGTTTTTATACAAGTTATACGCTCCCATTATAGCCCATGTTCCGCCGTCGACAACAGCCGCTTTAAAGGCGGGAAGATAGATTTCATAGAGCGCGCGGTCGTCGACAATCACATTTGTCGTGTGACGATTCACCTCGTGATTATTAAGAGCATAGTGCTTCACGCATGTCGCCACCCCATTCTCCTGAACGCCTTGAATATAGGGTGCCACCATCTTTCCCGCAAGAAAAGGATCCTCGCCCATATACTCAAAATTGCGTCCGTTCAGGGGCGTGCGATAGATATTGACGCCCGGTCCCAGCAGAATATCCTTCTCCCGATATCGAGCCTCTTCCCCTATCGACCTCCCGTAAAGCAACGCCATTTCAGGATTCCATGTGGCGGCAAGACACGTCAAGGCGGGAAACGCCACGCATGAATCATTGCTCCATCCGGCTTGCTGCCATTCGTCCCACAGCACCTCGGGGCGAATCCCGTGAGGTCCGTCGGTTGTCCATAGTTCAGGAATGCCAAGACGCTGCACCCCGCGGGAACTGAATTTCGACCGGGCATGAAGCAGCCCTATCTTCTCCTCAAGAGTCATTCGTGACAGAGCGTCTTCCACCCGCTCCTCAATAGACTTTGATTCATCCTTATAAACAGGAATCTCCCTTTTTTGCGAGAATGAGCTCAAGGCTATAAACAAAAAAGCGATAGCGCAATATGTGGATTTCATGGATCTCATTTCTTAATCAGGTTTAAATCGTCTCCAGTTTCTGCTTGCGCGCCAACGCCTCCAAGTAATAATAATCGGCATAATTTAGCGGAACGTCAACTTCGCTTCCTCCGGGATGATTTCCGGTAGAATGCAACAGAAGAAAACCATAATTAGTTCCCGGTTCTGCTTGATAATTAGCTCCAAGACTTTCCACTATCTTGTCAGCGTAAGCTTTGTAAGCGGCACCCTTTTCAGGCGCGGCATAGGTCGACAGCTCGTAAAGAGCCGATGCGATAATAGCTGCCGACGATGCGTCGCGGGCAACATCACGGTTCACGTTTTCAGCAGTGCAATTATTCACCGAAGCCATTTTCATGTCCCAGTAAGGAATCCCGTCGCCGGGCATATTAGGCAACGCCATGATAAAATCGGCTATACGTTCAGCTTGCTTCTGATAAGCCTTGTCGCCCGTAAACCGGTGGCACATCGTAAACCCGTAAAGCCCCCATGCCTGTCCGCGGCTCCAATAAGAATCGTCTGAATTGCCCTGACTCGTGTACTTACCCCTTACTGCGCCGGTTTCCGGATCATAGTCCACCACGTGGAATGATGAATAGTCGTTGCGGAAATGATTTTTCATCGTTGTATTGGCATGGGCCACCGCCACCTTCCAAAATGTCGAGTCCCCCGTAAGTTCAGTCGCGCGGAACAGCATTTCAAGATTCATCATGTTGTCAATTATAACCGGAAATGTCCATTTGTCTCGATGATGGTCCCAGGAACGGATGCTCTTCACCGTCGGGTTATATCTCGTCATTAAAGTGCGGGCGCTCTGCAGCACCACGTCCTTGTACGATCTTTCTCCAGTCAGCTGATAGGCTTTCCCAAAGCTGTTGTTCATCATGAATCCCAGGTCATGAGTCCCTTTATGCCATTTTGCATCCTCGATAGGCCAGGTCCACGAAATCGCAAGCTCCCGCCAGGAATCGTCATTGGTGTAGTCATAAATCTGCCACAACGAGCCCGGGAAAAATCCCGAGCACCAGTCACGCGAACCCACCATGCCGAGCGAACCGTCCTTACGGATAGTGCGCGGAACCACCCTCAGTCCCTTTGCGTTCCGCTCCTCGCGGCGAGCCTTGTCGGCCTCCTCCGCAGCATATTTCAGCTGATCGATAGCAAACGCATAAGCATTGTCAGCGTCATCAGCCTCATAGAAAAGAATGTTGAACCGGTCGGAAGGATTGTATATCCTGTTCTTACGATAAGTCTCCATATACTTCTTCGCGCGCTCCCTCATTTCCGGATCGACATTTTCATCTGTCAGGATCAAATACTTAGCGGCTCGATAAAGCGTCTGGCAAAGGTCCTGAACAGTTCCGTCTACACCTTTTATCTCCTGATAAGGCCACTCCTGAGCGTTTTCACCAACGTAAGGAATCAGGAAATCAGCGGCTTTATACACATTCCGCCCGTCAGCCGAAGTTTGCTTGTCAATATCCATCCCGAGCTTCTTAGCCATCGTCAGCATGTCGATGAAATGCACGAGATTATAGTGGGAATAATGGAACGAGATAGTGCGTCTCAATTCTTGAGGCTGCGATCCGTCGGGCTCGATCTGCGGGTAAATGCGTCGTTCAGGAAGAGCCGCCAATATTTCCTTCGCCTTGTCAGTCTTCCCAGCATACAGCAGCAACGCCACTATCTGAGTGTCGTAGGCAACACTGTGATTATTCGCCGCATTGCTCTCATCGATACCCTGCTGGCTGGTCATCATCCAGTCAGTCAGCTCGCCAAACCATTTCTTCAACTGCTTGCTATCCTTTGCTGTGAACGCCTTTGACTGCTCCAACAATGCGACTGCGTCAAGCATCTCCACAAATGAATAACTGTCAATCAGCCCGAAACTTCTACCCTTGTTATTATTTCGTCCCGGAATCATCTGCGCGTATTCCAGATTGGGATTCATCTTCGTCTCTTTGTCCAAAAACCACGTGCGTATCAGCTGAGTCGCCTTTTCGGCATATTTCTCATCGCCGCTGAAATAATAGGCGAGCGACAAGGTTATGATTCGCGTCGCCGTTGCACCAAGAGGATTTCGGTCAAGCTTGTTCAACTCCGGATTAGACTCTCCGTCACGACTTATGTACGGAAGTCCGTCGGGCTTCGACGGGTCAGGCCAGTAATATCGGGCAAGACTCATGTAATCATGCTTGTCGCCGCTCCCCGGCACCTTCTCCTTCATCATTACCGACAGCGGCTTCACGTCAAGCAAAGCGTCGGCTTTTGCGATCAAAGCCCCATATGCTTCCCGATAATAAGGCTTGTCGATATCGTTCTTCACACGAGCCAAGTGCTCGGCATTCCATATCGATTGCCCCTGAGCAATCGAAGCCACACATAACAAAATCAAGAAAAAGAATCTATTCATATTCAGTTTTTCATTTTACAATTAAAATTCACTCAATTTCAACCGCTGAATTTACCACATTAATCCCAATCCCGCCACCAAGTATATTTCATATCCTATCAAAATTGTTCCACCACCCCAAAAACGCACATCACCACCCCCAAAAATGCCCCGCCCCTCCCAAAAGCGCCTCGTCCCTCCCCAAAAAGTACGGACATCGCGCGCGATGTCACCNNTGAAACCNACCCACGCCAAACGGAATCCCCCACCCAGAAAAGGTCTGAAGGACCGTCAGAGAACAGCCCGGGGTGGAGCGAAGCGCAACCCCGGGTCACCGAACCCATCACCAAAGGAGTTCTGTAAGAACGACACCACCGCCCCTAATCCACGAGCCTGAAAGGCTCACACCTACGGCTAACCCCCACTACGAGCACGGCGAGGTGTGGGGGGAGTGCCCCCTAAACCACACAAGGGAACCCGTAGGGTTCATCTCTCAATAGCCGAGGGTGAAGCCCGTAGGGCGGAACCCTCGGAAACAGGCATCACAAAAAATCCGATTCTGAAAGAATCATCAAGAATAGTCGCCTTATGCGGCACTTATAGCGGGTCAATGTAAAAACATGGTTGTTAAAATATGAGGAAAGATGGTTAACTTTGTTGGATGAAACAATTGCAAGTATTGAAAACGGTTTTTCCGGAGGTAATCACGGATAATTTCGAGTTT
>WFLX010383706.1_pt1 | contig 10198 bp, 6 predicted proteins | sample 4967041 | NCBI WGS metagenome assembly WFLX01 (sample SAMN12857096, study PRJNA449069) | gut metagenome | isolation source: stool from male and female vole | host: Microtus ochrogaster | place: USA:Florida | collected 2017
CGATACCGTTGAATTGCTTCATTCTGTAATTCCGGATGCTTTTTCGACGATTTCTATTTCTGATATTTCAGGTTGGTTTTCTGCTTCTGGATACTCTTTATCTTAAGTGGAATTGCTGTAAAGAAGACTTCTCAAACACATTTTTCATCCCTTTCTTATATACCGAATTATTGTAACATAAATCCTTAATAAAAAAATGGCATATGGTATGAGTTGTATAGTTTTTGGGTATAAAATGCAAAATGCCGGACACCAATTAGTGTCCGGCATTATTTAATCTAAACTGTTAAATAAAACAGCAATTGTATGAAATCTATTCTCTTCGGGGAAGGTCTTTAAGCTGCCATGATATTTTTCAAGTGTATTTGTTACACTCAACAGACCTATTCCATGCTCTCGTCCATCAGGTTTTCGCTTATATGAGGAATTATAAGTGTTTTCAATATCTATTCTTATAATACCTTTCATAAACTTTATTGTAATGATCATTACTTTCTTTTCAGATTGACGAAGTGCATTTACGGCATTATCAAGTAAATTTCCTAATATTACAGTTATATCAAATGATGTAATGTTTAATTGTTCAGGTAAATCAATATCACAGATAATTTCAGCACCATATTCTGATGCAAGTGTAAGTTCATAATTTATCAAACTATCTACATCCTTGTTTCCTGTTTTTGAGTATTCCTGCTTTACTACTATACTTTCTTCCATATCATCAAGGTATTCCTGAACGCCTTGATAATTATCATTATTAAGCAAATCTCTGATTTTATTAAGATGGTTTTTAAAATCATGGCGCATAAAACGAAGTTTCTTCTGGGTTTCAGTCATTATTTGTATCTGAGTTTGATACGCCTTATTTGATGTTTCAATTAGCGCCAGCATATGCTGTGATTCCAAACTCTTTTGCTCTAAATTATAAATATAAAAATTCATCAAATTTATTAAAAGTAAAATAATAGCAATTAGAGAATCGTGTGTAGTATCATCATTTACAGTTAGAACACCAATCACAACTGTACCCAGTGCCACTAGTACTAATAGTAAAGAATATTTTGATTTTGATGAGTAATCCTCTTTATGCATATAAACTCGCTTAAAAATAAATGCAACAATCAGAAGCATAATATATTGTACTAGACCGTTTCTTACAGCTTCACTGTTACCCAATAATGTAAAAGCAATCCATTCAATAAACATTGCTGTTGCCTGTGATGATATAACCGAAAAGNTTCTTTTTTTCAATGATGTATTGTACTGCATTGTAATGATGAAAGATATCATAATATTAATAAAAATATTGAGTGTTTCATTATGAACAATAATCCAACAAAGACTTCCTACAATATAATATGCTACATAAGCTGCTGATTTTAGTTTGTGATTTATTTTACTTTTACCAAGAAATACATCGAAGAAAATGCTAACAGCATAAACATGAATAGCATTAGATGTTAAATACAATAGTGTGCCCATTTAGTATCTCCTTAAAATTCTGAAAGCCGATCCCTAACTGCATTTTGGCAGCCACGGCTAATACGAAGTGAACGATTATTTGTCAGCAATATTTCTTTNGGCGTTGCCTCAATTATATGCTGAACATTAACATATATTCCTCTTGATATGCAGNCAAATTTGTCTNCANNGTCTGCGATGATGTCAATTATTNTTCCATATGTNNTAAAGTCTCCTCTATTTGTGTGAAACTCTACTTTTTTACCTTGTGATTCCAGGTAAATTACCTCACGTACTCTTATCCTGTGTTTGATATTATCCATTGTATACTCAAGAAATCCATTGGAGCTTTCATAATGCGTCATATATGAAAGTATGCAATTCGAAAATTTTTCATGTGTAATCGGTTTTATCAAGAACTCTATTGGACACGTCTGAAATAAATCCATAGCATAATCTTTAACCGAAGAAATAAATACAANTTGAGTATCATAGTTTTTCAGTTTTCGCCTAAGTAATTTTCCAAAGTCCGNTCCCNTCATCTCTGGGAATTCGATATCAAGAANAATCAAATCATATTNCAGTCCTGTAGTTATTTTATTATATATTTCCTCACAGGAAAGAAAGTNTTCAACTTTAAAGTCAAAANCGTACACCATTTGAAATTTACTAAAGNATNTTTCCAATTCCTTGTGCAACAGCTTATCATCATCTACCACAGCAATCTTAANCATGTCACTATTCCCCCCGAAACATTCATCAACCATCTTTGACAAAAAGCAACGTTATANAGCATATAATGTCATTATAGCAAAGTTTATTAAAAAAAGCAAGTATATCCTAAAANGAAACATGATATAATAAATACGTTCCTCTTTCGCAAAATTCGGNCTTTTGCGAAAGTGAGTAAATCCATGGTTATTCTATTTTCAAGCTGCTAATTTTTCAAAAAGCGAGTTTTATGCGTTTCATATACTCTTTTTTCTGTTCAAATGATGAATGCACGTACCTATTTAGCGTAATTTCCACGGAGCTATGCCCAAGAAGCTCACTCAATGCCTTAACATCAAAGCCTAATCTAATGCAAGATGAGGCAAAAATATGTCGCAAAGCATGAAAGTGAACTGACGGCAATTTTGCGTTTTTTAATATTGATGCGAAGCGGTACTGCATTGTTCTTGGTTCAATTGGCTTATTAGAACCGGTCAAAACATATTTATCAGATTTTTCCTTAAACTTACTTAAAAAGCCCACCATGCAATCCGGGATTGGTATTCTTCTGCGGGAAGATTCACTTTTCGGATCAGTAATGATGAGCTTGGTTTTCGATATTTCTGTGGGACATTGGATTCTTTGCATTGTTTTTCTGATGGTCAAAATACGTTTTTCGAGGTCAATATCCTTCCATTGCAGAGCACAAAGTTCTCCGATTCTAATTCCGGTAGATATGGAGAGTGCAACGCCAAGAGTTGATTTGTTTTGATTATGATTAATATATTGCTGTAGCTTTGCTTGTTCAACATTATCAAGCAAATCAATTTCAGGAGACTTCTTCTTGGGCAGAACAACTCCATCCATTGGGTTGAAAACATGATAGGTCCTTGCTGCATATTTGTATATGGTTTTCATAAGAATGATTATATCTGAAACATATCTACTGGAAAGACCTTCATTTTGCTTGGCTTCAATGAACGAATAGATGTCACTCTGCACGATTGAATCAACTGATTTATCGCCAAAATTCGGCAATATATGCTTTTGAGCCTTCATTGTATAGTTTGCAATGGTAGATTCCTTGACTCTATGCTGAATACTGCGATACCATTCTGAGAACAAAACAGATACCGTTTTAGTACATTGTCCATTTGGTTTCTCACTTTGAAGGATATCTTCCATTTTCTTGACAACAGCATCTCTTGTCCTGGCAATGACATACTGATACTTATGCTTTCCATTCTCTTTCTTGCCACGAGAAATACGTCCTTCCCATCGTCCGTCACGGCGGTGATAAATATTTAATTTAGACATCTGATACCTACTCCTTGTTAAGCTATATTCACAATACTCATCGAAAGAAACGATAATACTGCTCTGATTCTCTTTCGCAAAAGTCCGAATTTTGCGAAAATCCGAATATTCCTTAAGCGTATCGTAGTATCATATATTACTCAATAAGTCAATATAGTCAACAGTCATATTTACCAGATTTAATATCTTTATTTTGTTTAAGCGAGAAAAGCTGTATCAATATTTCATGATACAACTTCTCATGAATATGCCCTCATTACAAAGGAAACCCATATCAAATTAATTCGGCTAATGTGCAGATGCCAAATTTCAACAAGATAACATATGAAACGTAATTATGCATCTACTGATGCTAAATTACTAAGCAGAATTTTTTTCATTAAACAAAGATCAAAAACGTTGAGTACGTTATCCTGACATAAATCAGCTGCTTTCCAGTTAGTAAGATTGGCATCAGGCACAGCTAACAACCACTTCTGAAGCNAAAGCANATCTNCTACTGAAAATNCCCCATCCTCGTTGACATCTCCCTGNATTTGTTTAACAATCCCTTCAGAATTACAGTGAATNTTAGCTTTTGTCAAATAAGAATTCATATCCATTGAATTATCAATTTCAATTGAACTCCAATCACTTTCTGAGCCGGAATAGTATACGTCACTCAAAGCAATACATTGAGAAAATGCACCAACAGGAATTACTGTTATACTTTTTGGAATATAAATCTCTGTAATTTTCGTACAGCCGTAAAATGAAGCTTGACCTATGCTTTGAATAGTAGATGGTAATATAACTGTTTGTATACTGCTGCAATAATAGAAAGCAAAATCTTCTATCGTTGTTAATTTGTCTGGAAGTGTGATTTCAGTTAACCCTCGGCAGTTATAAAATGCAGCATCTCCGATTATTGTTACACTGTCAGCAATCGTATAATTTTCGCCTGATTTTCCAGCAGGATAACAAATGATTTTAGTAAAATCAGAATTATAAAGCACACCATCTTTGCTGGTAAATGATTTATTACCATCTGCTACTAAAATTTCCGTCAAGCTATTACAGTCATAAAATGCACGATTGCCAATCGTTTCTACATTTGTCGGAATTGTAATTGTTTTCAAAGCAGAACAATTATTAAATGCAAAACCTTCAATTGTAGTCACACTGTTTGGAATTTCAATTGATGATAAACCAGTGCAGGAGTAGAATGCATTAAAACCGATTTTTTGTAATCTGACTGGAAGCTCTATGCTTTTCAGCGAAGAACAACCATTAAAAGCATTTGTTCCAATTGTTTTTACCGTATCCGGAATTGTAATTTGTGTTAGAGCAGAACAACCAGAGAATGCGTTTTCACCAATATCCCGTACAGTTGTATTATCAATTTTTTCCGGAATTTCCAAAGTTTCCACATCAGTACTACAATCAGTAATTTCAATCCAGCCTCCATAATTTATGTAGGTCAGATCGCCATAAGTTTGTGATTTTGCTGCACTGACTGTCAAAGTGGAAATAAATCCACCAAATATGCACGTAATAGACATTACGAAACCCATAAGTGAAGCTAATATTTTTTTCATAGACACATCCTTACTTTCTCTTTTTCATAAACAGAACTGTGGATACTGCTGATATGCCAATTGCAGTCAATACACTGACAATCGGAAATGAATCTCCTGTTTTAGGAGAAGAAGTCGAACTTCCTTTTGAATTATTTGCATTTCCGTTGGAAACGGAATTTATCTTTTGAGTTGTGGTGATTGTTTGGTTTGATACAGTGCTAGCTGTACTGCTTTGTGCGGAAGTTTGCGTTGTAGTTTTTTTATTATCGGATGTTATTGCAGTAGTTGATAAAGTAGTTGTTACAGTTGTTGATATATTGGTTGACTCTGAATTATCGGATGAAATGGTAGTTGTTGTAGTTGTAGAAGTGCTGGTTGTTTGAGTTGTTTGTGCCGTTGTTGTAGAAATTGGTTCATCAAGTGCAATAAAGGTGAAGCCATTTTCATTTGCATAAGTTTCAGTGATGGTATTCTCAAAGCCAATCAAAGTAAAATCAGAATATTTCTCCCCAACTGACACTGTTGTTGCAACGAAATCATAGCCGATAGCGCAGTTTCCAATAGATTGAACATTTTGAGGAACAACTAAACTTTGCAGTAATTTGCAACCTGCAAATGCTTCATCTTCGATTGTAATTAAGTTATCTGGTAATGAAACACTAGTAATCATTTCACTCAAATGAAACGCTCTGTAACCAATTGTTGCTACAGGATATCCTTCAATTTCCTCTGGAATTGCGATATCACCGCCACACATACAAGAGGTTATTGTAGCTTTTCCATCCGAAACATTGTATACCAAATAATTGTAATCATCAAAATAATAAAACGATTCACTAGAATGAGCACTAACATTAAGATGACAAGCTGCTATATATACACATATAGTGCTTAATATCATAAAAGTTATTTTTTTCAATTTTTTCATAGTGTCAAAGCTCTCCAATCACAATATTACGAAAAAGTTGTAATTCTATCTTCTGAAAAGTCTTTAAAAGTATTTTGATACTGTTCCTTAACAATTTCAGGTACACGTATAGTCACATGTATGCAATTCAAAAACATCCCAGCATCATATTTAATGTTATCTGTCCTCAAAAAAGTAACTTGACCTACATTAGTCCACCAGCACATATTAAATGCATAAGCATCTATTTGTTCAACACTTGTTGGGATTTCTACATTGCCAATACTCTGACAATTATAGAAAGCCGAATTTCCAATACGTTTAACACCATCTGGAATCGTTATGCCTGTAAGACTTTGGCAATTATAAAACGCTGAAGTTTCAATACGAACAACATCATGTAAGCTTACTGTTGACAAATTAATGCATTCCTCAAATGTATAATATCTGATACTTTTTACATTACTTGGAATAGTTATATTTTTCAAATTACTGCAATTATAGAACGCACCTTTTCCTATATAAATAATATTATTAGGATTTTCAAATTCAACAGAATTTATGCTTGTATTCATAAAAGCACCGTCACCAATTTGAGTAACAGGATAACCATTGATTTCATCAAATATTACCGCAGCACCTTCATATGATTTATCGGTAAAATCAAGAATGGTAATAGTTGTAATTGAATTGATTTTTTCCTCAGCATATATATATTTACCATTCTCAGTTTGCAATGTTTGAATTGCAGAATCTTCAGGAATATATGCTTTTCCATTCCAACATATATAATCAACTTTTTTGTCATAAGAGACACCGGGAATTGAAAGTTGATATCTATAAAGTTGACGTTCTCTAATTGCAGAAGAAATATTTCTGTTAATGCTAGGAACATATGCCTGTGATTTATCATTGATAATTGCATAAAGGGCCATTTCAATATCATTGACTACTACCTTTTGGTTAGAAGACATCATAGATTGGTAGCCAATTACTTCATTTTGATTTTTTGGTAAAAATTCTCGATCACAAAAATCTTCTGAATACATATCTGCTAAACCTAATCCATGACCGAATTCATGAGATGCTACTTGTCCATAATAGGATGAACTGTAATAATAGAGCATCATTGAAGATGTTTCAGTTGGTGATGCAGCTCTACCGCTATTATAAGAGCGTCCAGATTCCATATTCAAATTAACAGTATATACTTTTCCTTTGGTTCTTTCTTCAATATTGAGCAATACTTTAATCTCCATACCAGGATAAAAATCATATACAGTTCCGATATAATCGCCGCCCCAGTTACTTGATATGCCCGTCTTGACTTTATTTTTCAAGTCTTCGATATCACGATCAATGTAATCTTCCATTGTTTTTCCTTCACCACAAACCACGTTAAACTTCATTGCCACATTCACGGTGATCTCATTACCGTCTATAGTATAGTATATAGCATTGGTATCAAGATTATTGCTATTTTTTTCATTTTCAAGTNGNAGTTCCGGATACAAACTTTNNATAGTATCTTCATTCAAAGGGTCTAATAAAGAAACGTTATTCTCATAATCATAATANTGCGAATCAATTGTGTATNCNTAATCATCATAGCTCTGGATACCATAACGTTCAGCAATGCCGCCTTCTCCAACTTGCTTTACCTCATCTCCGTCAGTAATACCATCATCATCAGTATCCTCATCCTCGGGATCAGCAACCATAGTAAAGTAAATACCGCCATTATTACTAATGAAAGGCTCTNGANTACTACCATANATATAGTTATAAGCNGCNTTCACTTCGTCAGCANCATCTNCAATATGCATAATTACTTCTNCGCCATCTTCNAGCCCGTCACCGTCAGTATCTTTTATTTCAGGATCACTAAAAAGCACCTGACCGTTTGCAACTGGCATACCATATGTTTCAAACAAATTCGGAATACCATCTTCATCTGTATCTGTAATAATATCATATTTTTCACCCATATTAACGGTCAAGAAATATGAAATCAACTCTTTGGCAGTGTTAGCATAATAGTACTCGCCATTTGTTCTGTTTGCCATTTCTTTCAGAATATTTTCATTTACATGGTTAGTTAACCCTATGGTATAAATTCTAATTCCCTTACTTGCTGCTTCATCGACTAATGAATAATCAAATTCATTTTCGGGTATTTCTATGCCAGAACCATCGACTACATTTGTAGGACGCCCATCGGAAAGAAAAATAATAATATCATCCGCATTAGAATCAGGCTGTTTTTCTAAGCTGTCAATAGAGTATCGCAGTGCAGCTGTATAATTGGTTGTACCAGCTGAGAAAACATCATTAATAGCATTTTTTAATGCTTCCTGATCATTGGTTAACTCCTGCTTTTCATCTGCACCATCTGCAAAGAAAATTACTGATGCCAGATCAGCAGCATTCATTACGTCAACAAAACTATTTGCAGCTGTTATTCGATAATTATTTGGATCGTTGCCTATCATGCTACTTGAGCAATCAATTGTAATTGCCGTATGTAATGTGTTTCCATTAAAANNATAGTTATTTTCAGACCACGCTGCANACCATCNGGNGCAATCTACAATCAAATATTTACTGAAATGTTCTACCGTTGTTNTAAGCGTTGAAGCTGCGACATCTGGAATTGTTTCCATCTCAACAAAACGCTGTTCCTTTTCATTGTACCACAAAACAACTAAATCGTCAAACTGTGTATCACCTAAAGAAGATTTGTCTACAGTAAATGTAAGCGTAGCTGTATCAAATGAAGAATCGGAAGAAATATCATAAGGAGCACCAACCAGACCTACAACATTTGAACACATCCAATCTGTATCCATAATATTCTCAACAGAAGTGGTGGAATTAATATAGCCTGTACCCTCAAATGATACGTTAATGGAATCAATAACCGTATCTGAATCTTCAGTATTATATGTCATGCTTTGTGAAAACTTTTCCTCATTATCCGGAATGCCATCTCCGTTGCTGTCAGTAACCAACGGATTTAATCCAAGAGCAATTTCATCACCGTCAGACAAACCATCGTCATCTGTGTCAGGATTTAGTGGATCAGTACCATAAACATTTACCTCATCACCATCGGACAAACCATCAAAATCAGAATCAGCACGAAGAGGATCTGTGCCAAGAAGATATTCTTTATAGTTACTCAATTCATCTTGATCATTATCATATTCACCATCGGAAAGTGTGCTATCAAGTGAATATGCATCTGCCGGATTCGAACCGATTGTCATAATTTCATAGCCATCCGGCANGCCATCTCCGTCTGTATCTGGATTNGTTGGATCACATCCGTATTCTTCTTCATATTCATCTGGTAAGCCATCTCNATCAAAATCAGGTAATGTACTCCAATCAATACAGTCATCATAAAACNCATCATCTTTGTTGCCGCTGTTAATTATCGAATTAATAAAAGATTCATCTACAACAACTTCGGTCAATGAATACTCACTGATGATTGGGTTGCCCTCTTTCATACCATTAAAACCAAGGGAAATACTTCCACCAACCGGGATAACACTTGTGTATGTTCCTTTCAGCATATAGTTGTACGGCTCGAGCTCGGTAACATCAGCAGCCCAACTATTNGTAATTTCGGTANTAGTGANATTTGTATCTGTCTTGAGTTCCCATGCCTCGATTGGTGCATCTGTATCATTCTGGATAATAATTTCACCATTAAAGTACTCGTTATTACTACCCCATGTATAATTCACTTTAAGTGAAACATCATATCCGGTTTCCCTTGTCATTCTTGACTGACAGAACTTGTAATCACTGGGAATCTCTTCACAGTCATTGACAGCATAGTGGAATTCAACGGATGCACCAGGATCAATATCTGCGTTGTAACCTGGATTTTTGATATACCCTATGCCGTTAGTTGTTGTCATTTGAACAGCGTCATTGACATACTGAATCTCACCATTAGGATCAAAATAAAGCATCCAATCTTCAATGGTTTCTGTTCCTGTGTTTGTAAGAGTCAGAGCAATAACCTCAGTATTTCCCCATGAATTTTCAACCTCATATCCAACAGTATACCCATCGAACTCAAAAGTTTGTGAAATATTATCTGCGAAAACTGAGAATGGCATTGTAAGCAAAACATTTGCACTCATCGCAGTTCCTATCATAGTCGCAAAAATCTTCTTAAATTTTGACATAATTTTACCTCCTGATTATTATAATTAATATAAATTAG
>WFLX010258788.1_pt1 | contig 10197 bp, 5 predicted proteins | sample 4967041 | NCBI WGS metagenome assembly WFLX01 (sample SAMN12857096, study PRJNA449069) | gut metagenome | isolation source: stool from male and female vole | host: Microtus ochrogaster | place: USA:Florida | collected 2017
TCTTCGACGAGTCTGCTGCCGACCGCCTGGAAAGCTCCAAGCAAACCAACTTCGACATGCTCTGCGCCGACGGCGGCAAGTGGGCTATGGAATACTTTGCCAACCCCGACGAACCCGGCTATCTCTTTGTTATGGAGTTCCGCCCCGACAAGTCGGTGACCATAACCTCCGACCATAAATGGATCGACAACAAGGAAACCGCCGAAGTTTCGATGTGGGACGTTATTACCGACAATGGCGTAGTGCTCACCTTCAACTCCTACAACAAGGTGTTCCACATCTTCTCTGACCCCGCCAACATCACCGGCCCCAACGCCCCCAAGGACCAGAATGGCGAAGATGAAGACGAAACCGGCTATGGCCACGAAGGCGACTACGAGTTCATGATCATGAGCCACGAATCGACCGACGCCCGCATTCGTCTGCGCGGCAAAAAACACTCGCTCAACGCCTACCTCATCCGTCTCGATGCCGACACCGACGTGTCTGCCTACCTGGCCGAGGCCAAAGCGCTACGCTCGCAGTTCGACGCCAAGCGTTTCCCCACCTACATAATGACCGAAACCGCTACCGGCGAAACCTACGACGTTACCGGCCTCTCTGCCGGCGTTGTTGAAGTAGTGCCCACCGGCTCCACTAACCCCTTTGCACAGACCGAGTCCAAAGCCTGCATCATCACCGAAAAAGGCATGCGCCCCTACGTGCCCTTCGAGTTTATCCGCAAAGATAACTCCCTCTTTGCCGTTACCGAATTCACCTGGAGCGACAACGGCCTCGTAGCCCCCGGCCTGATTATCACCGCCCCGCACCCCTCGGCCAACCTCTGCCGCCAGGACCTCAAGTGGGGTATCAACATGGACTCGTTCAGCGATGCCCTCAAGGCTGCTTTCGACGAAGCTGAAACCCAAACCAAGGCCATCTCCGTTACCGGCTTTGGCAAACAGCCTGCAATTACCGCGCCCGGCTTTATCTACAAGTCTAAAAACGGCAAACTGACTTTCAGCTTCACCGCCAAGGTCGGCAAGGTTACCTTTAACTACTTCGGTTCTGTCGAAGCTCTGTCGAACTCAAAGGTAAAGATCGAATTCACAACCCCCGACGACGCCATTACCAAATACATCCTCCCCCTGGCTCCCAAAACCGTTGACTTCGTGAAGATGTTTGAAGGCGAATTCGAGGTTAGCAACTTAACTGCGCTCGATCCTTCGGAGGTTAACTTCACCGGCATTACAAATCCCGCAGTTAGCTTCAGCATAAACGTGCAATAACCGGAAGGCGAACGGGAGCGTAGGCGGCTCGCCTACGCACCTCCCGCCATCCGTTACTCATATATCTGATTCATCATTTATTATTTATAATCATTATTCTAAAATTTATGAAAAAGATTACTCTTTTCGCTTTGGCTGCACTGACCGCTTCGTCGGCCTTTGCCGCTTTCCCCCAGCTCAACGCTGTTAAGTCTCAGCGAATCCAGAATAAGCTGCAGGAATCTGCTGCTGTTTCTGTGGTAAAAGCAACTGAATCCAAATCGATTTCGCGCGCAGAAGACGGTGTAGCTGAGGAAATTATCCCCGAACTTCCCACCTATATGACATTTGATGCTCTTTATATGGGCTTGTCTCCCACATTGGCGCAATATAGCAAGCCTTTTGGTTTTGTTCCTTCTACCGGTTCTGCTAATTTCACTCCTTTCTACAAAGCTGATTCTTATTCTTGGAGTTGGCTGAAGTTCCTCAAGGGAGGCGTTGTCGAAGAGCAATCTTCTTCTGAGACTGCTTTGTCCATTCCTGTAAATCCTTTCGATCAGTTCGAAGGTCCTACTCTGAAAATGGGAGCTGGTAATATGGTTATTACCTATTGTGATAGTGTGCTTGAATATTTTGCCGGTGGTTTCCCCGCTTTGTATTTTAATGAAGATCCTGAAGACCGTGTAGGTCTTACACCTGTTAAATTTACTTCTGATTTAACTCGTACTTTGGAGGCTTCAATCAACTATACCGGTACACCTGCCGGTTACGATAAAGCCACTGGTACATACAATGATTTCATTGATATCATATATTCTGACTATTCAAGATTTGATGAGGTAGATAGTGTTTATGTAACCGATTATACTGATTTTAAAATCAATGGTTATGGCACGGTAGTTCCCGGCAGCTCTGCACCTTATCTGCTCAGCAGTGGCTTTTTTGTTGTCGCCGCTGAAACAAAAGAAGTGGCTGAAGTAAAGATTGCTGTTCTTGGAATTGATAAAGACGGTTATATTAATTTTACTGATACAATTGGCACCGGTTCGATGCTTCTTCCCAAAGGTAAGACTGCCGGAGCTGTTAATTTCACACTGTCAGCCGTAGACGAAATTCTCGGTCTCCCTACTGATCAGCCGATTGTTGTTCCTACTCAGGGTGTATATCTGTCGTTCTATGGAGTTAATGATCCTGAAAATATTACCCTTTTCAGCCCGTATTATAATACGAGCAACAAAATTGACTACCTTGATAGAACCGAATCAGGTACTCTGAACCCCATTTACAATTACACTAACCCTCGTCACGCTTTCATCGAATTTACTTGTAAAAACCCCGAAGGTGAAGTTGTTAGTGACTACTGCCCGAATTTTGGCTTCTATGGTAATGATATCAACGCACTTTCAAGAGCATTTGAATATTTGATTTTCTATAATGTAGAATTCCCCTACCTCGCTTGCGCAACCGAAGGCTATGGATCCGGTGATATGACCGTAGAAGTTCCCGCCGAAGGTGGTTACGTTAATCGCTGGTTTGAAGCAAATCAGGATATTGTACAGCTTATCGACGATGAATACGTTACTGTTGAAGAAGCCGGTGATACCGAATGGTACGTGTTCGATACCGAACCTGATGAAGAATATCCCTTCGCTTTCAATCTCCAAATTGAAGCTGAACCCCTGCCCGCAGGCGTTGAAGGTCGCAAGGCTACCATCACCTTCTCCGGCTATGGCTTCGACAACACTATCACCATTATTCAGGGTACTCCCGCAAGCATCAACGATGTAGTTGCTGCTCAGGCCAAGAATGGCAAGGTTTATGACCTCCAGGGCCGCGTGGTTACCAAAGCCACCAAGGGCATCTACATTGTAGACGGCAAAAAGGTTATTCTTTAATTTCCCTATATACTAACCCATATTTCTAAGAGAAGGCGCCCCGCGAGGAGCGCCTTCTTCTGCCTTCCTATATGGGCGCCCGCGAAGCGGGTTGCAAGAGGGTAGCCAGGCGGCAAGAAGCGCATTAGCGCTGCGCAGCCCCTGGTCAGGGAGTCGTGTCCGGGAAATGAGCGCCTTTAGGTGCGACAGAACCGTGTCGCAGCTAACGCAGCTCCTATGGGGTGTGCGCCATTCTGACCCGGGGTTACGGCCGCTAACGCGGTCCTCACCCCGGGCTATTTTCTGTTGCAACTAACGTTGCTATTTAGCAGCTGCGGCCGCATGAGCGTGTGCGAGCAAAATCCCCGGCACGCAGCCGACCGCCTCCTTTCTCAATTCTCTCCTCTCAATTCTTTATGATTTGCGTATTTCATTTTTATATGCTATCTTTGCGTAAACTAATTGATAAGATATGCCTACCGTTCTCTTTATATTTGGAATACGCTTTTTCTTTTACCCAAATGACCATGAGCCGATTCATGTTCATATTGAGTATCAGGGAAAAGCCGCTAAAATTCAGGTTATGCCTGAAATTGCCGTTATTGAAAATAATGGCATCAAAGCTCCGACAATAAAGAAGGCTCTTGAGGCCGTTACCTTTTATAANGAGGACATTATAAATGAATGGCACAAAATTTTTGATAAATAACCTTTCTTTTTGAATTGAATGGCGCAATATCCGCAAATTAAACGAGTTTGGTTTGCCGACAACAGAATTTGGGTGGCAACGACCGATGGAACGCAGCTGAGTCAGCCGTTAGAACTGTTTCCGGCTCTATTGTTGGCTTCGGCTGACGAGCGGGAGAACTTTTATCTTTGGGNCGACGATATGAGTATCCGCTGGGAAAAACTCGACGAGGATATTCATATTTCGAATTTCTACGAACAAGAAACTGTTAACTACAATAACGAAGTCAACCGACTTTTGAGCAGTTTTCCGTGGCTTGACATGAAAGAGTTTGCCCAATATATTGGCATGCATTGGACAAAGCTCGCGCGCTTTCGCTATGGGGTGTGGACGCCCTCTGCCGAGACTATTGACAGGATTAAATCCGGAATCAAAGACATAGGTCGGCAAATGAGTGCCGCAGTCTAAAACGCCGCCTTGCGGGGGCGTGGGCAGCTCGCCCACGAGTATCTTTCCCCGGTCGGCGCTGTGAGGGCGAGCGCCCTCACTCCCTCTCACCCGGTGGGGGAGAATTCTTTTTTTGGTGGTTTCGGGGAAAATGCCTAAATTTGCACGTTAAAACCTCCAAATTCANAGTGATGTTAACCGCCAAAGAAATACGCGAATCCTTCAAGGATTTCTTTAAGTCGAAGGGCCACCAGATCGTGCCCTCCGCCCCGATGGTCATTAAAGATGACCCCACACTGATGTTTACCAACGCCGGCATGAACCAGTTCAAGGANATAATCCTTGGCAACAAGGCCGCAAAATATACCCGCGTGGCCGACTCGCAGAAGTGTCTGCGCGTGTCGGGCAAACACAACGACCTGGAAGAAGTGGGCATGGACACATATCACCACACGATGTTTGAAATGCTCGGCAACTGGTCGTTTGGCGACTACTTCAAGCAGGAAGCCATTGACTGGGCGTGGGAATATCTGGTCGACGTNTTGAAGCTCGACCCCGAACGCCTCTATGCAACGGTGTTTGAAGGNTCGCCCGAAGAGGGNCTGAGCCGCGACGACGAGGCCGCCGCCATTTGGGAGAAACACCTGCCCAAGAGCCACATTATCAACGGCAACAAGCACGANAACTTCTGGGAAATGGGCGANACCGGCCCCTGCGGNCCCTGCTCGGAAATNCACATTGACCTGCGCTCCGACGCCGAGCGCGCCGAAAAGCCGGGCGCCGAGCTGGTTAACCACGACCACCCGCAGGTTATTGAAATCTGGAACCTGGTGTTCATGCAGTTTAACCGCAAGGCCGACGGCTCGCTGGAGCCGCTCCCCGCAAAGGTTATCGACACCGGNATGGGCTTCGAGCGCCTNTGCATGGCCCTGCAGGGCAAGACGTCGAACTACGACACCGACGTGTTTACCCCGCTGATTGCCACCATTTCGCGCCTGTCGGGCAAGAAATATGGCGACGACAAGAAGGTTGACATTGCCATGCGCGTAATTGCCGACCATGTGCGCACCATNGCGTTCTCTATNGCCGACTCGCAGCTGCCCGGCAACGCCAAGGCCGGCTACGTTATCCGCCGCATTCTGCGCCGCGCNGTGCGCTATGCNTACACCTTCCTGCAGCAGCGCGAAGCCTTTATGTATCAGCTGGTCGACACGCTGATTGAGTCGATGGGCGAGGCATATCCCGANCTGCCCAAGCAGCGCGACCTGATAATGCGCGTAATCAAGGAGGAAGAGGATTCATTCCTTCGTACCCTCGAAAACGGCATCCGCATGCTCGAAACCGCCATGGCCGAGGCCAAGGCTGCCGGCAAGTCGGAAATCTCGGGCAAGCAGGCCTTTGTGTTGTACGACACCTACGGTTTCCCGCTCGACCTCACAGAGCTGATTCTCAAAGAAAACAACATGACCCTCGACCACGCCGAGTTCGACTCCGAAATGGCCAAGCAAAAAGAGCGCGCCCGCTCTGCCGCCGCCGTNGAGGCCGACGACTGGGTGATTTTGCAGCCGGGCGAACAGGAATTCGTGGGCTACGACCTCACGGCCTGTCCCGCCGAAATTCTGCGCTATCGCCGCGTTAAGCAAAAAGGCCGCGAATACTATCAGATTGTGCTGACCCAGACCCCCTTCTATGGCGAAATGGGCGGCCAGGTAGGCGACCACGGCCAGCTGCGCGACGACCGCACCGGCCAGGTTATTGAAATTTACGACACCAAGCGCGAAAACGGCATGAGCGTGCATCTGGCNAACGAACTCCCCGCCGACCCCAAGGCGCAGTTCACCGCAGGCATCGACGTTGACGCCCGCCGCGCAACCGAGTGTAACCACACCGCTACGCACCTNCTGCACCTTGCTCTGCGCCAGGTGCTCGGCACCCACGTTGAGCAGAAAGGCTCCTACGTTAGCCCCGAACTGCTCCGNTTNGACTTCAGCCACTTCCAAAANGTTACCAANGAGCAGCTCCGCGAGGTTGAAAGCATTGCCAACTCCATNGTNCGCAAGGCCATAGAGCTCGACGAGCATCGCTGCATGCCCATCGACCAGGCCCGCGAAATGGGCGCCATGGCTCTGTTTGGCGAAAAGTATGGCGACGAGGTTCGCGTTGTGCGCTACGGCGACAGCATTGAACTCTGCGGTGGCACCCACGTGCCCAACACCGGCTGCATCGGCATGATCCGCATCATCTCNGAAGGCTCAACCGCTGCCGGCATCCGNCGCATNGAGGCNGTGACCGGCGCTGCGGTCGAAAAACTCATGAACGCCGTTAACGACACNGTNAANATTATNAGCGGCATGCTCAACAACGTGCCCGACGTTGCCGCCGCGCTGCGCAAAACCCTCGACGAAAACGCCGAGCTGCGTCGCCAGGCCGAAGAAGTTGCCAAGGAGCGCATTCAGCGCGGNGCCGCCGACATGCTGGCCAACGCCAAGACCGTCAACGGCATCAAACTCGTTGAATTCCACGGCCCGATGCTCCCCGAAATGGTCAAGGGTCTGGCCTTTGCCATTCGCACGCAGAGCCCCGAGGCCACGGCCTTCATTGCCGCCNCGCGCGACGCGCAGCAGAAGCCGCTGCTCACCGTAATGCTGACCGAAGACGTTGTTAAGGGCGGANTGAACGCCTCGCANATGGTTCGCGAAGCNGCNAAGGCCATTAAGGGCGGCGGCGGCGGTCAGCCCGGGTTTGCCCAGGCCGGCGGCAAGGATGCCGAAGGACTCATGGCCGCTTTCGATGCCCTGAAAAAATTCTTTAACTAAACGCTCCGTAACTCAAACCGTCGATGACTATGCGCCACGATGTTGTTGAAATACTCGAAAAGGTTGTTCGCAAGTACTGGGACTCCCCGGCGCTTACGAACTTCAACGGCGAATCGCTGCAATATAAAGACCTCGGTCGAAAAATAGCCAAACTCCACATCCTGTTTAAGGAAGCGGGAATCAAGCCGGGCGATAAAATTGCCCTTTGCGGCAAAAACTCCGCCCAGTGGGCAGTGGCGTTCTTTGCCATTATGAGCTATGGCGCGGTGGTTGTGCCGCTGCTCCATGAGTTCAAGCCCGACAATCTGCACCATCTGGTTGACCACTCCGACTCGAAGCTGTTGTTTGTCGACCGCGAGATTTATGAAAACCTCGATCCGGAGCTCATGAGCGCTCTGGAAGGGATTTTGCGCATCAAGGACTTTTCGCTGCTCTTTTCGCGCAGCGAGGCCCTGACCGAGGCGCGTTCGCACCTCAACGAGCTTTTCGGCAAAAAATATCCCGAGCGCTTCACTCCCGACGACGTTAAGTACTTTGAGTATAAAGATGGCGACACGCTGGCGCTGATAAACTACACCAGCGGCTCCACCGGCTTCAGCAAGGGCGTAATGGTGCCCCACCGCGCAATCTGGGGCAACGTTGAGGCGCTGCTGTCCATTCTCCACAGCCTGCCGCGTCCCGGCGACTCGATGGTGTGCATGCTGCCGCTGGCCCACATGTACGGGCTGGTCATTGACCTTATCCACGGCATCTGCAAGGGCGCCCATCTCTATTTCCTCACCCGTCAGCCTTCGCCCAAAGTGCTGGTCGAGGCATTCCGCACCGCCCGCCCGCGCCTGATTATCACGGTGCCGCTGATTATCGAAAAAATCATCAAGACCAAGGTCTTNCCCGCTCTCGACCGCCCGCTCAACCGCCTGCTGCTCCANACGCCCATTATNGACAAGAAAGTGCTCGAAAAAGTGCGCGCAATGTTGATGGAAACCTTTGGCGGNCAGCTGGAAATGCTNATTGTNGGCGGCGCCGCGCTGAACCGCGAGGTTGAGGAATTTCTGCATCGCATCAACTTTCCGATTACCGTTGGCTACGGCATGACCGAGTGNGCCCCGCTCATCGGCTACGCCCACGCCAAAGGCTATCAGCCCGAAGATGACCGCGAGTTTGCCGCCACGTCGTGTGGCCGTCCGGTGCCGCGCATGGAGGTGAAAATCCTGTCGCCCGATCCGGAGCACATTCCCGGNGAGCTGATGGTTAAGGGCACCAACGTTATGCTCGGCTACTATAAAAACGACGAGGCAACGGCCGCAATCATGCGCCCCGAAGGGTGGATGCTCACCGGCGACGTGGGCACCATGGATTCCAAGGGCAACATTTTCCTGCGCGGCCGCAACAAGTCGATGATTCTCGGCCCCGCCGGCCAAAACATCTATCCCGAAGAAATCGAGCAGAAGCTCAACAACATGCCCTACGTTAGCGAAAGCCTGGTAATCGANGCCGGCGAGGGCAAGCTCAAGGCGCTGATATTCCNCAACCTCGANGAAGCGCGNCGCGACGGCCTGACCTCGGCCGAAGTGCAGGAGCGCATACGCCAGGACGTTGCCGAATTGAACCCCACGCTTGAGAGTTACTGCCGCATCCAGTCAATAAAATTTATCGACGAAGAGTTCGAAAAGACACCAAAACGCTCGATTAAACGTTATTTATATACAGAATAAGTCTATAAAACAATCATATCACTGATGAAGAAACTATTATTTTCTCTCCTGTTAACCGCAGTGACTGCGTCAACGGCGTGGGCTGTTCCGGCCAAGCGCGGCTATGTCAAAATGACCGGTCCCGACGGCGAAACCATTGAAGTGCAGAAAGTTGGCGACGAGTTCGGTCATCACTATGTTGACCGCGCCGGCCGCAAGTTTATCGACATGGCCGACCGCCTCGTAGTCGCCACCGACGCCGAAATCAGCAGCCGCATGGAGGCTCGCACCGCGCGCTTCGACGCCCGCAACTCGCTGCGTCAGGCTCCGCGCCGCGTGCCCGGCAATATCGGCACATTCCCCGGCACCACCTTCCCCGCCACCGGCGAGCAGAAGGCGCTAGTGATTCTTGTTGAATATAAAGACATTAAGTTCACCATCGGCTCCGATGCCAAGGCTAATCAATATTTCACCGACATGCTCAATAAGGATGGCTTCAGCGAATATGGCGGCACCGGCTGCGTGCGCCAGTATTTCCGCGACAGCTCCAGCGGGCTGTTTGAATGTCAGTTCGACGTTTTCGGCCCCGTAACCCTTTCGCAGAAGCGCAACTACTACGGCGGCAACTCGGGCGGCACCGACAAGGCTCCCGAGCAGATGGTTGTTGAGGCCTGCCGCGCCCTCGACTCGCAGATTGACTTCCGCGACTACGACCGCGACGGCGACGGCTANNTCGACAACGTTTACGTAATCTATGCCGGCCAGGGCGAAGCCTCCTACGGCCCGGCAGAATCCGTGTGGCCCCACAGCTGGAACCTTACCCAGGCCGGCATCGACCTGAAGCTCGACGGCGTTGTTATCGACCTCTACGGCTGCTCCAACGAATGGGAATATGACAAGCCCGACGGCATGGGCACCTTTACCCACGAGTTCAGCCACATTCTCGGTCTGCCCGACCTCTACCACACCACTTCGATGGTCTACTACACCCCCGGCGAATGGTCGGTGCTCGACTACGGCCCCTACAACAACGACGGCCGCACCCCGCCCGCCTACAGCTCGTTTGAGCGCAACGCCCTGGGCTGGATTAACCTGACCGAGCTTACCTCGACCGACGACGTTAAGGTGCTCGACGACCTGCGCACCACCAACACCGCGTTCTGCCTCACCAACCCGAGCAACGCCAAGGAGTTCTACCTGTTTGAAACCCGCAACCAGAGCGGCTGGGACAAGTATCTGCCCGGCCAGGGCATGCTGATCTGGCATATTGACTACAACAGCCAGACCTGGCTCGACAACACGGTGAACAACACCAAGGGCCACCAGGGCGTAGACCTCATCGAGGCCGACGGCGTGGCAGTTAAGCAGAACCGCACCGCCGGCGACTGCTTCCCCGGCACCGCCAAAGTTACCTCCTATGCTCCCAAATGG
>WFLX010092740.1_pt1 | contig 10193 bp, 4 predicted proteins | sample 4967041 | NCBI WGS metagenome assembly WFLX01 (sample SAMN12857096, study PRJNA449069) | gut metagenome | isolation source: stool from male and female vole | host: Microtus ochrogaster | place: USA:Florida | collected 2017
CCGTGGTGGCGGCGGCTTTGAATGTGTATATGGCGGAACAGGGCGCGAGCAGCGCGGTGGAAGCGGGGGCGGTGGTTATGGAGAACCCGCCCAGACCGGAGATGGGCGATTGGGGAATGCCGATGTTCCTGTTTGCCAAGCAGCTGCGGGCCGCACCGCCGGTGATTGCCGCCGAGGTGGTCAGGATTATTGCGGCGGACGCGAGGCTTTCTGCGCGGGCGCAGAAAGTCGGCACGTTCCTTGCGGTCGGTCCTTATGTGAATGTCAAGTTGGACAAGGCGGCGGCAGCGGCGGTCGTGCTTTCGCGCATACAGGACGAAGGCTCGGCATACGGTTCGCTCGGCGCGGACGGCACGGCGCATTGCGCGGGGCGGCGCGTCATGGTTGAGTTCAGTTCGCCCAACACGAACAAGCCGCTGCACCTCGGTCATTTGCGCAACGACGCGCTCGGCGAGAGCGTGAGCCGTATCCTCAAAAAGGCGGGCGCGGAAGTGTTCAAGGTGAACATCATCAACAACCGGGGCGTGCATATCTGCAAGTCCATGCTCGCCTACAAGCTGTTCCACGAGGCGAACGGCGACACGCCCGAATCGCTGGGCATGAAGGGCGATCATTTTGTGGGGCAGTGCTACGTGGAGTTCGACCGCTATGCCAGGGAACACCCGGAGGCGAACGCGCAGGCGGAGGAGATGCTCGTGCAGTGGGAGCGGGGGTCGGACGACGACGACCTGCACCGGCTGTGGCGCATGATGAACGGCTGGGCGAATGACGGCGTGCGGCAGACGTACGCGCGCACGGGCGTGAGCTTTGACCGGCTGTATTTTGAGAGCGAGACGTACCTAAAAGGGCGCGAGGAAATCCTCAAAGGCGTGGATCGCGGTATTTTCTTCCGGGCGGCGGACGGTTCGGTGCGCGTTGACGTGACGGAAGCGACGGGAAAGGGCAAGGACGGCGAGAATCAGGAGAAAGTCCTGCTGCGCAAGGACGGCACGTCGGTCTACATCACGCAGGACATCGGCACGGCGATTTTCCGGCACGAGGACTGGGCGTTCAACCAGATGGTCTACGTGGTGGCGAGCGAGCAGAACTATCATTTTAAGGTGCTGTTCTACCTGCTGCGGAAACTCGGCTTTGACTGGGCTGACCGGCTGTTCCACCTGAGTTATGGCATGGTCAACCTGCCGAACGGGCGCATGAAGAGTCGCGAGGGCACGGTGGTGGATGCCGACGATTTGATTGACAGCCTGCGCGACGACGCGCTTGCGGAAATCAGGGCGAAAGGGCGCGAGGCGGACGTGGGCGACGCGAACGAGGTGGCGGAGCGTGTCGCGCTTGCCGCGTTGCATTATTACCTGCTCCAGATTACGCCGGTCAAGGACATGGTGTTCAATCCGCAGGAAAGCCTGTCGTTCAACGGGAACACGGGACCGTACTTGCAGTACATGGGCGCGCGCATCGCGTCGATCCTGCGCAAAAGCATGGAAAGCGGCATCGCGCCTACGTCGGCACGGGACGCGGCGGCGCGGCTGACGGCTGGCGAGGAATGGGACTTGATCAGGCGGCTGGGCGACTATCCCGACACGGTTGCCAAGGCGGCGGAGACGCTGGACGCGAGCGTGGTGGCGGCGTACCTGTATGACGTGGCGAAGCTGTTCAGCAAGTTCTATCAGCAGTGTCCGATTCTTGCCGCGGGCGACGATTCGTTGGCGGCGGCGCGGCTGTTCTTGGCGCAGTGCACGTTACAGGTACTCAAAGACGCGATGCACCTCGTGCTCGTGCCGTACCTTGACCGGATGTAGGGGGCGGCGATGCTCGTGCAGGTGATTTCTGACATCCACGGCAGTTATGACGACGTGCGGACGGCAATCGATTCCTTTGCGCCGCGCAAGCCCGACATCCTGCTGCTGTGCGGGGATTTTCTGAATCATGGGCCGCGCAACCCGTTGCCGGCGGGCTACGATACCACGGCGACGGCGGCGCTGCTCAACGCGCACAAGGCGCGTATCGTCTGCGTGCGCGGCAACTGCGACAGCGAGGTTGACCAGATGCTGCTGGAATTCCCCTGCCTGAACGCGTACACGATGCTGTTTTTTCCGGGGGCGAACGGCGCGCGGCTGAACGGGCGCGTGTTCGTGCATCACGGGCATCTGTATGACCGGGCGCAGCTGGCGGCGTGGCTTCCGCGCGGGACGCTGGTGGTGAGCGGGCATACGCACGTGACGGTGCTGGAGGAGGCGGACGGGCTGTGGTACTTGAATCCCGGATCGGTCGCCATTCCCAAATGCGCGGACGGCAAGACGTGCGCATTGATTGAGGCAGACGAAAAGGGCATCGCGCGTGTCTCCGTGCATTCGGTGGACGGCGCGACGCTTTACAAGCAGGCATCTTTTCGGTAAGATGACGGCACGTCAGTTCGAAAATCCATCCTGACGATAAACAAAACTAGGAGACTGCTATGCGTTCAGAACGAGAGCTGGACGGCGTGACGTTGCTGGGAAGCGGCGGCACGCCGTATGTGACGGCCTATTCGCCTGAAATCCTCGAAAAATTCCCGAACAAACATCCCGAAGACGATTATATGGTCACGCTCAACTGCCCGGAGTTCACGTCGTTGTGTCCCAAGACGGGGCAGCCCGACTTTGCCAAAATCGTCATCAATTATATTCCCGACGGCTTTCTGGTGGAATCTAAATCGCTCAAGCTGTATCTGTTTTCGTTCCGCAATCACGGGGATTTTCACGAGGACTGCGTGAACGTCATCAAGGACGATTTGGTGCGGCTGCTCGACCCGAAATATCTTGAGGTGGAAGGCATTTTTACGCCGCGCGGCGGCATTGCCATCTATCCGTTCGCCGTGTACGCCAAGCGCGGGGGCGGATACGAATCGTCTGTCCGTGACCGGCTTTTCTCTGCCGTTGACCGCCGCCGCTGAGTTGCCGCGCAGGAGATTTATATGCCTTTTCAAAATGAGATCGTGCTGCTCGCGAGCGTGTTCGTGTTTTTCGGCGGCGTGGTGGCGTTTTTCCGCCTGTTCGGCAAGACCGGCGTGTTCGCCTGGACGGTCATCTGCACGATTGCCGCCAACATCGAAGTGCTGATTTTGGTGCATGCCTATGGGCTGGACACCACGCTGGGCAACGTGCTGTATGCGTCGTCGTTCCTTGCCACGGACATCATGAGCGAGCTGTTCGGCAAGAAGGCGGCGAATCGGTGCGTCAAGATCGGCATTGCGGCGAATGTCGCGTTTATTGTGATAAGCCAGAGCTGGTTTCTGTATGTGCCGGCTCCTGCGGATACGATGGCGGCTCCGATCCGCACGGTGTTCGCCAACACGCCGCGCGTCATGCTTGCCAGCCTGATTGCCTATGCGCTGTGCGAGCAGTACGATGTGTGGGCGTATCACCGCCTGTGGGACTGGTCGGCACGAAAATGGGGCGACGGGCGGCGGTTTTTGTGGCTGCGCAACAACGGGTCTACCATGGTGAGCCAGCTGATCAACGTGGTCGCCTTCAACGTGCTGGCGTTTGCGGGCGTGTTTCCGGCGCGGACGCTCGCGCAGGTCCTGCTGTTCGGCTACGCGATTTTTTTGGTCACTTCGCTGCTGGACACGCCGTTCCTGTATCTTGCGCGGTATCTTGCGGAGAAGCACCCGGAATTGCGGGAACGCTGATGGTGTGCTATACTGGGGGTATCTTGGTTCTGAGGGGTCGGCATGAAAAGTCGGTTTGCGTGTGTGGCGGCATCTGCGGTGCTGCTGGCGGCGGTTTGCGGTCTGTTTTTTGGTTGTGAAAAGGGAACGGCGGATTCGTCTGCGGACGGATCGTTTGCGCTGGCGGTGCGGCAAGAGGGCGGCACGGACGGGAATACCGAAGAGCGCGTGTATGATCCGGGGACTTTTTTCACGCCCGACTACACGCCTTACGCGCCCGAACCTGAGAACACGCCGCGCCGTCTGACGCTGAACGCGCCTGCGCCGGGCGGCGAAAAAGCGCGGGGCATCGTGCCGGGCTTGCGCAAGCTTGCCGATTATCTTACCGCGTATGCGACAAAACGCACGGCACTCGCGCGTCCTGAAGTCACGCCGCTTGCCGCGGCGGACGTTCCCCGCTCAAAGAACAGGAACAAGGACGCGCCGTTCACCGTGGCAGACTGGGGGCCGCGCGGGACGCTTCCTGCCGAAGTGCGCTATCCGTCGTTCTATGTGCTGTTTTCCGAGCCGGTCGTCGCGTTGTCTGCCTTAGGAACGCAAAGCGACAAGAGCGCGTTTTTTTCGATTGAGCCTGCCATTGCGGGCGTGTTCCGCTGGAACGGCACGAGCCTGTTGTCGTTCGACTGCACCGAACCGGCAGATCCGCTGTGCACGTACACGATAACCGTCAGCGACGGCGTAACATCGCTGAACGGCAAGCCGCTGACGGGCGAGCGCGTCTTTTCTACCACGAGCGCGGATCTTGCCGTCGTCTGGGACGCGCCGGGCTATAGCGTGAGCAAATCTGTGGACAGCAACGAAGTGCCGCCCGAATGTGCGCAGGAATGGCGCGTGCGCTTCAACTATCCCGTGGNCGCGGCGGTGCTGAAAAACAGCTCTGCCATTACGGTGAACGGCAATCCGGTCGATTTTTCCGTGCGGCAGGAGCTTGCCGATACGGTCACGTATTCGTGGCAGCAGAAAACGCCGTTTGATGCGGATGTCTCGCTTGCGGTGTCGCAGGANCGCGACGGCAAGGTTTCGGTCGCGGAAGCGTACTTCCACACGCTCAGTTCGTTCCGCTATGAGTACGACCGTCCGGGCGTGAGCTACGGAACACATACCAATCCTGTGCGCCTGATATTCTCTCACCCGGTGGACGGTACGACGGCGGCGGGNGCGGTGACGGCGACGGGNGCGGACGGCACGGCTATCCCGGTCACGCAGGACAATGTGGAGGCGGTCGGGCAGACGCTGGTCGTCTTTGGGCTGCCGGTCGCGTTCCATTCGACGTATACGATTGCGGTCTCNGACCAGCTGAAGGACATTTACGGGCGCACCCTGAGCGAGCAGGCTTCCGTTACGGTTGAGATGCCCGCCCCCGAAAGCACGGTGCGTTTTACCGACAGCGGCGTTAAAATGCTGGAGAGCCGCTTTCCGCATCGCCTGGTATTCGAGCATCAGAATATCGACGAGGGCGCGTACACGATTTTTGCTACGGACGCTCCTTATAAGTATAATAAGTTCAATAACGGTATACCGCCGATCTTCGTGAACGACACATCAGCCGATTCTTTTCGGGTGGATCTCAAGACTGAACCGCGCGACACCCGGCTGTTCGAGACGGTCGATTTTGAGCATTTGCTGAAAAACGGCAAGGGCTGGGTGATGTTCCATGCGGCGGCAAAATTGCCGAGGAAACCGACTGACTGGGATCCCGATCCGTTCAGATGGCAGACGAATTGGACGAGCATTCAGGTGACCGATTTGGGCGTGACGGTGCGCTACGCGATGAATAAGATCGTGGTGATGGTCACGCAGCTGTCCGACGGAAANCCNGTGGCGGATGCGACCGTGTATGCCTGCACCAACAAGCTGAAAGNCACGTCGTCCGAGGAACTGAAAGCATACGCAAAAGAACATCGGCTTACGGCGACGACCGACAAAAACGGGCTTGCCGTCATCGACCTCCTTGATGACGCGGNNCGCNCGGCAGTGCTGTNCGANNANTANNACAATACCCCGGTCATTNTGGTAGAAAAAGACGACGACAAGGCGATGTTCCTGCCCGACGGCCATTATCCGTGGCGGAGCGGCGTGTACGCCTACAGCAGTGTGCCGGACAACATAAAAAGCAACCCGCGCATTTTCATGTTCAGCGACCGGGGGCTGTACAAGCCGGGCGAGACNGTCTCATTCCGGGGCATTGACCGCGATCAGGTGTTCGGCTCGTTCGTGCCGTATCAGGGCGAATACAGCGTGACGTTCAAAGANGACGCATGGCGCAACGCAAAGGTGTTCGGCACGGACGCAGGGACGACGAGCGAAAACGGCGGATTCTATGGGTCGTTCACCATTCCCGCCGACCTTGTGCCGGGCGGCTACGTGCTTGAATACAAGCGCGGTGCGGACGGCCCGACGGAACGGCTGTATATCAGCGTGGCGTTCTTTGAGCGGCTCACGTTCCAGGTGGCGGTGGCGATGCCCAAAACGCCCGTCATTGCCGGCGATCGGGTACAGGCGGCCCTGAGCGCGTCGTACCTTGCCGGCGGTGCGCTGGCGGGCGCGGCATACACGGCGGGCTGGTTCAGCGAGCCGTGGTATTTTACCAGCGATGCGCCCGAACTGAAAGGGTACAGGTTCGGACCGGCGAACACGGCAGAAAGCCGCAACTACTTTGCGGACGACGAAAGCACGCTCGACGCGAACGGCACGGCATCGCTTGCCTGCGAGACGACGGGCAACAGCATCAAGGGCGCGCCCTACCGCTACCGCGTCTCTGCGGGCGTGACCGACGTGTCCAATCAGCTGATTGCGGCGAGCGGCACGACGCTGGTGCATCCCGCGCGCTACTACATCGGCCTGGCAAAACCCGAAACGTCCGGCGCGTTCGCGCGCAAGGGCGAAAGAATCACGATCCCGTATAAACTGGCGACCCCCGACGGCGCGGTCGTCTCCGATGACAAGATGGCGCGCGCGTTGAGCGGCGGCGCGAAGAAAATCACCGTCACGCTGACGCGCGAGGAATGGAACCTGGTGCAGCAGCAGGGCATCAGCGACATCTACACNCGCTATGAGAAAACCGACGTGCTCGAAAGCGAGCAGACCGTCAGCCTGGGCGCGGGCGGAAAAATCACCGTCACGCCGCAGGAACCGGGCTATCACAAAGTGCGCGTCGCCTCCGCCGACAGCGCGGGGCGCGACGTGATTACCGAATACGAATTTTTCGTGACCGGATCGGGCAAGGTGTCGCTCTATCAGGACGACGCGGCATCCCTGCGGCTGACTCCCGACAAATCGCAGTACAATCCTGGCGAGACGGCGCATATCCTGCTTGAAAGCCCGCTGCCGCAGGGCAATTATCTGATTACCGTGGAGCGCGAGGGCATTTTTACCGAGGAAATCCGCCACTTTGACGACGCGATCAACGTGCTCGACATTCCCGTGGCGCGCAATTATGTGCCCGTGTTCTACGTGTCCGTCGCATCGTATTCCGTGCGGCAGGGCGAGCCGACGCACCGCTACGGCGAAGTCGATCTGGACAAGCCCAAAGGCTATTACGGGGCGACGGCGGTGTTCGTGAACCCGCGCGTCAAGTCGTTCAGCGTGGCGGTGGAAAGCGCGAAGCCTTCGTACCGTCCGGGCGAAGAGGCGGAAGTGACCCTCGTGGCGACCAAAGGCGGCAAGCCGCTTGCCGGCGCGGAACTGACCCTGCTTGCGGTGGACCGCGGCGTGCTTGACCTGATCGACTACCATGTTCCCGATCCCATCGCGTTCTTCTACGATCCCTACGAGTTTCCGCTGCGCGTCAAGGGCGGCGATTCGCGCGCGCTTTTGATGGATCCCGTGACCTACGAGGTGAAAAACCTGAGCGGCGGCGACACGGGCGATGACGGAAAGATGGACGAGCGCAGCGACTTCAACCCGACCGCCGTCTTTGAGCCGCACGTGACGACCGACGAGAACGGACGCGCGACCGTCCGTTTCACGCTCCCCGACACGCTGACAACCTACCGCGTGACGGTGTTCGGCGTGAACGGCGAGCTGCTCGCGTTGCAGGAAGATGAGATTGCCGTGCAGAACCCGATAAACGTGCAGCAGGTATTGCCGCGGGAACTGCGCGAACGCGACACGGCGGAACTGGGCGTGCTGCTCACCAACCTGGACGGCGTTTCCCATGACGTGACCGTTTCGCTTGCCCTGCGCGACAGCGACCCGTCCACGTTTGCGGAAGCGGGCGTCGTTCCGCACGCGGGCGTGGCGGCGGTGGACGGCGCGGACCGGCATACCGTCAGCGTGCCGAGCGGCGCGTCCGTGCCCGTGTACTTTGACCTCGCGGCGCAGAAAGCGGGCATGGTCACCCTGGAATTCACGGTCGCGAGCGACGTGCTCAACGAACGGGTCGTCTGCCCGCTCCGCATTGCCCGCCCGTACCTGTTCGAGACGGTGACGACGGCGGGAAGCGTCCGTGCCGATGAGCGCGACGCGACCGAACGCCTCGTCATCCCGTCGTTCGCGGACGACATGCAGGGCGACGTGACCGTGACGCTGGATGCCACGCGGCTCGGACTGCTCGGCGGGGCAGTGCAGTACCTGTTCGAGTATCCGTTCGGCTGCCTTGAGCAGCAGTCGTCGCGTATGCTGCCGCTGGTCATCTTCGGCGACTATATCGACACGTTCGGACTGCAAAGCGACGTGAGCGACGTGCGCAAATGCGTCCGCTCGTATTTTGCGGCATGGAAGGACGTGCAGCACACCGACGGCGGCTTCGGCTACTGGTCCGCGTCGCTGCGCTCCGACCGCTACGTAAGCACAAGAATAGCGCACCTCTACGCGCTCGCGCTGCGGCGCGGCTACAGCAGGCGCGAGCTGGCAATAGACGGCGACAAACTGCTCGCGTTCGTCAGGCAGGAGCCGGACAGCGCAAGGCGGGANGACGACTATATCCGCGCGTACCGCGCTTACGTGCTCGCGCTCAANGGNGTGCGCCTNAGCGACGACTGGCTCGCCGCGCTGGTGGACACCGAACGGCAGGACATCGCCGTGCTCGCGCTTGCGGGCTTGGCCGCCTACGAGCAGGGCAGCAAGAGCACGGCGACGGCGGCGGCAAAAAAAATCCGCACGTACCTGCGGCCGACGGCGCGCGGCGTGGACATCACCAACCCGCAGTCGCCGCGGGGGGCGTTCGCGTACTACGGCGACGAGGCGGAGAACCTCGCGCTCACGGTGCAGCTGTTCACGCTCCTTGACGCGGACGACAGCATGAACACGCGCCTCATTTCCGCGCTGCTCGCAAACCAGCGGGCCGGTTACTGGAAGAACACGGCGACGACGGCGCGCGCGCTAGAGGCGTTCCATACCGTCATCACGGTGAACAAGCTGGACAAGACCCGCATAGACGCGCGCGCGCTGCTCGGCGGCGAGAGCGTCGCGGAGGGAACGTTCAGGGGCGCGGCGGCAAAGCCCGTCACCGTCACGCTGCCCTTTGACGGCGGCATACTGCGCGCGCAGCCGAGGGACGCGGAGCTGCCCTTGCAGTTCGTCAGGAACGGCACGGGCGCACTCTACTACACCGCAAGCCTGCGCTACGCCATTCCCGAAGAATTGCAGGGCGCGCGCGACGAGGGACTGGGCGTGACCATGCGCCTGTTTGACGGCGTGACGGGCGAGGAGCTTGCCGCACCGGGCGACAGCCCGCTGGTCACGCTGGAAAGCGGCAGAATCTACAAGGCGAGGCTCACCCTGTCATCGTCCTACGACCGCGCGTTCATCGCCCTGCGCGCCCCCGTGCCGAGCGGCGCGGAAATCCTGGACGCCACGTTCGTGACCACCCCGGACGGGCCTGCCAATGCGAGCGGGCGCGGCGCATACCAGGACGATGCGAGCAGCGGCTTCGGCAGCGACCATTACATGAGCAACCAGGCGATCTACAACAGCGAAATCCAGTTCTTCTGGGATTCGTTCGGCAAGGGAACGACCACCGCCGAGTTCTCATTCCGTGCCGTCCGCCGCGGCGTGTACCCCACGCCCCCTGTCTCCGCCGAATGCATGTACGAGCCGGAAATCTTCGGCCGCACGGGCGGAACGCTCTACACGATCCGCTGACGGTTCGCGCCCTTCCCCGAACGCGGGCGGGGCGAAACTGGCAGGAACGCACGGTACCGGTGGCGAAGCCATGCAGGACACCGGCAGGATTACCTGGAATGGAAGCCGGACGACGTGGAATGAGTGCCGGACGACCTGGAATGGAAGCCGGGCAACGTGGAATGAGTGCCGGACGACATGGAATGGCGCCTGGGCGACGTGGAATGAGTGTCGGACGACATGGAATGGNGNNCTNGGACGANGTGGAATGGNAGNCGGNCGACATGGAATGAGNGTCGGGCAACGTGGAATGAGTGCCGGACGACGTGGAACGGCACTTGGGCAACGTGGAATGAGTGCCATTCCGTCGGGAATGGGGCTGGAATCGTCGGGAATGAAGCGAAATCCTCAGGAATGAACC
>WFLX010041830.1_pt1 | contig 10192 bp, 3 predicted proteins | sample 4967041 | NCBI WGS metagenome assembly WFLX01 (sample SAMN12857096, study PRJNA449069) | gut metagenome | isolation source: stool from male and female vole | host: Microtus ochrogaster | place: USA:Florida | collected 2017
ATGTTGGCATCTGTGAGTGATATTGCCTTTGCCGAGGAGTCAACGCTGTGCACGAGCGATGCGCCGCCGCGCATGGCGTAGACAGAGAAGCCTCCGGTGTAGCAGAACATGTTAAGCACCTTTCGCCCTCCACTATAGTGCTCAAGAAGCGACCGGTTGTCGCGCTGGTCCACGAAAAATCCTGTCTTCTGGCCGCGCAGCCAGTCCACATGAAATTTCAGACCGTTTTCTATAGCGATGTCGGTGGTGTATCCGCCGATTATATAGTCGTTTATCGGGTCGAGGTGGGCTTTGTAGGGTAGGGTGGTCTCACTTTTGTAGTACACATTGGCTATATCGAGGTCCTGCAGCTGCGTGAGAGCCTGGGCAATGATTTTGCGTGCGAAATGCATGCCGGGACTGTGAGCCTGCATCACGGCGGTGCTCCCGTAAACGTCCACTATCAGTCCTGGCAGGAAGTNGCCNTCGCCGTGCACNAGGCGGAAAGCCTGGTTTTCGGGAGTGCGTATGCCCAAGGCTTTGCGCATGAGCCATGCTTGCTTCAGGCGCGAGGCATAGAAGGCTGCATCGATCTCGACATCGCCAAAGTGGAGCAGACGTACAGCAATGCTGCCTATCTGGTAATGACCTACGCCTATTATTCTGCCGTCGTGGGCGATAATCTTTACAATATCGCCCTCTTCGATGCCGGGCTCGGAGCGGTCGATGGCTCCGGAGAATACCCAAGGATGAAAGCGGTCAAGCGACTCTTCCTTGCCTTTTTTTAGTCGTATTTGCTTATATTCCATATATTTTTAAATCAGTCATCACTGCAATGCGCGTAATATATCGTTGCCGTTGGCATAGATGAGAAGCAAGAACAGGAATACAAAACCTATGGTGTTGGCCACCTCGAGGAATTTGTCGCTCGGTTTGCGGCGAGTGATTATTTCCCAGAGTAGGAAAAGCACATATCCGCCGTCGAGCGCGGGGATGGGGATGATGTTCATGAAGGCGAGGATTACCGACAGGAATGCCGTAATCTGCCAGAAAGAATACCAATCCCACTTCTCAGGGAACAGACCGCCGATAGCACCGAATCCGCCCACCTGCTGGGCTCCTTCCTTTGTGAAAACCAATTTAAGCGATGACACATAGGTGGCAAGTTGGTCAGTGCCGATTTCCCAGCCGCGGGGCAGGGCGGTGAACACATTGTATTTCACCTCTTCTATGGGATATATTGAGCTTATTGGACGCAGCTGGATGCCGAGTTTGCCGTTTTCGGTGAGGGTNGCCTTTACGGGTACCTCTACTCCTTCACGTAGTGCGACTACTTCTACCTCCTCGCCCTTGTGAGCCTCGAGAGTGGCGAAAAATTCGGTAAGCGAGGGTGTGGTGTCATTGGCCACTTTGATGATTCGGTCGTTTTCCTGAAGTCCCGCTTCCATTGCGGGCATACCTTTCTGCACCTTGTCGATATACACGGGTGTTCGGTAAATCACAGGTGTCTCTTTGACATTAGCTATGCTGCCGAGCAGATCGTCGGGTATGGTGATGGTGACATGGTCGGTGTGGTTTCTCAGCACCTCCACTTTAGCTCCGGGCTGTATCATGTCCCATATCATTGTCCGGTCTTTGGCATCGGCCTTTTTTCCGTTGATGCTAAGAAGCACGTCTCCGTTCTTGAATCCCACATCCTGAAGGGCGGGCATATAGTCCATGCCCTCATAGGCTTCTTGGAATGGCACCACGCGGTCGCCCCAATGGATGGCTATGCCTGCATAGATTACTATAGCAAGAAGAAAGTTGAAGAGTACGCCTGCTACCATAACCAGAAAACGCTTCCATGCGGCTTTTGAACGAAATTCCCAAGGCTGAGGCTCACTGGCAAGATCAGATGCGGATTTTGTCTCATCTACCATACCAGCGATGTCGCAATAGCCGCCGAGAGGGAGCCAGCCGATGCCGTACATCGTGGCTGCCCAGCTGGGATTGCCTTTTCTGTTAGTGTCGGAGTGCTTACGCACTTTAATAGTGACCAGGGCTTTATCCTCTTCGCGGATTACGTGCTTTGGATCCTTGGGGTTAGTCACCTTTTTTGTCCAGGATATCANNTCCAGCTTGCCTTTGGACGGGTAATATTTAAGAAGCGAGAACCAGGGGTTGAAGAAGAGGTAGAATCGGTTGACCCTGATTCCAAAAATACGTGCGAAAATATAATGGCCGAACTCGTGAATCGTCACCAAAAGGAGAAAAGCGACGATAAGCTGGAAGGCCTTCATCAAGAATGTTTCCAATTGTCAGTTATTTTATTTAAAGTTAGTGATTTATTGTATTGATTATCTCCTGAGCCTTGATGCGCGACTCAGCGTTGGTGGCCACATAGTCGACATATGTCGGAGAGGCAATGTAGGGTATCTGCTGCAGTGTACGCTCGATTACGTCGTAGATGTCGAAATAGCGTATTTCGCGGTGCAGAAAAGCTGCCACGGCCACTTCGTTGGCTGCATTGATCACGCAAGCCACGTTGCCACCCTTCTCAAGCGATAAGTTAGCGAATCCGAGGCAGGGAAATTTCTCCATGTCGGGAGCATAGAACGTAAGCATCGACATTTGCTCGAGGGTGAGAGGCGGAAGTCCGTAGTCAATGCGTTCGGTCTCGCCCAAAGCGTAGGCTATGGGCAGACGCATGTCNGGTGTGCCGAGCTGCGCTTTTATTGCGCCGTCGACGTATTCTACCATTGAATGTACAATGGACTGAGGATGCACCACTGCTGTAATCTTTTCAGGAGCCATGCCGAAAAGCCATTTTGCTTCGATGATTTCAAATGCTTTATTGATCATGGTGGCAGAATCAATTGTGATTTTTGCCCCCATATTCCAGTTGGGGTGCTTTAGGGCGTCCTCCACGGTTGCTTTCTCAATTTGTTCGCGTGTCCAGTTGCGGAACGGGCCGCCGGAAGCAGTGATTATTAGGCGACGTACCTTATCATGGTCTTCGCCTTGCAGACATTGATAAACGGCAGAATGCTCTGAATCAACAGGGTAGATTTGTGATTTGGAGTCGGAAAGTAGACGAGTGATGAGCTCGCCAGCCACCACTAAAGTTTCTTTGTTGGCAAGGGCTATGTTTTTTCCGGCCTTAATGGCGGCGATCGTAGGGGCCAGTCCGCTATATCCTACTGTGGCCGTTACCACGGTGTCAATATAGTCGGCCTTTACCGACTCTTCGAGAGCCTTGTCGCCGCAGGCTGTTTCTATCCCGGCAGGAGCAAGAGCGTGGCGTAGAGCGTGGTATTTGCTTTCGTCGGCAATAATAGCCACGCGTGGGCGGTGGCGAAGCGACGACTCTATGAGTTCGTCTACTTTTGAGCCGGCACTAAGCACCACGGCTTCGTACTGATTTGGGTTTCGGCTAATTATGTCAAGTGTTTGGCGTCCAATCGAACCGGTACAGCCAAGCACGGCTATTCTTTTTTTCATTGCTTAAGTGGCTTTGTGCTTAAGATGTGTATTAATTTGCAAAGTTACAAAATATTACATTATCCACCTAAAATTAGTCGCTATAAATCGTCAAATCGCTTTTTTTCGTGCCGTTTTTTTTAGCCATACCAATCTTTGCCAAAATTAAATTCCAGGTTGGCATTAGTGTTGAGATACGATCCGTGTTTACCGCCCCCTATCCTTCATACGCCTTGAAACCAACATAATTGGCCAAACGCACATATGCGACTAATTTTCATCGCTGTTACATTATAATGGNGNGNCGGTTTCGGACTTGTCAATGTNGCGAATCTCGTTGGAAGCCGCTCGGTACTGCGATGGTGAAATGCCATAGCTCTCTTTAAATGCCCTCTGCAGCGTGCGCACCGTGCCAAACCCCAACTTGACGGCTATGCCGGCAATTGTCGCATCCGGTTCGGAATCGAGGATTCTNCGNGCCTCTTCTGTACGAAAAGAATTGATGTAAAAATGTACTGAGCAGTTGCGCTCATTNCGGATCATCTGTGCAAGTGTCTCTTGAGTGNTGCCGAGAAAATCGGCGAGTTCCTTACGGCTGAGTGCGGGGTCGGTATAGGGGCGATCCANGATCATATGCTTGTCGAGNCGCTCNATGTCAGACNTGTCTTCTGCGTCTTGATTGTCTTCTGNNATACTTTGNAGCTGACTCTGCTCTTTGCGGNCGTATTCNTGCAAGCGTTCCNCCAACAGGCGGTTGCGTTTCNTTTCTGCAACNGCNTGCCTGAGCGTTACGACTAATAGAATGAGGAGCAAAAGTGCCACTGATCCAAGGCCAAGAAGTTGGATTCTGCGTGTATGTAGCTCTTTTTGGTTTAGTTCTGAACGGTAAAGCACCGTAAGGTCGTGAAGTCGACTGTTGACAAGCTTTGTCGACAGTGAGTCGTGGTAAGCAATGTATTTAGAATAAGTTCGGGCACTTTCCTCATGTAGTCCGGCCACATTCTCAATATTGGCTTTAAGCTGGAGATCAAGGAGATAAAACCACGGGAAAGAGGTGTGAGTATGTAGCAGCGTGTCTACATCGGCAAGAGCTCCGGCGTAATCGCCCTTTGCCGTGCGCACCCGGCTGCGTGTGTCGTAGAAGTGTTCGTAGGCATTTGCGGGCAGTCCGCTTTTCATTAGCCGCGACGCACTGTCTAGGAGTGTTTCAGCCTCTTGTATATTACCATAATTTAAGGCGTTGTCCGCCTCAAAAGCAAGGGCTGTCACGGGATAGTGCCCTGTGGGGTCATTCCAAGAGTTGGAGTCTATGCAACATTTTACAAGCTCGGCGTAACGGTTGCCTGCCTGCACCCTTGCAGAGGTGTCAGCATTGGCTTGCGCTATTATATGAATCCATTCATTAATGCTGGTTGCTGTGCCGAAGTGTGGACCCGAACGCAAGGGATCGGTGGTGTAGGGTAGAGCAGACAAGGCTTCGTCTAAAGCACTGTCAGTCTGCGACAACTTATACAAAATCTGTGCCCTGACGCGCTTTGCCATTGCTATTGCAAGAGAATCTTCTTCAACGAAGGCTTCACGTTGCATTCTTACAGCGAGAGAGTCGGCCTCAGAGTATCTTCCGTCGGAAAAAAGGCGATCGATCAGCACGTTGACAGCCCCGAAATAGCAAGCGTCTTTTCCTGACCGGCGCATGCTGTCGATAATAACCTCCATCTGCGGCAACACCGCAGGATCGCCCGGATTAAAATTTTGAAGATGTTGCACTGTCAGCACTCTTCTCAATGCCTCTTCACGGTCATACGACTTTTTCTCTCTGTCGCAGCCGACACAGAGAAGGGCAATGATACAAATCCAGTAAATAAAAAAACGTTGCAGACACATAAATTAAAAGAATGTGGCTGCAAAATTAATCATTTTTTGCGAAAAGCCCTTAGCATTTAGAAACTTTTCATATTTTTCACCTTAATGTGAACTGAAGTAAAGGAAGAATTTCCGAAACAGGCTGAAGGTCCAGGGTAAAAATATGATAAAAAATCCTTATAGTGTACGGAAATGTGTTTGAAATGACAGAAAAAATTCGTAAATTTGCATATTCTGAGCAAGTAAAGTCTTACATATAATAATATATATAATCGAATTGAAGCTATGCATACTCTTCAATTTCAGGCAACTCGACATACAAAGTTCTTGGAAAAACAAGGGGCAGCTTGTTCTTGCGGGTATGTGTCAGCTATAGCTTCAATAAGGTCTCTCCGGATAAAAATGCACAATTTAAACTTAATCAATATCTTAATTAACCTTAATTCCCAATGTTGAAAAGAAGATTAGATGGAAAGACATTAGGCACGCTATTCGTGCTCCTATTGTCGTTGTGCGTTTCAGCATTCGCTCAAAGCAGGTCTGACGAGTGGACGCTGAATCCCTCTCTCTACCGCTATGACATGAGTCTCTATTTCAGTCTGGCACCAGATGAATATGAGAATCTCGATCTCTATGAGATCGGTGCCTTTTACGGTGACGAATGTCGCGGCGTGGCTGAGAAACTGGATTTGCCAAATGGTGAAAGCTGCCTGTACATGCGTGTGCGCAGCAACGTAGCCTCCGGCGAGACCCTGAGCATGTGGCTGCGTGACAAAAAAACTGGCACCACATATTCGCTTAAAGGAAAAGAAGGCAAGGAGCTGGATTTCCAGGCCGACGAGATGCTCGGAACTCCGTCGGAGCCTTATAAGCTAAATGTTTATTTTAATGTGACCGTAGCAACAGATGGTCGTGGTACAGTGAATTTCGAAAACGGTGAGTATGCCGGCGGTACTACTATCAACCTGACTGCAACGGCTAATGAAGGCTATCACTTCGACAAATGGAGCGATGGCAACACTGATGCCTCCATACAGTTGACAGTGAATAGCGACATCGAGCTTACTGCCCAATTCGCTCCCAACGTCTATACTGCTGTGTTCAAGATCGACGGCGTAACTATCGCTACTCTTGATGTGACNTATGCAGAACCAGTGCCCTCGCCCGCTGCACCGGGCAAGGNGGGATATATGTTCGCCGGATGGAGCGATATTCCCGCCACCATGCCCGCCCGCGACATAGAGGTGAACGGAGCGTATATTCCCACCCTATATAATGCAGTGTTCAAGAGTGACGGTGAGGTAGTCGCAGCTCTCAATTTTGAGACTGATGCCGCTATCGTGGCACCGGAGGCTCCCGAAAAGATCGGATACACATTCAACGGATGGGACAACNTTCCCGCCNCCATGCCCGCNGGNAATATCGAGATCACCGGTAGCNACAGCGTCAACTCATACTATATTACCTTTATTATAGGTGAGGAAAAGATCGCTGAGTCACTGGTTGCTTTTGGTTCGAATATTACTGCTCCNGAAGCTCCAGCCAAGGATGGATACNAGTTCTCAGGTTGGCAGNACNTACCCGAGACAATGCCCNNTCGCGACCTTGACGTANTAGGTGAATATCAGCCGGTAGCATACANTGTGAACTACNTCATCGACGGTGAGATTGCATCCTCTCAGCAAGTACCGTTCGGAACAGAAATTACTACCCCCGAAGCTCCTGCCAAAGAGGGATACACTTTCGATGGATGGAAGGATGTGCCCGCCACGATGCCCGCTGCTGACATCACTGTTAACGGCAGCTACTCTGTGAATACATACAAGGCTACATTCACCATCTCAGGCGAAGTGGTGGCAGAGATGGACGTTGTATACAATACAGCAGTAGACGCACCCGAAGCTCCAGCCAAGGATGGTTACGCCTTCACAGGATGGCAGAATATCCCCGAAACAATGCCTCCGTTCGACATCACTATTGAAGGCAACTATACAGTGAACACTTACAATGCTTACTTTGTGATTGACGACACCACAGTAGCCACCGTGCCTGTAGATTTCGGGTCAGCAATCACCGTGCCTGAAGCTCCCGCCAAGGAAGGATACGCCTTCACAGGCTGGAAAGATGTGCCTGCCACCATGCCTGCTGCCGATATCACTGTTAACGGTAGCTACATAATAAATACCTACAAGGCGATCTTCACCGCTGACGGTGAAATAGTGGCCTCCATTGATGTGGAATACAACTCTGCTGTTACCGCTCCCGAGGCTCCCGCCAAGGAAGGATACACATTCACAGGTTGGCAGAATATTCCCGAGACTATGCCCGCTCAGGACATTGAGATTCTCGGCACATATGATGTAATAGCTTACAACGTTACATTCAAAATCGACGACGAGGTTTTAGCATTCGGCGCAGTTGACTTTGGTGCCTCCATCGTTCTCCCCGAAGCTCCTGTAAAAGAGGGCTACACCTTCACCGGATGGCAGAATGTGCCTGAGATGATGCCCGCTCAGGACATTGAGATCAGTGGCTCTTACAGCATCGACACATACAAAGCAGTCTTCAAGATCGACGGCGAGGAGATCGCCACAGTAGATGTCGAGTACAACTCATCAGTAGCAGCTCCAGAGGCACCTGCCAAGGAAGGCTACACCTTCACCGGATGGCAGAATATACCCGAGACTATGCCTGCATTCGATGTTGAGGTTCTCGGCACATATTCAGTAAATGTATACAATGTATCTTTCAAAATCGATGACGAAGTTGTGGCTGTTATCTCGGTAGAATACGGTGCGGCAATCAATGCTCCCGTGGCTCCCGATAAGGAAGGTTATATATTTGACGGGTGGACTAACGTGCCTGAGACGATGCTTGCCCAAGATATTGAAATCAAGGGTAGCTATTCCGAGGATCCTAATGCGGCTCCCGTTATAAAGACATTTAACGCAACCTTCAAGATTGATGACGAAGTTATCGCCATGTTCCCTGTTGAAGAAGGCACAGCTATCATGGCTCCCGAGGCTCCGACTAAGGAAGGCCATACCTTCACTGGTTGGCAGAATATGCCGGAGACAATGCCCGCACAGGACATTGAGATCAATGGTAGCTACGCAGTAGACTCATACAAGGCGATCTTCACAATCGACGGCGAGACGGTTGCCACCGTTGATGTAGTGTATAATTCAACAGTAGCTGCTCCCGAGGCTCCGGCTAAGGAAGGCCATACCTTCACCGGATGGCAGAACATCCCCGAGACTATGCCTCCGTTCGATATCGAGATCCAGGGTGTATATACCGTCAACTCATACACGGCCACCTTCACAATCGATGGCGAAGTGTTCGCAACCAGTCTGTTTGATTTCGGCGCACCTATAGCTNTTCCCGAGGCCCCGGTCAAGGAAGGTCAGTCCTTCTCCGGATGGCAGAATCTCCCCGAGGTGATGCCGGCTTCAGATATTGAAATCGCAGGTGCCTATTACATCAACACATACAAGGCTATCTACGTTGTGAATGACGAAGTGATCGCAGAGGCAGATGTAGTATACAACACTGCAGTTCCCACTCCTGAGCCTCCTGTCAAGGAGGGATACACCTTCACCGGATGGCAGAATGTGCCTGAGACTATGCCTCCGTTTGACGTACAGATTTTGGGAACGTTCGCTGTAAATACATACAATGTAACATTCACAATCGATGACGAGGTGGTTACTGTTGTACCGTTCGACTTCGGCGCTACGATCGTTGCTCCCGAGGCTCCCGTCAAGGAAGGTCAGTCATTCGCCGGATGGCAGAATGTACCGGAGACTATGCCAAGTGAAGATATCACTGTAAGCGGCAGCTACACAACCGCCATCTATAAGGCTACTTTCTCCATCGACGGCGTGGTTATCGCCACCAACGATGTTGAGTACAACACCACCGTTACCGCTCCGGAGGCACCCATCAAGGAAGGCTACACCTTCACCGGATGGCAGAACATCCCGGAGACTATGCCTCCATTTGATGTTGAGATTGTGGGAACATACGCAGTCGACACTTACGTGATGACCTTCACTATCGGTGAAGAGGTAGTGGCAGAAATTCCGTTTGACTTCGGTGCTACAATAGTTGCCCCTGAGGCTCCCGTCAAGGAAGGCCATACATTCGACGGATGGGCAAATGTGCCTGAGACCATGCCTGCCACCAATATATCTGTCAACGGTAGTTACACTGTTAACAGTTACACCGTAAGATATCTTATCGACAACGAGGTGATAGCAGAGACAAGTGTTGAATACGGTGCAGCAATTCCCACTGTAGTTGCTCCGGATAAGGTAGGTCAGTCGTTCAATGGTTGGGAGAATGTTCCGGCTACGATGCCTGCAACTGATATCGATATCTATGGCACTTATGTAATGAACACTTATACCATTACATTCCAGATCGGGGACGAGCTCATCGGAGCGCTTAGAGTCAGCTATGGCGCATCCATCCAGGCACCCGAGGCGCCTGAAAAGGAAGGCTTCACCTTCAGCGGCTGGGAGAATGTACCTGAGACCATGCCTGCAGAAGACCTCGTGATTAACGGCTCGTACGAGGTGAACCATTACATCCTTACCATTTATATCAATGATGAGGTATACTCCCGTGAAGAGGTGACCTACGGCACCAAGCTTGAAATCTCCCAACCAGAGCTTCCCGAGAATATGGAGTTCGTTGGCTGGCTAAGCGCAATTCCCGAGACCATGCCGGCAGAAGATGTTGACATCTATGGCGAGGCGAAGGAAAAGACCACCACATTTGCCGAATTCATAACCGGCGATAAGCAGACCCTCACTATCTATACTCTCAACGGTGTGCTCCTCTTCAACGAGATTACTCCGGCCGATGCTCAGAAGTGCCTCAC
>WFLX010194799.1_pt1 | contig 10192 bp, 6 predicted proteins | sample 4967041 | NCBI WGS metagenome assembly WFLX01 (sample SAMN12857096, study PRJNA449069) | gut metagenome | isolation source: stool from male and female vole | host: Microtus ochrogaster | place: USA:Florida | collected 2017
GTGTACTATGAATGTCAGATATGTAATGACCGCAGTGTATCTCGGTATGCTGGTGCTGGGTGCGGTGGTGTCCGGCTTGCAGACAAGGATAACGTCAAAAAGCAGGACGGCAGGAAAAATCTTTTCCGGGTTGACAGGGGGAATTGCAGCGTTATATATGATATGCAGTGTGCTGTTGATGATTAATCTGGAGGTACTGTTATTTTAGGGTATTTGTCTGATAAAGACCAAAGTAGCATGTAGAACGTCCGCCCTATGGGAATGATTGTACAATTTGCCTTTGGTGAGTAAACAAGCTCCTACGGTCAAACTGAAAATTGTTTCCGCATGGCTGAGCTGTAAAAAAAATACAAGAAAATTTTAAGAACCCCTTGACAATTCTGCTGTTACCATGTAAAATAATCAATGTTGTGACGCTTAAGCGATTCAGTCAATGTATCGTGTGGATTTCATGTCTGCAAGCCCAGATAGCTCAGTTGGTAGAGCAGAGGACTGAAAATCCTCGTGTCACTGGTTCGATTCCGGTTCTGGGCATTACGGTAAGTCATTTAACTTCCGGATTAATATAATATGCGGGTGTAGTTCAATGGTAGAACACCAGCCTTCCAAGCTGGATACGTGGGTTCGATTCCCATCACCCGCTCTGTGTGAGAAGCACACATGTAACAATTAATTTCATACCTTCATGTATGCGCGAGTGGCTCAGCGGTGGAGCACCTCCTTGCCAAGGAGGGGGTCGCGGGTTCGATCCCCGTCTCGCGCTTTTAGTATTTAAGCGGCTTCCAAGGGTTTTGGAGGTCGCTTTTGTGTTGGGTGTCTAAGGATTGTTCAAGGTTTACTCAAATTTTGTAACCTTTAAAAGTTTAGGTGCTGAAGAACCTGAGTATATTGTTCATGGCGAAGATATTATGGTGAAGTTTAAGGCACTTCAAAGTGCTAAAGTGCCAGATTCTAAAAATCCAAAGCCTTAAAATGATGTTTTAGAAAGTTTTGGTTTCCCTATAGCATCTCATAACCTTTCTGGGATGCTTTAGAAATTCCATCCGCCCAATACCGGTCTATTCTTATATTATTACTATCGGGCTATTTTTCCATGATTTTTGGCAATAAATAAACTCGATTGAAAGGAAGGCTAAAATAATAGCCATCCGCAAAATCTCTTACATATGCTATGATTTCCCTTGATAACTCAATTCCTATCATCTCTCCCTCTTCTTTGGCGGCATGTTCAGGATAGCGCTCAATGATTTCATCGGTTACATTTACACCTGCAATTTCATTTTTCATAAATAATGCGTTTCGACGGCTGACTAAAGGCATAATTCCACATAAAATGCTGGCATTTGTCTCCTTCTTTATCATCCTCAGACGTTCTGCTTCTTCTTTTGTAAAAATCGGTTGTGTTAGGAAAAATTCTGCGCCGGCTTCCATTTTTTTCTTCGTATTTTTTATTATAGAATCAAGATTTCTGCGGTTTTGGTTTATTGCCCCGCCATAATTTAAGGGCTGCTCTGTAAATATGTCCTTATTCATTTCCTGAACAATCTTCATTAAGCCAATTGAACTAAAATTGAAAACCGGTTTTACTGTTTCCCTGACGGCAATAGGAACAGGATCGCCTGTTATAATCAGAAAATTATTTATATTATTGATTTTTGCGCCCATAAACAGAGACCTCATGGCAAATGCATTTTTATCCCTGCAGCAAATGTGAGGCATAACTTCCATACCGGTTTCTCTATGCACCTTCTCCGCCATCAGCACAGAGTCTACTCTTGTTCTTCCTGACGGAGAATCAGGAAATGTAAGAACATCAACACCAAAGCTTTTTAGAATGTGCGCAGATTCTAAAAGCTTTTCATCATTTGCATTAAACGGTGGCGCTAATTCCACTGCAATTACTTTTCTTTCTTTTTTCCTGCCATTCGCATCATATAAAAATCCGCTATGTACCGATGAATTTATCCTGACAGAAGCTTCATAGCCGGGTGATCTTTTTATTTTGCAATCAATATCCGTGTCTTCAGAGATACATTTGATAAAGGCAGGTGTTGTTCCGCAGCATCCACCGATAATATCTGTCCCGATGGATAATAGGTTTTTCGTCTTTTCTGCAAAATATGACGGATGGCTGGTAAACGCTGCTTGATTTCTGGATAATATCGGATACCCAGCATTTGGGAGAGCCAGTAAAAATTTTTCTTCCGGTAACTTTATTCTTTTCAGAATTTCGTACATATGATACGGTCCAATACCGCAATTCAATCCAACTGCATCAATTCCCTTTATTGCGTAAGTATCTTCCATAAGATGTTTTGCATGTAATCCCAAAGAACTGTAACCCAGCTGATTTACAGAAAACGACACCATAACAAATAAATCATATTCCTTTTTTATTTTTGGAATGACATTAGTTAGGTGTTCAAGGCTCGAAAAAGTTTCATAATTAATAATTTTTATGCCATTCTCGGCAAAAATCTTTGCTATGCCGTAATACTCCTGTTCAATCTTTTCATTGGCGAGCAGGCTATTTGCAGGTATGGGACCAATATCGCCGGATATAAAAATATTTGCATTATCCTTTTGATATACCCTTGCTGCTTCTTTTGCCAGATTGATTGCCTCTGTTATATTCTCCTTTACATATGAAAAATCTCTATGCAATGCTACAGTATTGGAGGCAAAGGTATTTGTTCTTATCAGCGATGCACCGGACGCAAGGTACTCTGTATGAATTTCCTTAACTCTTTCCTTATAACATTCATTGGCTAATTCCGGTGCTTCCTGCGTATGATATTTTTCGGCATAGTAAGTGCCAAAAGAACCGTCTGCTATTATAGTATGTAAATTTATATATTCTCTGAAATTCATTTGATTCCTCCAAATGTCTACCAACTGCTGCAAGTTGTTTACGCTTTATATATCATATCATAGCCCTTGATGTCAAACAATAAGAACATTAAGACGTAAAGAGCGGCAGCAATATTGTATACAACAATTTGCTGCCGCTCGGTTCTTAACTCCCATGTCATCTTATGCATTGCCTAAATTTCTATTTTGCAATTACAAGGGAAATTCAGTAAGAAGCTGCCAAGCATCTTAAAATTTGTGGAAATAAAATATTATTTATTAAGGTCAAGGCTTCTTATTTTGTTTCGCAGCGGAAATACATTTGACGGTGAGACGGACAACTCATCAACACCCATTCGCAGAAAGCGTTCTGTAAGCGCTAAATCGGCGCCGAGTTCGCCGCAGATGCCAACCCATGTATTTTCCGCATGAGCATTTTTACATACCATTTCAATCATTCTGAGCACTGCTTCATGGTGCGGGTTGAAAAATTCATCCAATTTTGAATTTTGACGGTCTATTGCCATTGTATATTGTGAAAGGTCATTTGTGCCTATGCTGAAAAAATCGACCTCTTTTGCAAGAATATCACTTATCATTACAGCTGCAGGCGTTTCAATCATGATGCCTTCCTCAATGTCGTTATATGGGATTTGCTTTTCGTTAAGCTCCGCTTTTACCTCTTTTGAAATCTCCTTTATTCTTTTAACCTCATCAAGTGAAGTAATCATCGGGTACATAATAGCGAGCCTGCCGTATTTTGACGCTCTGTAAAGCGCGCGAAGCTGTGTCTTAAAAATATCGGGTCTTGTAAGACAAATTCTGATTGCCCTTAAGCCCAATGCAGGATTTTCTTCCTTATCCAGCTCAAANTANTCCGCCTNCTTATCGNCGCCGATATCAAGGGTTCTAATGATAACGCGCTTTCCGGCCATAGTTTCTGCCGCTTTTTTATATATCTGAAACTGTTCTTCCTCGGTAGGATATGTGTCGCTTTCAAGATATAGGAACTCGCTTCTGAATAATCCGATGCCGCCGGCATCGTTTTGCAGTGCATAGGCAAGATCCTTTATGTTCCCTATATTTGCATATACAAGAATTGATGTTCCGTCCTTGGTTATGTTCTCTTTACCCTTAAGCTCCTGAAGAAGTCTTTGTTTTTCAAGCTCCTCTTCACGGCGTTTTTTCATTGCTGTCAAGGTTTCCACATCCGGGTCAATATATATTATACCGTTAAAGCCGTCAACAATGGCAAGCTTACCTTCCAGTTTATTTGAAAGCTTAATGTCTGTGCCTATCAAAGCAGGAATATTCATTGTGCGGGCAAGGATTGCCGTATGTGAATTTGTTGAGCCGTGGACTGTTACAAATGAAAGAACAAGATTTTTGTCGAGCTGAACGGTTTCGCTGGGGGCGAGATCATCAGCAAGGATGATAACAGGTTCATTCAAAACAGTTCGGGCAGCTTCGGCATTGGTAAGAATTCTTATGATACGCTCGGAAATATCCTTGACGTCGGCGGCACGTTCCTTCATGTACGCATCGTCCATAGATGAAAACATTTCGGCAAAATGATCCGCCGTCACGGCTACGGCGTATTCCGCATTTATCTCCTGATCGGTAATAATATTTTTTATGGAATCAAGATAGTCATCATCATCAAGCATCATTTGATGAATTTCAAAAATTGCGGCATTTGCCTCGCCGACTTCTGCAATGGCTTTATTATACAATTCTGCAAGCTGATTTTGCGCCTCTGTTTTTGCCGTTTCAAAACGGTTTATTTCGGCAGCCGTGTTCTCAATCTTGTGTCTTACAATGCGCTGTTCGTTTTTTATTAAGACATGGATTTTTCCGATGGCTATACCGCCATATACGCTTTTTCCGTTATATATAGTCATTTCGCATTGTCCTTTCTTGGAATATCTAACCTACCCTGCCGTTTTATCGGCAGGATAGATTTTTATGGGAGGAAGATTGCAATGTATTACAGGGTATTACAGGTTGTTCTTCAGGAATGTCTCAAGCTCAGCTGCCGCTTTTTCTTCATCTGCGCTTTCAACCGTCACAATGATTTCCTGATCCTGCTTGGCGGCAAGGCCCATAATGCCGAAAATCTTTTTCGTATTTACTGTCTTTCCGTCTTTAGAAATATTTACCTCCGACTCAAATTCTTTAGCCGCCTTGACAAATTCGACTGCCGGTCTTGCATGAATACCTTCAGGGTCTGTAATGATATATTTTAATTATTTCATCTTCGTATCCTTACATAATATTTATAAAAGTTCAAACGAATGATAGACCTGTTCTATTTCTGCCTTTGTGGCAAGCATTTCCGAAAATGCACTGGCGCTCCCGGATGCCAGCCCCATTTTGAAGGCATGGGTGTAATCATGCTTTTCACACCAGCCTGCGATAAATCCGGCAACCATGGAATCTCCGGCACCCACGGAGTTCTTAACGGTTCCCTTAGGGGCTTCGCTCATGAGCACGTCGCCGGTTTCCGTTATGAGCACGGCGCCTTCGTCTGCCATAGAAATAAGGACGTTTCTTGCCCCTTTATCCTGAAGCTTCTTTGCATAAGGAACAACCTCTTCACGTGATTGCAGTGTTACGCCAAATATTTCTTCAAGCTCGTGGTTATTGGGCTTCACAAGGAACGGCTTATATGGCAGCACATTCACAAGAAGCTCCTTAGTAGCGTCAACGGCAATCATGATATTGCGGTCTGAGAGCATTTTCATAATATCGCTATACAGAGAATCAGACAGCGAGGACGGTATGCTTCCCGCAAGAACCAGAATATCCCCGTCTTTCAGTGAATTCAGCTTGTTCATAAGCTGTGATACGGCTTCGCCGTTAATAACAGGTCCGATTGCGTTGATTTCCGTTTCTTTTGCTGACTTTATTTTTATATTAATTCTTGAAATGCCTTCCTTCAGTTCAATAAAATCACTTTTGCCTCCCAGAGCCTCAAAGCTTCTCTTTATCTCGGAACCCGTGAACCCTGCGATAAATCCCAGCGCTATACTGTCAATCCCAAGGTTGTTGAGTATTGTGGAAACATTCAGACCTTTTCCTCCGGGCAGAAGCTGTTCAAAGGTTGAACGGTTAGTCATTCCGGGCTGAAGATTTTCAACGCCTACCGCATAATCAATTGCCGGATTAAATGTTACCGTATAAATCATAGATTTTCCTCCTTCCTTTTAATTTTTTACTACAACAATATTTTCACAGTCCTCATATCCTTTTACCGTTTTTTCCGTTAATATGAAAGCGTCGTCAAAATCTGCAAATTTTACGGGGCTGATTGCGTCAAATTTTGATGAATCCGCAACAATATAACGTTTTTTACAATTGTAAAAAGAGGTATGTTTTACGNCGNCTTCCTCTNTGTCCGGTGTGGNATAACCTGTTNTNTTATGAATTCNATTCGTACCCCAGAAACNTATGGTAANGTTATAANNNGACAGTGNTTCAATGGTTTCCGCTCCCACAACCGCTTCCGTTGAACTTTTCAGCCTTCCGCTCATGAGATAAACCTCGTAACCCATATGCGCAAGCTTACATGCATGATTTACCGCGTTAGTTACATAAATTGCATTTTTTTCTTTCAGAAAGTCGATAATAAATTCTGTTGTGGTTCCGGCATCTACATATACAAAATCATCTTTTTTTATAAGACCTGCCGCATACTTTGCTATCAGCATTTTCTCTTCTATATTGATGACATGTCTGTCAGAAATCTCATTATCCCGCATTCTGAAGGATGTGTTAGCTGACATTGCGCCGCCGTGTACTTTAATGATTTCGCCTATTGAATCAAGAGTGTTAAGATCCCTCCTTATTGTAGATTCGGAAGCGTCAAGATATTCCATAAGTTCCTGAACAGTTGCGCTCCCTTGTTCATTAACGCGCTTTGTTATCCGTGCCATTCTTTCTTCCGCCAGCATTATTTTCGTCTCCTTCGGCATACTTCATTTGATGTTTTTATTATAACGCTAAAAACAGTCAAAATCAATCAAATGCAGTCGCAAGATTTATGCCATATTTTTGTATAAAATAGACAAAAATATAGTCAAAACGGACTTATTTCAATACTATATCATAAATTACAAACATTTAAAACCGTAATCAGTCAAAAACATTCACATATTCATCTGTAAACTCGGTAGTTTTCCTTCATAAACGGCTAATGTCTTTACTCAGGGAATGGAAGGCTATGGACAAAAGTTGAGTTTTCTGTTAATGAAGTTATGACAATGAGGGTAAGCGCTATGAATCTATTAATGCACAGGGTGAGGAGTTGGCGGAATTTAATTATGTCTCAAATATAAATTAGCAATTGAAACGAAAGCTTTTATTTCATTCATCCTCAAAAAGGTTTCATATGCTTATGATGCTGCAAGTTCTGTAAATTGCCAAGTAAAAACAGAGGAGAAGTTATCCGGTACAGTTAATTGGGAAATGCTGTATTAGTTATGCACATGCCCCCTATCCCATACACTGCTGGGCTGAGCCTTGGCAGTGGGTGTTCGGAAGAGGAGTCTTTTCAGCGCCTTGCAGTTTAAGGGGAATAAGGGCCAAAAGTAACTCATACCGCCGAAGGTGGGAGTGGTAATAATAGATACTGTCACAAGCGCTATGGATATCATAAAGCCATACAGTCCGAAAAAGCCGGTTGCAAGTATTAATAATATTCGATAAACGCGCAGGGCTTCGCTGAATTCCATGCTGGATAAGGAAAGGGAGGTAAGGAGGGTAATGGCAGCATAAAAGAGAACCTCCACAGAAGCCCAATTTAAACTAACAGCAATGTCACCTATTAACAGACCGCCTACAATGGACAGAGAGCCGGAAAACCGGCTGCTGCTTAGAGAAGCGGAATATTTAAACAAGTCCAAAATAAATTCTACCGCAAAAACATAGAAAAGCAGGCGAGGCGCAGTAAGCCCGGAAGTGGATAACAGCTGCAGGTTTTCCGATAAGTCGGGGAAGTAAGCCGTGAGCAATAAAAATAAAGGCATTAATAACAGGCTCACGGGAATGCATAAAAAGCGCACCAGCCTGAAATATGTGCCCACCAGCGGACTTTTATAATAATCCTCCGGACTTTGAGTAAATTGAAATATGGTACAAGGCAGAATTAACACTAAAGGCGAGTTGTCCACAATCACGAGGATATGCCCCTCCAGAAGGTAGCTGCACGCCACATCGGGACGCTCGGTAAGCTGTATGCTGGGAAGGGGATTCCACCAACGCTTTTTTACCAACAGCTCCTCCAAGCTTTTAGTACCCATGGTCAGGGAAGTGACCTGCAGCCCGTCGATAGTTTCCGTAAGACGATTCAGCAATTCCTGATTGACACAGTCGTTTAAGTAGGCAACGGCAACGTCGGTTTTGCTTTCCGTGCCTACGCTGTGAATAGAAAAGGTTAAATGCGCAGAACGGATGCGGCGTCTGATTAAATTAGTATTAAACAGCATGGTTTCCACAAAACCGTCGCGGGCGCCCCGGGAAATCCGCTCCGCGTCTGGCTCTGCAACTCCTCTGGTGGGATAAGTACGCACGTCGATAAGAATTGCTAGTGAGAAACCGTCCACAAAGAGTACGGAAGGACCGCTTAGCACATTGTGCAAAATAACATCCCAAGAATCACTGAAGGAAACTTGGGCATATCCGATTTTTGCATTGACATAGCGGACAATATCTTTTATTTGTCCGTCCTCGGTGTATAGGGGATTCTGCAAATCCGAAAAAATCTGTTGTAAAATTTCTGTCTTACAAAATCCGTTAATCCCCAGCCAGTAGCTTTTGGTTTCTCCTAAATATAAATCTCTTGTTACCAGATCAAAGCTTGTGCCGATGGGCAGCAGCTTTTTAATCTTGGCAATGTTTTCGGTAAGCTTTTCAGACAATTCAGAAGCCATTATTTTCACCTGTCTGCGCGTTGCGGCGCGCACTGAAACCCATGATTGAATACACTTTTTTATTCAATCCAAAGTAAAGCTTTTTCACATTATTATTTAGTTTTCCTTGCACATAATAAAATATACGGAAAAATCGTAACAGTTTCTTTCAACTTTAGCTTTTCATTATTGCAAAAAGCATGTTACAATATAAAAAAGGTTAATACCGGAGCGCACAAAGACAGCTGCGGAGGGGAAATCCGGTACATATGCGCGGAGGACGGGAGGAAGGTTATTTACCTTCAGCGAATAATGAAGGAGAGGCGTTATTGGAAAAAATAAAGGGAAAGATAAACGGAAATGAATTAAAGATATTTACAATTTTTTCTAATGTTTTATTATTAATAGCGGCGTTTGTCAGTGACAGCCCGCAAAACATTATTTCGGGATTGAAGAAGATTATCATTTCACACAATGCTTTAATAACGGATTATTTTGAGATAGCGGGAGTGGGCGCGGCTTTTTTCAATGCGGCGCTGGTATTTGCAATCTGCATAGGACTTGTCCTTGTGCAGAAAATACCTTTTACGGGTCCAACAATGGCAGCTCTGTTTATTAATGCTGGTTATGGATTCTGGGGTAAAAATCCCATTAATATTTTGCCCATCTTATTGGGAACCTATCTATATGCAAAAATACATCGTGCCCATTTAGGACGTTATATTTATACAGCGCTGTTTGGCACATGTCTGGCGCCGTTTGTGACGGAGCTGATATATATTCTACCCTATTCCTATGAGGTAAATCTGGGCATTGCAGTATTTGTAGGTGTGTCTATCGGATTTTTGCTGCCGCCCCTGTCTATCCATACAGCGTCCATGCATATGGGCTATAATTTGTTTAATGTGGGATTTTCGGCAGGTGTGCTGGCATTTGTGATTATGTGCGTAATGCGTTCCCTTGGGTTGGACAGCGAATCGGTCATGATATGGAAAGAGGGCAGGTCTGTTGGTATAGTGGCAGGTTTATATATCTATTTTACGGTTACAATCTTGTTAGGCCTGTGGCTTAGTGAGGGCAGGCTGGACGGATTGAGGCATATTTTTANGCACCCCGGGNGTNNAGTNGNGGATTTTGTGNTGAGAGANNGGNCANNNGCAANNCTGATGNATATGNGAATGGTCGGTGTCATTGGAACTACCTACATTATGTTGATAGGCGGTGATATTTCGGGTCCCGTGCTGGGAGCCATTTTTACGGCATTCGGTTTTTCGGCATTTGGCGCTCATGTGAAAAATTACCTTCCAGTACTGCTTGGCGTGTATCTGTTTACCTTTGTCAGCAGATATGATGCCACCGCTCCGGGAATTCAGCTGGCGGCGCTGTTCGGAGTGGGCATTGCGCCTATTGCCGGACAATTTGGGGTGTTTCCC
>WFLX010049995.1_pt1 | contig 10190 bp, 9 predicted proteins | sample 4967041 | NCBI WGS metagenome assembly WFLX01 (sample SAMN12857096, study PRJNA449069) | gut metagenome | isolation source: stool from male and female vole | host: Microtus ochrogaster | place: USA:Florida | collected 2017
ACTCGACGGGAAGCTCCGTAAAGTCCACGTCTTTTATGCCGGCGGCTTCTATCATGTTCTTGGCGGTCTCGGTGCAAACTACATCCAGGTTTGTTTCTTTTATAACGAATATGTTGTTTGCACTGTCAATGAGCGACAATTTTGCTTTTGATAGGACCAACTTGTCAATTAAGCAAACTCTTTCGCCATCTACTCCTGTGTCATACTCCGACTTTTCAAAATTGAANGCCTCGTACTCGGGGAAAATCATCGAGTAATAGATGTCCCAAATCGGCTCCTTTTCCTTGTAGTACAGCTGGGTNGGAAGCGCCTCGTAGTCCTTGTTCAGTTTTTTTATTATGTCCAGAAGCCTTTGCGACACCAGCTTTGACCTTGCCAATGGGTAGTCCCCTGGATTGTATTTGTTTTTGACGGACATCGTTACGGGCAACGTCAAGTTCCTGTTTTCCCATAGATTCATCCATAAGGATTCTCCTTTCCATTCACCAAAAAGTTTTGGCTCAGGATATTTTGTTTCTTCTCCGCCCCTGTTCAGTTTGTAATATTTCATTTTTCCGTCCTGCCACTATAATCAATGTATACTATATTCACAAATCCCGCAAGGGATGCCGGGAAAACGTGCGCGGCTTCGGGCGAAGCGGGGCAGCGTTTCTTGTTTCGCCGTGTTTCTCTGTGAGGAACGTTCAGTTTCTCTGTGAGTAACGCTCGGTTTTACTGTGAGTAACGATCGGTTTCTCTGTGAGAAACTGCCATGCTCCATGTTTCTTTCGCTTGAAAAACACGCAACAAGGGCGGACACCCCACTCAGTCTTACTAGTTCAAACATAAAAGAATGCCCGCGTTTGCGGGCATTCTTTTTTATCGTACGAATTCTTTTTTCAAGAAATCCAAATCCAATTCAGGATAAAGCATGTGTGCGCCGAGCAACGCGTCCACGCGTTCACGCGCCTTTGCTTGCGCCGCTTCGTCGAGCGAGATTTTTCCTTTGGCGGGCTTTCCGTCTTTCGTGACGCCGGGCTTCGTGTTGCGCAAAACGAAATCAATTATCGAAGCCACTTCCTTCATGTCGCTTTCGTTCATTCCGAGCGTGGTGAGCGCGGGAGTGCCGATTCGGATTCCGCTCGTCCACCACGCGCCGTTTTTGTCATACGGAAGCGCGTTCGCGTTCGCGGTCACTCCGCATTGGAAGAGCGCGGCCTCGGCCTGCTTTCCGGTAAGNCCGTAAGTCGTGACATCGACGAGCATCAAATGGTCTTCCGTGCCGCCTGTCTGCAANCGCATTCCCAAATCCATGCANGAAGCCGCCAACGCCGCCGCGTTTTTCACGACGCTCTGCGCGTAGTCGCGGTAACTTTGAGAATTCGCCTCTTTCAGCGCGACGGCCTTCGCCGCCATCACATGCCCGAGCGGTCCNCCCAAAACCATCGGNCAGCCTTTGTTCACGTAGTCGGCGAATTCCTTTTTGCAAAGTATGAGCGCGCCGCGCGGTCCGCGCAAAGTCTTGTGCGTCGTGGTCGTAACGATGTCCGCCCATTTCACAGGATCGTTGTCGCCAGTCCAAACTTTTCCAGCCACAAGCCCCGCAAAGTGCGCCATGTCCACCATCAANACCGCGCCGCATTTGTCCGCGATTTGTCGGAAACGCTTGAAATCGATTTTTCTCGGATAAGCCGAAAATCCCGCGAGCAAAATCAAAGGCTTCACTTCCATCGCCTGTTTTTCAATCGCGTCGTAATCGAGCAAGCCAGTCTCGCGATCCACGCCATAAGGATGGCTTTCGAACATTCGCGCCGAAACGTTCATTCGGTAGCCATGCGTGAGATGTCCGCCGCAAGAATAGTCGAGTCCCATCAATTTTTGATTGCCGAATTTTTTGCGAAGCGAATCAAACTGCGCGTCCGTAAGCTCCGCAAGCGACTTCACGCCCAATTCCTCGAGCGTGGGAGTTTCGATTTTTTTGGAAAGAATCGCCCAGTACGCGACGAGGTTCGCGTCCGCGCCNGAATGCGNCTGAACATACGCATAGTCCGCGCCAAAAAGATTTTCCGCCTCGCGAGCGGCGGCATTTTCCACCGCGTCGATATTGACGCAGCCGCCATAATAGCGATGCTCGGGATAACCTTCCGCGTATTTGTCGGTGAGAAGATTTCCCATCGCCGCCTGCGTGGAAAGCGAACAATAATTTTCGCTCGCCACGAGCTTCAAATGGCTGCGCTGATTTTCCAATTCGCGCACAATCGTCGCGGCAGTTTCGGGACTCACTTGAGCCACTTGCTGCAAATTCGCGACATAAGACAACATCGCCGCGCTCGGCTTTCCGGAACAAGATTCAAGATATTTTTCCAAAGACGAAGACATAATTCCTCCAAAGATTTCCTTAAAGATTTGTGTTAAAATCAATTGCTTGATTCTAGCACAAAATTAAAAAAAACGCAAGGCAGCGAAGCAGTTTACAATTGACAGTGAATAGGAAATGCGCGATTTTCGCCGCGTTGTTGAGAGTGNCGAAATCGCCNCACTTTACTTTCANGGCAANCCATGCTACAATGCCANTNNGTATTGAAGAAACCCGCAAAAAAGAGGTGACCATGAACACAAACCGAACNAACATTATCGCGATCTGCGCGGCTTGTCTGCTTTTNGCGGCGCAGGCGTTCGCGCAAGACTTCCCATCATATCTCACCATGGACGGAACAACAGTGACGGGCTACACGGACGACATACCCGCGAACCTCGTGATTCCCGACGGCATAACGAAAATCGATGGTCTCGCATTCTTTGGGTGTAGATCACTTGCGAGCGTGGTTATCCCCAACAGCGTGAAGACAATCGGCGACGGTGCGTTCACGGACTGCAGATCGCTTGCGAGCGTGACCATCCCCGACAGCGTGGCGACAATCGATGATCATGCGTTCTCTTGGTGCACGTCGCTTGTGAGAATTACGATTCCCGAAAGCGTGACGAAAATCGGCATGGCTACCTTCAATAGGTGCGTCAGTCTCAAGNAAGTGAAGTNCCTCGGCACAAAAGCNCAATGGCGCAGCATCNACAAAGGCGACGACTGGCATGAAAATGTTCCGGCAAAAAAAGTCGTCTGCAAGGATGGCGAGGCGGACTTGGATTAGAGTGCGCCAGTTTCAGGCAAAAGATAAAATCATAGTCAATTTTATTCCAGATACATTGAAATTCAATCCCTTCGTAAAATCTTTAGATGTGCGCGGGCAGGTTTTATCGGATGTATCCTGCGCGGTGTCATGCCTTCCAATTCTTTGATTTCTGCGAATTCACTGTCGTTCTTGAATTCCTTGTAGAATAACTTTAAATANTCTTCAGAAGCTTTATACGAATGATGAACCACCCTTTCTTTTGCATTAAGATAAGTATTAATCGATATAGCTACTCTGTCATAATCCTTAACCAACCAGTAATAGAACACGCGATATTTTGCAAAATATTCCAACACCATACTTTCAGTAGTATCCAAAATAANNNAGGANNCATCACCGGAAGAATTCAATTCCATGATCAAATCAAAACATTCATCCGGGGTTCCCAATTTATAATATATTAACCTTGCCCCAAAATATTCCTTAAACGGTTTTTGCAAGTCCAAACTATATAAAGTCTCAAGAATCTGTTTTCTGTTCTGTTCGATGCCCAAAAGCGCGTCTATAACCAGCAATTTTTCTCTATCTGACAGACGATTACTTTGAATGAAATACAAAACATCGTCTACCCGCAAAGCACGCTCTTCCAGAATTGAAGCGAAATACTTTAGCTCTTCTGATTCGTTTGTGCCATACAGTTCAACAAACTCATCTAGATTCAAAGCATTCATCTTTAGCTTGGATAATAACAACCACAATGCAGGATGGCTGTTCATGTCTTTCGATTTGCCCAAATTCTGTGTTATACATTTCTCAAAACTTTTGGAAGCCTGCTTATATTTTCCAACATCAAAAGAAATCTCACCAAGATAGTATGTAATATTAAAATCCTCATCGTTATATGCATTTGCAATTTTAACATATCTCAAGGCTTCATGCGAAAGCCACTGATGCATCTTATAAAGAGATACTCCGTAAAAAAAATAATACCAGTCTGTCTTTTCCCTATGTTTAATTTCCGGATTGTTAAGCAACTTAATTACTTCTGCATAGTTCCCATCGATAAAGTTTTCCTCGATGTCATTATAATTATCCGGAACCAATCTTTTAAACTTGCAACCACAAAGAATGCAAACTAACAGAAAAAATGGAATAATCTTTTTCATCAAAATTCTTCCTCCATTGCGGATATGGTTTTCTCCTTAAATCATTCGCAATTTAGTATACGTCAAAATCAATTATTTCCTGTTGGAATGAAGTATTTCCAATTTGAAATTTCTTTCAAAATATATTTATAGAAACCAATAANAGCAAATACCCCAACATCAACGATGTTGAGGCAAAAAAAGCAAAGACTTTTCATCAGGTCGCAACGAACCATGACAATGCGCACAAAATCCGCGCAACTCCTGCGCGGATTTTCAGGCGGCCGCCATTTTTAGTCGTTGAGCGACCAAAGCGCGCCGAGCACTATGATGTGGCCTGCGAAGCCATAGAGCCACGGCAAGAAATCCTTGAAGTCGCCGTTGAAGATGTCTCCCACGACAATCGCGACCGCCCAGACAATCATTATTATCCAGCCGAGCACGTTGTCGAACGCGCCGAATTTGTCGCCGACGAAGCATTCCAAAAAAAGCAGCACGCCTGCCACCAATTCAAGCACGCCGAAAATCAGTCCCGCCCAACTTCCAAGCATGCCCTTCAACGCCGCCGCGCCGAAATCGCCCGCGCCCTGCAAAGCCCAAATGCCGCCCACGGCCAAAAGGCATGCGAGAGCGAGCTGAAGGATCAATCTTCCGATTGACTTTGATTTTGCCGAATTTCCCATAAAAACTCCTTTTGTCATTTCGACAATTTTTGCNTTTCGCGAATTAAATCGCTGTTGATTTATAATATACCACGAAAAATGCGAATAGACAAGGAAAACTTTGAAAATTCGCGGAAGCCGCTTTTCGTCATTCGCCGGGAAATCTCACGCCCCACGACTTTCGAAGCGCGTCCATCATTTCCATCACGCGGAGCGTTTCAGAATGCGGCATCGAAGCGCACTCCAGTTTTCCCGCATTCAACGCGGCGACGGTTTCTTCCACTTCGTATTCGTATCCTGAAATCTGCGAAGGCGGCTCGATTTTTTTTATCAAATTGTCGTTGCCGTCAAAGNCGCAAATCGCGTTCGGATTGTTTATGTTTTCGATGACGATGTATCCGCNNTCGCCGAAAAAAATTCCCTTGCGGTCGCTGCGCGAGAACATTCCCGAATTGAGAAATGCCGTGCGCCCGTCCTTGTAGTAAAGCGTGACGCTGTTCGTGCCGTCCACGCCGCTTTTCGTCAAAGCCGCGCTCGATTCGATCCGTTCGATTTCCGCGCCGAAATGCATCAGCGCGAAATTCAATGTGTACACGCCGACGTCGAGCAAGGCTCCGCCCGCGAGCGCGGGATTCACGAGGCGCTCGTGATGCGAAATGTTGTAGTGAAGGTTCGCGGTGAGCGATGTGATTTTTCCGACGATGCCGCTTGCGACGATTTCGTCAATCATTTTTCTCGAAGGCATGTAGCGCGTCCAAATCGCTTCGGTAATCAAGACGTTTTTTTCCTTCGCAAAATCCAAAACGCCTTTCGCTTCGGCGGCATTTTTCGCGAAAGCCTTTTCGCACAAGACGGCCTTGCCGCGCTCTATGCAAAGCCGCGCGTGCTCTGCGTGATGCGAATGCGGAGTCGCGATGTAAATTATGTCTATGTCATCATCGGCGGCAAGNTCTTCGTAAGAGCCGTAAGCCTTTTGAATGCAGTGCTCGCGCGCNAAATNTTTCGCGCGTTCCAAATCGCGGGAAGCGACGGCGTGGCATTTTANGCCGCCTTTCATCGCGTTCAAAGTTTTCGCCATCGTCGAGGCGATGTGCCCCGCGCCGAGAATTCCGACGTTCATTTTTCCCTCCACGTTTTTCGCGACAGCAATTTTTCAATGTCAATTTCCTTGACAAAAAATTCATTTCGCGAATTTTATTTTCATTTCAAAAACAGTCCGCTCGCTTTCTTGAATCGCGACGAGCGTCGCGTCGTTTTCGTCGCGCCTGAAAACTCGCAGCGTTTGACCTTCGCGGCTTTCGCCCGTGTAATGCACTTCGAGTTCCGCGACTTCGTTCGCCTGCAAAAAATCGTCGTCAAAAACATTCAGCGCGAGGCGGATGTATTCGATGTTGTTCATGTGGCGCGNCATGTCGNTTTGCNCGCTTCTGATTTTCTGCTCGAANGAAAAATTTTCNTCGGAAATTATTTCGGGAATTNTTTCGAAAGGCTCGTTTAAAACNGGCTGCGGAAAATTTTCTTTCGGATAAGTCAAATTGGAAATNCNGAGCGGACGGTGATTTTCCAANCTCAAGACGCAGGCTTCCTGATTCGCNGTGAGAAGCGTCGCGCCGTTTGCGTCCTTGAAAATCGTGTTCACGTGCGTGCGGAATCCCGAAGCGTCCACCGGAAAAGTCGATGCCGAAATTTTTTCGCGCCACGCCGGGCGGCGCATGAAAATGATTTTCGTTTTCGTGAAAACCCAAAAGGCGTTGTGCCGCTCGCGATAGATGACGCCGTCGCAATCCATCGCCGCGAAACTTTCCGTCAAATTGTCCTGCACCAAAAGCGCCGCCTGCGCGATTCCGAGGCGGACGCTGCTGTCGATGAACGCGGAGCTGACAATGTGCTCGCGCGTAAAAATCAAATCGTTTTCCATTGCGTTCATTTTAAAATTCCAAATTCAAATTTTCGTAACGTCAATCCATTGAACTGGCTGCGAAGCGTATTTTTCCAATTCGGGAATAGTCAGTTCGATCGCGCTGTTCGCGCTGCCGCATGCGGGAAAAACCGTCTCGAACCTTTTCAGCGATTCGTCCAAAAAAACTTTCACGCCGTCGTTCACCGCGAAAGGACAGACGCCGCCCACCGCGTGCCCGACCAAATTCGCCGCCTCGTCGAAAGAAAGCATTTTCGCCTTTGTGGAAAACGCCGCCTTGTATTTTTTGTTGTCAACGCGCGCGTCGCCAGCCATGACGATTACGATTGGATTTTCGCCCGCCATGAACGAAAGCGTTTTCGCGATGCGCGCTTCCTCGCAGCCCAAAGCCTTGGCCGCAAGCGGAACTGTCGCGCTCGAAACGTCGAATTCGCGGATGCGGCCTTCAATTCCAAAACGCGAAAAATATTCGCGCACCTTTTCTATTGACATGGCTTTCCTTCCTTCAAATTTATTATGCGCTGATTTTTCGAGCCGCGAAATTTCAGGCTCAAATCTTTTTGTTCCAAAATGAAAGGCCCGTCCACAAGGACATCCACCATTCGCAAAATCGCGTCGGTGTGTTCCGTGTGGCGCGAGCCGTTTTCCGCGAGCAAGTCGGTTTCAAAAATGTAGCCCGTGTAGCACCAAATGTCTTTTTGGGGAAATGCGGATTTTACGCGCTCAAGCAAAGTGCGGACGCATGGCTGATTTTCAGGCTCGAAAGGCTCGCCGCCAAGAATCGTGAGCCCTTGAATGGAAGGCTTTGAAAGCGCGTCCAGAATTTCTTGCGTCGCGCTCTCGTCGAATTTTTTTCCGTANTTGAAATCCCACGTCTCGCTTTGGAAGCAGCCCTTGCAATGATTTCGGCATCCGGAAACGAAAAGGCTCACNCGCACTCCGTCTCCGTTTGCGATGTCAATTTTTTTTATCGCGCCGTAATTCATGCTGCCTCGCAAAACTGTGACAAACCGCTACAAATGCAAAACTCGTTCTTTGATTTCCTGCGTTCGTCCCTGATTCCAATATTGAGTTCCGATGTAGCCGCAAGTGCGACGCGCCACGTTCATCATGTTTTGCTCGCGGTTCTTGCAGTTCGGGCATTCCCAAACGAGCTTTCCGTCCGCATCGTTTACGATTTGGATTTGACCGGTGAAGCCGCATTTTTGGCAGCAGTCGCTTTTCGTGTTGAGTTCGGCGTACATTATATTTTCGTAAATGTGCGAAAGCAGCGCCATCACTGCGGGAATGTTGTTTTCCATGTTCGGCACTTCAACATAACTCACGGCTCCGCCGGGCGAAAGTTTTTGGAACTGCGATTCGAACGTGAGTTTCGAGAACGCGTCCATTTCCTGCGTGACATGAACGTGATATGAATTCGTGATGTAATTTTTGTCGGTGACTCCCGGAATTTCGCCGAAACGCCTTTTGAGACATTTTGCGAATTTGTACGTCGTGGATTCGAGCGGCGTTCCGTACAAAGAAAAATCTATGTTTTCTTTTTGCTTCCAGCGCGCGCAAGCCTCGTTCATGTGGCGCATCACTTCCAGCCCGAACGGAGTGGCAGCGGAATCGGTGTGAGGCTTGCCCGTCATATAGCGNACGCATTCGTAAAGTCCGGCATAGCCAAGTGAAATCGTGGAATATCCGTTCATCAAAAGNTCGTCGATTTTCTGACCTTTCGCAAGCCGCGCCAACGCGCCNTTCTGCCACAAAATNGGAGCGACGTCGCTCGTAGTTCCCATGAGCCTGTTGTGCCGAACCATCAAGGCACGATAACACAATTCCAGCCGCTCGTCGAAAATCCGCCAAAACGCCGAAAGATCCCGGTTTGAAGAACATGCGATGTCAACCAAATTGATCGTAACCACGCCTTGATTGAAACGTCCGTAATATTTTGGCTTTCCGTTTTCGTCAACATAAGGCGTGAGGAAAGAGCGGCATCCCATGCACGGATAGCAATTTCCGTTTCCGTTTTTATCGACTTTCAGNTCGAGCATTTTCTTTTCGGAAATGTAGTCGGGCACCATNCGCCGCGCCGTGCATTCCGCCGCCAATTTCGTGAGATAATAATATTTTGAATCAGGCTCGATGTTGTCCGGCTCGAGGACATAAATCAACTTNGGGAAGGCGGGTGTAACCCAATATCCGCTTTCGTTTTTCACGCCCTGATGTCGCTGGCGCAAAACTTCTTCGATTATGAGTGCGAGGTCGGATTTTTCCTGCTCGTCTTTCGCCTCGTTGAGATACATGAAAACCGTGACGAACGGCGACTGCCCGTTTGTCGTCATGAGAGTTACGACTTGATATTGAATCGTCTGAACGCCGCGCGTGATTTCATCGCCGAGCCTGCGCCGCACGATGTAGTCGAACTGCTCGTCAGAATATTTTATTCCGGTTTTCTGCTCGATGTCGCGAAGTTCTTTGGAAATTTTTTGGCGGCTCACTTCCACGAAAGGCGCCAAGTGCGTGAGCGAAATGCTTTGCCCGCCGTATTGACATGAAGCCACTTGCGCGATGATTTGCGTGGCGATGTTGCACGCCGTGGAAAAAGAATGCGGCCTGTCGATTTTCGTTCCGCTGATGACCGTGCCGTTTTGAAGCATGTCTTCAAGGTTGACCAAATCGCAATTGTGCATGTGCTGCGCGAAATAATCCGCGTCGTGAAAATGAATCAAGCCTTCATCGTGCGCCTTGACCAAATCTTCGTCAAGCAAAAAACGCCGCGTGATGTCCTTGGAAACTTCGCCCGCCATATAGTCGCGCTGCACGGAAACCACGGTGGAATTCTTGTTGGAATTTTCCTGCTTCACGTCCTCGTTGTTGCATTCCAAAAGCGAAAGAATCTGGCTGTCCGTGGAATTTTCCTTGCGGTTAAGCTCGTGCTGATAGCGGTAGGTGATGTATTTTTTTGCGATGCTGAACGCGCCGGCTTCCATGATTTTCGTTTCCACAAAATCTTGAATTTCCTCGACGCTCGCTTCATGGCCGCCATTTTCGCAAATCGTCTGGATTTCCGCGCCGATTTTTTTGATTTGCTCTTCGGAAAGCCGCTCGGCTTCGGGCACAGTGACGTTCGCCTTGCGCACCGCGTTTTCGATTTTTTCCACATTAAATAGAACTTCTTCGCCGTTTCTTTTGATGATTTTCATAAAAATAAAACCAGAACGCGCCTTTTTTAAGCGCATTCCGCCCTCCCGCTTAATTCTATACATAAAACACGCTATATCTAGCGTGCTTGCTTTTGTAAATATACTACTAATAGCGTTTTTATGCAAGTGGAATTCGCAAGGAATTTTGGATTTTTTTCACTTTTTCC
>WFLX010267207.1_pt1 | contig 10190 bp, 7 predicted proteins | sample 4967041 | NCBI WGS metagenome assembly WFLX01 (sample SAMN12857096, study PRJNA449069) | gut metagenome | isolation source: stool from male and female vole | host: Microtus ochrogaster | place: USA:Florida | collected 2017
GCACAGTGTTGAGGATTGGATTTTTGGTCAAATTGACAAATTGACAGAATGACAAAATGACAGAATGACAAAATGACTAATGGAGCTTTTTATAATAGACGAGGGAGTCGGGGGAGAGATTGGGGTGGAAGATTGTGATTAGGTCGCGGAGGATTAGGTCGGGATTTACTATTCCTGACTCGAAGAAGTCGTTGCCGCCGGCTGGGTTGGCGCGGAGGGTATTGTTGTAGACGGCTCCGTTGCGGAAAACGCGTGTATCTGTGAATTTCGGGCATTTTGCAGCGAGGGTGGATAGAGAGTTCATTTGATCCACGTTAAGCCAAAAATCAGCCTCTGAGGCGAGCGTATAGGCTTCCTCGAGGTCGATGGGGAGTGACGTGTTGCCNGTTTGCTTCTTATAGANNTANTCNGCGCCNGCATCNNNGATNAGACGNGCCATATAACTGTCGGNNGAGGGCATGAACCAGGAATCGCCGTAGGGAACGTTGAGCATCACCGANGGGGCGTCGANNACNCTGTCGGCTACCTGCTGCTTCAGGGCATTGTAGCGGTCGGCGATGGCGGCGAAAGTTTCNTCNCCTTTCTGGCGATNGCCGATGATTTCGGCCATAGGGACAATCCATTCGGCCTTGCCGAGGGGTGACTCCTCGAGATAGTCGCCTACGTAGATGTAAGGAATGTCGAGTTCGCGGAGTTTGCTCTCCATGGAGTTGGCGCCGTTGACGCCGTAAAGGAGCACAATGTCGGGGTCCGAAGCGAGGAGAGCCTCATAGTCGAAATTTCCTTCGTAGCCTATGTCGGCAATCTCTTCGCGACGCTGTTGGATTGCGGGATTGTTGATGAAATTGATGCCGGATACCCCTACTATGCGGTCGGAAGCACCGAGGGCGTCGAGCATAGCCACGTGGGTGGAGGAGGTAGTGACGATTCGTTTGGCTTCGCCGTCGAGGATCTGGCCTTGGAATGCGAGGGGGGCTTCATCGCCTGAGCGGGCTATGAAGAGGTAGGAGGCGACGCTGTCGGCTCCTTGCCAGGGGTTAGAGACGGTGATGAGGGTGCTTTCGGAGTCGGGTTTAGCTGTGATTGTGAAGCCGGAGGCTTCTTGGGGGGTGTATAGGGGCTCGTTGAAGTCGGCGAGGTTGGCGGTTTTGTTGTGGCAACTTGCTAATAATGCACAATTGAGAATGCACAATGCATAATGCTTAATACATAATTTGGAATTCAGATTCATATATTTACTCTTTACTCTTTAATATTTAATAATTTATTGAGAGGAAGAATTCAGCGTTGAAGCCGGGCATTGGGCGGGAGAGGATGGAGAGGTATTGGGCGTTGAATAAATTATTTAGGGCTAATTTTAGTTGGAGTTTTAGAGGGGACTTCGGGCTCTTCGGGCTTACGCCCTCAGCACTGTGTTGACTCTGAAATAAATTGAATTCCTTCTCTAAAGTTAGGTTGGAGAGAGAGTAGGCTGGGAGGCGGCCCGTCAGGGTGGAGGCGTTGCTGGTCATCGTGAAGCGCTCGGAGTAGGAGTGCCATTTGTAGTTGATGCCCCAGGAGCGCCAGGTGGCACGCAGGGAGGCTGATGCTGAATGTCGGGGGATGTAGGGGAGCTGCTTCCCTACGGATTGGTCGGCTTCACTCATCTTTTCGCTTGCGTTGATTGAGGGAGTCCAGGAGTAGGAGGCGTTGAGGTTGAATTTCCAGTCGCGCCATGGGGTGAGGGATGCATCGCCCTTTAGTTCGATGCCGTAGGCATGCACGCTTTTCATGTTGCGGGGGGAGAAGAAACCCTTGATGGTAGGGAGCCAGATGATCCAGTCGTCGATGTGGGAATCAAACCAAGTGGCTGAGAATCCGGAGGAAAAGAGTCTGTTTTGCGAAGCCTCAAACTCGAAGCCGGCGTCGTAGGTCCAGCCTCGTTCGCTGCGGAGGTCGGGGTTTCCGCCCGGCATGAAGTAGAGGTCGTTGAGTGAAGGGAAGCGGTAGTTGCGGCTTGCGGAGGCTTTCAGGGTCAGGCCGAAGAGTGTGGAGCCTGAGTATTCATTTATTGCCTTCCAGTCGGCAAATAGAGCCGGGATTGGAGATGTGGCATGGTCACCGTAGGTTTCCTCGCGCACTACGGCAGAGATTCCCATGCCGTCGATAGGTTGCCAGCGGGCGGTGAGTGCTCCGCTCAGTTCGAGGCGTTTTTTGTGGTAACCGATGTCGGTGGCAGCTCCGGTTCCTGCGGCAATCTGGCGGTCGGTAGACTTCACGTCGTGATGATTTGCGGTTAGCGAAGCGGTGAAGAGCCAGCGGTCTGATGGAAAGAAATTTGCGAGGGCATTTCCATAGAAGGTGTTGACGAAAGATCGGGAGCGGGTCATAGTAGACCATACATCCGCTGCCAACTCGCGGCGATAGTCGTAGCCGAGCCATGTGTGTATATATCCAGCGCGGACGTCAACGTTCCACGTGGAACGAGCATGTCGCCAGCCCATTACGCTGCGCAGAGTGTTCTCGCGCTGGCGGTTTTCGATGCCACGTTCGGAGCCGTAGTCGGTGGTGATGGTCGGAATCTCCCGGTTGGAGGCTGTATACCAGACGTTGAGCAAGAAACGGTCTCCTTTGCGGTTGTCGTAGGCTACTTCCTGGAGGATGTGTAAATCCTTGAAGGCCCCCAGGCGGTTTTTTTCTTTTGGATAATATTGGGCTATGATGTTGTGGTCGTCGTCGTAGACATTCTCTTTCTTGTCGCGGTTTGTGAACGTGTAATCGTTGGCAGAAGAGGAATATACGGCGCGTGTGGAGAATGCCCAGTGGCGGTTGCTGAAGGATAGTTTCAGAAACTCGTCGAAGGTCTTGAAAGAGCCGATTCCTTGGATATAATTGATATGGAAACCCTTGTTGAACTCCGGGGCNGTGGCGAGGGAAACAGCTCCNCCGAGTCCTCCGCCCGATTCNTTGACNGANGATGTGCCGTGGAGCAGTGAGGCTTTGTCGACGAAGAATGAGGGGATGGTAGAGAGGTCGGTCATGCCCAGCATGGGACTGTTGATGCGGAGACCGTTCCAACTTACGTTGGTATGCGAGGGGGATGTGCCGCGGAAAGCGACGGTGGAGAGGGTGGCGCGTCCTGCGCTTTTCACGAAGACAGAGGAGTTGAAAGTCAGCACGTCGGCCATCGATAGGGCTACGTTTTCCTTCAGTGCGATGGAGTCGAAGGTGGTCTTTTGCACCCCGATTTCTTGCATTGGGCGGCGGGCGGAAACCACTAACTCTTCGAGGGTTGTGGAGTTGTCGGGTTGAGGAGTTGTGGGGTTGTTGGATTGTGGGGAGGCGCAAATGGGTGAGGCGGCAACTGAGAAAGCTGCCGCCACTGCCATTATAGGTTTGTGCAAGAGGCTGCCCATGTTATTATTTGAGCCAGCAGAAGCCGCCCGGGATTATGCCTACGCTGAAATGGCCCTTTGGAGTTCCTGTGGAAGAGTAATGGTAGATTTCTCCATTTTGTTGGTAATCAATAGCGTCGGCTACATAAATATCGCCAGATTCAGGCGCTACAGTCAGGCCATAATAGTATGTTCCGTTTGATTTGATGAGCGATTCTGAGGGGAGTGTCTGGCTGTTGACGCTCATTTCCCAGATGTCGCCGTTGATNCAGTAGAGTTTATCTTTCTTGCCATTGAGGCAGAGTCCAGAGCAGCTGTCGCCGAGCGTGAAGGTGAGTGTCTGTTCGATTTTGAAGGTTTNGGCGTCAATCTTTATCAGAGTCGGAGCTTCATATCCAANGGGNTTTCCTGACCANGAACCGCCGTCAACAAGAANCCATAGTTTCTTGTTGCAGTCGAGGGCAATGGCTTTGGGTTGGANTCCAACTTCCAGGGNTTCAACTACTTTGTCGGTGCNGGNGTCAATCTTGAGGATAGTCTTTTGATAGCTCCAGCAATTGACAAATACATATTCGCCGTATGCCACCATTTGTTCTGTAGAGCCATCGGAAGCTGCCATGTCTGGCACGTCGATATATCCGGTGATGGTATATGTGGAGGGGTCGGCGATAGCGATTCGGTTGTCATACATCTGGGTGATGTAGGCTTTCTTGTCGTTGACCTGATGGAAATAGCGGGGAGAAGTGAGTCCGGCGTCGATGCGTCCTTTTTCCTTTAGTGTGTAGGGGTCTACGGCAAAGACTACGTTTGAGTTGTTGACTACAATCCAACCTTTTGAGCCGGCAATGGTCATAGACTGTGCGCCGTCGCCGAGCTTCATGGCGTTGACGCTGAAGAAAGCCTCGTTGAGGGTCAGGTTGTTTTCGGGATTGTAGATAGAGAGGGAGGCGGTGCTCGTCTGGAACATGCCTTGGTTCAGGATGAAGAGCGAGCCATCACCATTGGTGGTGATGTAGTCTTTGATAGGATTGGGTTCCTCTGGTTGGTCGTTGTCGGATGAGCAACTTGCGAAGGAGACGGAGAGTGCTGCGACTGCGCATGAGGCAGCGAGATACTTGAAAAGATTTTTCATAATTATTATTGGTGTTAATGAATGGTCCCGTTCANGTAGNACAATAAAAANNAAANNNTATGTGTAGGATCTCGTGTTGGTGCNTNGGGTAGGTTTTCTGACTTGTCCCNTNAGTCGTNGCGCCTTCTCAAGCCTTNTGAGGCTCAATGACTTGTGTGCNNTGACATAGGTTCCTNTATNNGAGNNACCGGGATTTACAGCAGCGGGTACTGTTCCGGANTNGCACCGGATTCCCTTTCCTTAGCGCCTGGTGCAAAGTTAATGAAAATTTTTTAAAGTAGGAAATAAATCGCACTCTTTCACGCAGAGTTCGGTGAGGAGCAGATGGCGCAAGAGGTTAATGGAAGTTTAGCGAGGAGGGATTTGGCAGATTGGGAGATTATTATTAACTTTGTAATAGAATATTTCGCTTTCGATTGCTGACGGCTATTAACCTTATAATCCTATAACCCTATAACCCTTAAGTAGAGCGAAGCGAAACTTAAATATTAGAATTATGGGAAAAGATCAGACAGTGCTGTTTCATTCTACGGTCTTTGGGCCGATTCATAGCCGGAGGCTTGGGGTGTCGCTTGGTGTCAACCTGATGCCCGACGATGGGAAGGTTTGCTCGTTCGATTGCCTTTACTGCGAGGCTGGTTTCAACTCGCAGGGGAAAGGCTCTACGGGGCTGCCGCTGCGTGAGCAGGTGCATGCACAGTTATCGGCAAAGTTGAAGGATATGCACTCGAAGGGAGAGCCGCTTGACGTGATCACTTTCTCGGGGAATGGTGAACCGACTCTGCATCCTGATTTTCCCCATATCATAGAGGATACGCTTGCCCTCAGGGATGAGTTCTATCCTAATGCGAAGGTTTCGGTGCTGACTAATTCCACGATGATTTTCAAGCCGGAAGTGGCAGAGGCGCTGAAGAAAGCTGACAATAATATTCTCAAGCTTGACTCTGCTATCGACAGCACTATGCGACTCATCGATCGTCCTAATTCAAAGGAATTCACAGTTGAAAAAGTGGTAGACGCATTGCGCCAGTTTGAAGGGACTGGAATTATCCAGACTATGATACTTCGTGGCAGCCATAAAGGTGTTGCTGTGGACAATACAACTGATGAGGAGATAGAGGCTCTTATTGAGGCTTATAAACGCATTAAGCCTCGTGAGATCATGATCTATAGCCTTGACCGGAGCACTCCGGAGGAGAAATTAGTGAAGGTGGAGAAGGAGGAGCTTGCTGCTATTGGGAAGCGGATAGAGGATGCTACCAGGATTCCTGTGCAGGTGAACTAAGCTAATGCATAATGCATAATTCATAATGCATAATTGGGTACGCTGAAGCAAGTCATAATGTTATTGCTATTATGATGAAGAAGATTGTCATTCCGAGGGGAGTGCGGAAGGAGGGGAAGGTGGCTTTGATTGGGCCGGCTACGCGGATCAAGCCTGAGATTGTCGAGGGGTTGGTGTGTCTTTATGCGGAGCAGCCGGAGGCGATGCCCGGGGCGGAACTGATTGTCTATCCTTCGGTGCTTGATGCGAATGCCACAGGTTCATACGCTGCTTCCTTGGCTCAACGAGTGGCTGATTTTACTGATGCTTGGAGTCGGGAGGATATCGACCTCGTGATATGTGCCCGTGGAGGGTACGGTTGCGTACACATGCTTGATTACCTTTCTACGGAATTTATCGCTGCTCATCCTAAATGGCTTGTCGGTTTTTCTGATGTCTCTGCCCTCCATGCATTGCTCTATAAAAGCGGGATTGCTTCGATACATGGCGGTATGGCAAAGCAATTGGTAGAAGATACTGATTCCGGTTTTGGTGTCTATAGGAAGGTCTTTAAGAGCCTCATGGAGTCTTCGCATCCAACTCTTGAATATATGGTGGCACCTCATCGCTATGATATCTATGGAGAGGGTAGGGGAGTTTTGCTTGGAGGCAACCTGGCAGTCTTGAATGGCCTTGCCGGAACTCCTTTTGACATTATGGCGGAAAGTCTGCATCGGGATGTAATTCTTTTTATAGAAGATGTCTCCGAACCGATTTATGCCGTAGAGCGGATGCTCTATCGTCTGCATCTGCAGGGTGTGCTTGCGAATGTGAAAGGAATTCTTGTTGGGCAATTCACTGAATGGAAGCCTGACCGTAATCATGAGTCGATGTATGACATGATGCATGCTCGTTTTGAAGAGTGGGGAGTTGGCTGCCCGGTNGCTTTTGATTTNCCNGTNGGNCACAACGACCGGAATGTTCCTCTTATCGAGGGAGTGGAAGTTTCTCTACGGGTGCAAGACACAGAAGTGTTCCTGACCATGGAAAATGCTTGATTCTGAGATTTGAGCGTAAAAAATTCGTGCATTATCGTGCGATTTTCTGATTAGATTTGATTCTCGAAGCCTTAAATTTAGATATAATTGTGAATATCGCTTTGATAATTAATAAATTATAATGTTTTTCTACAATTGTTGCTGGTAAGGCAAAATAGGTGGATTTTGCTTAGTCAAAATTAGTTGGAACGATTTTTGCTGAAAAATGTGAAAAATTCGCGAGAATTTGTTATATTTGCGTTTTGTTGTCAACTGATAACTGACAACTGATAACTGACAACTCACACATGATAGAATTTGCAGCACAAGGAGTCGAGATGCCCGAGATGGACCTTCGGAAGATTTCGACATGGATTGAAGAGGTAGCCGCATCCCACTCCCGACGGGTGGGCAACCTGAACTATCTCTTCGTGAACGATGAGGAAATATTGGAGGCAAACCGTCAGTTTGTCAACCACGACTATTATACCGATATCATAACCTTCGACTATTCGCATGGCGACCGAATAAGTGGCGACATAATGATTTCTCTTGAGACAGTTGCCACCAATGCAGAAAAATTCGGAGTGACTTATTTCCGCGAACTCCTCCGTGTCATTATCCATGGCGTGCTACATCTCGTAGGAATTAACGACAAAGGACCCGGCGAGCGCGAAATAATGGAAGCCGCGGAGAATAAGGCGCTCTCCTTGTTCAATTCATAATGCATAATTAGATTATAGCGTGTTCAGTTAGAGGCTCCATATTTGAGATAAAAATGGAATCACGAATCGCCTCTCCGAGGCTACAGAGTCTTTAGCTTGACCCCAGACTGAAGTCTGGGGTTACGACACAATGACAGCTCTCCGAGCTGAGAATTTGATATAGCAAGATGATACTCTAACTGAATACCTAAATTAGATTATATAATTTTAATTTTAAATGAAATTTGAATATGATGTGATAGTAGTGGGAGCGGGGCATGCCGGATGTGAGGCTGCAGTGGCTTCTGCTCGTCTTGGATGCTCGACACTCCTTATTACCGCCGATATGAATCGGGTGGCACAGATGTCGTGCAATCCAGCCATCGGAGGAATCGCCAAGGGACAGATAGTTCGCGAGGTGGATGCCTTGGGTGGAATGACCGGAATAATAGCAGACCGCACCGCGATACAATTCCGTATGCTAAACCGAAGCAAGGGTCCGGCTGTTTGGTCTCCGCGAGTTCAGTCAGATCGCACAAGATTCATCGATGAATGGCGTAAGACTCTCGATGAAACTGAGAACCTATATCTCTTCCAAGATATGGTGACCGGTCTTATTATCGAGGATTTTGAAGGACGTCCGGAAGTGTTCGGTGTAGAGACAGCTCTTGGAATCGCATTTAAGGCGAAGAAGGTAGTGCTTACAGCCGGCACATTCCTTAATGGACTTATGCATTTCGGACGCACGCAGATAGAGGGAGGAAGAATCTCAGAGGCTTCTGCTCGTGGCCTTTCCGACCAACTTCGTGAATTGGGCGTAAATGTAGGAAGAATGAAGACCGGAACGCCTGCGCGAATTGATGGATCCACTATTGATTATTCCGAAGTAATCAAGCAGTCTGGCGACGACCAGTGTCTTCCTGATGGGCGAGTGAAGAGAGACTTCCATAAGTTTTCCTATCTTCCTACAGTGGAGCGTCAGCTTCCTCCGAGAGATTGCTATATAGTGCATACAAGTCCGGAAGTGCACAAGATTCTTCACGACAATCTGTCTGACTCGCCTTTGTATAATGGACAGATAAAGAGTATNGGTCNCCGCTATTGCCCCTCAATNGAAACGAAGATTGTGNCATTCTCTGATAAAGAGAGCCATCAACTATTTCTTGAGCCGGAAGGGGAGACGACCCATGAATTCTATATCAACGGTTTTTCGAGTTCTCTTCCATGGCAGGTGCAGGTTGAGGCCCTGACGCAGATACCTGCTCTCCGGAATGTCCAATTCTATCGTCCCGGTTATGCCATAGAATATGATTTCTTCGATCCCACTCAGCTTCGCCATAGTCTCGAGTCGAAGGTAGTCGGCAATCTCTATTTGGCAGGGCAAGTAAACGGCACAACCGGGTATGAGGAAGCTGCAGCTCAGGGACTGATGGCCGGCATCAATGCGGCTCGAAGCGTCAGGGGTCTTGTGCCTGTTGTGCTTGGACGCGACGAGGCTTACATAGGTGTGCTCATTGATGATCTGGTCACAAAGGGTGTCGATGAACCCTACCGAATGTTTACGAGCCGTGCGGAGTTTCGCATTCTCCTCCGTCAGGATGATGCCGACCTTCGCCTCACTCCAATCGGATATGAAATCGGTCTGGCATCTTCAGATAGATTTGAGGCCATGAAATCTAAATATTCCGAACGGGATAAACTTGTGGAATGGTGTGAAGCAACCTCGGTCAAACCGACCGAAGAACTTCAGGCATTCCTTGAGTCATCAGGGACCGGCCGACTCTCAGGACGAGTTAAGATTGCAGAACTTCTGCGCAGACCTCAAATAAATTTTGAGAATCTCGTTTTGTTTGTGCCGGTTCTCAAAGAGAGATGTATGGAGATCGAAGAGGGCAGGCGAGACGAGATCATAGAGTCTGCAGAGATACTCATAAAGTACCAAGGCTACATCGATCGGGAACGTGAATCGGCAGATCGTATGAGCCGCTTAGAGAAAGTCCGCATTCCTGAAGGTATGAACTTTGATGAGATTCTTGCCATCTCCACAGAAGGAAGGCAGAAGCTCTCAAGGATACGTCCGGCTACTATAGGGCAAGCATCGCGCATACCCGGAGTTTCACCCTCCGACATAAATGNGCTTCTTGTAATGCTTCGTNGCAAATAGAGTCTTTGANAGANNNTTAGGAGNNAAATGTTTCACGTGAAACATTGGGTAAAGATTAAAGATTAAAGATAAAAGACTAAATAAAATCTTCGGATTCATCGGAAAAAATTACGCTATCACAAATCGTCTCTCCGATGCTATCGGGTCTTTAGCTTGACCCCGGGCTGAAGCCTGGGGTTTCGCCACGATGACAGCTGTCCGAGCTGAGAAGATATCATTTGGAAATGGTGCAAATAATAGAAAACTTAAAAGAATAAAAATAAGAGATTATGCAGATTGAAGATTTGAAGGCCATCATCAGGGATGTGCCCGATTTCCCATCGGTGGGAATCATGTTCAGAGACCTTACTACAATGATCAAGAATGGAGAGGCTCTCCATGTGATGGGCGACGCCTTGGCAGAGCTTTACAAAGACAAAGGTGTGACGAAGGTAGTGGGTATAGAATCCCGCGGTTTCATCGGAGGATCTATCCTTGCTGACCGTCTTGGAGCAGGCTTTGTTCCTGCCCGTAAG
>WFLX010323578.1_pt1 | contig 10190 bp, 11 predicted proteins | sample 4967041 | NCBI WGS metagenome assembly WFLX01 (sample SAMN12857096, study PRJNA449069) | gut metagenome | isolation source: stool from male and female vole | host: Microtus ochrogaster | place: USA:Florida | collected 2017
GTCTTTTTATGTATTTTAATCGGTTTTATAATCGGAGTGGTCTTTAGTATCGGCTGTCTGTTCACTTATCTTCGTCTGAAGAAAATATTTGGTTCCCCCAGGTGGTATCCGGTCGCACGTTTTAATTATGTTCCTGAGGCTGACGGGGTTTACCATATGGACTTCTATTTGGGTGAGGCTGTACTTGTCGGATATACTAAAAAATGTCCGCCGCCGGATACAAAACCTGAAGAGCTGGAAATAAAAATCCGGACATTGCTAAAGGAGGCTACATCCGATCTTAAAGGACTGAAAATCGGCGTGATGGGTTGCATCGTCAACGGGCCTGGAGAGATGGCCGACGCCGATTACGGCTACGTCGGAGCCGGTCCGGGACGCGTGAGCCTCTACAAAGGGAAGCAGCTCGTGAAGAAGAATATCCCGAGCGATCAGGCCATCCCCGAGCTTCTCGCCCTCATCCGCGCCAATGAATCGGATTGAACCTTGTAGGGACGCAATCCATCACCCTGTAGGGACGCGATTCTTCGCGTCTACCGAGCACATCGCAACGTCGGACGATTGAACCTTCTTTTCCGAAAAAATGTTAAAATATAGGGATCGAGAAAGATTCCAGGAATCGTAAAAAAGATTCCTTAGTCAGACAATAGAAATAAAAGAAATTATTATGAATAGCAACGTACAAACCGGGAGACTCTCGAAAATGTGGTGGCTCCCACTCATCACCGGTCTTATCTGTATCGGTCTCGGGGTCTGGACTCTTCTCGATCCCTCGCAATCAATTCCAGTGTTCGCACTGACCTTCACCGCCCTGCTTATGGCAGCCGGTGTGGCACAGCTTTGCTCCTGCATCTTCGTAGCGAGAGTGGGTGCCTCCTGGGGCTGGAGCCTTGTGATCGGCCTGCTCGACATCATAGCCTCCGTATGGCTCTTCTCGCTCCCTGAGAGTGTGCTCAGCACCACCTTCATCTACATCATAGCCATCTGGATCCTGGTAGTGGCCATCAACGCTGTGATCGAGGCCACTTCGCTTGCCTCCTACTCCCCCATCTCGCTCGTGCTCATGATCATCCTGCTGATTGCCACGATCGCCTTCGCCGTGATCTTCTTGAGCAACCCGATCCTTAGCGGCATGACGGCATGGCTTTGNTNGGGCCTTTCGCTGANNTCCTNCNGCGTCTACCGCCTCATCCTCTCCCACCGCATCTACAACCTCCGCAACATCCGCCTCTACTAATCCGTGAGGCTCGCAACGGAGCTATCGACACTGAATTATATAATAATATCGTAATAAGGGCGTTCAATCTATGGGGAACGCCCTTTTTTCGTTATATAACACCATATATGAAAAATACCTCCAGACAATATGACAGAATCCTTGTATTGATGGCCACTTACAATGGCGAGCAATACCTTCGTGAGCAGATTGACAGCATTCTGCAACAGGAAGATGTCGATGTCTCTATCCTAATACGCGACGACGGCTCCAAAGATCAAACCCCGGCCATTCTCAAAGAATATGCCAGCCACTACCCGAATATCCATATCCTTCTCGAAGAGAACGTGGGATGCAAACGCTGCTTCGCAAGATTGGCTGATTACGCTCTCCAGAATTTCACGCAATTCGAATATTTCGCCTTTGCCGACCAAGATGACTTCTGGCTGAAAAACAAACTCTCTATCGGCCTCTCCAATATCAGCAATGCCGATGCCTCGATGCCGAATCTCTATTGCTGTCGCACCCAGCTCACCGACGAGAAGCTTAACCCGTTGCCTGTGACACAAGTGCCCCATCGCAACACATTCGGAGAGGCTCTGATGTTTCAGCCCTATGCCGGCTGCACAATGATCTTCAACCGCCGCGCCCTTCAGCTCTTCACGCTCGGCGATCCCGATAAAATGTATCTTCACGACGAATGGCTCTATAAGATGTGTATGGCCTGCGGCGGCACAGTCGTAGGCGACCCCAACCGATTCATACTCTATCGGCAACATGGCCACAACGTAGTGGGAGGCAACCAAAGCATGCTCAAAAGTTGGAAGCGCCGTCTCAATATGTTTCTCAGCTCCGACTTCCAACGTTCTCACGAAGCGGCCGATATCCTCGACACCTATTCCGAATGGATCAGTCCGCAACGTCTCCACACGCTCGAAGCGGTGGCCGGCTATAAGAATTCGCTCAAACGGAAAGCCACGCTTCTCCGCTCATCTGAATTCAAGACCAACCGCCGCGTTTTCAATACTATTTTCAAATTGGCTGTACTCTTCAATAGATTCTGATCATGGCTACAAGAACTGTCGTATTCTGCAACAACGTCCTCTCCGGCCTTCTTCATTTCAGAGGCAATATCATGAGAGATTTTGTCTCTCAGGGATGGAGAGTAGTGGTCATTGTGCCCGCTTCGACGGTGACCGACGATCTGCTGGCATCGCTCGACCCTCGATGGGTGTTCTACACCGTAAAGGTCAACCCCAACGATATCAATCCTGCAGGCGATTTCAAATATCTCCAACAGTTGCTCAAGATCTATCGTAAAGAGAAGCCGGAGATAGTGTTTCAATTCACCATCAAACCGAATATCTACAGCACACTCGCCTGCAAGATGCTTCACATACCCTGCGTCTCTATGGTGGCAGGCCTCGGCTACGTTTTTGAAGGCGACTCGGCCAAGAAAAAGATTGGTCGCACCCTCTATAAGATGGGGCTGCGCCTCTCCGACAGAGTGTTCGTGCTGAATGAGCCCAACAAAAAGACTCTGCTCAACGGTGGCTACGTTAAGCCCTCGAAACTCATACATCTCACAGGGGGCGAAGGCGTAAATCTCAACGATTACCCCTATCGGCCGATGCAATTCAACACTACGCGCTTCCTGATGGTGGCAAGAGTGCTCTACGACAAAGGCTACAACGAATATGTGGAGGCCGCCAAGATAGTGAAAGAGAAATATCCCGATATCGAGATAGAGCTTCTCGGCCCCCTGGCCCCCAACAGCAAGATGGGTGTGCCCGAAAAGCAGGTGATGGCCGACAACGATGCCGGCTATATCAAATACTTGGGACGCACCAACGATGTCCCCTCCTACGTGTTGCGCGACGGCACTGTAATGGTGCTCCCGAGCAAATATCTTGAAGGTCTCAACCGCTCTCTGATGGAAGCCTGCTCAATGGGGCGCCCAATCATCACTACCGACATCCCTGGATGCCGCGAGACGGTAGAAGATGGCGTGAGCGGATTCTTGGTGCCCAAGGGGGATGCGAAAGCTTTGGCTGAGGCCATGATAAAGATTATCGAGATGCCGAAAGAGAAGAAAATAGCCATGAGCGAGGCAGCCCGAAAGCGAGCTGAAACACTATTTGATGAAGAGAATGTAATCAAAGTATACCGCGATGTTGAGAAAACCCTTACGAACGGCGGTAATAAATCCTGAATCCCAACGTTTATTCTTATGAACCACTTTTGAAGTGAAGCTACAAAAGGCTTCAATTAAAAAGCAGTTGATATTATCGATGAATCTGTATAGACGTTTTTTCAAAAGAGCCATAGATATGAGCTTGTCTGGAGTTGCGCTCATAGGATTATCCGTTCCTATGGCGATTGTATCCGTATGGTTGCATTTTGCCAATAAAGGAGCCGGAGTATTCTTCTCACAGGAGCGTCCGGGCAAAGACAGCAAGATTTTTAAAGTCTACAAGTTCAAGACTATGACCGACGAACGTGATGCCGACGGGAAATTACTGCCTGATGCCCAACGTCTCACAAAAGTAGGGAAATTTATCAGGTCGACCTCTATCGATGAGTTGCCGCAGCTTTGGAATGTGTTTAAAGGTGATATGGCAATCATCGGGCCGCGCCCATTGCGCACACATTATCTGCCGCTATACAGCAAGGAACAGGCTCGCCGTCACGACGTGCGCCCCGGCATAACCGGATGGGCACAGACGCATGGCCGCAATTCTATCACGTGGACGAAAAAGTTTGAATACGACGTCTGGTATGTCGACAACATCTCTTTCCTTCTCGATTGCAAAATCATTCTCCTCACCATCCAGAAGGTGTTTAAACGTGAAGGAATTTCTGCCGAAGGACAGGCCACTGTAGGACCGTTTAATGGACACAATTGAAATGAAGAGCGTTATTATTGGTGCCGGGAAATACGGCGAGGTATATCTTTCGTATCTGCGTGAAGCGGGAGTGAATGTGATCGGTTTTCTTGATGATGATGAAACACTTCATTCCAAACGTATTTGGGGGCTGCCCATCTTTGGCGATACCACCCTGCTTCCTGATTTAAGAAGCCGCTATGGCGTTGAAGCTATATATTGCCCTATCGGCAGCAATCGCATACGCTCCAACTTCCTTGAAGAGGCCCGCCGCTGCGGATATCTCACGCCGAATTTTATCCATAGAGATGTCATTGTGTCGCCCGATGTGGAGATTGCNNGCGAAGGNGTGTATATCNTGTGTGGCACGATTTTGATGCCTCATGTCAAGATCGAGAAAGATGTGATGATCTCTGTAGGCACCAGCATCGTGCATCACACCGTGTTGCGCCAAGGTGTATTCGTATCAAACGGTGTAAACGTAGGCGCAAGTATCATAGCCGAAAAATATGCCTATATCGGCATGGGCTCCACCATCATGACTGGCGTAACCCGTATCGGCACCGACTGCCTCATTGGAGCGGGAGCCGTCGTGATTCGCGATGTGCCCGACGGCGCAGTAATGGCCGGNNTGCCAGCTAAAATTATCAAATACAAACCGGAATACGCTCCTCAAGAGCCNGCGGCACCGGCAAAATAATTTCCAAGACATAAAAAATAAGCCTCTGAGATCTGATCTCAGAGGCTTATTTTTTATGGGGTTCTATTGTTTAGCGGAGTATGAGCATCGCGTCGCCGTAGGCGCCGAACTGGTATTTCTCTTTGACGGCTACGTCGTAGGCCTTCATCACGAGGTCGTAACCTCCGAAGGCCGCTACCATCATGAGCATGGTGCTCAGGGGAAGATGGAAGTTGGATACGAGCGAATTGCAGACGGTGAAGTCGTAGGGAGGGAAGATGAATTTGTTGGTCCAGCCCTCGAACGTCATCAGATGGCCGTTCATGCAAACGGCCGTTGCCAATGCGCGGAGCACGGAGGTGCCCACGGCGCAGACGTTTGAGTTGCGGTCTTTGGCCGCGTTGACGATATCCACGAGGGTTTCGTTTACAAACATCTCCTCGCTGTCCATGCGATGTTTGGTGAGATCTTCAACGTCGATATCCTTGAAGTTGCCTCGNCCNCTGTGAAGCGTGAGGAAACCGCGTTCCACACCCTTTATCTCCANGCGTTTCAGAAGCTCGCGGCTGAAGTGCAAGCCGGCGGCAGGAGCCATCACCGCTCCCTCTTTCTCTGCGAAGATGCACTGGTAGCGCTCGGCGTCGCTATCCTCTACAGGACGAGTGATATATTCAGGAAGCGGAGTCTCCCCCATAGAATAGAGCACCTCCTTGAATTCGTCGTGCGGCCCGTCGTAAAGGAAGCGGAGCGTGCGGCCACGCGAGGTGGTGTTGTCGATCACCTCTGCCACCATCGAATCGTCTTCGCCGAAGTATAGCTTGTTGCCTATGCGGATTTTACGGGCCGGCTCCACGAGCACGTCCCAAAACTTATTTTCCTCATTCAATTCTCGGAGCAGGAAAACCTCGATACGCGCNCCGGTCTTCTCCTTATTCCCATAAAGACGNGCCGGAAACACTTTCGTATCGTTGAAAATCATCACGTCGCCATCGTCAAAGAAATTGATTATCTCCTTGAATACATGGTGAGTTATCTCTTTTGTGCGTGTGTTGACAACCATAAGGCGGCACTCATCCCTATTCTCTGAGGGATACTGAGCTATCAGGTTGTCGGGTAGCTTAAACTTAAACTGTGAAAGTTTCATGTCTGCTGTCTGTGATATTGAGGCCTATACAAGACCTCTCGGTATATGTTGTTGTGTTTTCTATGATCAGCTATCAGTCTTGCTGGGGCAAGCGGTAGTCGTCGGGGAAGGTGAGCTCGGCCTCGGCTATNCGCGCCACGGCCTCGTCGACACTCATGCACGATGTGATCGGCACTACGCCTACCCGTGTGCGNCGCAGCCCCGTGAGATGCGCNCCGCTTCCGAGAGCCTCGCCGAAATCGCGAGCCAAAGCGCGTATGTAGGTGCCTTTGCTGCACACGATGCGCAGCGTCACCTCGGGCAAGGAGCAATCGAGAATCTCCATCTCCTTTATTTCAAGCGGNTTCGCCTTGAGCTCTACATCCTTNCCTTTTCGGGCCAGATTGTAGGCCCTCTTCCCCTCTACCTTTACGGCCGAGAATATCGGGGGCACCTGCATGATACGCCCCGTGAAACGCGGCAATATCTCCTCGATCTTCTCGCGGGTGATGTGCTCCCAGGGATATTCGGCATCNATCTCCTTCTCGAGGTCGAAACTCGGNGTGGTGGCACCCAATTTGATTGTGGCCACATACTCCTTGTCGCCGTTCTGAAGCTCCTCGATGCGTCGGGTAGCACGCCCGGTGCAGATTATCAGCACTCCGGTGGCGAGAGGATCGAGCGTGCCGGCGTGTCCCACCTTGAATTTCTTCACGTGGAGCCGTCGCTGTATCGCCCCGCGTATGCGTTTTACGGCATCGAAGGAGGTCCACCCCAACGGCTTNTCAATTCCTATTATTTCTCCTGTTATAAAATCCATTCTTGTGTCGTTTCCANTTTATCAATGCCAGAGGAGGCAGAGCACACCCATCACAACGCAATAGATGGAAAACCAGATCAGTTTGCCTTTCTTCACCAGATTGATCATCCATTTACATGCGCAGCAGCCAACGGTGAACGCAGCCACGAAGCCAACCACAAGAGCAAGCGCACCTACGGTGGTGTCGCTCTGATCGGCCGGGGTGGAGATAATATCTTTCATATCGAGAAGTGCCTCGCCCAAAATCGGGATAATCACCATGAGGAAGGAGAAGGAGGCAACCTTGTCGCGCTTGTCGCCGATAAGGATACCGGTGGCGATCGTCGTGCCTGAACGGCTCAGACCGGGCAACACTGCCACTGCCTGCGAGCAACCGATCACGAAAGCGTCGAGCCAGGTGATGTCGCGTCCCTTATCGGCGCTCACCATACCCTTGCCGTTGGCTTTCATGCCACTCCAATGAGCGAATGCGAGAAGACAGGCCGTAATGAGCAGACATGTGCCCACCACCGTGAGGCCGCCGCCGAAAATCTCCTCTACCTGATCCTTGAAGAATACGCCCACGATTCCGATTGGAATGCAGGAGATCAGAATCTTGCACACATAATAGAAATCATTGTCTCTGCGGAAAGTGAAGAAACTCTGACAAAGCTTGGCAAACATCGGCCAGAGCACTACGATAGTGGAGAGCACAGTGGCCGCGTGAAGGATCACATCGAATTGCACAGCCTCATCTGTAGGGAGATCTACGCCTAAGATCTCTCTGAATATCACAAGATGACCGCTTGAGCTGATTGGCAGATACTCGGCAAGGCCCTGAACGATGCCGAGTATGAGGGCGTCTAACCATTCCATTTATATATCTTCTTTTATTGACGTTGATTTTACTGTTGCTGGGTTGAAGCGCGGCGCGATTTCGGAGTGTAGATTATCGCGAAGGCCATCAACAGGAAGCCCAAGAAAGAGAAAGCGGGGCCCACAATGATGCGGCGCGTGCTGAAGATCTCGGGATTGAAACCGTTTTCAACGGTGCTGCCGCCTCCACTCATCAGAATGAAGCCGAGCACTATAAGCACAATGCATCCTCCCATCAGATAATAATTGATCTTCGAGAAGGGACGATCGGAATTCTTGATACGGTCGAGCCCCTGGGGATCGGGCTCCTCTATTTCAAATTTTTTCGCCACGTTTTATCTGTTTTGAATTTATTGTATGAAGTTCTATTTGAAAAGTTCGTCGTAATCCTGCTTCAGATAGCGCGAAGTGGCTATCCAGGCCGCGATTCCGCAGAGCAGAATGCCGAGCAGAATCAGGGCTGCGGCCACGATGCCGAGCATATCCCAGCCTATATATTCCGTCACGTCGCTGAAGCCGGCCTGAGGAGCGGCGGAGATGGCCGCGCATATCAGACAGGCTGCCACACACCCGGCCAAGAAGCCGGAGAGCATGTTGTTGTTGACGAAAGGACGACGGATAAAGCCATTTGTGGCCCCGACGAGCTGCATCGTGTGTATCGTGAAGCGTCGGGCATATATGGCAAGATGAACGGTGTTGTTGATCAGCACGAAAGAGATTATGATCATCACGAGAGCTATCGCGCCGAGAATCATGGTGAAGCGTTCAATATTACGGTTCATACCCTCTACAAGTGTAGAGTCGGGAAGGGCTATACCCTCCACTCCCGGCAAAGCCTTGAGCTGCTTCTCGATTTTCNGNATTGAGTCGGGGCTGGCATATTCTGAGCGCAAAGTGAAGGTGACTTCNGGCGATAGCGGNTTCACTCCGAAAAGGGNTTCGAGGTCTTCGCCTGTATCCGCTTTCCAGTTTTTCAACGCATCNTCTTTGNTCACCACCCCCACCGCCNGGGCGTAGGGCGTCTGCTCGATTCGCTTGCCNAAAGCTTCGGCAGCNACATTCTGNACAGTATCGGCCATGACGATGTTCACCTCGAGCTTCTCGCGAAGCCTACGGGTTTCATTGGCCGCCCCGATGCTTATCAGAGCGATGATGCCGATAATTATGAGCACAAGCGTCACGCTCACAATCGTAGTGAGATGAGCTGCCCAATATGAGATTTTTACCTCTTTGTTATTTTTCATATCCTCAGGATAGTGAAGCTGATTGCTTCTGTGCCATGTGGCTCGCACATGTATAAACCGGACTGCAAAGTTAATAAATTACTACCCCCTTTGTCAATCTTTTCTCACGTTTTTTTATTCCCAAGCCCATATTTTAACCCCGTTTTATTATTTTTATGACTCTCCAACCCCTCTTCATGCTCTTTTTTCACTAATTTTGCATCGGAAGCCTTTCTGCATCCTCTTCTCCCCCGGGCCCTCTCTTCGCTGCGTGGAGAAGACTGCGCTTCCGACAATCATATTTCTTATGACCGACAACTCTCAAATATTAAAGGCAGCCTACTATACCCTGGGCTGTAAACTCAATTTCTCCGAAACCTCCACCATCGGGAAGATGCTCTCCGAGCGCGGCATTATCAAAGCCGCCAAGGGGGAGACGCCCGATATCTGCATCGTCAATACTTGCTCCGTCACAGAGATGGCCGATAAGAAGGGGCGTCGCCTCATACGCAGCCTTGCCTCCAAGTATCCCGATGCCTCTATCGCCGTCACCGGTTGCTACGCCCAGCTCAAGCCGCAGGAGGTGGCCGCTCTCCCGGGTGTGGAGATCGTGCTCGGCTCTAACGAGAAATTGCGCATGGCCGACTATATCGACTCCTGGCTCGCCTCTCGCAAAAAGCATGTGGAGGTGACACCTACTTTCGAGATATCCCGTTTCAGCCCCTCTTGCGAACGGGGCGACCGCACCCGCTTCTTCCTCAAGGTGCAGGATGGCTGCAATTATTTCTGCACGTATTGCACCATCCCCTTCGCACGCGGCAAATCTCGCTCAGGCGATATCGCGGCCCTCACGCAGATGGCCCGCGAAGCAGCCGCAGCCGGCGGCAAGGAGATTGTGATCACAGGAGTGAATATCGGTGAATTCGGCTCCGACAACGGCCAGACATTCTTCGACCTGCTCAAAAGCCTCGACAGCGTGGAGGGGATAGAGCGTTTCCGCATCTCCTCGATCGAGCCCAATCTGCTCACGGAGGAGATTATCCGCTGGACAGCCGAAGAGGCACGCGCTTTCATGCCCCATTTCCACATACCGCTGCAGTCGGGTTCCGACAAGGTGCTCCGATTGATGAACAGGCGTTACGACACGTCTCTCTTCCGCCAGAAGGTGGAGACTGTGCGCCGCTATCTGCCCGACGCCTTCATCGGAGTTGACATAATGGCCGGATCGAGAGGTGAGACTCCTGAAGAATGGGATAAGAGCCTCGAATTCGCTCGCAGCATCGACGTGACCCGTTATCACATATTCCCTTATTCCGAACGCCCAGGCACGAAGGCCCTGCTGCTCGATGAGAGCGTGAGCCAGGAGGAGAAACACCGCCGGGTGGCGGAGCT
>WFLX010219126.1_pt1 | contig 10189 bp, 7 predicted proteins | sample 4967041 | NCBI WGS metagenome assembly WFLX01 (sample SAMN12857096, study PRJNA449069) | gut metagenome | isolation source: stool from male and female vole | host: Microtus ochrogaster | place: USA:Florida | collected 2017
AGCCGATTACGAGGAGGGCTAAGCTGACGAGGAGGATGCCGAGGTCTACGAGTTTGGTCTTGATGTTCTTTTCATGAAGTACGAGCACTCCATAGAAGAATGGTATCAGCACACTGCCTCTACGAATCATTGAGACTATGGATATCATCGAGCCTGCTTCCGAGAGGGAATAGAAGTAGGCTAAGTCTGCTCCCGTCAAGAATACTGAAATGCCAATGATAGCCCATTTCCAATGGAATGGTGTAGAAGAGCTATGCGTATGCAGTTTCCTCAATATCAACACTGCCACACTCATCATAGCCAACTGATAGAGCGAATACCAGCTCTGCACCATCAGAGGCTCGAACCGAGTCAAGAGATACTTATCATATAGCGCACTGACAGCACCAAGTGCCGTTGCTCCTACCGACATCCAGAGCCATTTGCTGTGCTTGAACGAGAATCCTTCTTTCGATCCAACACGGCTAATCATAAATAGCGATGCAAATCCCAAAAGAACACCACACCACTGGATGAAATTCAGTTGCTCTCCAAATATCAACAATGCACCGACAAGCACCATCACTGGTCGCGAAGCATTGATAGGACCTTGAATAGTAAGCGGCAGATGCTTGATGGCGAAATAGCCGAGAATCCATGATGAAAGCACTATCACCGACTTGGTCGCTATCAGAAGATGACCAGTCAGACCTTCACCCGGTCCTGTGCCTCCATGCATTATGCACTCCACAAGCACCGGACTCATCAATAGCGTTCCAAAAAGTGTATTAAACCACAAAACTATCGGTACGTTGTTGTCTTTCAATGAGATTTTCTTCATCACATCATAGAATCCCAAACCAACGGCCGATATCAGTGCAAAAATTATCCACATTTTTATTAAAAATATTTTGTCAGTTCAAAAAATTGTATTACCTTTGCAGTGTATTAGTACGCTATTACACTACTTTGGGTTAATTAATAATGCTTAATGCATAATTAATAATGGTTTGGCCCTCCTAAAGTAATTTTATATATCAATGATATTCAATTGAGGATTTAAGTTTATAATTCTTCAGTTGAAATATCCCGAGAAATAATGTTACTTTTTAGTAGTTGTTAGCGTCTAACATACATAGTATATAACAACAATGACAATTTAATTATGCATAAAGCATTATGAATTCTGCCTTGAATAATGAAAACGTGATTCAGCTTCGCGACGTCAACAAGACATATCCAGGAGTAGTGCCACTACATGTATTGAAAGATGTCTCCCTCGACATCCGGAAAGGTGAGCTCGTCTCAATTATGGGTGCCTCCGGCTCTGGAAAGTCAACGCTGCTCAACATACTCGGTATCCTCGATAATTATGACTCCGGCACTTACCATCTTGACGGAGTGTTGATAAAAAATCTCTCCGAGAATAAGGCTGCAGAGCTTCGCAACCGCATGATAGGTTTCGTATTCCAATCGTTTAACCTTATCAACTATAAGAATGCACTTGAAAACGTAGCGCTTCCGCTTTTCTATCAAGGAGTCAGCAGAAAGAAGCGAAACGCACTCGCCATGGAGCAACTTGAGAGAATGGGACTTGCCGACCGAGCCCGCCACTTGCCTGGAGAACTCTCCGGCGGTCAGAAACAGCGCGTAGCCATAGCGCGGGCCCTCGTCACACAGCCTTCTCTTATCCTTGCAGATGAGCCAACCGGTGCACTCGACTCAAAGACCTCAAAAGAAGTGATGCAAGTATTCCGCGACCTCAACGACAGCGGCATGACAATCGTCATAGTGACCCACGACCCCACAGTAGGCGCAGCCACCGACCGCATCATCCGCATAGTCGACGGCAGAATTGAAACTCCAAGCCCCCTGGCCCCCTAAAGGGGGAAATATTATTTAAATTTAGAAGAGTTATGTTTGACCTGATAAGAGAAATAGGACAGACCATAAAAAACAATAAGCTCCGCACTGCTCTCACAGGCATTGCTGTGGCTTGGGGCATTTTTATGCTCATTGTCCTTTTGGGAGCTGCCCGCGGTGTGGTCAATAGCTTTGAGGATGCATCCTCTAATATGAGCCAAAACTACATTCGCCTTTGGAGCGGCACTACATCGAAACCCTATAAGGGTTATCGCGACGGCAGATGGATACGCCTCCAAGACAAGGATATGGATGCTATTTCCAAAGAAGTTCCTCCTGTAGAAGAGGTGTCAATTTCCTCCTCCATATCAGGGTTTAACATTGTCGGTCCAAAAGACTATCTCAGCAGCGGACTGGAGGCAGTGTATCCCGATGTCAAACGTACGCAGAGGATTACTGACATCGAAGGACGCTTCATCAACCAGAAAGACATCGCAGATCTCCGGCGCGTCATAGTGCTTCATCGCGACAATGCAGCCCTTCTTTTCGGAGATGCCGACAAGGCTCTTGGTCAGGAGCTGCAAGCCATGCAATTATCATGGAAAGTAGTTGGANTCTACGACCANAGATGGCGCAAGAGCTCCTTTATCCCCTACACTACCTANAANGCCATTACCGGTGGCGACGGATATGTAGAAGAAATGTCGGTTCGCGTGGAGGGCATCTCTACAGAAGCCGAAGCTGAGGAAGCTGAAACGCAAGTGCGCTCTGTGCTCTCACGTCGCCATGATTTCGATCCCGAAGATTCAAATGCTGTGTGGACATGGAATCAATTTGCCAACCATATAAAGAACGGTAAGGCCCTTATTTATCTCAATCTCGCTGTTTGGGTGATTGGCATTCTTACTCTTCTCACAGGTATTGTTGGCGTCAGCAACATCATGTTTGTTTCCGTGCGTGAGCGTGTCCATGAAATTGGTATCCGTCGTGCCATAGGAGCAAAACCAAAGAGTATCATTCTTCAGATTCTTTCTGAAAGTGTGGCTATCACAACTCTCTTCGGATATGTCGGTCTTGTGGCAGGAATGGCAGTCTTGCAAATCCTCGACCATTTCCTTGGAGATTCTGAAGGATTTACCAACCCCACTGTCGACATCTCTATCGCAGTGCAAGTTACTATTGCCCTTATCATTGCCGGGGCACTCGCCGGACTCTTCCCGGCATTAAAGGCAACAAAAGTTAAACCCGTAGAAGCCCTTCGTGACGAATGAAAACATCTTTTTTCGATATTGAAAACTGGCGGGAAATTGGAGCCACGCTCGCCCGCAATAAGACCCGCACGTTTCTTACGGCGTTCGGTATATTCTGGGGCACTGCCATGCTTGCTATGCTCTTTGGAGGTGCGCAAGGCTTCGAAGGAGTGATGCGGCGAAATTTCGCCGGATTCTCCACCAATCTCGGAGAAGTGATGCCAAATCGAAGGACTGTCCCATATAAAGGCTTTACAAAAGGTTCGGGCTGGAAACTGACTACCCGCGATGTGGAACTAATTCGACAACTTGCCCCGGCCATTGAATCCAGCTCTGTGATAAATAGCAGAAGAGTGACATCGGCTTTTGGATCCAAAACCAAATCCACAAACGTTTCTGGTGTCGATGGTGATTATAGTAAAATAATGATTCCCGTCATTAATGAAGGCCGGTTTATCAATGAAGGAGATGTCTCGTCAGAAAGAAAAGTGGCTGTAGTGGGAAAAGATATAGCGACATCTCTTTTTGGAAATGACTCACCTATTGGAGAATTTATCAGTCTGGATGGTATATACTTTAAAGTGGTAGGAGTAGCCTCCCAGCTTTCAGATATCAGTATAAATGGTAGGCTTGATGAGAGTGTGATTCTCCCGTCTTCTACAATGAGAAGAGCTTTCAACAGTGGAAATAACGTCGGTTTCTTTCTTTACACAGCTCCTCCCGGGAAGTCTCCTTCTGATAATGATGCCGTAATCCGAAGGATAGTGTCTTCAGCCCACTCCATTAGTCCTGATGATAAGAATGCCATTGAGTTTCTTGATATATCAGAGCAGTTTGAGATGATAGATAATCTTTTCTTAGGCATTTCCCTTCTCGCTCTTTTTGTCGGATTTGGCTCCCTTTTGGCAGGTGTAATAGGTGTGGGAAATATAATGTGGATTGTAGTGAAAGAACGCACCCAAGAGTTCGGTATAAGGCGAGCAATCGGAGCGAAACCCCTCGACATTACGGTCCAGGTGCTCTCAGAAAGTATTATGTTGACGCTCGTGGCCGGAACGCTCGGAGTCTGTTTCGGAGCCTTGGTGCTCGGCATAGCAGATAAGCTGACCTACGATCCTCTCCTCGGTCACGCCGGTTTTGANCTGACTTTTAAGGCAGCAATCATCATAGTAGCCCTCTTCTTCGTCCTTGGCTCATTGGCAGGCACAATCCCGGCCATACGCGCNATGAAGATAAAACCCATCGAAGCCCTAAANGATAAATAATTCTCAATTCTTCAAGATATGAAAAAATTCTTTAAGATCNTCCTCTGGATCATCGTAGCNGCNATCATTCTCGGCACATTCTATTTCCTCTATCGCAATTCTAAGCCCAAGGAGGANCATTATGCCACTGTCACTCCTGAGACTACTGACATCCGACGCACTACTGTGCTCAATGGCAAGATTGAACCCCGTGATGAAATCCAAATAAAGCCTCAGATTTCGGGCATCATTTCCCAAATTGATGTAGAGGCTGGCGATTTCGTGCATGAAGGGGATGTGATAGCCCGCATTAAGGTCATCCCGGAAGCCTCCCAGCTCTCCAATGCCCAGTCGCGCATTGATGCAGCCCAAGTGGAAGTAGATGACGCCCTCGTGAAATATAATCGTTCAAAAGAACTTTTTGACAAAAAAGTGATTTCGCGAGAGGAGTATGAGACTGCCGAAAAAACTCTTGTCAAGGCTCGTCAGGATCTCAACTACGCCAGAGATTCTTACCGCATCGTGAAGGAAGGTGTCTCACAGTTTAATGCTCAGGAGAGCAACACACTCGTACGTGCCACTATTACAGGTCTTGTGCTCGATGTGCCTGTCAAAGTTGGTTCTTCAGTAATCCAAGCCAATACTATGAACGATGGCACCACCGTAGCCACTATTGCCGACATGACCAACCTTATTTTCAAAGGGAATGTGGATGAGACTGAAGTGGGTCTGCTCAAGCCTGGCATGAATATGGATATCACTATCGGTGCCGTCTCCGACCTTCATCCATCTGCTGTGCTCGAATATATCTCTCCGAAAGGAACTGAAAACAATGGCGCCAATACTTTCGAGATCAAAGCAGCACTTACAGTCGACGATGTATCTGAACTCCGATCCGGTTATAGCGCCAATGCAACCATACTTCTTTCAGAAGCAAAGGATGTGATGAGCATTCCCGAAAGTGTAGTAGTCTTTGAGCGCGACAGCACATTTGTCTATGTCCGCACCGACACTGTGCCTACACCTAAGTTTGAGCGTCGTGCCGTAGAGACCGGTCTCTCCGATGGTATCAACGTAGAGATAAAGAAAGGCTTGAAGAAATCCGACGTAATCCGCGCCGAAAAGTTGTAAGAGCCCCCAGCCCATATAGGGGAGGTTTCTGATTTATGTTATAAGTAGTCATTTTGACAAATTGGCAAATTGACAAGTAGATGTGATTTAAGTGTTTTATGAGAAGAAATATTATATATATCGTCATTGCTTCATTTTGGGCATTGGGGTTTTCTAATCTGTATGCCCAGCGGGCCTGGAGTCTCGACTCTTGCATCAACTATGCAGTCACTCACAACGTGGAGGTGCGCCAGCGCATCAACGCTGCCCGTCAAGGGGAACTCTCTGTGAGAGAGGCAAAAGACCGTGTCCTTCCCAATCTCAGTGGATATGGAAGCCAGAATTTCAGTTTCGGACGCGGCCTGACTGCCGACAATACATACGCCAATCGCAATACAAGCTCCTTCTCCGTAGGTGCCCAACTCTCGGTGCCTCTCTTCCAGGGACTGCGGGTGGTGAGGTCTGTGAAATATGCAGAAACCTCGCTTAAAGCTCTTGTGGAGCAGCAGGAGGCAATTAAAGACGATGTCTCAATTAATGTCATGGCGGCATTCCTGCAGGCTCTCTACTCGCGTGAGGCCCTTGGGGTGGCACGTATGAGCCTGGAGGTTTCTAAAGATGAACTCAAACGCCGCGAGATTCTTCTTGAAGCTGGAAAGATTCCCGAACTCGATCTCTTTGAGGCACGCGCCCAGGTGAGCCGTGACGAACTCACTGTAGTCAACGCCCAAAACGACAGTGTGATGGCTCTACTTGACCTCACAAATCTTCTCGATATAGAGAATGACGGCACTTTCGATATCCAACCCCTTCAGGAAGAACATCTTCCAATGCTTTCTCTCGAGGAAGTCTGGACCAATATGCAGATGGCAAACCATACGCTGCGTGCTGCTGTGATCAGAAAGCGTGCTGCCGGAGAGAATGTGGAGGTTGCAAAGACTGGATATATTCCGACGCTTTCATTCAATGCTGGCCTTGGAACCAACTATTATAAGACTTCCGGATTCCCAAATGAAGCATTTGGACCACAGATGCGCCATAACTTCTCCAAATCACTTGGATTTTCCCTCAACATCCCTATTTTCGATGGTTTTTCCACCCGCAATTCAATCTCGCGGGCTCGATTGGAGCAAGTGAATGCAGATTTAGACCTTGACAATACACGCCAGCAACTTTACAAAACTGTCTCTACCGCTCATGCCCAGGCAATTGCTGCCGGAAGCAAAGAAAAGGCATCCGAGGTAGCAGTAGAGAATACAAAGGCTGCATTTGATGCAATGGCCGTCAAATACGATAATGGACGTGCAAATGCCACAGAATATGAAAAAGCAAAAGCCGACTACATCAACGCTCTTGCCGACCGCCTCCAAGCCTCCTACGAGCGCCAGCTCCGCCTCCGNATTCTCCACCACTATAATCAGTGAACAGTGAATAGTGAATAGTGAATAGTGAATAGTGAACAGTGAATAGTGAACAGTGAATAGTGAGTAGTGAAGTATATACTACTCAGGTCGGAGACCTGATATTNTGAAGTGACCCTTGGCTTAGGCCTGGGGTCACTTCTATTAGGCATTAAAGTAAGGTTTTCAGTTTCTCAGAATCCGATTTCTTTGACACCAGTATCCCTTCAGGTGACACCACTATCACAATATCCTTAAGTCCAAGNCCCANAACAGGTATNCCAAGCTCATTTACGATATGCGTATTTTCGCAGTCGTGCAGTCGTGCAGGTCCCTCCGTCNCCGAAGGAAGTTTTTCNGTCAGAGTATTCCATGTCCCAAGGTCGCGCCATTCTCCGGCGTAGGGNATCACTCCAANTGACTTGGCTTTCTCCACCACCTCATANTCGAAACTAATCTTCGGNANNAGCTCATAGTCGGCATGTATTTCCTTGAAATTCTTTCCCGGCATGTATTTCTTCACTATGTTCATCAGATAGCCAAGGCGGAAGGCAAACACACCTCCATTCCAAAGCGCCCCTTCTGCAAGAAGCTTTTCGGCAGTGGCCACATCCGGTTTCTCCGTGAAGCGATCCACCGGCATAGCCGTTCCATCCGATTCTACTTCCTTTTCAGGGACGATATATCCGAATTTTTCAGAAGGGTAGGTAGGTGTGATGCCCATCAGAATCAGTTCGGCATCCCCTCTCTTCACTGCCTCAGCCATCTTGCATACAGTCTCGAAATAGGAATCGTCGGCATACGTGTCGCAGGGCATCACTATGACGGGTTCATTCTCATCCGTAGCTTTCGATGCTAAGTATGAGCATGAAAGAGCGATTGCCGGGAAAGTATCGCGACGGCAAGGTTCAGTCACTATGCCGATGCTTCTTCCAAGCTGGTCTTTTACGTATCCTGCCTGCGCTTCTCCAGTGGCCACTACAATGCCGTCGGCATATCCTGTGGCTTTGAGCTGGCGCACTACGCGCTGTATCATTGATTCCTTCCTTCCGTCGGGCGACTCAAGCACCTGCAGGAATTGTTTCGAACGCACGTCGTTTGATATGGGCCATAGCCTCTTGCCAGATCCTCCTGATAATAATATTATCTTCATATCTCATCCCATTTTTCGTATTATTTCACAAATTTACATAAAATTTTATTAACTTTGCAAAAAATCCCCAATTATCCATTAATAAATTTTCATATCCCCAATATCCTCTCTTCTACTCCTCAATATCTTTATAATTAGTCATGAGATTGGATACGGNNATAAAGTTCCTTCGTGGTGTAGGCGAAGCAAGGGCAAAGCTTCTTGCTTCGGAACTCGACATACATACGTATGAAGACCTCCTGAGCTATTTCCCATCCCGCCATGTAGACCGCTCCCGCTTCTATCATATCCGCGATTTCTATGGCACAGAGATGCCTCATATCCAGATGAAGGGGCAATTCATCAATTTTATCAAAGAAGGGGAGGGGAGTAAGCAACGCCTTTCAGCCACTTTTACTGATGGCGACCGTCTATGTCAGGTCACATGGTTTGTCAAGATTCAGACTATCGCAAATATGTATCGCCCCGGGGTGGAATATGTTTTGTTCGGAAAACNTTCCTTCAAGATANAATGCCTGGCNATTCGTGCACCCCGAGATTGAAGTTTATGATCCAGCTCGTCCTCCGCAAGGACTTCGTGGCATCTATGGACTCACTGATACTTTGCGGAAGCGGGGATTCTCCACACGTCTGATGCAGACTCTGACTGCCAATCTCCTTGATTCCATTCCCTTAGGTTCAATTCCGGAGACTCTCCCTCCCGAAGTGCTGAAGGAGAGATCGCTTATGGCATTAGATGAGGCTATCCGAAATATGCATCGTCCCATCTCTCTTCAGGCTCTCCAAAAGGCCACAGAGAGAATGAAATTTGAGGAACTTTTCTATCTTGAACTCCATATCCTTGAATTCTCACGGCGCCGTAATCTCCAGCTGCAAGGTCATATCTTCTCAAAAGTAGGTCCGCTTTTCAATAAATTCTATTCGGAAGTCGTGCCATTCCCTCTCACCGGTGCCCAAAAGCGAGTGTTGAAGGAGATTCGTGAGGATATGCGCACCGGGCGCCAGATGAATCGCTTGCTGCAAGGGGATGTGGGAAGCGGAAAGACCCTGGTGGCATTCATGACGATGCTTCTTGCTGTGGATAATGGGAAGCAGGCAGCCCTGATGGCTCCCACTGAAATCCTTGCCACTCAACATGCTGAGGCATTGGCCAAATGGGCAGAGCCCCTTGGTATAGGCACAGCGTTGCTGACCGGAAGCACTCGCACGGCAGAACGCCGCCGCATAGCGGAAGGCCTTTCTGATGGCTCAATCAAGATGCTGATCGGCACGCATGCCCTTATTGAGGACGCAGTGGAATTTCGCGACCTTGGGGTGGCTGTGATCGACGAGCAGCACCGCTTTGGTGTGGCTCAGCGCGCGAGGCTTTGGAAGAAGGGAACTGTGCCNCCTCATGTCTTGGTCATGACGGCAACTCCGATTCCCCGCACGCTTGCGATGACAGTCTATGGCGACCTCGATGTCAGTGTGATCGATGAGCTCCCTCCCGGACGAAAACCAATCCAGACATGGCTNCGATATGACGATAACCGAAATGAAGTCTACCGTCATCTTTGGAATGAGATTTGCAAAGGACGTCAGGCCTATATAGTCTATCCGCTCATACAGGAAAGCGAAAAAATTGATATGAAGTCGGCTGAGGAAGGATATGAGAGAATCCGTAGGATTTTTCAGGGAGTAGGAGTGAGTCTGGTCCATGGAAAGATGAAGCCGGCTGAGAAAGATGCACAGATGCAGAAATTTGCTTCCGGGGAGACTAAAATCCTTGTAGCCACCACAGTCATTGAGGTAGGGGTAAATGTTCCGAATGCTTCTGTGATGATAATAGAGAATGCAGAGCGCTTTGGACTATCGCAGCTTCATCAGCTTCGTGGCAGGGTGGGGCGTGGGGCCGAACTAAGTTATTGTATATTGATGACGAAGCCTCAGATAGGTGCCGAGACTAAAAAGAGACTAAGCATAATGACGGAGACCACTGATGGTTTCCTCATCTCGGAAGCCGACCTGAAGCTGCGTGGTCCTGGCGATATGGAGGGCACTCAGCAATCAGGCATAGCATTCAATCTTAAAGTGTCTAATCTTGCCCGCGACGGTCAGATTGTAGGCCAGGCACGCGATACAGCCATGAGGCTGCTCGACGGCAAGATACTGCTTTCTCCTCAGAGCATTTCAATTCTCAATGCTGAACTC
>WFLX010329826.1_pt1 | contig 10189 bp, 7 predicted proteins | sample 4967041 | NCBI WGS metagenome assembly WFLX01 (sample SAMN12857096, study PRJNA449069) | gut metagenome | isolation source: stool from male and female vole | host: Microtus ochrogaster | place: USA:Florida | collected 2017
AATATTTATTTTTTCTATAATTTCCGCACCATTCTTTGCTTTGAAAATCATCTAAGCGCTCTCCTCTGCAACTTCAAATTGTATAAACTTATTATATAACCATTTTGCTACACCATCGGAATCATTGCTTTCCATAATTCTAGCAGCTATTGCTTCCATCTAAGTCTATTTGATACTTTTAAATGAAACATTAGCTGCTATATTTTGTAATTAAAATCTTCACCGGCCTCTGAAAACACTAAATTTATTACATGTAAGCTTTCTCTTAGAATTTTCCTTGTATATTTATCGTGTTTGCAAATCCAAAATAGAAAAAATGCCACTTAAAGATTCCAATGTATAATCCTGTCCGAAGTCCTTTATTTCTTTACTTCTGTTGATAAGAGCAGAAACAATTCCAAGTTTCTTAGCACCGATAATGTCCTTTTCTTCATCTCCGATAAATATCATTTCATTAGGATAAATCTCCATAGACTCAAGCAGTTTCAAATATCCTGCAGAGTTTATCCCTTTTATCTCGTTTTTGAACTGCATTTTAACATTTTCACCTCCATTTGCTCCAATATTTCATCTGCAAATTCCGATTTTCCGTGCAATTATAACTTATTTTCATCAGGCACACCATTCCGAAAAAGGAGCTTGTCAGTGTGTAAACACAAAACGCTATGTCAAAGTTATTCTTCAAAATGTTCCAATGTATGGGCGGGATACGCTTTTGTCCAGTGGTATGGCTGCAGCTCGCCTAATGCAACAAATTGCAGAGAATCATCATCTGTAGTAACTGCTACCTGCACATCCTCTCCCCAGAACCGCAAGCGTTCTTGGCATATACCACAGGGGGTTAAAACTCTATAAGGAGCATTTTCATCATCTCGAACCAAACACATACAATGCGTAACCTTTTCATTATATTTGTGAGCCTCTAACATTGCACCCGTTTCGATACATAAAACAGCCGAAGCGTTAGCTGTATCAATGCTGACACTTGTAAAATAATGTCCATTTGCTGTACGCACTACTCCTGCTCCACCCCAGCCAGTAGGATAGCGCTTTTCTATCAACGCTGTTGCCTGGTGATACATCTCTTTCTCAATGTCAAGGTTTCTCATGTTCATCTCCTCATAAAACTGTGTACCATATTTCAATAGGAACTCTTTTTCATCTGGAGTAGCAAACAATTATTTTACTCCCTTTTCGGAAAAGTGTTCTCAGCAACTACTCTCTAAATCAAAAACCCCTTGATAAACAAGGGGTTTTCTCATGCCGGCGACCGGAATCGAACCGGTACGGGAGATTAGTCCCGCAGGATTTTAAGTCCTGTGCGTCTGCCAGTTCCGCCACGCCGGCATAATCAATATAAAATTGATTCGTGGGACCTATAGGGCTCGAACCTATGACCCTCTGCTTGTAAGGCAGATGCTCTCCCAGCTGAGCTAAGATCCCAATTACTTATTAAAACAGCAAATGAATATGCCATGAAACATATTCATATGCTAAACGACCCGGATGGGATTCGAACCCACGACCTCCGCCGTGACAGGGCGGCGCTCTAACCAACTGAGCCACCAGGCCAGAAAAAATATTCAANAAAGTGGACCTTCGGGGACTCGAACCCAGGACCGACCGGTTATGAGCCGGTTGCTCTAACCAACTGAGCTAAAGGTCCATGTACCCTTTCGGGTCATGNTACACCCTCATCGGGTGATATCAAATAACATGATNCTGTATATTNAATCTACCTTTCACGTTATTNATGACTCCGACGGGAATCGAACCCGTGTTACCGCCGTGAAAGGGCGATGTCTTAACCGCTTGACCACGGAGCCNTATTTCTTGCTCTGAACCATCGGGACACAANCTANTCANTCCCTACGTCAAGCAATCTTAACGAATGATATGATAACACATTTTCAAACCATTGGCAAGAGGAATTTCAATTTTTCTTGNGATATCCCGACGGAATATATTATTGNGAAAANACTAAACATACTACNGCNCCTGCTTNATACCGGANATGTTCNGTAAGCATTCCTGNTTCNANATNTCTTTGAAAGACAACCANATTATCACTGTCCTGATTTGCCNCGATCAGCCACCGTCCGGAAGGNGATAANTGAAATCCCCTTGGATTTTNNCCNCCGGAATCAACCCATTGAATGCCTCTTGGCAANCCGNATCTATCCACTTNAAAAGCTGCAATGCTGTCATGNCCCCGGTTCCCCACATAAAGATATTTCCCGTCTTCCGATAAGAGAATACCTCCGGGAAGNTTTTCTCTCTNCTGNCCTTTCNCATCTNCCATTTCTTCTCCGGGNGTACATGAGACAANTCCTTCTAACCGGATCTTATCCCCTTCCCAGNGCAAAATTCCNATTTTGTTNGAAAGCTCACAGGACACNTAAACATGNCCGTCNTCCCGAAAGGCCAGGCTNCTTGGNCCGCTTCCNGGCGGCAGNGTTANCCTATNNCAGGCTTTNGGCAGACCATCCTTCATCTCCCCCACAAGGTTTCCTTCCCCNTCCANTTNATATACNGATATNTCATCCATTCCCAGATCAGCNACCCACAGATATCCATGAAAAACCGATGTGCTATGCACATGAGCTTTTTCCTGCCGTACCTGATTAAAGCCTTCCACTCTATCTTCTTTCAAATGATGAGCAATCTGAAGATCCATAGCTTTTAAGCTTCCATCCCCGTCTACTGTAAAACTGCTCAGACTTCCGCCATTATAATTAGCAGTAAACACATGACCTCCGCTCTTGTCACAGTCCACATGGCAGGGTGCCGCCCCCATAACAGGAAGGCAGTTCTGCATAGCCAAGCTTCCGTTTTCATCCACTGCAAGTGAAGAAAGGGCTCCGCCTCCCGTTCCCTGATAATTGTCCAGCTCATTCACCGCATAAAGCGTTTTTCTGTCCGGTGAAAATACCATCCATGATGCGTTCTCTACATCCGGATAGCTTTCCAGCGCCTCCAATGTCCCTGCCTCTTCATCAAACAGGAAAACTTGGATTCCCCCGCCTTTTCCATGATAAATACCGCCGTCACCGGTAAGGACAGGCGCATTATAGCTCCCTGTGTATAGCTTTATCTTCTTTTGTTCAGCCATATCTATTTCTCCTAACCATCTATATGCCGTCATAATTTCCATAGTTTTATCCGCCGGAACCTCAGACATCTCCGGATATTCTTTGGATAAAATCTTTATAAAAACAAACGCACTCTCCAATATTTTTGATTGAGATATGTTCATCTTCACTATGCACGGTTGCAAACTGCTCCGGTGTCAGATCAATTGGAGCAAAACGAAGTATGTTATCTGCCACATCCTTAAGACGACGCGCATCCGTACCTGCCGTAAGCAGAAATGGTGCCGTAATTACATCCGGGAAGTTTTCATGCAGCACTTCTTCCAATATAAGAAATGGCTGCTTTTTGTAGGATGTCGGTTTACAGTAATCCCTCGATTCTTCTGTCAGAGTAATACCGTACTTTTCTGCTATCTTCTTTATTTTTTTCAGGCCTGCATACAGATCTTCTTCCCTGATACAACGCATAAACATGTAGGATTCTACGTTCTTTGCACGCGTCTGCGGATCCTCCTCATCAACACCTATGATACTCTGAAAAGAAATACTTGTTGCAAGCATTGCTGCCGCAGGCGGGATACTGGCCATTACCTTTTTGATGACAGGAGAAAATAAGCGGAGATTTCCAAACAAAAGATTCATTGGGAAGCTCATATACGGTGCATGAAGCTTAAAGGTTTCCGCCACCTCCGGATAAAATTTTTCTTTGTAGATATGCGTATTGGATACCTCAGCAATAAATTTACTCATACGCATGACCGGAGTATCTCCGGACTTTCCAAATCCGCTATGACCGTTTTCGTCAAGGCTGGCAGTGCATTTATACATATGACGGCCTTTTTCATGCACAGCGATCATAGCAGACTTTGCAGTCACACCCGGTATCTGTCCACTGAGTATCGCACCACCCTCATCCAGTACAGTATCAAAAAAAATTCCATGCTCTTTGAAATACTGTGCCGCTAGAACCATACCATCTCCACCGGTCTCTTCATTGTTAGATGAACCGATGTAAAGAGTAATCCCATGAAAATCATAACCTTCTTCCAGCAGTTCCTCCGCTGCCTGTAGTTCTGCAANCAAAGGAGTTTTGGTATCAANGGTTCCNCTTCCGTACAGATATCCGTCTTTTTCTTCTGCGTAGAACGGATCTGTCTTCCACTTATCACTTCCATCCACCACATCATGATGGGACATTAACATAACCGATTTCTTCGCATTTTTCCCACGGATAATATATACAAAACAACCGCTTCCGAATGTCAGACGCTCTGCCTTTTCGGTAAGCAGCGGAAAGCTTTTCTCAATGATCGAATAAAGCTTTTCGTATTCTTTCTGAAATCTTCCANCCNAATAGAATACTGTCCGGCAGCCTATCATCTGTGAAAGTTTTTTCACATACGCTTTTCTTTTTTCAGGACNGACATTCTTTCTGTCGGATTCAGCTCCAAGTTTTCTCTTTTTTTCCATATCAGTTTTCCCCCATCTTTGTATGTTCTTTCAGATACTTTGTCACTGACTTCTCATCATACAGGATAAAAAAGATTAAGGAGAACAGGCTGAATCCAGCCGCAAAAACACCTGTCAGTTTGATTCCAAGTATTCCTACTGACGCGCCNTCCGGTGCACCAATCGCAAGAACCGTNGATACNATGGCTGTTGCAACGGCTGCTGCCATTTTTTCNATCAGTGTCTTNACTGCNGCNAAAATTCCCTCTCGGTTTACTTTATTCTCAATNCTGTCCTTCTGAATAATATCTGACGATACGGAAGAAGGAAGTGCATTGATCGCCGCAAATGGAAATGCCACTACAATACCTACCGCCAGACCAATAACCAGTTCATGGCCAGGCATTAGTGCCGTCAGCATATCTCCAAAATAGATTACAATAAACACAACCGTGAAAATAAAGCTTGCTGCTACCAGAAGTGTTTTCTTTCCATTTTTCTTTCCAATACTGATAATCACAGGGAACAACACGACAGCGCCAACTATCGCTGAGAGCATAACATAGAAAGACTGCGATTCCGGAATGCTAAGGAGCTCTGTGATGTAATAAAGCATGGCCGTTTCAAAAAATAATAATGAAACGTAACTGAACAAATCACCGGCTGAAAACAATACAAAATTTTTGTTTTTGAGCACGCTGCCAATACTTCTCAGAATACTTTCATTTGGAACGGAAGTACCGGAAACATAGTCCTTTTCTTTAAACGCTGTTGCAGTAAGCATGACGCAGATTGCGCCAATGACTGTAAACAAAGCAAATACTGCTCTCCATGCCCAGATTGGCGCAAAACCGGCATTTTTGAGAATATTAACAAATAAAGTAGCAGCATACATGAATGCACTGGATCCCATAAACAGTGCCGCACTGATTCCATAATAGCTCACCCGGTCACCCGCATCCGGAATAATTTCCGGAACAAGCGCATTTCTCGGAATAAAATAAAAAGTATAGGCAACATAATAAATAACAAAGAAAACTGTGACCCATACAGCATTCAATGCAGAGCCCTCCCGAAACGGCGCCATAAAGATTAGAAATACCGAAAGCGCATACGGGATACCTGCGCGTTTCATAAACGGCATTCTTCGTCCCTCTGGGTTGGTACTTTTATCGGAAATGCCTGCCACAAGCGTGTCTGTTACTGCATCTATAATCTTGCAGAACGTAGTGATTACAGACATTACCGTAATGTAGCCAAGAAACCGCTGGTCCGGTAACAAATTTGGAATTCCGCTTTTCACAGTCGGCTGAAAAAAGTAGATCAAATAATTGCCTATGAGACCATTAAACAGGCCTTTTGCAATGTCCGCCGCACAAAAACGGTATATTTTTCTTTTCGAAAGTCTTCTCATACTGTACATCCCCCTATATATCATTGAGAACTCAATTCCATCAAGAAATTTCCATAGCAAAGATACTCCTTATTATCATACTAAAAATTAATTCAATCGTCTACTTTCTTAAGATCATAATCAAAATACCGCATCCGATATAGAAACCAGATTGTCATATCCATAGGGCAGCGGACTATCTTCCTTATTTCAGGATTTTATAGTATACTTATACCATCATAACAGCACGGAAAGGAAACCATCATGAAAATTTTAGTCATCAACGGAAGTCCCAAAGCCAATTACAGCATCACCCTTCAAACGGTGCTTTATCTGGAAAAGCACTTTCCCAAACAGGAATTTACCTACTTAAATGTGGGAGCGCAGATCAAGCTTCTGGAAAAAGACTTTTCCTCAGCCCGGACCGCTCTGGAAACGGCTGATCTGCTTCTTTTTTCTTACCCTGTCTATACTTTTATCGCTCCCAGCCAGCTTCACCGCTTTATTGAGCTGGTAAAGGCATCCGGCATTGATCTGTCCGGAAAGTATGCCACACAGATTACCACTTCCAAGCATTTCTATGATGTGACGGCACACCGCTATATTCAGGATAACTGTCAGGATCTGGGGCTAAAGTTCATCCGCGGACTCTCCGCAGATATGGATGATTTACTAAACAAAAAAGGACAAGTGGAAGCCAGAAAATTCTTCTCTTATGTACTTTGGAGCATAAAACAAAAAAGCTTCGAACCATTTCCCGCTCCCAGAACGCCTGCACCCCGCGTAGCCGTAACAGTTCCTACAAATGCAGTCTCCGGTCACGAATCTCCTTCCCTTGCCGCAAAAAGGGTAGCCATCGTCACCGANTGCCGCGNGGAAGATNNACAGCTTAAAAGTATGATNGANCGTTTNCAGNCNGTNCTTCCCTGTGAAAGCCACGTNATCAATATCCGTGAATATCCTATGCGCGGCGGCTGTTTGGGGTGCTTTCACTGCGCATCCGACGGAAAATGCATCTATACGGATGGCTTTGACCGCTTCCTTCGGGAAGAAATCCAGACATCTGATGCCATTGTATATGCCTTTACCATCAGCGACCATTCCATGGGGTCCGTATTCAAATGCTATGATGACAGGCAATTCTGCAACGGACATCGCACCGTCACCATGGGTTCCCCCATCGGCTATCTGATCAGCGGCTCCTACAGCGCCGAACCTAATCTACAAATGATTCTGGAAGGACGCAGTCAGGTGGGCGGCAACTTCCTGGCAGGCGTTGCCACCGATGAGACGGATCCGGATCATGAGATTGACCGCCTGGCCTTAACACTTAACTATACTCTCTCCCATCACCATACCCAGCCCCAGAATTTTTACGGGGTAGGCGGAATGAAGATTTTCCGAGACCTGATCTATTTGATGCAGGGCATGATGAAGGCCGATCATCAGTTTTACAAAGCGCATGGCCAGTATGATTTTCCCCAGAAGCACAGGGGCACCATGCTTAAAATGTACTTGGTGGGTGCACTGCTCTCTTCTCCAAAGTTGAAAGAAAAAGTTGGCGGCCATATCAATGAGGGAATGATTGCTCCCTACAAAAAAGTCGTCGATTTTCATCAAAAATAGCACTGGATAATTATTCTTCCGGTGCTATTTGGGTGATAAAAAACTGCTTATGTAGGCAATGACGTGCTGGTTATGAGGCACTGGTTTTAAAAGCGGAAACCATACTGTTTAATGTTTCTGACTGGCTTGTCAGCTCCTCGCTGGTAGCGGAAGTCTGTTGCGCCATAGCGGAATTAGTCTGTATGACAGAGGAAATCTGCTCAATTTTGGTCAGTATCTCCTTCATCATTTCTGCCTGCTGTTTAGAACCTTCACTTGAATTTTTAGCATTTTCCTTAATTCCGTTCATGGAACTCAGTACCTTCTTCAGCACCTCAGCGGTATTCATTGTAATCCTGCTTCCATTTGCAGCCTCTTCAAGTGCCTTGGCAATCAGTTCTTTTGTATGGACAGCCGATTGCGCGCTGCTGGCGGCAAGATTCCCAATCTGATCTGCCACAACAGCAAATCCCTTTCCTGCTTCCCCGGCTCTTGCAGCCTCTATGGAAGCATTCAGTGAAAGCAGATTAGTCTGTGATGCAATATCTTCAATATCAGCAATGATATTTTCAATTTCCTTCGATGTGCTGTTGATTCTATCCATCGCATCAATCAGGCGATAAACCTCTTCCTGCCCCTGCACGGCTTCGTCCGCAATCGTTTCTATACTCTCTGCCGCCTTCTGCGTTTCCGTCGCATTATCATTTGTCATATTAGTCACATTCTCAACCTGTGCTGTAAGCTCCTCAATGGCTCCGGCCTGCTCCGTAGCGCCTTCCGCAAGCTGCTGGGCGCTTTGGGCGAGCTGTGCAGCCCCGGTATTTACCTGATCGGCTACATCTCCAATACTCAGTATTGTTTCCTTCAGCCGAATTTCTAAATTCTGCATAGCATTTTTTAATATTTTATAAATACCAACGTATCTTTCTTCAATTTCTGTTTGTACGGTAAAATCTCCTTCTGCCAGACTGCTGAGCATCCTGCCCGCGTCAGAAACAATTGCATGTGTTGTATCCACCATATTTCGCATAGCCTCTGCCAGACCGCCAAGCTCATCTTCTGATGTATAGTTAATGCTGACATCAAAATTACCCGATGCCATCTGTACGGATGCCGCCTGCAGCTCAGAAGTNGANCTGTTGAGNGCCTTAGACANTATTGCGGAAACATTCCTNCCGAGCAGAATACTGAGAACACCTGCNATGACNAATATGANTATGCAGATATANTTGGTAATTTGAGAAGCTTTGTACATAGCAGCTGCATTCTCGGCNTCNACTTCCTCAATTGTNGTGATNTTAGNNCTTATATCAGCAAAATAGGAAAGCATTTGCTGGCTATATACAATAAATGCATTTTTGATATCATTCTGGCGGCTGAAATCTCGAAATTGTACAATCAATGCGTCAATTACCTCTGTATCGCTATCCATTGCATCAAATACAGATATATCTGCAAAACTGGTACTTTTCAAATCAATAAGCTCCTGCTTCATCTTATCAAAACAGGAATCTGCAAGCGCAAGCCTGCTCTCAACAATCTCAGGGTCCGATATAAGACATGCGTGAAGAAGGTTCTTTGCACCTTCCTGAAGATTCCCATAACTTGAATGAGCCAACGCTACATTATTATAAGAAGACTGATAAAAAGTCTTAAGTTTCGAGGACACATAAGTCAATCCGACAATCGCAACTATCAGACACGCTATCATAAGTCTTATAACCATACTAAATGATATTGACATTTTCTCCTGCATCTTTTTATTAAGTAGTTTGTTTTCAAAATTTTTCATCATAGTTTTAAGCATAGCGTTTTTTTCCTTCTTTCTGTGATTTTATAAATGGTCGATTATCTCTGATTGACACATAAACTCTTTTTTATTACCAACATTTAGAATATCATAGAAAAGGTAAATATTTGTCGATTTGGTATCGTTCACAGTTTTTGGGGTATACATTGCGCTCTCCTGCTTTTCATCTGCTGGAGAGGGTCTGCCGGAGAGCTGTTGGATTATATTATCCGACTTCCCCAATTCCATAGCAACAAAGGACTAGAGGAGGTACTTCCGTATTTGCAGAAATAGAAAAAGGCACCTATCTTTCGATAAAACGCCTTTTCACCGTTTATTTTCAGTTAATAGTTTTTCACCTGTTTTCGCAGACACCAGCTTTCTTTCTGACTTTTCCGCCGCTTCTTTCCATGCAAAAACCCGCAAACACTAATGTTTACGGGTTCTCTTTCGCTCCCCGAGTAGGGCTCGAACCTACAACAACTCGGTTAACAGCCGAGTGCTCTACCATTGAGCTATCGAGGAAAAAAGGTTCAGCTTCGCTGAACTTTGAAGAACCTTCGGTTCTTCCTCTAGTAAAACATTTTTCGTATACTTTGTCAAGCTCTCTTAAAAGCCTGCGGTCCTCCGCCTGACAAAATCTACTTTACATATATCTTTTGAAGGTCATACCTTCAAAACCGAACACCAAGCTTCGTATCGGACACCTTTAAGACTTTCTCCAGGCTGTCTCCAGCCTTCTCTGGTCAAGCTTCCGGTCTATTAGTACCTGTCAGCTGAACATATCTCTATGCTTACACCCCAGGCCTATCTACCTCGTACTCTCCAAGGGACCTTCATCTTATGATACGGATATCTCAT
>WFLX010100948.1_pt1 | contig 10188 bp, 9 predicted proteins | sample 4967041 | NCBI WGS metagenome assembly WFLX01 (sample SAMN12857096, study PRJNA449069) | gut metagenome | isolation source: stool from male and female vole | host: Microtus ochrogaster | place: USA:Florida | collected 2017
GAACGGNTCGCGTTTGNNGTGCGCCNNGAAATGGGAGAAGAAGACAATTTGATTATTTATCCCGACCCCGATATGAAAGTATTGGAAAGGTTGAGAGGAAGCAAGACGCGGACGGAACTTTGGAATAATCTTCCTNNCGAACTTGGATATGCAAGGCGGACTCGGCATTAGAATCAGCGACGATAAATTAGTCGCTGATTCTATCCGTTCATTATATCCATTAAATGTTGATAAGTATCAGCGACATCGTATCTGACTGCGCCGCACGTCGCGCCAAAGCACTAAGGTTTTTGACCGCCCTCTTATGATTCTTCCAAGACGGCGAAAAATTTTACGGGAAACAATGATGCATGTCAAGCGAATTTTGCAAAATTTTACGCCGTATTTTAAAAATTTTACGGCGTGTTTTTAAAAAAGTACGGCGTATTTTTGGGAAAAATACGCCGTACTTTTTTTGATTTCGCGCGCGGTTCTGGGCATTCCGCAGGGATATTTTTATCATTTTTCTGACTTTGCCGTCATAAAAATCGCAGCGGCAGGAATTCTTCAGCGACCGCAGGAAATCTCCCAAACGTCACCTTTTCTGCGGGCGATTCCGCCGAGGGGCAGGTCTGCTATATCGTTGACGGAATCGTCTATCGCCGTCATTTCTTCCAGAGAGATGATTGCGGCGCGTTCCTCCGACAGTTCGCCGCCGTCCAAAAACTGCCACATGCCGTCATCCAAATCATGGAAAACAACCGCAACGGGGCATTCGCCCCGCAAGATTTCTTTCGTCGTGATTGCCATGGTATTCCTTTCGTCCTGAAACAAATATCTCATACGCGATGCCGTCTCCCGCTTATGTGCCGAATCAGCTTATCCCAACGCAACGAATCGGGTTATGCAGTACTCATACGGTATCGGCAGGGCGTCGGGATATGAAACGCTCCGCACGAAAAAAGCACCGGTGCCGACCAGGGCGGCAAATAGTGCCCGTGCGACGGCAAACGACGTCCTGTTCCAAATCTGATTGCCCGCGCCCGACAGAATTGCCACAACCTTTGCGAAGCTGCTGTACGTAGCTTATTTCCCTTTGCCAGAGATTAGAATTGGTTTCCGTTACTCGTAGAAAAGACCGTTTTTCAGCCTGTCAAGAGTGTCTGTACCACCGACGTATAGGGGAAATTTTCCCGTTTTCTCAATGGTAAGCCCATTCAGCATACCCGTGTGTGTGGAAATATGCCTGAATTGCCGAAGAACAAGCTCCAACCGAGTGTAGGGACAGTTTTCGGGCTTTTCCGCAAGCATTTCGTCCGTGAGNCCGTCAATATACTGTAAGGTTTTATCTTTTACAGCGGAAAGATACTCCAAAAGCTGTTCNTCGCTTAATTCAACAGAGCAGGGNTTGTCGGGATTATCCATGCCGTCCTCATGCCCTTGTGGTTCGGTGTAAACAAACGGGTTAAAAAACCATTTGTCCGCCGAGTGAATGGCGTGGTAAACATACCTCCATGCNGGAGAACCNCATACAAGAGCGTTTCGCTCNTAGGTCTTTATTGCCGTTTCAAGGTTTACAAAATNCGGCACGACCTGTTCTTTAATTATTTCACAAAGCTTTCTCATAGCGTTACCTCACAATTGCATAAGTCATATATNNGATATACATAAAGCANANNNATAATANCCTNCGGTCGGTTGACCTNTTTCTNTGTAACGCAGAAAACATAGGTGAGAACCGTTACCTCTTTATCCCTTTTTAGCCGCAACAATGCTTGTAACAAGATCTGGCAGGGAAGTACCTACAGATACAATGGTAAGTCCAACAAGAGTCTCGCCCATACCCAAACGGAGAGCTATTTTTTCGGCATTTATCCGCGCGGGGCTTTTGCGGGGTCAATCGGAAGGCCGTTCTGGAACACCATGAGCGACATCTGCGGCTTTGCCGTGTAGCTGTCAAGTCCCGCCGTGCCGATCTGCGCCCCGAACACGCAGTAGTCGCCTTTGCTCACTTTGACCGTCCCCAGNCCCGTGTAGGCGTAAATATGCCCCGTCTTGCTCTGAATGAAGACTACGTTGCCGAATCCACGGTANGTCCCGCTGAACATCACCGTGCCCGCGCGGATNGCCGTCACCGACTCGTCTTTTTTCGCGCTCAGGTTGACACCGCTGATTTTGCCCTCAATATAGGTGACAGACGGCGACTGTACCGGCCANGCGAGCGAGGGNTCGCCTTTTTTGTCCGAATACGTGCGCGGGTCTTCTATGCTGATTTTTCCGCCGCTTTTCGGCGCGGCAGGCGATGGTTTTGCCGTGTCGGGCTTGGCGGCGGCGACCGTTCCGCCCGGCACGATGACGGTCTGCCCTACTTTGAGCGTCGCCGTGCTGTCAACGCCGTTGAGTTCGTACAATTTGTCCACGTTCGTGCCGAACCGCCGCGCAATGCCGTACCAGGTATCGCCTTTTTCCACCGTGTATGAGCCGCCCGATGCCTGATCCTGTTCCGCCACCGCCGCGGATTTCGTGTCGGGAATCGTCAGTTTCTGCCCTGCCCGTACCGAAGATCCGTCCGCAATGCCGTTCGCCGCGCAGATTGCCTGCACCGTCGTGCCGTAGGTGCGGCTCAGCGAATACAGCGTCTCGCCCTTCTGGACAATATGCGTCGTCTCAGCAACGGCAAGCGATGCCGCGGCAACCGAAACGGAAAGGATCGCCCGCTTAAAAATGGTACAACTCATAGCGTATCTATTTTCGGCAGGAAAAGAATGGTTGTTTAGCGTGAAAGCGATTATTTCGCCGCCGCAATGCGCCTGAGCAAATCCGCAATGGCAATGCCGTTGATAATGCCGCCCGGCTCGTACATCCCCAGGATATTGTCGCGCCCGCTCGTCAAGTGGCTGCTCGTGATGCCGTATTTTATGGATCTGTCCGCCTCGATGAACGCTGAAAGATGATCGGCAAGGCGCACGGTGCGTCCGTCCACGGGGGAATACGCGTCGCCGTTGAAAGCGGCGTTCAGTTCGTCCCAGGTCACTTCCCGCACGCCCCCGTTCTCCGTGATTTTGTTCAGGAATTCGTCGCTCGTAAAATACATCAGCTCGTCCCGGTAAAAGTCTTCCATGAGCGGCACCAGCTCGCTCTTGACGATTTCGTCCTCGATGTGCTTGACCACGGCAGGAAGCTCGTCGGTCGCCTGCTTGACGGGAGAGATGATGTCGCGCGTGACGGCTTCGGGCAAATCGTGGAAGAGCGCGCAGAAAAAGTCGTTGAACAGGCGTTTCGCGCACAGGGGCGACCCCGCGTCGCGCACCAAAAGCAGCGTGCAGATNGCCACGAAAAAGCAATGGCCGAGNACGCTCGTGTGCGGCACGCGCGGCGTCTGGTTCCAGCGCGTCTGAAAACGCANCTGCTCAACGCGCATCATAAAATCAAACGGCCGCTGCCGCGTGACCAGCAACTGCAAGCCGCGCAAATCAAGGAATTCCTGAATGTCCTCGTTCAGTTCTTTTTTGATCCTCGTCAGCCGCTCCCCTTCGTTCACGACGGAAAGCATCTCCAGCTCGCGCAGGGAAGAAAATTTGTGCGCCGCCCGCAGCACGCGCGCAGAAAGCGATGCCTTTTCTTGCAGGGCGAACGATCCCGCCGTCTGCCCGATGTATATCGTAAAGCGCGAAAACAGGTCATTGTCCCGGATAAGGTGCTTGTACTGCGCGAGCACCCATTCGTTCAGGCGGATATATTCCTGCGGATACTGCTGGCGGATCATACGCTGCACGGGACTTTTGATGTCGCACAGCGCGATTTTTTTGAGCAAATCGAACAGCGAGGCGTACACCATCCATTCCCAGTCAATCTGGCGTCCCTGCGCTTCCTCGTACTTCCCGATAATNTACGCGGCGACCATTTTTTCCGCCGCCTTGTCCATCTCCACGATCTCAAACGGGCGCACCAAATCGTTCCACCGCTGGATCGAGAAGCCTTCAAATATCTTGAGGATCAGGCGTTCGTCTATCATCGCTTTGCCGGTACGGTCAGCCCGCTATTTCGCCACGCCTTTTTTCTTTTCCGCGTCCAGCTTGTCTTTCCACACCTGCGCCTTGCTCTTGAGTTTTTCCGCGTCCTCCGCCTCGCTCAAGGCAACGCAGATACGCCGCTCGGCAAGCACGAACTGAATGGCGAGCCGCAAGTCGTCCACGCGGTGCGTCGAAAGCTCGTATTTGTCGCGGTGCTGCGTGGCAGACTGGTCGAGCAGNTTGCGCACCAGGCGGATATAATGCATCGTGCTGTCAAATTCGNGAAGCGACGAATCAAAATAGACTTTGCCCGCCTGCTTCCAGTCAAGGAGATTTTTGGTCACCACGGCAGCCCGCCCATGAATCTCAATGAATGACATCTTCCATTTTGAATTTTCGCCGAACGCGTCTTCCAGCAGCTGAATCGTCAGCCCCAGCTTGCGCACCAGATAGTAGCGTTTTTCCACCGTGATGTCGGCNATNCTTTCGACTTTATCCTCAATCTCACTGTACCCGACATCAACGATCGGAGTCACGATTTCTTCCAGATAGATAATCGACTTATAGATGATTTTCCGCGCGTCGTTCAGGGCATCGTTGTTTTTGGCGTTAATCATTTCNACCGACAGATTGTTGATCTGCATATAATCTGCGGCAATCGACAGCATATCCTCGCTCAGCTGGACTTTTTTGTACGGCAGCTGCGATTCGTCCTCGTTGATTCCCGCAAGCACCGCTTTTTCTGCGGCAATCGCCTGCTTGATTCGCTCCTGATACGGCTTGCACTTTTCCCTGAACAGTTCCCGGTCTTCAACTTTGACCTTTCTTTTTACGATTGCCATGGTCACGCTCCAAAACGCTGCAACATTGAACGCGCGTGNTCCAACGATTCCGCGCTGTCAGAATCGCCGCTCAGCATACGGGCAATTTCCTGCACACGCGCGTCGGCGGCAATCGGGAAGACACGGGTTTGCGTCGCGCCTGCGTTCATGCCTTTTTCAATTTTCACTTGATTATCGGCACAGACTGCGATGCTCGCAAGATGCGTAATGCACAAAACCTGCCGATTTTTCGCCAGTTTTTTCAGATGTGTGCCGACGCTCACGGCAACCTCGCCGCCAATGCCCGTGTCGATTTCATCAAAAACAAGCGTCTGCACGGGATCGCTNCCGGCAAGAATCGTCTTGAGCGCGAGCATCACGCGGCTCAGCTCGCCGCCGCTCGCAATCTTCGCAAGCCCCCGCAACGGCTCGCCGCTGTTCGCGCTGATGAGGAATTCAATATTGTCGATGCCATACGGCCCGCATTTCTGCTCCAGCTCCGTCCCGTTTTTTTCCACAATGCTGACCGAAAAACGCGTGCCCTTCATGCCGAGCTGCGACAGCACCTGTTCCACGCCCTGCGCCATCGCGACGGCGGCAGTTTTCCGTTCGGCACTGATTGCCTTTGCCTCAGCGTAGACCCGTTTTTCAAGCGCGGCGATTTCTGCCCGCAGCTGCTCTTTCCCCGCCGCGCCGCCGGCAATCGAATCAAGCTGCCGCTGCGCGTTTTCGGCATAGGCAATCACGTCCTCAACGGGCGCATTCACGGATGCCGCATATTTCTTCTTGAGATTATAGATAAGCGTCAGCCGCTCCTGCACCTGCGCAAGCCGATCAGGATCAAAGACCAAACCATGCTCATAACGCTTGTATTCGCCCGCAATGTCGTCCAGCTCATAAAACACGGTCTCCAGCCGCTGCTGCAACGAGTCCAACGATTTGTCCAAAGCACACGCATGCTGCGCCGTGCCGCGAATCCGTTTGAGCAGAGCGACCGCCCCCTCACCGCCCGCNTCCAGCGCGGCATTCAGCGACGTGATGTCGGCATAGAGTTTCTCAAAGGACGACAACTTGGTTTCCTCATCGTCCAACGCCTTGTCCTCGCCCGCTTTCAGTTTTGCGTCGGCNATTTCTTTGATCGCAAATGTCAGCATTTCGATTTTCTGCGCGCGCCCCGCATCGTCCGCGTCCAGCTCAGCAAGCCGCTTGCGCTTCGCGACCAAATCGGCATANAACGNCGTAAACGCCGACACGCGCTCGTGCAATCCCGCAAACGAATCCAAAAAACGCCGGTGTTCGGTCACTCTCATCAGCGACTGATGTTCGTGCTGCCCGTGAATGTCCACCAAAAATGCGCTGAATGCCGCCAAATCCGCGCGCGTGACCGCCGTATCGCCAATCCATGCGCCCGTCTTGCCGTTGTCGCGCACATACCGGCGCAGCAGAATACGGTTGTCCTCCGCCTCAATGCCGTGGCGGAACAGCCATTCCGCCGCGCTCCGGCACTCGTCATCGTCCTGTGCCGCCAAATCCGCCCGCAAAGCCGCGTCACGCCCGTCAAGCAAGAATGTTCCGCTCACGGTCGCCTCATGGCATCCCGCGCGAATCTGTTCCGCGCCGCTTTTNCCGCCGAGCANAAANGAAAGCGCACCAATCAGCAACGACTTTCCCGCGCCGGTCTCGCCCGAAAGCACCGTAAATCCTTGCGAAAAATCAATATGTGCGTCGTCAATCAAGGCAAAGTCCTTGATATGCAAATCCTCAAGCAAACGAAGGACCTCCCGACCAGTTCAGTTTTGAGCGCAACGCCTGATAGAATTTTTCCGACGTGCAGCCGACCAAACGCGCCCTGTCATTCGTCCGGCGGATTTTGATGATGTCGCCGACGTGCAAATTCACGGGAATCTGCCCGTCCACGGTAATCGTCACCTCGCTCGTGCGCGACGGCAGGATAGTGATGCCGATTTCCCCCAACGGACTGAGCACAATCGGACGGCTCGAAAGCGAAAACGCGTTCATAAGCGTCAGCACAAGCGCGTCCAGATCGGGGTCGATAATCGGTCCGCCCGCGCTCGCCGAATACGCCGTGCTTCCCGTCGCCGTCGCAATGATAATGCCGTCCGCCTTGAATTCACCAAGCGGAATATTGTCATACGTAATGTCAAAAGAAATCGTCCGCGCGGCATTCTTTGCGCTGATAACGATGTCGTTCAGCCCCGTCTGATTGAACCGGTTCGCATTGCCGCGCACCAACGCCGCCTTTATCATCGACCGCTCGGCAATAATCGATTTTCCCGCAAGAAAACGGTCGAGCTCACGCTTCCAGTCAGGTTTCTGCACGCTCGCAATAAAACCGAACGTCCCGAAATTGACGGGAAAAATCGGAATGCCCAACGCCGCACATCCTCGCGCCGCAAACAGCACCGTGCCGTCCCCGCCGAGCGTAACCACAAAATCATAATCATGGAACGGATTTTCCTCTCCAAACCCGTTGTACAAAAAAATATCGCCGTGCTTGCCCAAGGATTCCAAGTATTCCTTGATGGTCACGCCCATTTTTCTCGATTCTTCTTTATAGGTGTTCACGATGATAAGCGCTTTGTTCAATTCTTTCATTGTCTCCTCCTATAAAATAGTCACGCCGCACGGCATCCGCGCCGACTACGGAAGCGTCCCCAGCACTTTGACGATGCTCGTCACCGACTCGCTCCCCAGCCGCGGATACAGCGGGAACAACGCCGTGCGCAGAAACAACGATTTCGCCTTCTTGCACGTGCCAGAAAGTTCCTCGTCCTTATGCGCAATCACAGAATCTTCATACGCAGGGCGGATTTCGATATTCTTGCGAGCCGCATACTGCTTCGCATCCTTAAAACTGCCCGCAAGCACCACGGGAAACGACCAAATCGTCGAGCCGTCACCATGCTCACGNACAAAAGTACGATTTTTCCCGCCCAACAGCGCGTGCTGAAAACTCGCGTAAATTGTCTTGCGGATATCCTCGTTGCGCCGAAATTCTTTTATCTGCACGAACGCAAGCGCGCTGTTGATATCGGGAAGCATATCCGTGCGCGGCGCATTGTCCGTAACGTTTTTAAGCGCACTCCATTCACGACGGCGCGGCGCGAGCAACACTGCACCGCCACCGGCCGTAATCGTGTCGAATTCTTCCAATCCCATAATGGCATACACGCCAAACGAACCGGCAAGCCTGCGCTTCTGCACGTCTTTCCCCTGCGCCTCGGCATCCCCGTCCTCGTTGGGAACGACCGCCGCGCCCACCGAATGGGAAATATCCTCGATTATCGGAACGCCCAGCGCGGCAATTTGCGCCAAATCGGGCAGGATTCCCATCGTCTCATGCAACAACAGCAACCGCCCACCCGCTTTCATGCCCTCCGCCACGATTTCTGCGGTCACCAGCCCAGTCTCTTCGCTCACGTCCAAAACGAGCGGCGTATATCCCAACCGCTCAACCGCGCTATACTGCCAACTTGGCGCAAGCGCAGAAAGCATAATCGGACTTTCGGCGGGCATATCCAGTGCCTGAAGCGCGTATGCCAGCGCAACCATCGCACTGCGAAACGCAATCGCACCGTCACAGCCCGTCATTTCCTTTACTGCCTGCACGAGACGCGCGTTCAACTCGCCCGGACCAGTTCTCTCATCGACCATACAGGTGAGCACGGCATCCATTTCCTTTCTGCGGATCGTAGAGCTGAATGTCTGAATCATGTGTTACCCTAAAAATACAGAATCGACTTATTCTTCTTCAGGGTCTGTGCCGCCGTTCATAATCTTCTGCAATTCCCTTGCACTGAAGATTTTCCGAATATCAAGCATAATCAGATAACTGGAATCACGGCGAACAACACCGTTGATGTATTCCGTACCGATACCGCTGATCATCTGCGGCGGCGGCTTAATCTCATCCTTATTTATCGTAACGACACGGGCAACGCGGTCAATAATAATCCCNGCTTTCATCNCGTCAATGTTCAGAATGATAAANCCNCCCTCAAATTCNATGCCGTCCTCATCAACGGCCATTTTTTTGATCCCAAACCGCCGGTGCAAATTGATNANGGGAATAATCTCACTGCGAAGNTTGAAAATACCTTCAACGTAATAAGGCGCNTTCGGGATAGGACGCACCGCCATCACTTTGACAATTTCCTTTACGTCCATGATGTCCACGCCATATATTTCCTCGCCAAGCTGAAAGGTTACTTGTTGAGTCTGCATATGTTCTGCCATAATTCCTCCAATGCGGTTTATTAGAATACACCGAAAAACGTTAAAATACAAGACAAAAAGCGGCGATTTTTTCGCCGCCCGTCTCTTTTTCACGCATCCGGGGCAGGTTTGTTCGCCTTGATGTATGCCATCACGCCGTTTGCGACACGCTTGCCTTCGCGCATTGCCATGACGACCGTTTTCGGTCCATGCACGATATCGCCGGCNGCAAACACGCCTTTTTTCCCCGTCATGCCGTAGAACGGCGTACCGTCAGCCGTCTCCGTTTTGATCAGTTTTCCGTCATCAAGCGCAACGCCTTTAGCCCCCGCCGTCGTCACGTCGTTCGGCTCCGAGCCAATAGCAATGACAATCTTGTTGACAGGCATGACGATTTCGCCTTCCGGGGTCTTCGTCCTAAAACCGATGACCCTGCCATCCTTGCCCTCGAACGAAACGGGCACATGCTCCCACCTGAATTCAACGCCGTCTTTCACCGCCTCGTCATATTCCGCCTTTGCCGCTTTCATGAATTCAATAGTACGGCGATAGCAGACATAGGTATGACGCGCACCCAGGCGGGCAGCCGTCCGGCAGGCATCCATAGCAACGTTGCCCGCGCCGATGACCACAACCTCATCGCCCTCTTTAATCTGAATCTTGTCGCGCGTGATTTTTCCCGTGTTGTAGTCACGCATATCATGCAGCAGTTTCAGCGCGTCAACCACGCCGTCCAAATCCTCGCCCGGCAAGCCAAGCCCTTTTGCCTGCACCGCGCCCGCACCAATCAGCACGGCATCGAAGCCTTCCGCAAGCAACTGGTCAATCGTAATGTCCGTGCCGACTTCCGTATTCGTCTTGAACACAACGCCGTTGTCGCACAGCCGTTTGATATGACGCTGCACGATGTCTTTGGGCAAACGGAACGCAGGAATCCCGTACATCAGCACGCCGCCCGCCTCTTCGTCTTTCTCATACACGGTCACATCATACTGCTGGCGCGTCAGCTCGAACGCCGCGCTCAACCCGGCCGGACCAGATCCGATAACAGCGACTTTTCCCGCCGTCTTGGGAAGTTTTTTGATTTTGTTCAGCTGGAATTCCGCCTCAAAATTCGCGATAAAACGCTCAATCTGACC
>WFLX010056750.1_pt1 | contig 10182 bp, 4 predicted proteins | sample 4967041 | NCBI WGS metagenome assembly WFLX01 (sample SAMN12857096, study PRJNA449069) | gut metagenome | isolation source: stool from male and female vole | host: Microtus ochrogaster | place: USA:Florida | collected 2017
CATTCTCCGGAGGAATTGCGTAACCTTATGTCGGAACTGATAGGTAAGCCTCTTGATGAGGGATTCGGTCTTTTTCCGCCGTTCAATACTGACTGCGGGCAGAATATCACTATTGGTCACAGCACCTTTATAAATATGGGTTGTTCATTTCAAGACTGGGGCGGTATCACAATAGGTGATAACTGTCTGATCGGACATAACTGTACGATTTGTACTGTAAATCATTCAAAAGACCCTGAACATCGTGGCGATATGACTTGCCATCCTGTAAAGATAGGAAATAAGGTATGGATAGGTGCTAATGTAACAATCCTTCCGGGAGTCAGCATTGGTGACGGAGCAATTATAGCAGCAGGGGCAGTAGTAACTAAAGATGTGGAACCAAAAACCATCGTTGGGGGTGTCCCGGCGAAACTGATAAAAAATATTTGAATATGAAATTTTGGATAATAACATTGCTTTTGCTCATGGCAATTTCTTTTACTATGTGTGCCTGCTCCCATGAAAAAGATTATCCCGAAATTAAGGAAGAACCTTCACCGCTGCCTGAACCGGATCCGGATCCTTCAACCGGTCAAGGTAAAGTCCTCGTGGCATATTTTTCATGCACCAACACTACAAAAAGAGTTGCTGAAGATATTGCAGATTTGACCGCCGGAACTCTGTTCCGCATAGAACCACAGGAGCCCTATACCTCAGCTGACCTTGACTACAATAGCGATTGTCGGGCTAACCGCGAACAGAATAATCCCTCAACACGTCCTGCCATTAAAGGAATGCCTGAGAACCTTAATGAATTTGATGTGGTTTTTCTTGGTTATCCTATATGGTGGGGAAAAGCTCCGCGAGTGATTTTTACTTTCTTGGAAAGCGGTGATTTTGAGGGGAAGACTATAGTCCCTTTCTGCACTTCTCATTCCAGTGGAATAGGCAGCAGTGATGTTGAGCTACACTCTGTTGTAGAAGATGTCGTCTGGAAACCGGGTAAAGGCTTTGGGAGCGATGTGTCTGAATCAGATATAGCGACATGGGTTAATGGATTGGGTATAGATTTTGAACAACAAGATAATATGGAGACTAATTATTCAAAATTTCCTCTATCAGAGGGTAACAACGGCAAAGCTCCTACAATCCGTCTAAGTAGTGGATATGATATGCCGATTGTAGGCCTTGGCACTTATAGCCTGACAGGAGACGTGTGCGTCAATTCAGTAAAGTCAGCGCTTGGTCTGGGTTTCCGTAAGATTGACACCGCCCACATGTATGGAAACGAAGTTGAAGTCGGNCNAGGTGTCAGGGAATCCGGNNTTCCNCGNGAGGAAATTTTCGTNGCNACAAAGATATATCCNNACCAATATTCCGATCCGGAAAAGGCAATCGAGGAATGTATACACAAGTTAAACATCGGATACGTTGATCTTATGCTTCTTCACCATCCCGGAACGAACGATGTTAAGGCTTACAAAGCTATGGAAAAATTTGTCAAGGAGGGAAAGATACGTTCTTTAGGTGTATCGTGCTACTATATAAAGGAGATTGATGATTTCATCAAACAGGTTGACATTAAGCCGGTGCTCGTTCAAAATGAAGTGCATCCCTATTATCAGGATTTGGATGTAGTACCGCATATCCAATCTCTCGGCATTGCAGTCGAGGCATGGTATCCGCTCGGTGGCCGAGGTCATCAGAAAGAACTGCTCAGTGACCCTGTGCTGACTGAAATTGCTCAAAAACATGGGAAGTCAGTTGCACAGGTAATCCTGCGCTGGAATTTGCAACGAGGTGTCGTTGTCATCCCCGGTTCAAGTAATCCTGCCCACATGGAAGAGAATATCTCCATCTTTGATTTCAATCTTTCTGATGAGGAGATGGCCCGTATCGAGGCCCTTAACCGCAATGAAAAACATGACTGGTATTAAGCAATGAGAATATTGGTTATAAACGGTAGTGCCCGCAAACAAATTTTTATATCGGTGTGAAGAAATCCGGGCTGCTTGGAGGATAATAATGTATCTTTTGCAGATTAACCAAATTCACAGAAAACATTATCTTATAGAAAATACAAACACAATATAAAAATGGAAGAACTCATATTGACTTCTGAATGGGATAAGACTTTTCCCAAAAGCGAAAAAGTGAACCACAGTAAGGTCACTTTTCCGAATCGTTATGGAATAACGCTGGCAGCAGACCTTTATGTACCTAAGGACGCCAAGCTACCTCTTCCTGCACTTGCAGTTTGCGGACCTTTCGGCGCGGTGAAAGAACAAGCCGCAGGTCTCTATGCTCAGGAAATGGCGGAGCGTGGTTTCGTCACGCTTGCTTTTGACCCTTCTTTTACGGGAGAGAGTGGGGGAGCACCGCGTTACATGACGTCGCCCGACATCAATACAGAAGATTTCAGCGCTGCAGTAGATTTCCTTGTGACAAATCCGATAGTTAATCCGGAAGCGGTAGGTATAATCGGCATTTGTGGTTGGGGAGGCCTTGCAATCAATGCGGCGGCCTCTGACCCGCGTATCAAAGCAACGGTTGCTTCAACTATGTATGATATGAGCCGCGTGAATGCTAACGGCTATTTCGACAGTGCCGATTCTTCGGAAGCACGCAATGAACTGCGCAAAAAACTCGCCCTACAGCGCACAGAAGATTTCCGCTCAGGTACTCCCAAACTTGGCGGAGGGGTGCCTGATGTATTGCCCGAGGATGCTCCCCAATTCTTCAAGGACTATCACGCATATTATAAGACCAAGCGTGGTTATCATCCACGCTCTCTTAACTCCAACGGAGGACGCAACGCCACATCTCCGATACCTTGGCTCAACTTCCCCTTGATGAGTCGTGCCGGTGAGATAGAGAATGCCGTAATGATAATCCATGGTGAGAAAGCCCATTCTTTCTACTTCGGTAGCGACGCATACAAAAAACTCAATGTGGTGCCANGTAAGGAAAACAACAAGCTTTTTATGGTGATTCCCGGTGCAAGCCACACAGATCTCTATGACCGGAAAGATGTAATACCGTTCAATGCCCTAACTAAATTCTTTAATGAATATCTTAAATGAGTGGCTTTAATAGTATAGCCATAACCCGGTAAGGTTTGAGGCCCGTCTCATATTGTCGGCAGGATTTCGGTTATTACTGAAACTCCTGCCATTTTTGAATAAAGGAGGAGGTAAAAAGGTACAGGTGATTTGGTAAATTTGCGTCAAAGCCTTGGTAATTTCTGACCAAACTGTTAAGAATTAGACTATTGGTGCAGAATTACCAAGGCTTTGGCGTATGATTATTTTCGGGTAGACAACCTTGGTTATAATTTTGCAGTGTCAATAATTATCTTTTTTCGATAACAATTCAGACACCAAAATAATACACCATGATACTGAAAAGCATCCTTCCCCTCACCTTGGCTATGGCTACCGCATTAGGTGCAGCCGCCACAGAAAAACCTCTCATCCGAGTGTCGACAGACAATACAGAGATGGTAATGACAGTAGCCGACAACGGCAATCTTGTACACAACTATTATGGCAAGAAATTTAAGAATGCCCAGCCATATCAAACAAAGAAATATCGTGAGCAACCCGACAACGGTGCCGGATATGCTCCGCAGGCTTTCCCCGCATACGGTGGATATGTGATGATCTCACCGGCTCTGAAGCTTGTTCATTCTGACGGTTCTCACACCACACATCTTAAATATGTGTCACATTCGGTATCGAAACCGGAAGATGATGTGACACGCACTGAGATAATTCTCAACGATCCTCTCTATGACATCAATCTCACCATGACCTTCGATGCCTACGGTAAAGAGAATGTGATTACGCAGTCATCGTCATTGACCAACAATGAGAGTGGCAAACTTGTCGTTGAAAATCTCGCCTCCTCTTATCTGCCTCTCCATGCCGACTCTTATTTTCTGACCCATTTCCACGGTGTATGGGCTACAGAAATGCAGCTTGTAGAGGAGCAGCTTCAGCCGGGAATAAAGAGCGTAGAGTCAAAGCGAGGAGTTCAGGCTACTCAGACTGCTAATCCTGCCTTTCTTCTTTCTCTTAACGGAACAGCCCGTGAAGATGACGGAGAAGTCTATGGTGGTGCACTCGCATGGTCAGGAAATTACAAAGTGACATTCGAGCAGGACGAATGCGGACGCATGAATGTAGTGAGTGGAGTCAACGATTTTGCGTCTACTTACTACCTTGACAACGGGCAGACTCTGACCACTCCTAAAATGGTGTGGACATACAGCAATGAAGGTCGTGGACAGGTTTCTCGTAATCTTCACGATTGGATAAGAAATCATAATCTCACTCATGCCGATCAGGAGCGTCCTGTCGTGCTTAACAGCTGGGAGGGTGCCTATATGAATTTCGACGAGAAAACAATCACAGATATGATTGACGATGCAGCCAAAATCGGAGTGGAGATGTTCGTACTTGACGATGGATGGTTTGCAAATGGTGAATATGCTCGAAATACAGACCATTCCGGCCTTGGTGACTGGCAGGTGAACACAGAGAAACTTCCCCGCGGCATTGACTATCTTGCAAAGCACGCAGTAAAGAATGGACTTAAATTCGGAATATGGATTGAGCCGGAAATGGTAAATCCGAAAAGTCAGCTTGCGGAAACTCATCCTGATTGGATTGTCAAGAGTGGCGACCGTGAGAAACTTCAGATACGTCAGCAGTGGATTCTTGACCTTACAAATCCCGAAGTTCAGGATTTTATTGTAAAGACATTTGATGATGTACTTGGACTAAGCTCCGATATAAGCTATATAAAATGGGACGCAAACCGTTTTGTCACGGATTTTGGTTCAGAGTATCTCCCTTCTGACCGTCAGTCTCATTTCTGGATTGACTATACTAATGGTCTTTACTCAGTTTACGACCGTATCCGTGAAGCACATCCGGATGTTATGATTCAACTTTGCAGTTCAGGTGGTGCCCGGCTTGATATGGGCGCACTAAAATATCATGATGAATTCTGGACCAGCGATAATACCAACTCAATCGACCGTATCCGTATTCAGAACAGCACCAATCTTTTCTATCCTGCTATTGCAACTGCTTCTCATGTATCAACAAGTCCCAATCATCAGACCGGCATGATGGCTCCTCTTAAATTCCGTTTCGATGTGGCGATGTCAGGGCGTCTTGGTCTTGAATTACAACCGAAACATCTTAATGAAGAGGAATGGGCGTTTGCTCAGAAAGCGATTGAGTCTTACAAAAAGATCCGTCCCATCGTTCAATTTGGAGACCTTTACAGACTGAAAAATCCTGAAGATGGTAGTGGATGGGCTTCACATCAGTATGTGACAAAAGATGGTAAGGAAGCAGTGTTCTTCGCCTATAGTCTTAAATATCATGGACGTACCACATTCTTTCAGGCTCGACTTAAGGGACTTGACCCTGATAAGCAATACCGTGTAACTGAAATCAATAAAAAAGACCGGCCTTCATTCTATGGCGATGGACAGGTTTTCCCGGGAGATTATCTTATGAACGAAGGTATTTCACTCGGCATTGGTAACAATTTTGACAGTACCGTTCTCCATATTCAAGAAATATAATAGTCTAATATTAAACTAATAAAATATCATGCGAAAAATAGCTTTACTCATTCTGATGTCATTCCTGTCAGTATTGCCGTTATTGGCTCAGGATATGATTACAGTCAGCGGTGTGGTCGTTGATAGTGCGACTCAGGAACCGCTTATCGGTGCCACAATTCTGGTAAAGGGGACACCCAACGGAACTTCTACAGGTATAGACGGTGATTTCAGTCTTAAAGTTGCAGTAGGAAGTATTCTTCAGGTATCATACATAGGATATACCACAGCTGATTTCAAGGTTCCGGCCGACGGGCAAATGAATATCTCACTCAGTGAAAACTCTTCAGTATTAGACGAAGTCATCGTGGTAGGTGCTGCTATGAAAAAAGCTGATCTTACAGGTTCAGTAGGTTACCTTGACGCTGAAAAACTTAACGAGACTCCTTCTACCACAGTAGCCGGTGCGTTGCAAGGCAAGATGGCCGGTCTTATGGTAACTCCAAGTGCGAAACCGGGCGATGATGCAACTGTAAGAGTACGAGGCATCAACACCATCAACTCCGGTGCATCTCCCATCTATGTGATCGATGGTCTTGTGATGGATGGTGATTTCGGTTCGTTCAATTCAATCAATCCAAACGATATCGAATCAATACAGGTACTGAAGGATGCTTCCGCCACTGCAATCTATGGCTCGCGTGGTGCAAATGGTGTCATTCTTGTCACCACCAAAAAAGGACGTAAAGGTGAAGGCAAGGTTACATACGATGGTTGGGTACAGACTTCTCATATCGCACACCGTCCCAAAACAATGAATGCCCGCCAGCTTGGTGACCTCAGAATTGATGCTTTTGCAAACGGTTACCTGCACTCCAATCCCGGAGCCGACCGTAACGCTTATATTCAGAACACCCTTTTAGGTAGTACTACAGCTTTCTCAGCCTCAGAACTTGCAACTTATCAATCAGGTGAGTCATACGATTGGCTTGACAGATTCACTCAGACAGGGGTCACTCAGAGCCACACAGTAAGTTTCTCAAATGGCGGAGAAAAATACAATCTCTTTGCCAGCTTCAACTACAGCGGTATCAAGGGTATCACAATCGGGACACAGAATAACCGTTACTCGGGACGTGTAAACGTTGACTCTGATATCAAAACATGGCTCCGTATCGGTACAAACACACAGTTCTCACGTTCGGATGACAAGATGCCTGTGGATGAGGTATTCAATCAGGCAATGGGAGCCAACCCGTTACTTAATCCCGCACCTTATCAGGATCCCCAGACACGCTATACTTACGACTATCTTACACTTTATTACCGCTCTCATACAGAGGCCAACAATAATGACTACAATCCCTACAATTCCCTTGAAGTAGAGCAGAAGCGTGTCCGCGACCGTTTGATTTCATCAAATTATATCAACATCAATCCTATCGAAGGCCTCAATATACGTTCTACCTTTGCAATTGATCTGGCCAACCAGACTTGGCTCGAGTACACTCCCGATTACGTTCAGCAAGCGATCCGTCATTATAACGGTGATGCCCGTGCGAAACACGAGCGTTGGACAAAGCTCTCCTGGCAATGGGATAACACTATAACCTACCGTCATACATTTGCCGATCTCCACAACACAGATTTCCTCTTGGGTACGTCAGCATCTCGTAATACTTTCAATTATACTCAGGCGCAAGGTGACCGTTTCGCATCAAATGACTTGGGTTATAATGACCTGGGAGGTGCTGCAGCCAACGATAAGAAGGTGATAGGTTCCAACTTCTATGCTTCTTCACTTCTGTCTTACTTGATCAGAGCTAACTACAATTATGATCAACGTTACTTCCTTACTGTAACGGCTCGTTATGACGGTTCTTCAAAATTCGGTCCCGGCCACAAATGGGGTATCTTCCCATCCTTCTCTGCAAATTGGGCGATAACCAATGAAAAATTCATGGAAAGTCAACATATTTTTGACAATCTCAAGCTGCGTGTAGGATATGGTGTGGTTGGTAATCAGGACATAGAGAACTATGCTTATGCGACTATGTATTATTCTTCTGTAAGTAATGGTGCCGCGTCTTATGCTACAAGCGGTTTGCTTGGTAATCCATTGCTGACTTGGGAAAAACAGAAACAGACCAATATCGGTCTTGACATGGCTGTCCTTAATAATCGCCTTCGTCTTTCGCTTGACGGGTTCTTCATCAACAATGACAACCTGCTTCTGAAACATTCACTTGCTCTTACCACAGGCTATAGTGAGGAATGGGTAAATATTGGCTCTGTCACGAACCGCGGTTTTGAAATGACCCTCAGCGCTACTCCTATAGATACGCAAGATTTCACATGGAATGTTTCCGCGAACCTTTCTCTTGACCATAATAAGGTTAAAAAACTCCACGGTGGGGTAGAGCGTATTCTTAACGGCACAGAACGCATCGGTAATATCTTCCTCGGTGAATCTCTCAACTCAATCTACACTCTGAAATGCGGAGGCATTGCAACAGAGGAGAACCGTAGCCGGTGGGAAGGTATAGACTACAACGGAAAGAATGTTGAAATCGGTGATCTGTTCGCAATTGACCAGAACGGTGACGGGGTAGTAGACCAGAATGACCGTGTGATAGTAGGCTGTATGGATCCTAAGGTATATGGCGGTTTCTCAACAGATTTTTCATGGAAAGGTCTTACTCTTAATGCTATTTTCAACTATTCTGTCGGCGGTAAGAAAATAAGTGGCTATTATGAGTCATTGTTGGCATCCACAGGTACTTCGATGGCCTCTACCGATCTGTTGAACCGCTGGAGCGGACAGAATCCTAACGGTGCATTCCCAAGAGCTATCACCAATACCTCATCAGGCTACAATCCCTACTATGCCTGGGATACGGATTTCGCTATCCAGAACACCTCTTATCTGCGTCTGGCTACTCTGACTTTGAGTTATAATCTGCCGAGAAAATGGATGCAGGCTATTCACTTCGATAATATCAGAGTTTACGCAACCGGCTCCAATATCTTTACAGCTACTAAATATAAAGGCTTTGATCCGGAAACAGGTGACTACGGATATCCCGCAACGCGCTCATTCACATTCGGACTTAATTTAACTTTCTAAAAACTTCGACATCAATGAAAACAAATATAAAATCACTTTTCTTGGTCGCCTTGACACTTGGCGCGATGACATCCTGCTCTGACTTCCTTACTGAAGATAGCCAGATGGGTCTCACTGAGGAACAAATCTATAGCGATTTGAGCTATATAGAATCAAATCTTACAGGTATCTATAACAATATGCGCGACAAGACACGCGCTGATAATGAATCATGGTTTCTCTGGACCGGTACTGATGAGATTCAGCGTGGTGCCCTTCAGATGAAAGATGGGGGTGAAAACGGTAGTCTTGACAATTATGACGCCAATCTTAACTCTCTTACCGGACGAGTTAAAGACCAGTGGAACGCTCGTTTCCCTGTCGTGACAGCCGCCGCAAAAATTATCCGTGCACTCGATAACGAAGCTATACAACCCGGCACGAAGGCTGCTAATCTTCTCGGCGAGGCTTGTTTCCTTCGCGGTTTCATGGACTTGGAACTTGCATCATACTGGGGTGAAATTCCTATTATCGACCTCAACAAAGTTGAAGAAACAGGCTATGGCCGTCAATCGCTTGTAGATACTTGGACATTTGTAATCGCTGATTTGGAAAAAGCGGCAAAGTACGCTCCTGAGAGCAATGATCCCGGACGGGCCACTTCCGGAGCAGGATATGCAATGCTCGGAAAAGCATATATGGCAGCTCCTGAAGAAACCGGTCTCCGTGATTTCGCAAAAGCTGCGCAATGTTTTGAGAAGGTGATGTCAATGGGTTATTCTTTGGTAGACTATGCTGATTTATTCAATTACAATACACCCAATACTTCGGAGTCGATCTTTGAATTACAGTTCAATAACACTCCCAACCAGAACAAGATTATGTTCCAGATTGGCTCTCGTGTGGCCCAGAACTGGTGGAGTGACGGTTGTTATTTTGCCGGATATGATCATGTAGTTGTGACAGAATATGCTTATAGCAATGTTGAAGATGGCGGAATATGGGAAGAGGGTGACCTTCGCCGCGATGAGTCGATACGTTATGACTTTACCTACTATGGTGAGACTCCCGATCTTGACTGTGTAGCATGGGAAGACCTTGGCGAAGATCATGATGAGCTCAAGCCTCACATCAAGAAATATGAGGATTTCCGTACCGACCAGCACTCAGATGTCGGTCTGAACAATATGTGGAATTCCGGCAAGAACATTCCGTTGCTCCGGTATGCTGACGTACTTCTAAGCTATGCTGAATGCCTTAACGAGTTGAATCGTACTTCTGACGCTATAGATGTTGTAAATCAGGTAAGAAACCGTGCTTGGGGTTTCCAGCTCCCCGATGACAAGAAATGGAGCACAATGAGCAAAGAAGACTTCAGGGTAAAGATCCTTGATGAACGTATGCGCGAACTCTTTGGTGAAGGCTGGCGTCGCTTTGACCTAATCCGCACCGGTAAGTTTGTAGAGTATGTGAAAACCCGCAATAAATGGGCTAAACGCTCAGGTACTATCAG
>WFLX010006433.1_pt1 | contig 10180 bp, 7 predicted proteins | sample 4967041 | NCBI WGS metagenome assembly WFLX01 (sample SAMN12857096, study PRJNA449069) | gut metagenome | isolation source: stool from male and female vole | host: Microtus ochrogaster | place: USA:Florida | collected 2017
GCGTTTCGCTGCGGTGGCGCAATACGAAAAACCTGTCGCTGCCTCTATTTCTGCCCGACGTGGGTAATATCTTCGGACAAAGCCGCAGCTATGGACCGATGTCGCCCGGACTTGATTTCGCTTTCGGTTTCACGGGCGAGGGTTACGTGAATCGCGCGCTAAGCCGTGGTTGGATTATGACAGGCTCGGACCAGACTTCACCTGCAATATTCTCGCGTACGGCCGAAGTCAATCTCGAACTGACGCTCGAGCCGGCACGCGGACTGAAAATACAGCTGANCGGCAACCGTACCGACAACCGNACAAAGCAGATGCAGATTGCCGAAGAAAATATGCCGGTAGTCTACGCCGGAAGTTATACGAAAACACATTGCGCGATAGCCACGGCGTTCAGCTCGGCTGGAAATGCCACCAACGGCTACAGCTCGGCGCCGTTCGCCACAATGCTCGGCAACATACCGGTGATAGCCTCGCGTGTCGAGCAAGCATATAGCGGCACGCGCTACCCCACGTCGGGTTTCATGGCCGGAAGTNCCTATGCCGGCGAGATGTTCGACCCTGCAGTCGGGACGGTAAGTCCTACGTCGTCCGACGTGCTGATTCCTGCCTTCCTTGCGGCATATACGGGCGTGAGTCCGCAGCGTCAGTATCTTTCGGCTTTCCCGTCGTTTGCACAGGTGTTGCCTAACTGGCGAGTGACTTACGACGGCCTTGTCACCATAGGCAATCTGTCGCAGTGGTTTAAGGCCTTTACACTTTCACATGCCTACCAGTGCACGTATTCAGTCGGCTCCTACTCGTCGTATCTCAATTGGATTTCGGCNGATGGCGGTCAGACACTGGGCTTCACTCTTGATGCCATGACCGGTCGCCCCATACCATCGTCGCCCTTCAATATATCGTCGGTGGCCATTACCGAGCGTTTCGCTCCGCTGATCGGCGCGGCTGTGACGCTGCGCAACGATATGACGATAAACGCCGAGATGCGTCTGGGACGCACGCTCACGCTCAACACAACAGCCGGACAGGTGGTTGAGGCCAATCAATCCGGATTCACAATTGGCGCCGGCTATAAGATTGCGGGATTAAACAACATAATAAAAATCAGAGGACGACAGATTGGGATAAACCATGAGCTAACTATCAACGGCGAGTTCTCCTACACGCTCACGCAGGCTCTTATCAGGCGCATCGAAACGGATTACACTCAGGCCACATCGGGGGCGCGCACGGTAGCGTTTAATCTTGCAGCCAACTATATATTGTCGAAACGAATGACCGTGGGCTTTTACGTAGACCATCAGGTCAATACACCGATTGTCACCAATGCCGCTTTCCCCACTACAAACACCGCCTACGGACTGACCTTAAACATCGCCCTCGCCAGATAAAATGGCGATAGAGACACTACAAAAACAACAAATAAGGTGATGCGCGTATAAAAAGTTATTGCTAACTTCGCGATATGACTGACTATGCAGAGGTAATTAAGAGAATCTACGACGAAGTGAAGCCCTATTGGGGCTCGGGAAAGGTTGCCGATTATATTCCGGCGCTTGCCGAGGTCAACCCTCGTCAACTCGGAATTGCAATCGATACGCTTGAACTCGACACTTATAAGGTCGGTGATGCCGACGTTCCGTTTTCCGTCCAGAGCATATCTAAGGTGTTTACTCTTACGATGGTTGTAAAGAAAATGGGAAAAGAGCTGTGGCAGTATGTCGGTCGCGAACCGTCGGGCAATCCATTTAATTCGCTCGTACAGCTCGAGCATGAGCAGGGAAAGCCCCGGAATCCGTTTATCAATGCCGGTGCACTTGTGGTCACCGACCGACTTATCTCGCTTTATCCTCGACCGAAAGAGGCATTGCTCGAATTTGTCAGGGAATTGTGTGGCTCCAATGACATTTACTATGANCACCGTGTGGCTCGCAGCGAGCGGCAGCACGCCGACCGCAATATGGCGCTGGCTTACTTTATGAAAAGTTTCGGCAATATCACCAACGATGTGGAAACGATAATCGACGTCTATTGCCATCAGTGTGCTCTGGCTATGAGTTGCACCGACCTTGCCCGCAGTTTCCTTCTTTTTGCCAACCGCGGAATCAATCCGCTCAGTGGCGAAAGNGTGCTGACCGAAAGCCAGACAAAGCGAATCGGCGCACTGATGGCTACATGTGGTTTTTACGACGAAAGCGGTGATTTTGCCTATCGCGTTGGATTGCCGGGAAAGAGCGGTGTGGGTGGGGGAATAGTAGCTTACATGCCCGGCCGACTATCTATGGCCGTTTGGAGTCCCGAACTCAATAGTTTCGGTAATTCGCTCATAGGCATCGAGGCTTTCGAACGATTCACCACCGACATTCGGAGTTCGATTTTTTGACGGACCGGTCTAAGATTGCAATCAATATCCGCAATATACAACGATGGCGGTATGCCAAACGGGACTTTGACATACTGCCATCGTAGAAAAACCTATAGTTTTTAATTCTGACGGGCGCGGGTGATACAATTAATTGCAAGCCACCCGCCGACAATCTGAATGAGCATGCCGGGTATGCCGAGGCGGAAGTCGGCCAAAGCTGTGGCAGCACTCGATGTGTAGGCCCACTCGGCTATGGAGCCGAAGAACTGATAGAACAGCACCACAGCAGCGACCACNAGAAGATTCGGGCGGAGCGTGCGCGTGGACGCGAATCCGGCAGCGGAAGCCAGAAGTATAGATTTAGTGAGTATTGCCGGAAGTACGGCGGGAGCGGGCATTCCGAAAAGCGCTGAGTTGACAAGCGGAGAGAGAATGGCCGTGATTACGCCTACACGCCAACCGAAAGCGAAAGCGCCCACGAGAGTGAAGAAGTAGATTGGCAGGAGTATCATGCCACCCTGAGGCACGAGGTGACAGATTTGCGGCAGAGCGATATTGCCGGCAATGAATGCGAGGGCAAGCAGATAGGTGCGTCCGTTGGCGAACGTAAGAGCGCTGTTGCGGTATGAGATTGATGTTATCATTTTCATTAATTTGATTGATGTTTTATTGCTGATAGAAATGAGCCGATGGCTTTGAGGCAGTCGGCGGGAGAGGAGAGCGGCAGACAAAGCGTCTCGACAGGACACGGGCCGGTACGGGCGCGGTTAATGATTCCGTCGACGAGTTTGGTAAAGTCGACTTCGATATTTGCTGCGCGGAGCATTTCGAGCGCCGGGCGGCTTACGACGTCGGCGTGAAGGCTCCGTATGCCTCCGAGCACCATCAGGGCGGCTGCGCCTTTGCCCACTACCTTGTCGGCAAGGTCGGCATCGGCGAGGATGTCGGAACCGGAGGTGACAATGCCNTAAAGGTCGGCGACGCCACGGCTGCCGTAGGTATGGACTTGGCCGTGACGGTCAATGACCACGAGCGAGCANCCCGTGTCGTGGAGAATCTCGGTTGCTGCAGATGATGTGCGATCAGCCGCCGTCATAGAGTGCCTTGCTTTAAATGCTCTACAAAGCCGTCGATTCGGGCCATTTCGGCNGGAATGTTAATCTGCTGNGGACAGTGCTCNATACATTTCTTACAGCCTATGCAGTGATTGGCCTGACGCAGACGGGGCACGCTACGGTCGTAGCCCACAAGGAATGCCTGACGCGCTTGGCGATAGTTTTCGGCTTGAGCGCTTTCGGGNACATTNCCTTGGTTGACACACNTGTTGTAGTGCGTAAGGATGCCGGGAATGTCGAGNCCGTAGGGGCANGGCATGCAATACTTACAGTCGTTGCAGGGCACGGTGGGATACTGCACCATGATGTCGGCCGTATCGTAGAGAAACTGCATTTCCTCGTCGGTAAGCGGCTTTAGCGGGCAGAACGAACGCAGATTGTCTTCGAGATGCTCCATATAGGTCATGCCGCTGAGCACAGTCAGTACTCCCGGGTGTGTCCCNGCATAACGGAATGCCCATGACGCGACGGAGCGCTCGGGTTCGCGCTGTTTGAGACGGGCTACTACATGGTCGTGGACTTTCGAGAGACGTCCGCCCAGAAGCGGTTCCATGATGACGGCCGGGATGCCGCGCTTTTCGAGTTCGTTGTAGAGATACTCGGCGTCGGTGTTGCGCGGGTTCGATGCCTGAGCATGCTTCCAGTCGAGATAGTTGAGCTGAATCTGCACGAAATCCCATTTATATTTATCGTGCTGCGACAGAAGATAGTCGAACACACGGATATCGCCATGGTAAGAGAAACCGAGGTTGCGTATGCGGCCTGCCTCACGCTCTTTTACGAGGAAGTCGAGTATGCCGTTGTCGATATATCGGCCGTTGAAGGGCGGGAATCCGTCGCCGTCCGCGCCACCCATGCCTACGGCGTGGAGAAGCATATAGTCGATGTAGTCGGTGCGGAGTTGCTTCAGAGAGTTGTGATACATGTCGATTGACGCCTGACGGCTCCACGTGTCGGGCGAGAAGTTGGACAGTTTGGTGGCAATGAAATAGCTGTCGCGCGGATGGCGCGAGAGGGCAATTCCGGTGGCTTCTTCCGATTTGCCCCGGCAGTAGGCGGGCGATGTGTCGAAATAGTTTACGCCATGTTCGAGGGCTTTGTCGACCAGCGCGTTTACCATTTCCTGGTCAATCACTTCGTTGCCTTCGCCTCCGTCGGGAGCCGGTTTTGTAGGCCAGCGCATGCATCCGTAGCCGAGGAGCGATACTTTGTCGCCAGTCGACGGGTTGGTGCGCAATGTCATCCGGTCGGTTGGTATGGGCGAGTCTGCTACAGTTTCGGCCGTGACGCTTTCGGCGGCCGTCTTGCGGGCGCATCCGGTAACTGCCGACAGCCCGGTGACGGCAGCTCCGCCCAGACCGAGACGGTGAAGAAACTCGCGGCGATCCATACGCGATGATGTATTTCGGTTCTTATTATTTGTCATGATTTTTATACGGTCTTGTGGTTTTCGTGTCCCTCCACATAAATGGCGCTGAAGGGGCGCGCCGGACAGAGATTCTCACACGCTCCGCAGCCGATGCAACGCTCTTCGTTGACAACCGGAATCTTGCGTGAGTCGGGATTGTCGGGGTCTGATGCTATCATCTGGATTGCTCCCGTCGGGCAGTGACGGGCACAGTTGCCGCAGTCGACATCGTCGGTGAGCACCACGCAGTTGTCTTTGACCCACACGGCGTGGCCAATCTGCACTGATGATTTTTCGGGCAACTCAATTTTCACTATTGCACCGGCCGGACAGACTTCGGAACACTTCGTGCACTCCGGGCGGCAATATCCGCGCTCGTAGCTCGATTCGGGCTGCATGAAGCGGTCGAGCGATACCGAAGGACGTAGCACTTCGTTGGGACACGCGGCCACGCAGAGCTGACATGCGGTGCAGTGCTCGGCCAGATGGCGCAGCCCTTTGGCGCCGGGAGGCACAATGGGTGTCTTGCGGGCCGGAATCTTTTTATCCTCGATTGCAGCCAGACCTCCATCGACTTTCTTTTCCTGGGCCTTGAGCATAGCTGAACCGGCAGCTACGGCCGATGCCAAGATGAACGTGCGGCGCGATGCCGACTGAGGCGCGGCGTCTGCGGCAGCGGTGGCTACCGAGGGCTGAGAACGACGGCGGGTGTAGGAGATGGCGCCTTTATGGCATTTGCCTATACAGTCCATGCACGCCACGCAACGCGAATAGTCAATGGTATGGTTCTTGGAGTCGATGCACGACGATTTGCAGTTGCGGGCACAGAGTCCGCAGCTGTTGCACCGCGATGTGTCGATGACGGGGCGCAACCACGAGAAGCGGGCGAAGAAGCCGAGGATTGTTCCAACTGGGCAAACAGTGTTGCAATACGTGCGGCCGTTGCGCCAAGCGAGCACGGCGAGCACGACCAGAGTGACAACCGCTACGGCAAACACCGACCAACTGCGCACCCACACTTCGGTGCGGTAGAACGCGTAGCTGTCGGCCGACTCGGCAGCCGATGCGAGGAGATTGTTGGCTCCGGCCCACAGCGGCCCGAGAAGATTCTGAACTATGCGACCATAAGCGCTATAGGGCGCAAACAGGGCCACAACCCAGCCGAGACCGACAATAAAAGCCGCGATAAGAAGGGCGAGCATGCCGTAGCGCAGAGCATTGAGCGCTTTTGAATAGGTGTAGCGGTTTTTGCGCGCGCGGCGGCCGAGAGCGGCGAAACCGTCCTGCATGACTCCGAGCGGACAAATCACCGAGCAGTAGATTCGGCCGAAGACCAGCGTCAGCACCACGAGGCCTACGATTACGCCAACGTTGAGCGCCAGCAGAGCGGGGAGAAACTGGATTTTGGCCATCCATCCCAGCCATGTGTGCACAGTGCCGGTGAAGTCAAGAAAGAGAAGTGTTATACCGATGATGAACACCACGGCAAGCACTATACGGATTTTTCGTAACATACGGTAGACTGAAAAATTACTATGGTGGATAAAATTTTAGAAGAATGATTGGTTGCAAATATAAATAAATCCCTGAATTGTCGGCTGAACCATTTCCCCTTGATTCATACCATTTTTATGGCTCGCGGGGAGGTAGGACGGAACTTACCGGAGTGAGTGAAGAGAGTCGAGCATCCGCTCGATGTCGGCCCGCATCGACCGCAGGCGTTCAAGAGCGCGATGGCTCCGCTCGACACCGCGGGGATTGGCGCGGAGCTGCTCCTGAGCGGCTTCGAGCTTCAGGCCGCGCTCCTTGACAAGAAAGTGAATCATCGAAATCTTGGCGATGTCGGATGCGGTGTAATATCGTATGCCGGTCTTGCTGCGCTTGGGCTTGATGACGGTAAACCGGCTTTCCCAGAATCGCAGCGTCGAAGCCGGGATGTGGAGCAGGTCGGCCACTTCGCTTATTTTGTAATATTTTTTGTCGAGTTCGTCCATGGCAGAGGATTATCGGGCTGTCATTGAGTTGCAAAAATACGAAATTAAGGCTAATTTTGCATATAATTTGACGCGCTGAATGTGAAAAATGTGGAAATGACTGCCGATTCCGCTTTTTCGGCTCGCACAACTAACGAAACAACAACATCATAGACACTTAAAATAACAATTCCAGTGACAAAGCTTACAGCTAAGGAAATTCGCGAATCTTTCAAAGATTTCTTCCGCGAAAAAGGCCATAAGATTGTGCCTTCCGCTCCGATGGTGATTAAAGACGACCCGACGCTGATGTTTACCAACGCGGGTATGAACCAGTTCAAAGATATAATCCTCGGCAATAAGGCGGCGAAATACCGCCGCGTGGCCGACTCACAGAAATGTCTGCGCGTAAGCGGCAAGCACAACGACCTCGAGGAAGTTGGTATGGACACNTATCACCACACGATGTTTGAGATGCTCGGCAACTGGAGCTTCGGCGACTATTTCAAGAAGGAGGCCATAGACTGGGCCTGGGAATATCTGGTCGACGTGCTCAAACTCGACCCGGCGCGCCTTTATGCCACGGTGTTCGAGGGCTCGCCCGAAGAGGGCCTTGGCCGTGACGACGAAGCCGCATCATACTGGGAGAAACATCTGCCCAAAGACCATATAATCAACGGCAACAAGCACGATAACTTCTGGGAAATGGGCGATACGGGTCCCTGCGGTCCCTGCTCGGAGATCCACATCGATCTCCGCAGCGACGAAGAGCGCGCCGCCAAACCGGGCGCTGAGCTTGTCAACCACGACCATCCGCAGGTAATCGAGATATGGAACCTCGTTTTCATGCAGTATAACCGCAAGGCCGACGGCTCGCTCGAACCGCTCCCGGCCAAGGTGATTGATACGGGTATGGGCTTCGAGCGCCTTTGCATGGCTCTGCAGGGCAAGACGTCGAACTACGACACCGACGTGTTTACACCGCTTATTGAGGCTATCGGCCGTCTGTCGGGCCACAAATACGGTGAGGATGCCAAGGTCGATGTGGCCATGCGCGTGATTGCCGACCATGTGCGCACTATCGCGTTCTCTATCGCTGACCATCAGCTTCCCGGAAATGCAAAAGCGGGTTATGTGATTCGCCGCATCCTGCGCCGTGCAGTGCGCTATGCCTATACGTTCCTCGGCCAGAAGCAGGCATTCATGTACAAATTGGTCGATACGCTTATTGANNACATGGGAGAAGCCTATCCCGAACTTCCGGCTCAGCGCGAGCTGATAATGCGCGTGATTAAAGAGGAGGAGGATTCGTTCCTCCGCACTCTCGAAAACGGTATCAAGCTCCTTGACGGCGCCATAGCTACCGCACGTAAGGAAGGCAAGACGGAGATTTCGGGCCGCGAGGCTTTCGTGCTCTACGACACATACGGTTTCCCGCTCGACCTGACGGAATTGATACTTAAGGAAAACGGTATGACACTCGATCATGCCGAGTTCGACCGCGAAATGCAGGCTCAGAAGGAGCGCGCCCGCAATGCCGCCGCTACGGAGACGGACGACTGGAGCGTGGTCAATGAAGGCGAGCCTGAGTTTGTGGGCTACGATTGCACCCGCACCGCCACGCGCATACTCCGCTACCGTCGTGTGAAGCAGAAGAAGGGCGAATATTATCAGATTGTTCTGGCTCAGTCGCCTTTCTATGCCGAAATGGGCGGACAGGTGGGCGACCGCGGAACTCTCACCGACTCCGAAGGACGCGTCACCGAGATATATGACACCAAGCGCGAGAACGGCATGGCCGTGCATCTTGTGAAGGAATTGCCTGCTGATGTGACTGACACGTTTGAGGCTGCGATTGACGAGACGGCACGAATGGCGACGTCGTGCAACCACACCGCAACCCATCTTCTGCATCAAGCCCTGCGTCAGGTGCTGGGAACACACGTGGAGCAGCGTGGTTCGTTCGTTTCGCCCGAAGTACTGCGCTTTGACTTCTCGCATTTCCAGAAACTCACCCCCGAGGAGCTTCGCAAGGTTGAGCATCTTGCCAATGCCGAGGTGCGCAAGGCTATTGCCCGTGATGAGCATCGCAATGTGCCGATAGCCGAAGCCCAGCAGATGGGGGCGATGGCGCTTTTCGGTGAAAAGTATGGCGATGAGGTGCGTGTGATTCGATATGGTGACTCAATCGAGCTCTGTGGCGGTACGCACGTCGACAATACAGGTAACATCGGTATGATTAAAATCGTATCGGAGAGCAGTATCGCTGCCGGCATACGCCGCATCGAGGCTATAACGGGTGTGGCTGTCGAAAATGCTATGGACGATCTGACCGATACGCTTCACAAAGTTGCTGCTTTGTTTAATAATGCTCCTGATGTGGAAGCTGCTGTCAAGAAAGCCGTGGCTGAAAACGCTGACCTTCACAAACAGGTTGAAGATTACTTTAAGGAGCGTGTGGCAGCTCTTTCGCGTCAGCTTCTCGACAAGGCCTCGACAACGGCTTCGGGCGTTAAGATTGTCGAGCTGCAGGGGGTTCGTCTGCCCGACGTGGTGAAGAACGTGGCGTTCAATGTCAGAAATCTTTCGCCTGAAAACACTGTGTTTGTAGGCGCAACGAAAGATGCCGCAGGCAAGCCGCTGCTGACGATGATGGTGACGGAAGATCTCGTGAAAGGCGGTCTCAATGCCTCGCAGATTGTCCGCACGGCTGCCAAGAAGATTCAGGGCGGCGGCGGCGGTCANCCGGGATTCGCTCAGGCCGGCGGTAAAAACGCCGATGGACTGGCCGAGGCATTCGCCGAGATGATGGATGCTGTAAAAGCCTGAAAAAACTTAGATACAATATATCGGCTCCCGCATCGCTGATGGCGCGCGGGAGCCGATATTTTTGGTTGGAATTGCTAATTGGACTAATATGGCTAATTAGACTAATTGAGCCAATATTTGTGTTAGTTTAAAAAAGAAAAGAGTCGATTCCTTCGCATAAGGGGAATCGGCTCCATCTGTACGATTTGTTCTGTCGCGGAGCGCTTGATTATTCAGCTACGGCAGCAACAGTCTCGGTAGCTACAACGGTGTCACCGGCTACGGTGTCAACAGCTACAACGGTGTCGGTAAGAACTACAGCTTCTACAGTGTCAACAGCAGCGGTGTCAACAGCAGCAGCTTCGGTCTTCGAGTTGTTGCAAGAGAAAAGAGAAGCGCTGAAAACAACAGCAAGTAATAAAACTAACTTTTTCATTTTCTTTTGATGATTAAATAATAAAACAATTTTTTATAGCTTCAAAAACGACACAAAGGTAATACAAAAAGTTTA
>WFLX010002028.1_pt1 | contig 10179 bp, 12 predicted proteins | sample 4967041 | NCBI WGS metagenome assembly WFLX01 (sample SAMN12857096, study PRJNA449069) | gut metagenome | isolation source: stool from male and female vole | host: Microtus ochrogaster | place: USA:Florida | collected 2017
GTAGTAGGTTCCCTGCTCGGTTTATCGATGATTGGTTGATAGCTTGCTGCTGAGGCTGCCCGACGCATTTTGAGAGTGGGCATGGCGGGCGGAAGGAGAGCGGCCCATTCCAAAGCGTATGTGCCGAGCGAGTCGGCGGAGTAGTCAAATGACTCGGTGATACGATTGGTGTAGCGGTAGATAAGACGACTCATAAAGGGAGTAGCCAGTACGGAGGCATCGTAGCTACCTTGATCGCTTGAAGCGACAACGGGATAGGTCTTTTTGCTTGCCGAGACAATGACATAGCCACCCGCCTCGAAGTTGACGGCATACATCACTGGATCGCCGTAGCTATTGTTGATCACGGTGGTGTTGCTTGCGGTCTTTGGCTGAGCCGGAGCCACACCATTGACCGGGGCATTTATATACTTGGTTGCTGTATACTCGGCAGTTGCAGCATCGATGATGGATGACACTTCACCACCCCTTGATTGGGGGCCGAAAACGGAAGATGTGGAGAGTCCGAACTCTGGCTCGCCCTCCTGGCTGCACGAGGTCATCAGACCGATTGCGGCAGCCATTGCTGAAAAGAACAAAAGGAGTTTTTTCATGCGATGATTGGTTAGATGGTTAAAGATTGATTAATGCGAGTAGGTTCCGTGATATGTTGTTCCATCGAGGAGGGATATGGTAACCGAAAAGTTTTCGAGATAGCCTATATTTATCCCTTCGTAGAGAGAAGATATGGGGAAGGTTCCTGCAAGAACATTAGAGCCGTCAAGTGTTCTTATTGTAATTTCGGCACATTCCGAGTCGGTATAAATACCATGGAACATGAGCATGGGTGCCATATAGGATGCAGTGATGATACGACCATGGGCAGGGGGGATACGGTTTATGGGTCTATGCGGATTGATAGAACCATTGTCTTTATCAATGACTATTTCTCCTGAGTCGGAGTCTCCATCGTCGGGATCAGACGCAAGCGCACTGAAAGAAAATGCGCCTACAATAACGGCAATGATGGCCGCAATACGGGGGATGGTGAATCTTGTTTTCATGGCGTGGAAGTTAGGTGATGATTTTATATTTGCAAAATTATCACCGTTGTGAAAAAACGCCAAGATATTTTTTATTACAATTCTTACATAAATCCCCATATTGCTTAAAATCAGATGAATATAGGTTGATAGATTGGGCGCTTTGAAAATGTGTTTTTCTTAGATCGCGGGAGGGGTGGGGAGCCCGGCCTTTGCAATTTTGTCTTTCAGACGGCTTTTGCGTGTAGAGATAGCAGCCGTGCTTATATCCATAATCACTCCTATCTGCGGGATAGAAAAACCACAGATCAGTAGCCTGAGCAGGGATAGGTCTTTAGCGGGCAAATGTGCGGCTTTTGCCCGGGTGATGTAATTGTCGTGGATGCGGTTGATGAAGCTGTCCACTCTGTCGGTAAACACTGGTTGTGTATAAAAGTCGATTTCGGACTTTAGTCGGATGCGCCGTTCGCCGGTGTCAGTGCTTGGGATTTTGAGTAATTGCTCATAGAGAGTGTCAAGTTTTTGTTTAGCGGCCAAGATATATTCGTGGTCTGACNCTGNGGNNGTGTGATNATTCGNGTCNTCGGTCTGAANAAGTTTTTCCTGGAGNTGGATTGCTCTGTCTTGCCAAACATTTTTTTCGGCATTGACCTTTTCTATTTCCCGTGTNAGGCCATCGTTATTGCGGCGCATCCTGGTGTTAAGAGCTGCCAGTCTGAGCATCTGACGGTTGAATCTGTTAGTTCGTGCCCGGATCACGATCACTCCAGTCAGAATGGCGCTTACGGTAGTAAAGACAGCAAAAAGGAGCCATAAAAGCAGNCNTNCNCGTTTTTGTTCCGATGTCCTTAGATCGGATAATGCAATAAATTCATTGGCCGACGATTGNGAAGCAGGCGAATAAGATTGCTTAATCAGATGATTCTGTGTGATCTCATCGTTGAGAAGTGTTTCCAGATCAGTTGCGTAGCCGTGCCAGTCGTTTTTTGCCTGTAAGAGCTTGGCATGGGGTATTAGCCATTGTATGGAGTCGTTTTGGGTTACAAGACGATGATAGGCATCCTGAAGGATATCTTTTGCTTCGTCATATAGCCCTTTTTTAATCAGTAATCTGGCGTAGCGACTCTGGATCACGGGGTCTGATGCAATCTCGGGATATTGCTCGATGTGCTTTTTGAAATCGTTGAGGCGTTCGAGTCCCATCAGGCTTGATGCGATCCCCCACGAGGCCATATCGTGTCCGGCTTGGTTGAAGTATACCATTGCAGAGTCGTATTGCTTGAGCTGATCAAAGGAGAGACCAACGGTGTAAAGTTGGTTGCGGATATGGGTGCTGTCACCTTCGAGACGAAAATAATCAAGGGCGCGCAGCGAATGATCGTGATTCCGTTTGAGATCGAATACACTATTGAATGCCGCTGCCATAAGTGAATTTGCCAGTCCACGATAACGCCAGTCATTTATGCGGGAGGCAAGAGAGTCTGCAATGGTGAGATTGTGGATTGCGCCATAATAGTCTTCACCATAATATGATACTACCCCTTTATAATAGTAAGTCATCATGCGACGCCTGCGGTCTGCATTTGTATTGTATGTGTAGTAGTTGTAGGCGATGCTGATGAGGGAGTCGTCGGCAATGTCGATATATTTTTTGTCGTAGACCTGAGAGAGGAGCAGGGCGTGGCGGGCGCGGTGTTCGCCGCTCAGGTCAGAGCGGTCGATGGCGCTGAGGATGGTGAGGGCCGAGTCGGGATATGAGTCGATGAGGGCTTCGGCGGTCTGCAGCCGCCTCTCGACTGAGGCCGACGTGCAGCCGGCGGCTATCGCAATCAGGGCGNCCACNAGGAGCATGGCTAGGAGATGGAGGGTGGGCCTCATCATATGGAGGGTGGGGAGAAATGAGAGAGTGTGGATGCCGGGAGGCGGATCAGTAGTCGGAGAAGAGGGTGGGCTTGATGACTATGCCGACGCGGAGTGAGGAGTGAAACTCCTTGTAGGCGAGGAGTCCCTCGCCATAGCCGTTGTAATACTGAACGAAGAGGCTCTGGTTGTCGCGCTTGAAGATGCGGTAGGAAAATTCTACGATTGTGTTGTAGTTCAGGCGCCAGCCCCGGCGCTTGGTGAGGATCACCGACAGGCCGAAGCGGTTGTTGGGGTTTTGAAACGATGCGCCTATCTGATAGATGCCGTAGTAGTCGAGGAGGTCTTTATTGTTCTGGCCGTCGATGAAGGGGAGCCAGAATTTGCCGTGGACGGTCATCATGGGGTCGATCATGATCGATCCGGAGAGCGAAAGGCGGTTCCACGACCGGCTCTCGACTCCGTCGCGGCCGTTGCTCTCGTGCTCGGCCACGAGCGACAGCTTGCCCACATAGCGGTTTTTGACGAAGAGGGGCTTGGTGAGGCCAATGCCGGGGTTGAAGTTAAGGTCGGTCATCGGAAACGACTCCTCGAGCACGTTCCAGAAGCATTTCTGCGAATAAAACAGAAACAGGTATGTGCCCAGCGGGAGGGTCGACTTGGTGAGACGCTGGGCTATGGAGATCTGAAACTTGATGTTGGTGTTCTCCCTTGTGGGCCGGGGGCCTACGGAGGTGCCGAAGATAAAGTAGTTGTCTTTATACAATCCGAAGTAGGGGCCATTGTCGAAGGCTTGCCTGATGCTGTCGGATTTTATCGAAGCGTCCTGACGCACTATCTGAGCCGACATGGGTATTACTCCGGCGGCTATGAAGATGATTGCTGTGATGATGANGGTGGTGATGGTTCGGCTCATGGTGGTGCAAAGTTAATTAATTAAGCCGACAGGGGAGGGGTGTTTTGGCGCTTTTTCTTGCCCGACTGCCAAAAATGGAGTAATTTTGACGCGTGAATATGAATCTCCGCTTCCTGTCCCGCATCGCGATTGCCGCCTCGGCGCTGTTCTGCTCCTGCTCCGACGACACCCACTTCACTGTCGCAGGCCGTTTTGCCGACGGCGCCGACCGTCCGGTCACNGTGTCGTATTTCGACGGATCAGGCTACAAGACGGTGACTCTCAANGGCATCGACGGATCCTTCAGGTTTACGGGCGTGGCTCCGGCATACGCTCTCGTTACGGTGTCTGACGCTGTTGAGCAGACCCCTTTCGTGTCGGCCATCGTCAAAAACGGCGATGAGATCTCGCTCGACATCGATCCTGCCGAGCCCATCAATTCCAAGGCCCGGGGCAATGATCCTACGGAGGCCTACAACGAATTTGTCCGCGACAATGCCGAGGCTCTCCTCACCGACAATACCGCTGCCATCAATAGCGCCGTGGCTGCCTATATAGGCGCCAATCCCGGACGGACGGAGAGCACGGCGCTGCTCACCTCGATCTACCGCACGCCCGGCTATGAGGTGCAGGCCGACTCGCTGCTGAGGCTCCTCTCTCCCGCAGTGCGCTCGCGGGCGCTGCTCGCCAGCTATCCCGCCCTGCTCTCCACTCAGCTCGGCGAGGAGATCCTCGCCACTATCCCCGTGCGCTTCATGACCGGGCCCGACAACAAGACCATCCGCATCTCGCCGCGCGATGCCTCACTGACCCTCTACGCATTCCTTGACGATGAGGTGACGCGCCTCGACTCGGCTGCCATGATCCTGCGCGAGCTCTCGCAGGCCTATCCGTTGCGCCGCCTCAGGGCGGTGGAGCTCTCGTCGGCCACCGACTCCCTCACCTGGGCTGCCAGGGTGTCGGCCGACACCACCGTGACCTACGACCGCGTGTGGGCTCCCGTCGTCATAGCCGACCGCAACTGGAAGAGTCTCGCCATCCCGACCCGCCCATACTTCATCGTGGCCGACTCCACCGGAGCCCAGTGCCTCAGGACCGGCTCGGCATCCCGCGCCCGCGATTTCATTGTCAATTTCCTCTCCAAATGAACCGCAGCGGCATCCTCGCCGTTGATCTTCATCATGTCAATATCCACTCAGTCCGATCATAACAGCATAATGCGCAGATTCGTCTTTCTCGCCGTTGCCTCACTCATGGGCGCCGCCTCGGTGTCGGCCGATCCGCCCCGTCCGCGCTTTGAATCGCAGCGCGGACTCCTTGCCGGATTTCCGGGCGACAGTATCGACCTCTCGGTGATGACCTTTACCATCGACGGCGACACGGTGAGCCGCGATGCCTTTTTCAGTCTCGACCGCAAAAGAATCCGCACTCTCACCGTCACCCCGGCTCCGGCCAATCTCATCGAGGTGGAGACGCACGCTGCAGCAATGACTCCGCTGGCCCCCGACGATCTTCCGGCAGACATCGTCTATGTCATCAACGGCAGGGTGGCCGACAGGGTGGCCTACACCCGGCTCAAGCCCTCGGAGATAGCATCGGTGGCCATAGTCAAGGGCGCGCCTCCGCGTATCGAGGTCACTACTGTCCGCCCGAGAGAAAGAAGATAATCCCACCCAGCCAGCACCATAATCAGCCATGACAATGCCAGCTACCGACCTCAGTCAAATCACATCGAGCAATGATCTGCCCCCCGAGCTCAGGGGTAGGGCGGTCACGGTCTACGGTGCCTCGTCGGCCGACATAGATGTGGCTTACAAAGACGCGGCGCGGGAGCTGGGCGCGGGAGTGGCCCGGCTCGGCCTGATGCTGGTCAGCGGAGGCGGACGTCAGGGTCTCATGGGAGCTGCCATCGACGGCGCCACGGCCGCCGGTGGTGTCACAGCCGGGATCCTTCCCGCCTTCATGTTGCGCCGGGGCTGGAATCACCGCGACCTCACCCACACCGTTTCGGTAGCCGACATGCACACCCGCAAGTCGCTCATGGCCGCTCTGGCCGGAGTGGTTGTGGCCATGCCCGGCGGCATCGGCACCTTTGAGGAGATATTCGAGATCATCACCTGGCGGCAGCTCGGCCTATGGCGCGGCAAGGCCGTCTTTCTCAACACCCGGGGCTATTACAATCCGTTGCTCGAGATGCTCCGCGAGGCAGAGGAGCAGCACTTTTTCAAGCGTCCCGGCGGCAGCCTCTATCCNCTCTACGAGGTGGCCGACACCCCTTCCGACGCCCTGTCAATCATCCGTTCCAGCCTATGCGTCTGATCGCCCCTTTCCCTCACGACTCCGTGCCCGCCNCCGGCCCCTTTNCCCGGCTNTCNTGCGTGGCCGACGATGCACCCCTCGCGCTTGCCGAGGGAGCCGGCACGCATACCGGAAGAGTGGAATATCTTGAGGGCCTCCCGGCGGTGGATCGTCCCCTCCTGCCGGGCTACGACGACGGAGTCACGGCTCTGGTCACAGGCATCTTCGTGTTGCTGGCCGTGAGTGTCAGCCGNCACTCCAACTTCCTCAAGACATTTACGGCGGCTCTNCTGTCGGGGCGTCGCACCAACAATACCTTCGACGACCATACGGTGGCGGAGTCGCGCATCACCGTGGCCCTGCTCATCATCTGCTGCGTGTGCGAGGGGATCCTGCTATATTTCGCNTCCTCGCCCGGCGACTATGCCGACAATGCTTTCCAGTCCATAGCCGTAGCCACGGGGCTCGCCATGGCGCTCATGGTGTTTCAGACCGTGGGCTATTGTCTTACCGGCTATGCATTCTCGCTCCATCAGGGCGACACGCTCCAGTGGGTGCGGGGCTTCTTCGCCTCGCAGTCGCTCCTGGGGCTGGTGCTGATGCTCCCGGCCTTCATGCTGATCTATTATCCCGGCGTGGCNCAGATCACCGTNGAGATATCGGCCGGGCTCTATATNCTTGCCAGGCTCATGTTTATACGCAANGGGNNTAGATTTTTTTACACAAATTGTTTCTCGCNTATCTACTTTANTTTGTACCTTTGCACACTCGAAATCGCGCCGATTGTCTTTCTGTGGCGTTTGACCCTAATAATCAGCGATTTCATGTAAGTCTTACTCCTCAAGGATATATCGCTCCCTTACTCACACTCAGCAAGTCTCTGTCGTGAATATAAAAAAGATACTAATCTCACAACCAAAACCGACCGACGACCGTTTCAAGGAATTGTCACGTAGTTACGATGTGGAACTGGTGTTCCGTCCGTTCATCAAGGTCGAGGGTCTGACTGCCAAGGAATTCAGGCAGCAGAAAATCAATATCAATGACTTTACTGCAATCGTGTTTACGGCCAAGACAGCGATTGATCATTTCTTCCGCCTCTGCGAGGAGATGAGGATCACTATCCCCGACACGATGAAATATTTCTGCACCTCCGAGCAGATCGCCAACTACCTTCAGAAATATATCGTCTATCGCAAGCGCAAGATATTTTTCGGCACCACGGGCAAGCTCGACGATCCGCAGCTGGTTGCAAGCATGACACGCCACAACAAAGAGAAATTCCTCTATGCCGTGAGCGATGTTCACTCGGATGGCGGCACCAATGTGCTCGACAGTCTCGGCCTCAACTACACCAAGGCTATCATGTATCGGACGGTGAGCAATAACTTCGGTCCCGACGAGCCGTTTGACTATGACATGCTCATCTTCTTCTCCCCCTCGGGCATCGACTCGCTGATGAAGAACTTCCCNGATTTCAATCAGGGCGACATAGTCATCGGCTGTCTCGGTCAGGCCACGGCTCAGGCTGTTGAAGCCGCNGGCCTGCGNCTTGACTTCCAGGCCGGCACGGCTGCCAATCCGTCGATAGTGAGCGCGATCGAGAAGATCCTCGTCAAGCAGAATGAGGAAGATGANAGCTCCGAGTCCTCTGAGAACTCCGAGANCTCTGAGCCATCCGAGNGCTCTGATNNCTCCGAGTNCTCCGAGAATTCCTGACCCCTTATTGCTGATGAAAGGCCTTCGCCTCTATAAGATAGAGAAGCTGTGCAGCCCCGTGGCCGTAGATCTTCTCTTCTCACGCGGCGCAGGCTCGTCGTCGGCCATCTCATACCCTTGGCGGGCGGTGTGGAGAGTCAATCCCGACCGCTCTGCCGATNTTGCCCGCTTCCTGATCTCAGTGCCCAAGAAGCGGCTGCNCCATGCTGTTGACCGCGTCACCATGCGCCGCCGTTGCCGCGAGGCCTACCGGCTCAACCGGTCGATNCTCCCCGGAGCATCGAGGCTCGATATCGCTTTTATCTATGTGGCCGACGGGCTCCTTCCCTACGATCGCTCGGCTCATGCCGTGAAGCGTCTGCTCGGCATCATTGCCCGCTCGCTCAAATCTCACTCCGACAATAATGAGCCGGCTGAGTAAGCTCTTGAGCAACCTCCTGATATTGCCCATACGCTTTTATCAGATGTCAATATCGCCTATGCTTCCTCCGTCGTGCCGCTACACTCCGTCATGCAGCAGCTATGCCGTGGAGGCTCTGAGGCGTCACGGACCTCTGCGCGGCTCGTGGCTCGCGCTGAGGCGCATCCTGCGCTGCCATCCCTGGGGAGGCAGCGGCTATGATCCGGTGCCATGATCGAGCTGCCCGCAAATCTGAGGTCGCTGATCGACGACTGGCACACCCACACTCCATCCAAACCCCGCGCCATCATCAATCTCCCCTCGGTCGATGCTCCGGCCGTGGAGGGATATCTTTATTCTGTGGGCATACACCCCTGGGAGGCGGATATAGCCACTCCCGAGCTGCTCCAAGCCCTGCGCCAACGGGCNGCCGAGCCATATATAGTGGCGGTAGGGGAGGGGGGACTCGACCGTCTGCGCGGTCCTGAGCTTTCAGTCCAGATGCCCGTGTTCGAGGCTCAGGCGCGGATTGCCGACGAGGTTGCCAAGCCTCTCATAATCCATTCCGTAAGGACAATTCCCGAAATATTGTCGGCCCACAAGCGTCTGCGTCCCGAGGTGCCCTGGATCATCCACGGATTCAGGGGCGGCGCGGAAGCGGCGCGGCAGATCCTTGCGCGCGACGGTGTCTATATATCGCTCGGATCCCGGTTCAGGCCTGAGGTGGCCGGGTTGATTCCGCCGTCGCGGCTCCTCCGCGAGACCGATGATGACCCCGGCGTCACGCTCTGAGCTCAGTCGGGATAATTCAGGTTTGCAGGCTTAATGCAGTTGAGTGTCTCCTCGAGATAGCGGNGTGCGGCCGCGCGCGCTCCGGCAGGATCCATGAATGAATAGTTGCCGCAGTCGCGTGGGGTGGCTCCCGGTATCTCCCCCTCGTAGTCGGCTATGAACTCCATCGTCTCCCTCATCAGATCCACTATTTCGGAGCTCCCGTAGTGGCCGGAAAGGAGCAGATAGTTGCCCGTGCAGCATCCCATCGGCCCCCAGTAGATGATCTTGTCGCGCCACTGAGGGTGGTTGCGCAGGAATGTGGCCGCGAGATGCTCCATNGCATGGNGAGTCTCGNGCGAGAGNGCCGGCNCGCGGTTGGGGCGGGTCATGCGGATGTCAAAGGTCGTAACNGTGTCGCCTCCCGGCGTAGTGTCGCGCCGCGAGACATATATGCCCGGTTCGAGCCGGGTGTGGTCGATTGTGAAACTTGCTATTTTTTCCATGTCATGCAAAATTAGCAAAAATCGTCCTTTTTACTTACTTTTGCAGCCTGATCAATTACTGACTAATCATGAAAATCATAAACTTTGCCGAAACCCCCTCGCTCGTGAGCCAGTATCTGTCTGAGCTCCGCGATGTCGATATACANGNCGATATGCTCCGCTTTCGCCGAAACCTCGAGCGAATAGGCGAGATCATGGCCTATGAGATAAGCAAGACCCTAAGCTACGGAGAGGTGACCGTCCAGACCCCTCTTGCCCCATGCTGCTGCGAGCGGATCGACGAACAGCTTGTGCTCGCAACCATTTTCCGCGCCGGGGTGCCCTTTCATCAGGGTTTTCTCAACTATTTCGACCATGCGCAGAATGCCTTTGTGTCGGCCTACCGCAAGTATAAGGAGAAGGAAAATTTCGACGTGTTTATCGAATATATCGCCTCGCCCCGCCTCGACGGCAAGACTCTGATCATTGCCGATCCGATGCTGGCCACCGGCGCCTCAATGGAGCTCAGCTACCGGGCTCTGCTCACCAAGGGGACACCTGCCCGGATCCACGTTGCCTCGATCATCGCATCGCAGGTGGCCGTCGATTACATTGCAGAGCATTTCCCATCCGACCGCACCACACTCTGGATCGGAGCCATCGACAGCGACATCAATTCCCACTCCTACATTGTCCCCGGCCTCGGTGATGCCGGCGACCTCGCCTACG
>WFLX010241464.1_pt1 | contig 10179 bp, 9 predicted proteins | sample 4967041 | NCBI WGS metagenome assembly WFLX01 (sample SAMN12857096, study PRJNA449069) | gut metagenome | isolation source: stool from male and female vole | host: Microtus ochrogaster | place: USA:Florida | collected 2017
TTGGCTGAAAGCACGACACCACCGGGTCCGAGCATGCCGGCGTCGCCACCGGGCTTACCGAAGTAGTAGTATACCTCATTGACTACGTTGCCGTTGACGGAGTCTACCACGAGATTGCCGGTTTTGGGGTCGGTAATCTTTTTAGCGTCGAGAATGATAGTGACAGCGTCGTCGGCTGAAGCCTGCGACATGTTTTCTTCATTCTGCACCTTTTCATTGGTAGGCAGTGCAATAGTCAGAGTCTGAGACTTGATCATGGTAGTACAGAGCATGAAGAATGTAATCAAAAGCATGTTCATGTCTACCATCGGCGTGAAGTCCACGCGTATCTGCATTTTTTTCTGGGCGCCTTTCTTACCGCTGTCGCCACCTGATTGCTGTACTTCTGCCATGGTTTATTCTCCTCCTGACTTTAGAGCTGTCAATAAAGTAAACTTATTCTGTTTGATGGTCTGGAGATTATCCATCACCATGTGGATGATTTCGAAACTTGTATTTTGGTCGGCCTTGATAGCTACACCCATACCATCTTTCATAGCCTGAGTGAGGTTGTCGTTGCCTGCCATACGGGCTGCTTTGATCCACATTTGGAATTCATTGAGTGTTACGTCATTGTTTTCCGCGGAGATAGGTATACCGGTGATATGCTTGGGGTCATTGTCCTCACCGGCAAGCCAGTTGTCCATCTTTGTCAGTCCCTCGGGTTGGTCGGCAAGGTCAAGGAAGTCGCCCATTTGTGCCAAAGGCACGCCGAAAGCGCCCAATTTGCTGAAAGTCTGCTTTTGCTGCTGATTGAATTTAATCGGTTTGTTCTTATGCTGCTCATTGTAAAGGCTGGTGACGTTGTCGAGCAGAGCGATGCGCATATTAGCGTTCGACCACTGTTCGGAGGTGTCATTATTCATAGTGAGCCAGATTTTACCTTGAGGGCTGACGAGCACTTGAAGCACGTTGGTCTCCTGCACTTTTTCAGTAGATACTGAGGCAGGTGTGATCACGGTCGTCGGTTCCTTCTGTAGGAAGGTGGAAGTCAACATGAAGAAGGTAAGCAAAAGCACGGTCACGTCACTCATCGCAGTCATGTCGATGAATGTACTTTTTCTTGCTATTTTTACTCTTCCCATATTAGCTATTAACTTAATTCGGTTGGTTGATAAGTGATTACTATTCCTTTAGTGGATTAGTGAGTTGCTGCGAATGTAGCAACGATTGAGAAACCGATTTCGTCGATAGCGTACGAGAGGTTGTCGATTTTGTTGGTGAAGAAGTTGTAGGAGATTACAGCGAATGCACCAGTTGCGATACCGAAGGCAGTATTTACAAGTGCCTCAGAGATACCGGTAGAGAGCTCAGTTGAGTCAGGTGAGCCGGAGGTAGCAAGAGCCTGGAATGATTTGATCATACCCATTACAGTACCGAGAAGACCGACGAGAGTACCGAGAGTAGTAAGAGTAGCGACGATCGGAAGGTTCTGTGAGAGTGAAGGCATTTCAAGAGCGGTAGCCTCTTCAACCTCGTTGCGGAGAGTAGTGAGTTTCTGCTCTTTGCTGAGAGTAGTGTTTGCATCCATCTCTTTGTATTTCACCAGCGTGTTGTATACTACAGAAGCTACAGAGCCTTTCTGCTGTTTGCAACGCTGCATAGCGGCATCAATCTTATTGGCAGCGAGGTCAGCCTTGATATCTTTGACAAACTTGGTAGTGTTGCCTTTACCTGAAGCAGAGCTGAGTGCAATCCAACGCTCGATTGAGAGAACGATAACAGTGAGCAACAAGGTCATAAGGATAGGTACGATGAAACCACCTTTATAGACAGTGCCGGCGAGGTTGAGGGGATGGCCATCAGTTGTGCCGCCCTCAAAGTTGCCTGAATAACCCATACCGAAGAGGAAGATACATACAGCTGCGATACAGCAAGCGATGATCACGATGAAGGCGTTGCGGATACCGCGAACCTGAGAAATTTTTTCCTCCTTCTTGATTTTCTGAGCTGCGGTAGCAGCAGGTGCAGCGGGTTTAACCGTTGCTTTGGGATCTTGAGATACCATAGTTTGAAAATGTTAGTTAGTTTAAGATATTAAATTTTAATGATTTACACTATTTTCTATCCGTCTTGACGACTTTCTGCGACATGATATTTTCTTCATTCAAACTGCGGATTGAAGGCAAATATTGTGTTGCAGAAAGGCGCTTTTTATCACTTGTAGGTGCAAAATTACAATATATTTCGATATTTGCAAGTGAGACGGGATAATTTTTTATTTTTTAGTCTTTGACAGCAGCTATTCCGGGGAGCACTTTGCCTTCGATCGCTTCGAGCAGGGCGCCGCCACCTGTGGAAACGTAGCTTACTTTGTCGGCAAGGCCGAACTTGTTGACACAAGCAACGCTGTCACCTCCACCTACGAGTGAGAAGGCGCCGTTGTCAGTTGCCTCTACGATAGCGTCTGCGATGGCACGTGAGCCGCGAGTGAAGTTGTCAAACTCAAATACGCCGGCGGGGCCGTTCCAGAGAATCGTCTTTGCCGGGAGGATGGCGTCGCGGAATGCGATGATGCTGTCGGGACCTGCATCAAGACCTTCCCAACCTTCGGGAATATCCATCACTGAGCAAACCTGAGTCTTGGCGTCATTGCTGAAAGAGTCGGCTGCCACGCAGTCAGTGCCGAGTACGAGGTTGACACCTTTTTCCTTAGCCTTCTTCATGATGTCGAGAGCAAGGTCGAGCTTATCTTCCTCACAGATAGAAGAGCCGACATTGCCGCCCTGAGCCTTGGCGAAAGTATAAGTCATGCCGCCGCAAAGGATGAGATTGTCCACCTTGTCCATAAGGTTTTCGATAATGCCGATTTTGGTGGAAACCTTTGAGCCACCCATGATGGCAGTGAAGGGGCGTTTGATATCCTTAAGGATATTGTCAACAGCCTTTACCTCTTTCTCCATCAGGAAACCGAGCATCTTGCTGTCTTTGTCGAAGTAGTCGGCGATTACGGCAGTAGAAGCGTGCTTGCGGTGTGCTGTGCCGAAAGCATCGTTGACATAAACGTCAGCATAGCTTGCGAGGATTTTTGCGAAGTCTTTCTGGCGAGCCTTCATATCCTTCTTTGCATCTTCGTAAGCAGGGTCGTTTTTGTCGATGCCCACGGGTTTGCCCTCCTCTTCGGGATAGAAACGGAGGTTTTCAAGAAGAAGCACCTCACCGGGCTTGAGTTCTTTGGCTGCTTCAGAGGCTTTTGCGCAATCTTCAGCGAATTTCACCTCATGGCCGAGAGCCTTAGCCACAGCGCCTTTGATCTGAGTGAGAGAGAGCTTGGGATTAACCTTGCCTTTGCGTTTACCCATGTGGCTCATCAAGATGAGGCTGCCGCCATCGTCAGGTATCCTTTTGAGCGTGGGGAGAGGACCGCGGATACGCGTATCGTCGGTGATGTTGCCGTTTTCATCGAGAGGTACGTTGAAGTCAACACGTACAATTGCTTTTTTACCTGCGAAATTGTAATTTTCGATTGAAGCCATGATTTTTAAACTTATTTAAAATTTTATTTTTTGTTCTTTATATGAATGCAAAGATAGTGATTTAAGTGAAGATTTGCTAATTTTGCAGTCATGAATAAAGCAAAAAATTGTAAATCGACATTATTTGAATGNCCGGAGAGGGTCGTTACATTGCGTGGAGCGGGGAGCGGACGNCGTTACNAACGCAATTTTTATANCGACAGCGAGTNCNGTAAAAGTCTAAGTGTAATTATGACTGAGGGCACGAATACTGAAGAAAATCGTAGATTTGTCGGTCTGTCCCGTTTTTTTAAAGCCAATCATGTAAACGTGCCGGACGTATATGATATTACTCCGGATGGCTTTCGCTATTATCAGCAGGATCTCGGCGACATCTCCTTACTTGATATCATACGAGGAAATTCCGGAGAGGATACCGAGCAGTTAATGCGAAATACTATCGACCAACTCATTACGATGCAGACGGTGGATGTCGATGAATTGATAAAGACTGCCTTGGGTGAAGACTTCACAATGACACCGGAGCTTGACAGGACGGCGATAATGTGGGATCTTAATTACTTCAAGTATGAATTTCTAAAGCCTTCGGGTCTTGAGTTTGATGAATGGCGACTTGAAGCAGAATTTCAACGCCTTGCTGACTCTCTTTCGTTATATCCTCGTGAGTTGAGGGGCTTTATGATGCGTGATTGCCAGAGCCGCAACGTCATGATACACGATGGAGAGCCTTATCTTATAGATTATCAAGGAGGCAGGATCGGTCCGATGATATATGATGTAGTCTGTCTTTTATGGCATGCCAGAGCCGGATTTGACGAGCAGTTCCGTCAACGGATGTTATCCTATTATGCACATCGTCTGTCATCTGAACATGGCATACCACATTCCGAAATATTGGAAGGCTATGAGAGATGGCTTCTGTTGAGACAATTACAAGTCTTGGGAGCGTATGGCCTGCGGGGGCTGATAGAAAGAAAATCACAATTTGTGGAGTCGATACCGGAGGCTTTGGAAATGACGAGAGCCACCTTAGCAGGCAAGATAGGCGAAGAATACCCGTATTTAAAGGAGATAATTTCAAAGTTGCAGTCTTTGCCGAGATTTCAGCGTCAGGAAATAAAGGAGGGATTGACCGTGACTGTATATAGCTTTTCGTACCGCAAAGGCTACCCTGAAGACTTGAGTGGTAACGGAGGCGGCTTTATGTTTGACTGCCGTGCATTGCATAATCCGGGTCGTTACGAGGAGTATAAACAGAAGACAGGCCTTGATGCAGATGTAAAGAAATTTCTTGAAGACAGGGGAGAGGTGTATGGCTTTATCGAGAGTGCCGAGGCTCTGGTATTTCCGGCCATAGAGAGGTATGCTCAGCGTGGATTTACCTCGTTGCAGGTCGGCTTCGGTTGTACCGGTGGTCAACATCGCTCTGTGTATTGTGCTCAGAAGGTATCTGAAGAAATAGTGAGAAGATTTGCGGATATACACGTGCGGTTAGTGCATCGTGAGCAAGGTATAGACAAAATATTATCATAGACATGAAAGCATTTGTATTAGCAGCAGGTCTCGGCACGAGATTACGTCCCTTTACGCTTGAGCATCCGAAGGCGCTGGTGCCGGTAGGGGGTATGCCGATGTTGCTTCGTGTGCTCTCCAATCTGAAGACTTTCGGCTTTGATGAAGTGACGGTGAATATACACCATTTCGGAGAGCAGATAATAGACTTTCTCGAGTGTAATACCCCGGAGGGTATGAAAATTAATGTAAGTGATGAGAGAGATGACCTTTTGGACACCGGAGGGGCGTTGCTACATGCAAATGAGTTGCTGACTTCGACGGCCTCACCCATCTTGGTGCATAACGTCGATATACTGAGTAATGCCAATCTCAGCGCCTTATACGACGCTCATCTTGCTCAAGGGAATGATATGACCTTACTGGTAAGCAATCGCCCGTCAAGTCGTCGGCTGATATTCGGAGATGATATGTTGCTTCGCGGATGGCATCATGTGGCGGATGATCGGTTCAGACCTGAGTGTTTTACTCCTGAAGGGGGAGATGAAGAGTTGGCGTTCAGCGGCATATATGTCATTTCGCCGAATGTAATAAAGATGATGGAGAAGATGGGCTACACCGGCAAATTTTCAATTATCGACTTTATGCTGAGTGCAAAAGAAACCCTGACTGTGAGAGGAGTCAGGGTGGATGATTTAGATCTTATTGATATTGGTAAGCCTGAAACGTTGCGCCAGGCCGAGAATCGATTCGGTCAGAACTGATGGTGGACAGTGCTGTGTCTTTCAGCATTGTACTGGAGGATGCAGCCTACGATCAGGGCTACTACTGCCGAGCCGCCAAACCACCAAGTGGCTGCCACACCGGTTGTGAAACAAGAGATTACCAGAAGAATAGAACCGATAACGTAGAGAATTATTGACCAAGTTTTCATAATTTTCAGAATTTAGTGTCCTTCTTGTAAAGGAGAGGGTGATACATAGATTAAATTAAGTTTACTGTTTGGATACATTAGTAACGCTCTAACCTTTAAAAAAGATTAGAGCGTTACGAAAATTATCATGTGCAGTCCCTCCGGGACAAGGGTACTCAGAGCTTAGTATCCGGGCACTTTGTGCCCGGTTACTGAAATTATGCCCCGCCGGGGCATAGGGTCTCGGAGTATAATATCCGGGCACTGCGTAGTAAGTTACAGTTCTGACTCTTTAAGTTTTTCGGCATTTTCTGCAACGGTGAGTCGGTCGATGCATTCCTGGATATCTCCGTCCATGAATGCGCTCAGATTGTAGACAGTATAGTTGATGCGATGATCGGTCATTCTGCCTTGTGGAAAATTGTAAGTTCGAATTTTGGCAGAGCGGTCGCCGGTGGAGACCATTGTCTTACGTCTTGAGGCGATATCATCGAGATATTTCTGATGTTCCTTATTGTAGATAAAAGACCTCAGACGTGAGAGTGCCCTTTCTTTATTTTTCGGTTGGTCTCGGGTTTCGGTACATTCAATGAGAATTTCTTCCACGACGCCGGTGTTGGGGTTTTTCCAGTTGTATCTGAGTCGGACGCCCGACTCCACTTTATTGACATTCTGTCCGCCGGCGCCTCCGGAGCGGAATGTATCCCACTTTATTTCTCCCTCGTGGATTTCGACGTCAAATTCTTCCGCTTCGGGGAGCACGGCGACTGTAGCGGCCGAAGTGTGTACACGTCCTTGTGTCTCAGTGGCCGGCACACGCTGTACGCGATGCACACCACTTTCATATTTCATAGTGCCATAGACGCCTTCGCCGGTAATAGTCATGATAATCTCCTTGTATCCGCCGGCTGCCCCTTCCGAGAAAGAGGATACAGCTAATTGCCAACCTTTGATTTCGGCATATTTCTGATACATTCTGAAGAGATCTCCGGCGAAGAGAGCGGCCTCGTCGCCGCCTGTTCCTCCGCGAATTTCCACGATAGCATTTTTGGCGTCATCCGGGTCGGCCGGTATGAGAAGAAGTTTGATATTTTCTTCAGCCTTAGGAATTTCGGCTGTCGCTTTATCCATCTCCTCTTTAGCCATCTGTCGCATTTCTTCATCCTGCTCATCGGCGAGAATGGCTTTCGACTCTTCGATGATATTAAGCAGTGACCTGTAATGGTCAGTGGCATCCAATATCTTCTGCAGGTCGCGATATTCTTTGGTGAGACGCACGTATCTGGGTTGGTCGGCGATTACTTCCGGGTCGGTAATCAGCGTAGATACCTCTTCAAATCGTGCGTCAAGTCCTTCAAGTCGGTTTAATAATGTATTGTCGCTCATATTGAGAAAATTTTTGCAAAGATAATGAAAAAGGAAATGAAATATTTGGCAGTGCGGAGAAAAAAGTGTAATTTTGCGGAGTCAAACCTGAGTGCGCTTGGGAAAGACGTATAATTAACAACAATATAAATCAACCGGCAAGTTAAATGGCAACAAAAATCAGATTGCAGCGTCATGGCCGTAAAGGCTACGCTTATTATCCAATCGTTATCGCCGATAGCAGGGCACCACGTGATGGTAGATTTATTGAAAGGATAGGTTCTTATAATCCGAACACTAATCCTGCTACAATAAGTTTAGACTTCGACCGTGCTTTGTATTGGGTAGAGGTAGGTGCACAGCCTACAGACACAGTTCGTTCAATCCTTTCCAAGGAGGGTGTAATGCTGATGAAGCACCTCCGTGTAGGTGTCAAGAAGGGTGCCTTCACAATGGAAGAGGCTCAGCGTCGTTTTGATGCTTGGAAGGCAGACCGCACAAAAGTGGCCAATGCAGCCAAGGCAAAGAATGATGCAGCAGCCGCCGAAGATGCCAAGAAGAGATTTGAGGCAGAGGTAGAGAAAAATCGTCTGAAAGGCGAAGCAGTAGCTAAGAAGAAAGCTGAGAAGCTTGCAGCTGAAGAGGCTGCCGCTAAAGAGGCTCTTGAAGCAGAGGTTGCTGAGACTGAAGCTTCCGCAGAGGCTGCTGCCGAGTAAGGCAACGAATTTAAAAAATTTAATGGCGCTGACCAATTGCGGTCAGCGCCATTATTATTATCAGCGCCATTATTATTATTTTATGAGGTGACGGAGGGGGGCTACGTTGAAGAGGGGGGTATTGGCTGTCTCAATATTGTATTTATTGCTGTAGCCGTCATAGATGGCCTTCTTCAATAATTCCGAGCCTTTCTCAAGATTATCAGTCTGTGCATAATATACAGCGGCATAATACGTATCTTCCGGTGAAGAAGCAGTTGCCAACGCCTCTGTCATATAAGCATCGGCATCCATTTTCTTACCTATCTTAGCAAGCGCAATCGCTTTGGCCGCCTTATCTTTGAATGTATCCGGATCTTCAGCTTTTATTCTGTTGAAGTCGGTTACGGCAGCCTTGCCGTTGTTGAGTAAATTATTGTAGACGTATGCTCTGAGCAAGAGTGCCTGAATATTGTCAGGTGCAACCATGATTAGTTCGTTGAGCGTAGAGAGTGCCTCTTCTCCCTTCTTATCAGCAGCGAGAGCGTAGGATTTGGCGAGTAGTGCGTCAGTATTGTCTGTATTGCTTGCTACGGCTTTGGAGGCTTCGGTGACAGCAGATGCCGGCATATCTCTACCTATCAGAATATAGGATTTGATGATATATTCTTCAGTAGAAGGTGAGAGAGAGATGGCTTTATCTATGTTGGCATTTGCTTTATCAAGGTTATTAAGAGCGAATTGTGCCTCCGCCAGCGAGGTATATACACTTGCCTCATTGCCTTGCGGGAGAGCGGCGAGCTGGGTGAAAGCATCCTCAGCGTCATTATAAAAACCGGCCACCTGAGCTATGCTACCCTTCAGATAGAGCAGGGGGACACGATTGGTTGAGCGGTCTATAGCATAATTGAGTGCTGCTGCTACGGCCGGATAATCTTTCTTTCCCAGGTCTACGAGTGAATTAAGCGGTCGGCTGTTGTCAGAGGTCATTGAGAAACCGATAAGATAATTGGATGCAGCATTTTCATTCTGCCCCATTTCCTGATAGAGGTCACCTACGCGGCAGTAAGTCAGATAACTTGATGAGTCAGCCTTTTCTGCCTCCTTGAGCAGTTCATCAGCCTCGCTCGTTTTACCCATCATTATGCAAGCCTGCGCCATTCCGAAATAGGCCTCCTGGCTACGGGTCTTGAGTCGCTGCATACTGCTGAAGGCGCGATAAGCATCTTCCGGCTTATTGAGAAGAAGGCAGATATTTCCTTTCTTATATATGAGGGCATAATTATCGGGAGAGAGTTCAAGAGCATCATTGACTGTCTTAAGGGCACTGTCATACTCCTTTTTCTCTATTAGGACGTCAGCCAGAAGCGACAATTCCTGTATGCGGTAGGCCTTTTCTTTTGCAGGAGTGCATTCCAACGCTTTGTTGAGATCGTTCTGGGCCTTATCATATAGTGAAAGGCGGTAAAGCTGCGCAGCGCGCTCGTATAACGTCTGATAATCGTTGGGGTTCTCTTTCAAAATCTCTTCATAGCCATCAAGCATGGCCTTGNTAATCGGATTTATCNGCTGGGNAGCAANCCCGAATGAGNCTNNCAGAGNGAGACANANGAGCGATAATTTNTTCATATAATATATAAAATGTGNAAANTAACCTATTAGTAAACGCGATTTACGTCTTAATTGTTGTGAAGCGCCTGTCTTATCTTGACGAGTTGGCCAAGAAGTCGGTCAGTCTGGTCGAGTGACAGCATATTGGCTCCGTCGGATTTTGCTAAAGCCGGATTTTGGTGAGTCTCCATAAATATGCCGTCCGCTCCGGCGGCAATTGCTGCTTTCGCGAGCGTGGATATCATTTCCGGCATACCACCCGTTACGCCGGTGGAGTTGTTGGGTTGTTGAAGAGAGTGAGTGACATCCGCAATCACCGGGCAGTCGCATTCACGCTTCATGATGGGAAAGCTGCGCATATCCATTATCAGATCCTGATATCCGAACATGGTGCCTCTATCAGTGACGGCCACATCAGCATTGCCGGAAACTTTCACTTTTTCAACAGCGAAGCGCATGGATTCAGGGGAAAGAAATTGGCCCTTCTTTATATTGACAGCCTTTCCGGTGGCGGCGGCCGCAAGTAGCAAGTCAGTCTGACGTGAAAGGAAGGCCGGAATCTGGAGAA
>WFLX010028401.1_pt1 | contig 10176 bp, 4 predicted proteins | sample 4967041 | NCBI WGS metagenome assembly WFLX01 (sample SAMN12857096, study PRJNA449069) | gut metagenome | isolation source: stool from male and female vole | host: Microtus ochrogaster | place: USA:Florida | collected 2017
AATTATATTGCGAGGAATGCCGTCGACATTGATATGTCGACGGCATTCATTTTACGGGCGGTGCTCGGTGGACGCGAAGAATCGCGTCCCTACTGATGAAGCGCGTCCATACTGGGGTTTTTAGTCTTTGGTGAGGCGGAGGCCGGAAATGACGGCGTGGTTGGTGTGGATGTTCATGTTTTCGTTCTCGGGACGGAACTCGAGGACGATCTCATGCGTGCCGGCTGTTAGGGGCACTTTCACGGAGTTGCTCCATCCGAATTCGTCCCAGTTGTCGCGGCCACGGTGAGGCAGCACGATCAGACCGGCTTTGTCGCCGTCGACGGTCAGGGTGCGGATGCCACACTTGTTCTCGGTGTTGACGGGACCGTTGCCGTTGGCATAGTTGACGCTGATGAAGTAATCGCCTGGCTCAGCGACCGTTACGGGCACGCGGAGCACGGAGGTCTTGTCGTTGCTGACGTTGCCGAGGCTTACGTATTGCTGCTTGCGAGTGGAACGCGGTTCGGAAGCGAAGCTCTGAACGCCGTCGGTAGATACGCCAATCACCTGATACTCACCGGGTATGGAGGCATCGAAGGTAGTGGCATGTGTGCGGGCTACCTCCTTGCCGTCGCGCAACACGATGTAGCCGCCGATGTATTCGATCGGATTCCACACGAGTGTCGTGCCCTCAAGCCATGTGATCGGAGTGAGCGGGGTGCTGATCTGAGGCTGGTGGTTGACACCGATTTCGGGGATTGCGTTGTCGGCCATCACAATCTCAACCTTCATATTGCCTTTCGCTTTCTTGGCAGGGATGAAGGGTTCCTGCTCCTTGCCGTTGACCTTGAACGATTTGATCTCGCTGCCGTAGCCGCTCACGGTGATGTCGAGGTTGGCGTCGCGATACTTGAAGCCGTCGAGCGAACGNGTGCCAGCCAAAGCTTTCGGCACGAANGGACGGAATGCGAGGCCATCTTTCTCAAAATCAATACCGAAGAGAATCTTGTGAGTNAGGGCGATGTTGCCGCTCAGACACCANAGCATATTCGATGAGTTGAGTTCGGTGGCGATGTCGCCGTTCTCCAGNTTGTAGTTCTCCTTATTGGTGCAGAAGAGGGCTGCGGGGCGGAACACATTGCCGATNGCCTCCATCACNCCCTGCTCGTTGCCGGCCTTCGCATTGGCAAGACCCCACCACGAACCGACCCACGGCCAAAGCGACTTGTTGTGGTAAGCCGGAATGTCGGGAATCGAGGGATAGAAGTTGGCCGCACCGAAAGGTGTGGTAGGATTGTTGGCCGTAACGCTCTTGGCGCGTGCTTCGGGAGCCACGTCCCACATGATGGCGAGCGACTCGCCGAGGGTCTCGGCACGCGGATTGACAATCAGGTTGTCGCGGCCGTAGAGATACATCGCGTAGTAGCCCTTGTCGTCCATCCAGAGAGTCTTGTTGATTGCGGCGGCAATCTTCTCCGACTGCTCGAAGGCGTCTTTCGCTACATCCTTGTGACCCAGGATAGTAGCCATCTCGCCGAGCACTTTCCACGCCTGAGCGTGCACCACGGAGGTGGAGAGCGTCTCGGTGTTGTAGATGTCGGCACACTGCATCCAGCGGGGATGACTCTGCTCGCGCCAGTCGATGAAGGAGGTCTCACCCTTGATCAGGCCGGTCTCAGTGTCGTAGAAGGCTGTGCGGTCGGTTTCAAGAGAGCGTTTCACGATGGGATAGACGTATTCGAGCCATTTCTTGTCGCCAGTGACTTTATACACCTCCCAAGCGGCAACGCACCAGATCTCGCGGTCGGTAGAGACGGGCCATGCGCCGCCCGAACCGGTATCCTGTATGATGCGGCCCATCGGGTCGACCTTCTTCATGAGCGAGATCTTCGACGCCTCGGGCTGGAGGTAAGCCATCGAGAGGAGGATAGAGTAGCTCACGTCGCGGGTCCATACGCCGGCCCATTCCTTGCCTGTACGGAGAGTCGTGTCGGGCTCCACGGCGTTTACCATCTCATCGAGACCCATGTTGTAGATAGCCTCGTGCAGTCGGTTGGGAGTGGTGAGCTTCGGGTAGGAGCTGATGTCGTTNCGAAGCTTCCATTGCTTCTCGATCGGCATGAAATAGCCGGGTTGAGCGGAGTAGGTAGAGATGATCTCCGTGCCGCTCGGGGCTGTGGCCATGTATACGCCCTGGGTGATTGTGTCGCCATGCCAGCTGAAAGCGGGGGTTGAGACGAAGGTCTCGGCACATGCAGCTCCCGCTATTAGCGAAAGATATGCAGTGATTACAGATTTTTTCATTTGTTAATGNNAGATTAGCAAATTCGATTATNAATTATGCATTGTGAATTATGAATTGAAAATTATTCGATTACGATCATGCTCCAGTAGAGGAGCGAAGGGAGGGTGAAAGAAACCTTGTCGCCGTTCTGAGTGAAGGCAAGCTCCTCGGGGGCTCCGGCATGACGGTCGGGCGAGGCGGTCCAGACACGGTTGACTTTCCCCTTGACGGTCATAGTGAGCGGGGTGTTGAGCGTCAGGCGAGGGGCGGGGCGTGTGCCGTTGAGGTCGCGCCAGCTCATATCGTCCTGGTTGCGGAAGTTGAGCAGATGCACCACCTTGCGGTCGCCGGCCTGACGGGCATACGAAGTGATTGTGCGCTCCTTAGGAGGCCATGCCGTGAATGTCAGATTCTTGGAGGCGTCGGAGCAGGCGATATCCACGGTGATCTCGTCGCGGGTGGTAGTGCCACGCAGCAGATTCTGGTAAGCCGTCATGAAGTCGTAATAGCGAATCATGGCGGTGCGCAATCCGCTGTCCATAGCTAATGGAGAGGCGGGGAAATACTCGCGCGAGAGCATATGGTCGCCCAGTTCGAGGTGAGAGCCGCCGAGAGCCATCATCACNGCGTCGGCCATGATCACNCCNGGGTTGTTGAACTGTCCCGACTGGCGTCCGGCCTTGTCATAGTTCATGTAAGCNGCAAACACCGTGGCGAGCTTGTTGCCGCTGTAAGCGTCGTTGGCCATGATCACGTTGTGGAGGTCCTTGAATCCGGCCTCGTCGCCCCAAAGCTCATTGTAACAGAAATCTACCTTACCCGAGCCGGCAATCTGAGCCGCGCCGTAGCTGCCTACGGAGTTCATTATGAGACGCTTCGAGGGATGCTTCGCNTTCATAGCCGAGATGAAAGAGCCGTAGCCCTTCGGNANNTTGATCGGCTGGCCGGAGTAGTCGTAGAGATTGCCACGGTTGCCGAGCTGATCTATCTGATANCCGTCGAAATCGAAATTGGCGTATACCTCATCGTTTCGCTCGGCCAGGTAAGCCTGCCATTCAGGATTGCCCGGGTCGAGCACGAAGATGCTGCTTTTCCAGCTCGAAGGGAGGTCGTGACGGTCTTTGTCGGTGCGATAGGGATTGCGGAATGCATACCACTCCTCCTTCACGCCATCGGTGCCGGCATCGTCGAGCGCGCCGAAGCAGAGATTGTAGAAGATCGACTTCATGCCGAGACCGTGCTGCACTTCGATATACTTCTTCACGGCCTCCGAGCTGAGCGTGCGGTTGGCGATGTCGAGGTAGCTGTCGAGGGTTTCGGTGCGCGTGCCGGGCATAGGCCAGTGATGCTTGTAGTGCCAATCCTGGAATTGCACGCCGTTGATGTGGCAGCGGTTGAGATAGTCCATCTCAGCTTCAATCACTCCCGGCTCGAGCTTGGAGCGGTCGAAATCGGCCACGAACCCGTAGCGAGGGAAGCGTGTCCAATCGCTCGATACGTCGACGGCGATTGTGCCGAGAATGAGTTCCTGATTATCAGTCTCACCGGGGAGGTAGATATCTACGAGATAGCCACGGAAGTCTTCGGCGGGAGCAGTCCAGCTCCATCGAGTGGAGGTAAGGGGCTCCTCCTTCACCACCTCGGCACCCTTGCGATAGCGAATCTTCGCGCCGGAGGGAGNGTCGGAAACGGTGAAATTAACTGTAGAGCCGGGGGCATAGCAGGCCTTGTCGGTAGAGAGATCGAGACGAAGGTCAGACTTGACTGCGACAACTTCGCTCACCCCACCCTCGCCCCCTTCGGAGGGGGTGGGGTTAGGTTTGGGCTCGTCTTTCGAGCCGGAGCAGGCCACGGCAACCATTGCCACGCCTACGGAGAGAATATTTCTTTTTTTCATTGCCTTTCAGATTATTAGTTTTTGGCAATCACGATCTCTTCGAGAAGCTGATTGAGGGAGATTGTGTAATCGCCGGCCTCGGAGATCTTCCATTTGTAGTCGAGATCGCCCACGTTTACGTCGATATACTGAGTCTGGCACGCTGTTGAGCTCTTGTCGATGAAGAGCACCTGCTGCTTGACGCCCGTAGGAGCCGCGTTGGGAGAGGCAGCCATAAACCATGCGCCGTTCCAGTCGCTCTGGCGGTCGGCCGAGATTTTAAGTTCGCCGGCGTTGAGATGTCCGCTCCAAGTGAATACGTTGGGGTCGGCGGCGTCGCGGGTCATCGGAGTGGCGTTGGCTACGTCCCAGCCGCAAGGAGCGGCATCGCCTACGAGATACATCTCGGGATAGGGATTGAAAAGCTGCATCAACATGCGCTCGGAGCCTGTGCGGATGTCAAGACAGATCTTGTAGGCGTAGTTGGTTTCGGCAGCCGTAAGATTCCACTTGTTGTCGGGGTCGTAGCCTTTCACGAACTCTACAGAGGAGTCNGTATAAGGANNGTNGGGANNGGTNGCCTTATACATATTCTCCCAGGAGCCGTCGGCTGTGCCAAACTTGAACTCTCCCCCTTTCTCGAAGAAGAGACCGATACGAAAGAGAAACGGATCAATAGGATCTTGCACCATCGGGCGGAAGCCCCAGTCGGTTTCGTTGCCAACGAAGAAGAGCTGGTCGAACTGCGGTGTGATGCCCTCCACTTGGCGGAACTCTACCGTAAGGTCGAGGAGATTTACGTCGACCTGATAGCAATGGGCCTCATCGATAGTGAATTTCTCATCGGGCTGGGTATCGGATGTGCGGAGCACGAGGCCGCCGTGGCCGTCGTTGTTGTAGGAGGGAAGGAACGCGCCGAGGGTAGTGATAAACTTCAGCTCGCCGGCCTTGAGATCGCCCGTCCAGGTGAAGACGCCGTTTTCGCTGCGCTGCATCTCCGAGGCGTTGTCGGCGCTCCAGCCATTGGGAGCGGCANCGCCGATGATGNAGAGCGTGGTGGNGACGGGCTGATAACCTACGGCNGTNANGGNGGCTACGGCCGTCTGCACCTNCTCCATGCCGGCCACGCGGGCTGTGACACGTGCGTCGAGCGAAATACCCTCGCCAGGGGTGAGGCCGAAACGGTTGAGAAGGATGTTGTTGAGATCTTCGGTAGAGGGCTTCCAGGAGTAGGTCTGGCGGCTGTCGTCGATCACCGTCACGGGGTTCTGGAAGTCGGTAGCGGTTTCGGCCAGTTCGAGAGTGTATGAGATGGCGTTGCCGGAGCCGTAGTTTTCACCGGTGGTCCATTCGATGGCGATGGCCTCTGCGGCGTGGTTGCTCTCGTGGAGAAGGAGGTCGGTGGCGCTTGCCGTAACGCTGAGCACATTGTGCCCCTTGTCGAGCTCGGTGTAATTTTGGTCGGTGCAAGCGGCGGCTCCCAACATAACGAGAGCCATAGCCGCTATATTATATAAAATCTTGGATTTCATGGGGATTGTTGAAATAAGTTGGGTGNTCAATATCCAGGGTTCTGGGTCATGAGAGGATTGGCGTCCATCTCGGTTTGAGGAATCGGGAGGAGCAGACGCTGGAGAGTGACGTTTTTCTTGCCGATACCTTTGAGGAATTCTACGGCGTAGTTGCCGCCGTCGATACGGATCATNTCAAACCAACGATGACCCTCGAAAGCGAGCTCCATTCTGCGCTCGTGGATAATCTTCTCGCGCATAGCCTCTTTGGAGATAGTGGTGGCCACCTCGGGAAGCCCGGCGCGCTTGCGCACGATATTGAGCGGNGCGGCAGCCGANGAGGTCATGCCCGCTTCGTTGAGNGCCTCAGCCTGCATGAGCAGNGCNCCGGCNTAGCGNTANACCACGAAATTGGCCGGAGAGGTGTTGGTTTCGGGAGAGATTGTCTTCGAAACGAGGAACTTACGCACGTTGTAGCCCGTGTTGGAGTAAGAGGGGCGGTAAGGCATACCCTCCCAGTCGGGGCAACCGTCGTAGAACACGGTGATATCCTTGCGGAGGTCGCCCGGCTCGTAGGCATCGATAAACTCCTGAGTGGGCTGATTCCAGCCCCAGCCGCCGGCCACCATGTTGCTGCCGCGAGGGCCCATGAAGGTAGAGAGCCATGAGGCGTAGGGGGTATTGCCCCAGAAATCCGACTCCGTAGAACCTGAATACTGCACCTCGAAGATCGACTCGGCACCGTTGCGCACGGGGCAGTTGAAATTGTCGGCGTAGGGAGTGTTGAGGGTGTAGCCGAGGGCGGTGATCTCATCGCAAAGGTCGATTACCTGCTGATAGTAAGCGGGATTCTTGGGAGCGAGGGTGAGATAGATATCGGCCAACATATAGAGCGCGGCGTCGCGGCAGGCGCGTCCCACTTCGTGAGAGCTGTAGTCGGCCTTCTCGGGGAGGAGTTCGGCGGCGCGTGAGCAGTCTTCTATGATCTGGGCATACGTTTCATCGAGCGAAGTGCGGGCTATCGCGCTTGAAGTGTCGGGGTCATAAGGCTCCAGACGAAGAGGCACACCGCCGAAGAGACGAGCGAGGATGTAGTAGTAGTGGGCGCGAAGGAAGAGGGCCTCACCCTCCGAGCGGCGAGCGATGGCCTCGCTGCAGGCGTTCTCGGCTTTGAGGGCCGCCAAGAGGTTGTTGCACTGCGCGATACCGATCCAGGGTGAACGCCACATATAGAGGGCCATACCGTTGTCGGTGAGCGTTGTGAAGTTGGAGGCCTGGATAGTCTCGATGCCGTCGTCGCCACCGCCTGCGCCTACGTTGGAGTTGCCGGCCACGATGTCGAGGCCCCAGATACGCTGGTTGTAGAGGTTGGAGGAGCGGAGGGGCACGTAGCACGCGTTGGCGAGCGCTGTGGCGATATCGTCGGTGATGTCGCTTTGAGGGTCAGCGCGGTCGTAAGGAGTTTTCTCAAGGAAATCCTCACAGGATGTGAGGCTGGCAGCGCCGATAGAGAGAGCGAGGAGAAGTATGGTTTTTTTGATAAGATTCATCGGTTTCATTCTTGAAGGNTGATGTGTATCAGAANTTAAANGAGAGACCTACNTTGAACACTCTTGAGGGAGGGAAGCTCGAATAGTCGACGCCATCGATACCCACTTCGGGGTCGAGACCGGAGTAGCCGGTGATGGTGGCCACATTCTCGCAAGAGAAGAGGAGACGAGCGTTCTCGAAGCCGATGCGGCTGAGCCATTTGTCGGGGAAGTTGTAGGCCAGGGTGATGTTTTTGAGGCGGAGGTATGAGCCGTTTTCAACCCAGCGGTCGGAGATGCGGTTGTTGCCGTTGGGGTCGGCCCAGACAGCGCGAGGCATGCTGAAGGAAGTGCCCTCCCCTGTCCAGCGGCTGGAGGTAGAGGCAAACTGGTTGTAGGCGGCCGACATACTCTCCATAGCGGAGCGGGTGCGGTTGTAGATCTTGTTGCCGCCTACGCCCTGGAGGTAGATGCTGAGCTCGAATCCGCGCCAAGAGAAATGGTTGTTCATCGAATAGAGCCAGCTCGGGTTGGGGTTGCCGATCACGGTGCGGTCGGCCTCGGTGATCAGGCCGTCGTTGTTGAGGTCGCGGAAGCGGATGTCGCCGGGTTCGGCACCGGGCTGCACGNCGTGATTGCGTANNTCATCGGCATTCTGGAATACGCCGTCAGTGACGTAGCCGTAGAATACGTTGATGGGGAAATCGGCCGCGAGCATCGTGGCGTAAGCGCCGCCAAACTGATTGCGCCAGAGCGGGGTGTCGCTGTTGAGGTCGATGATCTTGTTGTGGTTGTAGGTGAGGTTGAGGTCGGTTTCCCAACGGAAGTCGCCTGTGAGGTTGACGGAGTGGGCCGAGAGTTCCCAACCGATGTTGCGCACCTTGCCGGCGTTGATGGGGGTGTCGAACACATCCTCGAAACCGGTTGTGATGGGGAAGGCAGCCTTCACGAGCATGTCGTTGGTATTCTTGATGTAGCCGTCGAGGCTCACGGTGATGCGGTTGTTGAGCAGACCGAGGTCGACGCCGGCGTTCCACTGCTCGATGCTCTCCCAATGGATGCCGCTGTTGGCGAGCACCTGCGAGTAGAGGGCGCTCTGCTCTGCGTTTTCGAGAGTCGTGCCGAAGGGATAGAGGAGCGTTGTAAGGGTCTGGATATGGTCGTAGTTGCCTACCGAGGCCTGGCTACCGGTCTTTCCCCAGCCGAGGCGGAGCTTGAGGTCGCTCACGGGAGAGGTTTTTGAGAAGAAATCTTCAGAGGAGATTTTCCAGGCGGCAGAGAGCGAAGGGAATGTGCCCCAGCGGTTTGAGCGGCCGAAACGACTTGAACCGTCGCGACGGATAGTGGCTGTGAGGAGGTAACGGTCGGCGTAAGAGTAGTTGGCGCGGGCCATGTAAGAGAGGAGGGCCCATTCGCTTTGTGAGCCGTCGAGATCCTTGATCTTCTCGCCGTTGGCAAACTGATGAACGGTGTCGAAGAGGAAGCCGCTCATGGAGCCGTTCATCCAATAGGCATGGTTCCATTGAGCTGAGATACCGGCCATTACGTTTACGTCGTGCTTACCGAACTCGTGGGCGAATGTGAAGTAGTTGTCCCAGAGATAGGTGAAGTTGCGATTGGAGCTTTGATAGGCCGAGCTTTCCTCCACGGGCGTTGGGCACCAGTTGTATTTGGGAGAGAAGCTGTCGTCAAACCAGAATTTGCCGTCGAAGCCGAAGAGGGAGCGGAACTGAAGCCATTTCGGCACGAGGGTGAAGTCGCCGGCGATGTTGGCGAGGAAGTTNTAGCCGTTTGTGCTTGAGCGGTATACGTCGTTGGAGCCAACCGGGTTGCGGACGCTGCCATACCATTCGGANTTGCCCGAGGGACCGCTCCATTCGCCGTCGGCTTCCTTCACGGGGAATACGGGGAGGGCCTGCATAGCGTCCCACATGCTGTAAGAACCTGATTTCTTGATATCTGCGCTGAAGAGGAGGCTGTTAGAGATCTTGAGCCAGGGTTTGAGCTGCACGTCGCTGTTGTTTTGGAAGGTGAAGCGACGGTAGCCAACGTGTTTCACCACGCCGCTCTGGTCGAGGAATCCGGCTGAGAAGTAGTAGTGGGCTTTCTCGTTGCCGCCGGAGTAGGAGACGTTGTAGTTTTGCATCACNCCGGTCTGGAGGAGCTGGTCGACCCAGTCGGTAGATGTAGTGAGCGATGAGGGATCGGCCCAGAGGGGGTTGGTGTTATGACCTGCGGCCGAGAGCATATCGTTGCTGAGGGCAGCGTAGCCGGCGGAGTCGAGGAGTTTGAAGCGCTTGGAGACGCTGGAGAAGGCCACGTTGGCCGATACGTTGAGGCGGGAAGTTCCGGCCACGCCCTTGCGGGTAGTGATCATCACCACGCCGTTTGCGCCGCGCGAACCGTAGATGGCTGTAGCAGAGGCATCTTTGAGCACGTCGAGACGCTCGATATCCTGAGGGTTGATGGCGTTNAGACCGAGGTCGGTNGGAACGCCGTCGATCACTACGAGNGGGTCGGAATTGTTGATGGAGCCGAGACCNCGCACTTTGATNGTGACGTTGTCGCCCGGTTTTTCGCCGCCNACGATGTTGACGCCGGCGATTTTACCCTGGAGGGCCTGGCCNACGTTGTTGACGGGTACATCCTTNATATCTTTGGCACCGATNGAGCCGACGGCNCCGGTGAGATCGGATTTCTTCATTGTGCCGTAACCGACCACTACGAGTTCGTCGAGCACGGCGTTGTCTTCCTGGAGTGTAACNTTGATGACGGTGCGTCCTTCAACGGCTANGTTTTTNGTTTCGTAGCCAACGTAGGAGAACTGGAGAGTGCCGAGGGCATCCACTTTGATTGTGTAGTTGCCGTCGAGNTCGGTGGCGGTGCCTTGGCCGCTGTTTTGGGCGAGCACGGTGGCGCCGATAAGCGGTTCGCCGGCTGAGTCAGTCACGGTACCGGTGACGGTCTGGAGTTGGGCCCTTGCGGTGAAAATCG
>WFLX010005110.1_pt1 | contig 10175 bp, 7 predicted proteins | sample 4967041 | NCBI WGS metagenome assembly WFLX01 (sample SAMN12857096, study PRJNA449069) | gut metagenome | isolation source: stool from male and female vole | host: Microtus ochrogaster | place: USA:Florida | collected 2017
CAATAGCCCCAGGCAACGAGAAAGCCGACGAAATTGCCGTAGCCAACCTGCGCATACTGATAGATGCCGGCATTCAGATCACTTCGTTTGTCACTCAGAATCTTAAACGTGTAGACCAGAAATATCATTCCGGCGCATGTAAGCAACCATGATATAATAATAGCGCCTAATCCTGCACTGGCAGCCATATTCTGAGGTATGTTGTATATACCTCCCCCGACGATTGAGCTGAATACGATGGCGGTGAGTCCGATTAGGCCGAGTTTTTTTGTATCGTCTGACATAATTCTTCGATTTTATTATAAAGGCGGTGTGTCATAATTCGTAAATTTTGACACACCGCCTTGTTTGTATCCGGATAATTACTTATCTTATTCCTTATTTTGCCAGAGGTGCATAGCCGAAGTTGAGGAAACCTATGCAAGTGAGGCAGTATCCGAATGGCTGGTCTGCGGGGATGTTGAGGAAGTTATGGTAGAGGTCAATCTCGCCATCCTGTTCGAGACCACGAATCTGGAGCTCATGTTTCAGCGACTTATGAAGCCACATGCTCGCTTCTGCCTTGGCGATGTCATCGTCGATGTGAGTATCGTAGTACTGCACATACTCTGCTGCGTAACCGCCTATAAACTTACCGTCTTTCTTAGCCCAGATGATGCCTATACCTGTAGCGATAGCCTTATGCTCATTGTAGTTCGCACCGTTACCGGCTATAATCACTTCCAGTACTGCGCCATGTTTGAACTGATCAGGAAGGTCGGGGCGATACTGATGTTCGGGATATTTGTCGGCAAACTCCTTAGTAATGGTCACAAGATTGCCGCGACACTCCGGAGGAAGCACTGATGTGTAGGGTATTACGTTGAAGTTCTCGATACGGGCCATGAGAAGAGCCGAGTCGTATGCGAATGTTTCGTAGGGCTGAGGGGGTATACCATCGTTGAATGCACCGGTTCCACCGGTAATAAAGCCGAATGTCGGGTAACGTGTACCTCTCTGATCGTCCATAATAGATAAATTTTAAGGGTGAGTAAATTATGTTAGCTGCCATTGTAACAATTAAAAGCAGCACGATGGTTCGAGACGTCAGATAAAAAAGGAGATATCGTACACCCTTGAGGATTATTCGTACATCACAACAACGTAACCCACATCGCTTCCTTCGTCGCAAAAAAACGGACGGTGCGCCACCGCTCATCCGTTGGTGACACACCGTCCCGATTTTAAAGACTGATTGACAAGCTTAGAAACTTGACTCCTAATCCAATCTATTGCCTTAGAAATTTATCACTTGTTTAGAAGTCTCATTAAAACCGTTGTTGCCAGTCATGCATTGCTTGCGAAAGTCTGCATCTCATGATTGCAGATTATTTCGCCCAATATTTGTTCTGAACAAGATTTGGATTCAGCGTTATATCGTCAACAGCCACCGGCGAGTAGTAATATTTCGGCTCCTCGAAGGTGAATTTATCGTGCTGGTTGACCAGATATACGTAGCCGTGGTCGCCCTCTGTCAGCGCCATCGTATTGCCGGCGAGTGTGTAGACGGTTAGCTTATACTGCTCGCGGTCTTCATCGCTGACCATACCGGCGTGAGCCTCGTCGGGAATCACGGCTATATCGGGCAGTCCGTCGCCGGTCACGTCATACATACCGGGACCCGGAATATATATACCGTCGAGANTCTTGGCAAAGAGNTTGNCNAGGCTCCAGCNNATAAGGTCGCCGTTNCGGAANCCCTCACACGCAAGCTCGATGCGGCGNTCGCGGCGTATCTCGTAGACGGCTCCCTTCTGCTTCGAGTCAACGTTGCTGTAGCGGGCGGCCTGCACGGGGTCGATGTTGCTCAGCCAGTCGGCAAGCGATGCGTCGGGCATTCCGGCACGCTGACGGATTACATTTATGGTCTTGTCAACATCGTCCTGCGTCAGCGTTCCGAGTTCAGCCTTGGCTTCGGCGTAGATGAGCAGTATTTCAGCATAGCGGAAAATAGGCACGTCGGTGTAGCAAAGACCCCAGCCGAACATATCATATTTCTGCGGGTCAAACTTTATCTGCTGATAGCCGCAATTATTCAGCGAGATGCGGTAGGGTGTGGAGCTGTTGGCGCGAATCCATCCGGGTGTGGCAAACGTCTGGGTCAGTCGCGGGTCACGGTTCTCAAACACCTCGTCGTATGTTTTGGTGGCATAACCCGGCACGCTCTGAAACGTTTTGGTTTTCCCGTTTTCAACCACAAGATAATCCTCCATCAGATCGCGGGTCAGACCATGATAGGCGCTTGCCGACGCCGCATAATTCAGGTGGCCGAGTTCCTTGTCGCAGTCCTCAAACAGAATAATCTCCGGATTCGACGCCAGATTTTCGCTGCAGAATACCGACTGATAGGCTCCAAGACCGTTATATGATTCGTATGAAAGCGAGTAACGGCCGAGATTCATCAGTTCGGCGGCTGCGTCGGCTGCAATCTTCAGATATTTGTCGCCATCGTTGAGCTCGAGTTCCTTATGGTACTTGCGGAAAGTTCCCTCNTGCAATGCCGTGCGGGCCAGCAGAGCCAGAGCNGTCGGGCGCATGTAGCGGGTCTTGCTCGTGCCGTCGTTCATATGCTTCACGGCGAAATCAAGGTCGGCCATAATCGAGTCGACCACGAGTGCGCGCGGATCCTGAGTCTTATATAACTCCTCGGTGTCGGTTGTCTGAAGGTCCTTGCTGTACCAGGGCACGTCGGAATAGCTTTTTACCTTATCATAGTAGAGCTTGGCGCGTATCATTCGTGCCAGTCCCACATAGTGGGCTATCTCGGCCTGGTCGCCACTCACTCGTCCGGTGCGTGCCAGCAGGAAGTTGACCGAGCGGATGCTGCCCCAGCTCCATACGCCCGAAGTCTCGGGAAAGACTTCGCCGCGCATCAGCCGGTGGAGTGACTCATCGTTCAGACCCATGTAGTTGTCCGACACTCCGTCGTTCATGCTGTAGCCCAGTGTGCCATACATTCCGTTGGTGTACGATTCGAGGTCACCGACATTCGAGAAAAACACCTGCTCGGTAATCGACGTCTCCGGGAAACGGTCCAGATAGGAGTCGTTGCACGCCGTCAGGCCCATGACCGCCGGAAGTGCGGCCATAATATATTTTACTATAGNTTTCATCTTGTGTAGTGGTTTAGAAAGTTACGTTTAGACCGAATGAATACGAACGCTGCAGAGGGTACGACTGACCGCCGAGCGATTCGGGGTCGACATTGTAGTGNTTGTAAAGACCAGTAACCGTGCAGAGATTGTCGCCCGACAGAAACAGACGCACCTGGTCGATGCCGGCGCGGCGTGTGAGCGTCGACGGAACGGTATAACCGATAGTCAGATTCTTCAGGCGGGCATACCATGCATTCTGCAGATAGCGTGTCTGCTCCAGAGCCACTTCCGCGCCGCCTTCTGCCACATACGACTTGAAGCGCGGAAAATAGCCGTCGGGGTTTTCCTCCGTCCAGCGGTCGTAGTAGTTACCGTAAGTCACGTTAGTCCAAGGCTGTGCGTAGATTCCCCAGAAGTAAAGATCACCTCCGCCGGGATAATAGTCGCGTTTGCCCACGCCCTGAATGAAGAAGCTGAGGTCAAAGTTATTCCAGTTGGCCGAAGCCGAGAATCCGAAGCGATAGCGCGACGTCGTATTACCGATTTTTCTCAAGTCGCCATGATCTTCAAGCGTGTACTTGCCGCGGTAAATCTCACCGTCGCCATTGAGGTCGGCAAACTTCACGTCGCCGGGAGCGATAGGACGTGTGCCCAGATACGATGCCACTTTCGACTGATCGGCATGGTTGTCGATTTCTTCCTGTGTCTTGAAAAGACCTTCGGTCGTGTAGCCCCATATTTCGCCGATTTCGCGGCCCACATAGTATGAGCTGAGTGTGCCGGTCGGGTTGTCGAACTTAGTAATTTTAGCGTGGCTGTCCGAGAGGTTGAAGCTTACCGTATAGTCAAACGGACGNCCNGCNAGCTGAAATTTGTCGTGCCATCCCATAGTGATTTCCCAGCCCTGTGTTTTCAGGTCGGCCGCATTTTCCTGAGGCACCGACGTTCCGAGGACGTTGGGCAACGGCTGTCCGCTCGTGAGCATATCCTTGGTCCAGCGGGTGTAGACGTCGCCGCTGAATGTCAACCGGTTGTTGAAGAAATTCAGGTCAAGACCGATATTGGAAGTGGTAACTTTTTCCCAGGTCAGGGCACCCGACACAAGACCGGGAGTCCACACATAGACTGGCTGCTTGCCGTCGATTATCTGGCCCATTTTACCCGACCCCATTGTAGTGATGTAGGCATACGTGCTCACATCCTGATTGCCGAGCGTGCCGTAGGAGTAACGCACCTTTGCGAAACTCAGTACAGGCTGAAGCGACTGCATGAATTTCTCGTGAGAAAGTACCCATGCCACTGACCCCGATGGATTGAACGTATAGCGGTCGCTGCGGCGGAAGCGCGAGGTTCCGTCGTAGCGTCCGTCGAATTCCACGATATATTTCTCATCGAAGATGTAATTGAGTCGGCCGTAGCCGCTTCGTGTGGCCCAGGTGCTTATTGATTCGCCTACGCTCATATCGCCGGTTGCCAGTCCGGGTGTGGGTAGCGATGCCGAGATAAGTTCCTTGCGCGACAGCGATGCATATTCATAGCGGTAGTTTTCCTGATTGAAACCGACCATAGCCGTCAGGTCATGCTTCGAGGCGAAGGTCTTGTGGAACGTGATGTAGGCATCGTAGCTGAGGCGTTTTGACTCATCGGTGGTTGTGGTCGCGCTTGTCACCTCATTATAATAGTATGGCGCTCTGTCCGGACCGTCGTAGTATGCTATCGGGAGCCAGTGCCAGCGGTTGCGGTTTTTAGAGTAATTGTATGCAAACGTTCCGTTGACCCAAAGCACATCTTTCACGATGTCAATCTGGGTGTTGAACTGGTCGGTGAAGCTCATTCCCTGCTCCGATGTGCGTCCGCCCTCTTCGAGCTGACCGAAAAGCGAGGCGCCGGTTTTGGTCCATGTTCCGTCGGGATTCTTGGCCACATCCAGAGGATTGCAGCGGAACACCTCCCAGAAATAGCTCGACCCGAGATACGACGGCGCATCATAATCCTTGATTATCGTGGCCATGTTGCTTCCCAGCGACCACCAGTCGGTCAGTTTGAAATTAAGTTTGGCGCGTGTGTTGTAGCGGTTAAACTTATCTGTGCCATATCTTACTATACCGTCTGTGAAGTTATATCCGGCCGAAAGCATATAGTTCACGCGCTCNGTCTTTCCCGAAATAGAAAGGCTGTGGCTCGTGGCGAATCCGTAGTCACGGTATGCCTCGTCAATCCAATCGGTACTTCCGAAGTAAGTGTACGTTCCGTTATTGCCGACGTAGTAGGGATCGGCTTCGCCCTCCGACACCTTCTTTGCGTATGCCATCTGCTCCTCGTCGTAGAGATAGTACCATGGCGCCGACATGATGTTGCGTGTATCGGCTATGATATAAGGATCGGTGATAACTTTCGGTTTGTGCACATTCTGGCGCGCCTGAAAGTTTCCGGCATAGCTGATGGTCAGCTTTTCCGATTTGCCGCTTTTGGTTGTCACAAGTATCACGCCGAATGCCGCGCGCGAACCGTAGATAGCCGACGACGATGCGTCCTTGAGCACNGATATATTATCTATATCATTAGGATTCATATGGTTGAGAGTCCACGCGTCGGAAATCACGCCGTCGATAACCACAAGAGGCGAGCCGCCGTTGAGCGACGTCGTACCACGNATGTTATANGTCGGTGATGCGTCGGCACGGCCGTCGCCAATACCCACATTGAGGTTAGCCACCGTACCCTGGAGAGCCTGNCCGACGTTGATTACCGGACGGTTCTCTATCTGTTTCGTATCGACCGTAGCCACGGCTCCCGACAGATTCACTTTCTTCTGCACGCCGTAACCTACCACTACCACCTCGTCAAGCGCCTGCATATCGTCTTCAAGCACTATGTCAAGGTTCGAGCCGTTCCATGTCACCTCGGCAGGTCGGTAGCCGACGCCCGTTATCCGGACCACACTTCCTTTCTGTATGTTTAGCAACGAAAATTGTCCGTCGATATTGGTTGTCGTACCCTGTGTGGCACCTTTCACTTTCACGGAAGCGCCTACCACGGGCTCTCCCTGCGAATCGACAACTGTTCCTTTACATGCACTGACCGTCTGCTTTGTTTGCGCTTCCAAACCGACGCCGTCAGCACCAATACAATATCCTCCTCCACTTAAAAGAAGGGCACAAGCCAGTAGTCTTGGCAATAATTGTTTTGGCATAAGATTCTGGTTAATGATTGGTTAATACTAAATGATTGTTATACAATATCACAAATTTAACCCTTATGCCACACCCGTTTCATGCACAATCCACGTAAATTCCTTGTACTTTCTTACGACGTTGCATTATACCGCGTTTTAATAACATAATCCAATATTGTCGCTTAACCTACTTTGCCGCACACATCACCATTGATAATATCTCCCTCGGCTACCTATCCGCGTATTTAACGTTATTTCATTTCTTAGTGCCGAATTATTGCCCATGTGCGGAGCTAATTTTGCCGTACAATCAACGATATAGCCCCTCGGCAATAAACTAAAAAAGTCTCTTTCCCATGACAACCATTTCCACATCCGACTTAATCTTCGCTACGCTTTCGCTCCACGGTTCAACCGTCGCCTCGATGCAGATGAGCGGCGTCAGCACACTCCCTGAAATCATACGCACAATCCGTTCGTCGGTCAGCTCCCTGTCAGGCATGGCCACACTCTCGCTACGCAACGGCAGCCAAGGCTGGAGTTCAACCCACCGGCTGCTCTTCGCTCCTACGGTGTGAGCGTGCCTACGGATTAAGCAGGTCGGGATTGAAAAACGCCTCAATATCCCTGGCCTGTTCGAGAGCTCTTGCGGCCGGTCCGTCGGGCTCTATGTCGGCCGAGGCGGCATAATCGTTCATAGCGGCACTGCGCTGGCCCTGCCGCCACCATATTTTCCCGCGGAGGAAGAGGGCGCGCGCGTCGTGCGCGTCCTCACTCAGCAACCGGTTGAGCGCCGCGAGCGCTTCGCCGGTTTTATTTTCGCGTATCAGTGATTCTATCTCCGAAATTTTCATCTTCTTGTCTTACTTTTCTATAGATTCGTTTGTTATAGCTTTATCAAAGCGTGGCCGGTCAGTGAGCGACTGCTGCGCGTCATCGTTTCAACCGCAAATATAACAAACAATGAACACAATTCTGCGCCGCGTCGCCCTATCTTTTTCCATCGTCGCCTCAACACTGTCTGTGACAGCCACGTCCCCCGCCACTGCCTATACTTGGGACGAATGTCGCGGTAGCGCCCTTCCTTATCCCGAACCGGCTNCNGTCNTNGCCACNCCCGANNCNCTNACNCCNGTGATGATTAANCATGTCGGTCGTCATGGAGCCCGCTTCCCCTCGTCGCCGAAATCGGTCGAAACCATAGCCGACGCCCTCGACCGCGCCGCGCAACTCGGCACCATAACCCCGCAAGGACAACTCCTCCGCCGGATATGCGCTCAAGNCGAAACCGCCACCGATGGTCGTTGGGGCCAGCTCGATTCGCTCGGCCACGCCGNGCAGGCCAATCTNGCNCGGCGCATGTTCGNGCAGTATCCCGAACCGTNCAAGAGCGGCGAANTGTCGNCTTTCAGCTCTTACGTTCCCCGATGCCGNNCNAGCATGTTCGCCTTTGTCCACGAACTGTCGCTCCTCGATCCACACCTTAATATATCGGCATCGTCAGGCCCGGAATTCACCCCGATTGTCCGCTTCTTCACCGTCGACTCCGCCTACCTTGCTTTCCGCGATAGCAAGGCACTCAAGCACGCCTACAAGGCCTACGTCGACGCCAAGCTGCCCCTCGCCCCGCTTGAGCGGGTGCTGGGCACCGACTTCCCTTTTCCGGCCGACCCGTCCGACCTTGCCATTGCCGAGTATCAGCTGCTCGCCGGATTGTCGGCCATCAGTCTGCCGTCGCCCGACATCTCCACGTTCTTCACGCCCGAGGAATATAATCGGCTGTGGAGCATATTCAACCTCCGCCAATACCTCCGCTACTCCGAATCCTATCTAAGCTTTTCGCCCGCTATGGCTGCTGCGCCGCTACTGGCCGACATCATTGCCACGACCGACGATTTCATTTACCGCTCCAAAGGCGCACCCGTGCAACTCCGCTTCGGCCACGCCGAGACGCTCATGCCATTCCTGTCGTTGCTGCGCATCGACGGTGCCCACTTCGTAGCGCACGACCTCGACGGTGTAGCCTCCGGATGGCTCGACTTCCGGCTTGTGCCTATGGCTGCCAACGCGCGCTTCATCGTGTTCCGCTCCGACAGCGGCCGGTATTATATGCGCTTCGACCTCAACGAGCAACCCACACCGCTCATTGCCGGAAATCCGCAGCTCTATCTGCCGCTCCGCACTGCGCTGACTCATCTGCAGTCGCTCCTTCCGTAAAAAATTTTAAAAAAATGTTTGGAAGTTAAAGAATGTTGTGTACCTTTGCAGTGTTGTACTACTCTACAACACTAAATACCCACAACAAATCTACTGCAAACTTAACTCCAATCATGAAGAAAGTCCTGCTTCTGAGCCTCGCCGCTCTTCTTTCGCTCTCAGCTTCGGCACAACTCCTCTGGAAAGTATCGGGCAACGGCATAACACGACCCTCCTACATCTTCGGCACCCATCATCTGGCGCCGGCCGATTCCGTGCTCGACGCCAATCCCGCTATCGATGAANCNCTTGCATCGGTCGACGAGGTGCTCGGCGAGATAGTGCTTGCCGACATGGCAGCTGCCCAAAACGAAGTGCTCGCTGCTCTGCAGGCCCCCGCCGACTCGACCCTCTCGACCCTGCTCACTCCCGCGCAGCTCGACTCGGTCAATAACGTCCTTTCGGCCTATACCTCGGGCATGCTTCGCGCCGAAATGCTCAACGCCTTCAAACCCGCCATGCTGTCAACTCAGCTTGAGGCGTTGCGCGCAGCCACCGTATTTCCCGGCTTCAACCCTATGCGCCAGCTCGATGCCGTCATTCAGGAAAAAGGCTCCATGCTCGGCAAGCGCATCGGCGGCCTCGAAACCGTNGCCTATCAGATTGGTATGCTTTACGGCTCNCCNCTGNCCCAGCAGGCTGCCGACCTGATGAAGAGCGTCCGCCTCGACGAGTCGTCGCGACAGCTCGCTGTCGACCTTGCCAATGCTTACATTGCGGGCAATCTCGATGCCATGCACGACATCATGATGGACCCCGACAACGGCATGACCGACGATGAAGCAACCCGTCTCATCTACAATCGCAACCGAGCCTGGGTAAGCTTCCTCGTAGGAGCCCTCACCACCACCCCGATGTTTATCGCCGTCGGAGCCGGCCATCTGCCCGGTGCGCAGGGTCTCATCAGTCTCCTCCGCTCCGAAGGCTACGACGTCGAACCCGTAAAATAACTTTCTCATCACCCACTCCCCTATCAACCAATCATGCTTCAGCTCAACAACGTTTCCTATAGCTACCGCAAAGACGATCAAGCTCTTTCCGACGTATCGGTCTCCGTTCCCGCCGGTCTGCATCTGCTTCTTGGCGAAAACGGAGCCGGAAAGACCACACTGCTCCATATAATAGCCGGGCTGCGTTTTCCCACTTCAGGCGTTTGTCTGATCGACGGTGTCGACACATCGCTCCGCTCCCCCGCCACGCTTTCGAAAGTGTTTCTGCTTGCCGACGAAACCCTCTTTCCCTCTTCGTCAATCAACGAGATGGTGAGCCGCTCCGCCGACTTCTACCCCCACTTCTCCTCCGAAGTACTCCGCCAGTGCCTCGACGCGTTCGGCATGAACGGTTACGAGAAACTATCTCACCTCTCTCTCGGCAACCGCAAGAAAGCACAGCTCGCCTACGCTCTGGCTCTGCAGACCGACATACTGCTGCTCGACGAACCCGCCAATGGCCTCGACATATCGTCGCGTCAGATTCTGCTCGAACTTCTCGGTCGCTTCATCCGGCCCGAACAGACCGTAATCATCTCCACCCACGTTGTCTGGGACTTCATGAACCTCATCGAAGGAGTCATGGTCATCAACCGCGGACGTCTGCTCACAGCCATGAAC
>WFLX010105604.1_pt1 | contig 10175 bp, 4 predicted proteins | sample 4967041 | NCBI WGS metagenome assembly WFLX01 (sample SAMN12857096, study PRJNA449069) | gut metagenome | isolation source: stool from male and female vole | host: Microtus ochrogaster | place: USA:Florida | collected 2017
TTCCTGGGCCACTTCATTATCTTCTCCATTCACCTTTGTTATTTTGATGTCAAAATTGTATTCACCAAGATTGGCAGGTGCTTGAATGGCAATATCTGCTTTTGCTGTTCTTCCCAAAACTGATGGAATAGTTTCCTCAAAGTCAAAATGTCCTGTGCCCTCTGCTTCATCTACTTTGTATATATAGTCAAACGAAGAAATACCCTTGTCTCCCCAATTTTCCACTTCTATTGTCAAAGGTGTTTCTCCTCCTTTTGCTGCATAGATATGCTGCTTTTTAGATGAAACTTTAGCAGCATTTGCTGGGATGTCGCCGGCAAGAATCACGGTCATTGCACTCATTATTTCCTTGCGGGTTGAAAGGTCCGACCATTTTGTCTGTGATTCAGATGCATGAAGCCAAAGCGACCCCGGATTGTTGCCGGTGGTCACTGCTACAGGCTCTGCACTCATTCCCGAAGGAATTCCACTCACTGTGAAAGAATAGCCTAAATAGATTCCACCTTTCGGAATCTCATATGGTTCGGGAAAAGAAAAATTTAGTTCTCCATCTATAAGCTCTACTTCATATGATGCTTCATCGGGAGTGAAATATGTAAGAGTCCCCTTTGTGGCTGTCAATTCTTTGCTTAGCCAAACTGAAACGCCTGATACGTATTCTGTGGAGTAGACCGGAACTTTCAATCCTACAATCTTGTTGCCTATCATCTGCGGTGCATCAAGAGCTATCCCAACGTCATATACTTGGTCTTTCTTATAGCCATATCCTTCTGGGTCTGATCCAAATGCATTGTAAGAAAACTCAATCTCACTGGCAGAAGCCGACAGGAAAGCGGCAAGTGAAAGTCCTAAAAAAATCTTTTTTGCCATTATGGTTTCGATTATTAAAGAGCCGGGGCAAAAGGATATTCTCCTTTATCCCCAGCTCTATTTTATTGTTGATTCTTGTGGTTGTAAGTTATATGATTATGATTTATCGGTACTCTAATCTGACTACCTGAAATCCTTATCCCTTACTCACTTCGACATTTTCTTCACTACGCTGCCGTCCTTCATTTCGATGATCATCATGCCTTTGTAGTCTTTGCCAACTTTAGTGCCGTCTACTGAGTAGCGGGCTGCCTCTTCAGCTTCGTTGCCAATGAGCTCGATCTTGTTGGAAACGTTGGAGTTGCCGTTTTCTGTGTTGACAGTTACGAAGTCACTGCCTGTAGATATTGTATTGTCACGCTCAAGGCTGAAGTGTGATACTACGCTGTAAGCATATACGCCGCTTTCAAGGTTGTTGAAAGTGTAAGCCTGTTCGCCGGCTGGAACTTCTACGCAGCTGTGGAGTACACGTACTACGTCGCCTGCCTCAACATCTTGGGCTACTTCAAAGCCGCTCAAGGCAATTGCTACGTTGTAGAAAGAAGAAAATTTGATTTGATCCCCTTCCACTGCAGGTATTTCAATCCAACCAATGATTTCGTCTTCCTCGTCGAATTGCAGATATGCGTTGACACCGCTCTTGGTTGATGTGATCTGGAGATAGTCGCCATACATACCGGTGATTTCAAGATATACAAGTGCATTGCCGCGTGCAGGATTCACAAGCATCGGTGGTGTAATCAGGTAGCCCCCTTTATAGGTTTCGGTTCCAAGAAGGTTCTGTCCCATGGCATTGTTTTTGCCTCTCCAGCCCGCGAGGTCAGTATATTCGTTGAGGTCGCATTCTGCTGAGTTGCCTATTGGTTGCATGGTAGCATAGTCTGGCTTTCCTGTGCAGTGAGAGAATTCTTCAGTCATCAAAGTGTGATTGGTTTCGTCTGCTTCAATGATTGTTCCCTTGTAGTTGTAGACTGTATATTTCTGTGCCTTAGGAGCGTCTTTCCAGTTTGCTGTGTAAGAACTATTTGTTACGTTGGTGGCTGGGAGAAGCTCTGGAGCAGCTACTCCAAATGCGTGAATCTTTTCTGTGCCACCAAAATCTTTTATATAGTGGCTGCGAACGCGATACCAGTATTCTGTCTCAGGTTCAAGATCTGTGAAAGTGTAGCTGGTTGTCCTGCGGTCGGCATCATCTGTGAAGTAATAGTAGTTGTAATCAAAGTCATCATTTTCAGGATCATAGATGGCTCCTTTCGGTCCCTTCACTCGTTCAAGTTCAAATGGACGCTGCGCATAGACAGCGATGTCATCAATGTGTACCAAGGTTTCTTCATCCGTGTTGGATGCATACAGACGCACTGCAGTGTACATTCCTTCAAATTCCGGACCATCAAGTACTAATTCGTTGAAATAACCCGGATAAATATACATACCGTCGATCACGAGTTGTCCATATGGTTCCCATCCATTGTCGCCATACACGTCAATCCAAAGAGTTGGAAGGTTATCCCAGTCGACATTTGGGTCATACATATCCAAATTCATCATGAATTGGAATGAGAATGAATCAAGTTTCTTGCCAAAGTCAATGGTGCTTATGCCCCCATTTACCCCGTTGTCTACAAGAACGATACCGGCTGAGCCATCGACTCCCATTCCTTCTTCTAACTCTGCATTGTTGCCTGTAAGCCATTCAGGGAGTGCAAGGTTTTCAAAGTCTGATGACACATTGATCCCTTCCGGTGCTGTATAGACAGTTTTCCAGAGGTCTATATAATAGTTATATGAGCGTCTCACTTGATCCCAATGTATAGTGAAGCCGTCATTGGTAAAGTTTGTTGCGCCTCTCATCACCGGAGCTGCAAGGAATGTATTGTCATCGGTCACTTTGATCCAGTCAATCTCAACAGCATAGCTGGTATAAAATAAAAGAAATCCATCAGCATCCGCACTTTCATTGAGAACCTTGTAGGTTATTTCCTGCCATCCGTCAGGCTCATAGAATTGTCCTGATGAAAGCATCGAATATTGTCCGGCATCGGTCACTGTAAAAGAGTTGTCGTCATAGCCTCCTTTGTAAATACCGAGTGAAAGTTCCGAACCTCCTGTAGTGACATATCCTGATGCCGACTGATAAGATCCCCAGAATGATTTTGCAAAGCGGCAGCGTACTGTCACTGTGAGGTCTCCTGAGAAGNCGCGAAGAGGTGTATTAGGCTGGGCTGGCATCTGAGGGTTGTAGCACTGAAGAATCACTGTTCCATTCTTGCCGGCCATGACGTAATCACCTTCCCACGTGCCGGTCTCGGGAGTATAGTCATTATCTATATAGCGGCCCGGCTCATTGTAGTGGCTGGCTATATAGTCGGTATATCTTTCTCCGATTTTATCGATAGTTTCAGTGGCGCCATCTGGAACGTTGTCGAAATCTTCATATAGCACCACCGACTTGCGGTCTACTGAAGCTGCTTTTGATGTCTTGAGAGGTACTACTGTTACATCAGATGTTGACTAGATTTCAGGCTTGTTTGCTTTTGCCTGTTCTTTAATGGCGCTTGTCTTGACCTTTTTTGAAAGATCGATTCGCGATCCATTGCCGGCTGCTGTGGCAGTCACTGACAGTGCAGCCGCTCCTAAAAGAATGTAAAGTTTATTCATAATTGATGTCAATTTGCTCCCTTGTTTGCCGTTATTGTTGTTTGAAAAGAAGCGGAAGCGTTAATTCCTTTTCAGTTTGATTGTGGTTGCAAATTTACGGACGATATTTCATCCCACAATTAACCTATATTAAAAAATTGATAAAAATTATTCCTGATCGTCAATATTAATTTATGGTTGCTTTTTAATAGTAACTGAATTCTCGGTTTTCGTTAATTTCTCAAGTTCGCAAGTTTCAAAACGTTGGCACGTAATTCTTTAATGCAGTAGATGCGCTTTTTCTCTGCAAAATCTGGGCAATGCGAAAGGGGCTCGAAAATCAATGCGAGCNTGCTAAAGTTGAGTTGATTATTTATTATTGATCGTAGATTATTTCAATTTTCTTCTGAGTTTTGAAAGATACTGTGGTGTGATCCGAAGATATGACGCGACTGTCTGAAGCGACATCTGGTTGACTCTCCCGGGATTATCTTCAATCATTTTTTTATATTTCTCTTGGGAATCTCCTAATGACAATCTGCACTTCCTTTCATAATGATATAATTGGGCTTCTGCTAATCCTAACATAAATCGTGCAAAGTCATGCGATTCGGCAATTAGATGGTCATAATCTTGCTTTGATATTTTTATAACTCTTGAATCAATGCATGCTTCAAAATTGAAAAATGAGTCTTTCCCGGCAAAGTATGTATGATAATTAAAAAATACTGTAGGAATGGTTGATATGGCAAATGTTTCTTCTTTATTCTCATTCCAATACCATGTGCGAAGCAAGCCATCGATCAATATGTAAAGATTAGAGTCTTTATCTCCCGACGCAATCAAGGCATCATCCTTCTCAAGGATGATTGTGTTGCCCAGATCAATTAGTTTATCTATTGTTTCAGGCTGGATATCATAGTTGATCTCTTTTGGAAGTAATTCTTTCAATAAGGCTTTGTCGATTTCCGACACTCCTGGCACAGTTCTTTTCATATGTTAAGTTGATAGTTGATGCAAAATTAATAAAAATTATTCATTCTGACATCCAACTTTTTCAAATACTTGGTTAAAATTTGTTGTCATTTTTTAAACTATCGAAAAGAGGGATTGTTACAATGTGTATAGACTATATCTACGCCCATACATGCAATCACAAGATACACCAACCAACACNCNNCCCGAGGCGCAAAACACTCCCCCGGAGGCTAAGCATAAAAAGCATTTGATTGGAAATGCTTGGATTCGTCGCCCGCTTAAGGTCCTCGGGTGCCTTATTGTCATCATACTCTTGATCCCGGTTCTTCTGTATATTCCTGCAGTTCAAAATTTTGCTGTGAAGACTGCCACTAAGATTGTGGCAGATAAGACTGGCATGAAGATCGGTATCGATAAGCTTCGTCTTAAATTCCCTGTCGACCTATCGCTTTCCGGAGTGAGTGTGATAGAGGCTTCTGGCGACACTATGGTTCTTGCACGTGAAGCCCTCGTCGATGTTAAACTCCGTCCCCTCCTTGGCCTCGATGTTCAGATTAAGAAGCTTCGTCTTCGCGATGGCTACTATCGTATGCTTTCTCCCGATTCTTCAATGCTGATGACCATTAAGGCTGGACTCCTTGAGGTCGACGATAAGTCGAGTGCGAATATTCGCACAAGTGAGATATCTCTTAATGAAGCTATTCTCCGTGATGGTGAGATTACTCTCAATATGGATGTGTGGAAGCAAAAACCGACTCCTCAAGACACAACATCTACTCCTTTTTATATTACGGCTAAGAAGCTTAACATCGAGAACATGACATTCTTGATGACTATGCTCCCTACTATTGACACTCTTAGGTTTCAGGCCTCACATCTTATCCTCGATGAGGGTGTGGTCGATTTGCGTACTAACTCTATTCGTATGAGCGACGTCACGGCTTCTCATGGTAGCGCTCTGATGCTTGCCCCATCTCTCGAATACGTGAAAGATCATCCGGCACCCGCTCCTGATACTACTGCCACTCCATCTGCTCCTACTACTGTAGTGNCTGACCGAATCACTCTTACTGATTTTAATGCTCGCTATGCAGTTCAANNATCANCTGAAGTAAAGGGCTTTGACGCCAATGATATTCGGGTGTCAGCTCTCGACNTTGAACTCGAGCATTTCTATANTCAGGCTGNANNTATCACTCTNCNTATTANCTANCTTANAGGNATNGAACAATGTGGTTTGANTATTACGNNAGGAAAGGGCACNTTCTCTATGGATTCNATAGGAATGATGCTCAAGGATTTTGATATTCGCACTCCGTTCTCTCATCTGGAGGCTACTGCCGCAATACCAAATGCTCTGCTTGCTTTCGAACCCGCTGCGCTTCTCGACGTTGACCTGACAGCAAGTCTTGGTGTCAACGATATAAATAGCTTTATGCCCGATCTTGCTGCTTACACTTCGGCTGTCCCTGCTTTGACTCCTCTCAATGCGAAAATTAAGGCAAATGGCAAGTTGGGTGATGCGGATGTCGAGCAGTTTGACGTGGCTCTTCCGGGCACACTCTCACTCCGTGCATCTGGTAAGGCTCAAAATGCTCTTGATTTCAAAAATCTTATTGCCAACCTCGACTTCGATGGGGAACTTCGCCGTCCTGATATCGTTAAGAAATTCGTGGCACTTAATGGAATTCATATTCCTACGCTTAATATTAAAGGTAGAGCCTCTGCAAATCGCGAAAACTATGCTGCCGACTTCAAACTGACGACACCTCTCGGCAACCTTGCCGCCGACGGCCACGTAGGTATGAACTCTGAGCGATATGATGTCAAAGCTGCTGTCCACAGTCTCAACGTCGGTGCTTTCATTGGCGATAAGACCATCGGACCGGTCACCGCTTCTCTTTCAGCTCAAGGCGCAGGATTCAATCCGGAAATACATGGTGCACACACCGATATCCGACTTGATCTCGCAAGTGCTATCTACAATGGACACTCAATAAAAGACATCACTCTGCTTGCTACCCTTCGTGATGAAGACTTCTCTCTGAAAGCCAATTCCCCCAATCCTCTCCTTTCATTCAATATTCAAGGCAATGGAAAGATTTCCGACAATTACTATCAGGCTGACTTGACAGCAGATTTAAGTCACGTAGATCTTCAGGCTCTTGGTCTTTCTGAAACTAAAAATGAGGGTGGCGCAAAAATTCATCTTAACGGCACAGCATCTCCTCATACTTGGATCTATGATGTCGACCTCTCCGCACAGGATGTAGATTGGCATCTCCCTGAGCAGGATATAAATATTCCCAACCCTATAAATTTAAAATTTGTCTCTACCTCTGCTGATACCGATTGCAAGATTACGGCAGATGGTGCGTCACTGCATTTCCTTTCATCTGTAGGTCTTAAAAATCTCGTTGATGGGTTTACAAGTGTTTCTGCAATAATGCCAAAGATGATAGAGGATAGGCGTATTGATGTCGAAGCTCTTGAGCAAAAGCTCCCTCCATTCTCACTTGATGCTGACGTTGATGGAAAAGGCATCGCTTCCACATTCCTTACTCCTACGGGCATGGGATTCAAGGATTTCTCCATGAGGCTTTCAAAAGATTCCATTATTGATGGCAATCTTGTTCTTGATGCAATGAACACAGGATCTATGCGTCTTGATACGCTCACTATGAATCTAAAATCGCGTGGCCAGCTGATCGACTATATAATCCATCTCGGCAATCGTCCCGGTACTCTCGATGAGTTTGCAGATGTCCGCGTCAGCGGCTATCTCGGAGAAAATCGTCTGTCTGCTTATCTTGTGCAGCATAANANAAAGAAGAAGATNGNATNTCGTCTCGGATTCACAGCATCGCTTGCTGATTCCATTATGTCTCTACGTNTTACTCCTTTGAAAGCNACTATTGCGTATCTTCCCTGGACTTTCAATCTTGACAATTATATTGATTTCAATATTAATAGCAAGAAAGTGCAGGCAAATCTTGAGGCAAGCAGCGACCAGAGTAGCATCCTTCTTCGCACTGAGAAGAATGAAAAGGGTCAGGATAATCTCCACCTTAATCTAAAGGATATTCAAGTTGAAGACTTCCTGCATATGATGCTTAATCCCCCTCCTGTGCAAGCTGTTGTCAACTCAGATATAAATGTGCGCTACACCGGTAAGGCTCTTGTCGGGAAGGGTAATCTTGATATAAGTGATTTCTTCTACGAACGCAAGCGGGTAGGTGATTTTAATTTCACTTTGGCTGCCGGTATGGGCAATAAGGGCAAGAGTGCAGGAAAGATTGGGCTTGTCGTCGACGGCTCTGAAGCTGCCGCTGTGCAGTTTGTCCTTGCGCCGGATTCTGTCAATCCAAGCCAGGGAATGATTGCTGAGCGTCTGAAACTTATTCTCACTAAGTTCCCTCTCAAGATAGCCAATCCATTCTTCCCTCCTCAGACTATGAATCTCTCCGGTGCGCTTGATGGCGATATGAGTCTTAGTGGTAGCTTCACGGCTCCTAAGCTTAACGGAAGTATTTCTTGCGATTCTGTTGGGCTATTTCTCAATATGCTTGGCACTACCTTCCATTTCGATAAAGATCCTATAACTGTCACCGACAATGTGCTTGACTTCCATGAGTTTGATATCTTTGCGGTCAATAAAAATCCTCTGACATTAAGAGGCACAGTAGATGCTACCAAGATGACTGATATGAAGTTCGACCTCTCGGCTAAAGCTAATAATATGCAGCTTGTAGGTGGAAAGAGTCGTACAGCTGACGTCACCGGTAAGCTTTTCGTAGATCTTGATGCGTCCGTGAAAGGTCCTATTTCAATGATGAATATTGATGCCATGCTAAATGTTCTCCCCACTACAGATGTGACCTATAATATGGAGATGTCTTCAGATGCTCTTTCGCAAGGTCAAGGTGCCTCTGGAGTGGTGAAGTTTGTTAATTTCTCCGATTCTACTCAGGTGGCGAAGGCTGATTCCCTTACGTCTACACTCGGAATGAGAATTACAGCAAAGGCTATTATTTCTCAGGGTACACAAGTCACTGTCAATCTCGGTGAAGCTGGCAAGGTGGAATGCAATCCATCGGGTACGCTCAACTATTTCCAGAATTATGTTGGCGACATGAAGTTGAACGGCACTCTCTACACCGGCACTGGATTTGCTAATTATAGTCTCCCCATAATCGGAAAGAAGGGCTTCGATTTCGATCAGAATAGCCATATCACTTGGAATGGCGATATCCTTAATCCTGCACTTTCCATTAAGGCTACTGATCAAGTCAAGGCGAGCATACAGATGGCGGGAAACACGCGCTTGGTCAATTTCATCGTGACTCTGAATGTTGGCAATACATTGTCAGCCCCGGCTGTGGCTTTCGATCTTTCTACTAATGATGATCTCAGCATCAGTAATGAGCTCCAGTCTATGACTGCCGACCAGCGTCAGCAGCAAGCTATCAGCCTTCTTCTTACCGGGATGTATACCGGTCCGAACGCTAAGTCTGTCAGCTCAGGATTTGGGGAAGGAACAATCTATAACTTCCTCACTTCGCAGCTCAATTCCTTCCTCGCCGATAATGTAAAGGGCATTGATATCAATCTTGGTGTCAACCAATATGAGACAGGAATGAATGGTAACACTTCGACCAACACTTCTTATTCCTATCAGGTGTCTAAGTCGTTGCTCAACAATAGGTTTAAGATTATTGTCGGCGGAAACTATTCCACTGATGCGTCTTCAGATGAAAATTTCCAGCAAAACCTTATCAGTGACATTGCTTTTGAATACATTCTCAAGCAAACCAACAATATGAGCCTAAATGCCCGACTTTTCAGGCATACTGGTTTTGAAAGTGTGCTCGAAGGGGAAATCACTGAGACTGGCGTAGGTCTGTCGCTGCGTCGCAGACTTGCCTATTTCACTGAGTTGACTCATTTTGGGCTTAGCAAATATTGGAAGAAACCTAAGAAGACGGCAATTGTTCCTGAAGCAGCAGATTCTATTGTGAATGTCAATGATACTCTGCCGATTCAAGTTCAAGATTCTGTAGCCAAGTCATTATAATGGCTCATTGGTCGGAATGTCGATTTGTAAGTCATATCAGATATATAAGTCATATCAGATTTAATTGTAGAAGGATGAATATACGCAAAAATNATAAANTATCACCTCTTAGGAGTGTANCACTCGCNCTTGCCACTTTCTTTGTGCTCTTGATTCTCGCTGGAGCATGCAGCACTACTCGTCGTCTCGGTGAGGATGAAGTGCTTTATACTGGTAATAAGGTGAAAATCAATCCTACTGGCGAAGAAAAACTCCAAGATGCTCTTGTCTCAGAACTAAAGCAGGCGGTGGATGTGCGTCCCAACAATCCTATCCCTCTCATCACACCCTATATTCGCTCCCCATTCCAGTATAGCCTGTGGGTATATAATTATTGGAATGATTCGGCAAAGGGTGTGTTCGGATGGCTATATAGGAAACTTGTAGAGCAACCGGTGCTTATTTCTGATGTTCGTGCCCCGATGCGTACAAAAATGGTTGAGGAGATTCTCGCCAACAATGGTTATTTCGGTTCTACTGCAACTTTCGAAGAGGTTCCAGACAAAAAGAATCCTAAAAAGGCTTCTATGTCTTACACTTTCGATGTTTCATCTCCCTATCGGATTGATACTATTGA
>WFLX010374521.1_pt1 | contig 10174 bp, 7 predicted proteins | sample 4967041 | NCBI WGS metagenome assembly WFLX01 (sample SAMN12857096, study PRJNA449069) | gut metagenome | isolation source: stool from male and female vole | host: Microtus ochrogaster | place: USA:Florida | collected 2017
AAAAACGAAAAACTGAAGACAGAAAACAAATACTTCTTCACCGATGTAGCCGAACTTGACATTACTGACCCCAAAGCTGTAAAAAAGGCAGTCAAGGACAATGACATAACGGTCATTGTCAACTGTGCAGCTTACACAAACGTAGATAAGGCAGAAAGCGATTCGGACTTTGCAGAAATCCTTAATGCAAAGGCGGTCAGAAACCTTGCCGACGCAGTCAAAGACAACGATGGCACTTTGATTCATATCTCCACCGACTATGTCTTTGGTGGATCACTTGGCAACACACCTCGCACTGAAAACGAACCTGCCAATCCGACTGGTGTATATGGACTGACCAAACTCCATGGCGAGCAGCAAATTGAAGAGTCTGGAGTAAAGGCCCTAATCTTTCGCACAGCCTGGCTTTATTCAGAATACGGTAAGAATTTTGTCAAAACGATGCTCAATCTTACGGCAACCAAGCCTGAGCTCAAAGTAGTCTTCGACCAAGTGGGGACTCCGACTTACGCACAAGATCTTGCAGACACAATCTTTGAAATTATCGAAAGTGGCAAGATTGATGGCAATGAGGGAATCTACCACTATTCAAATGAGGGAGTCTGCTCATGGTATGACTTCACTAAGATGATTGCTGATATTGCCGGCAACAATGGATGCAATATCCAACCCTGTCACAGCGACGAGTTTCCCTCACCTGTCACGCGTCCTTCTTATTCCGTACTTGACAAAACTAAAGTCAAGGACACTTTCGGCATAACCGTTCCATATTGGACCGACTCACTGAAAAAATGTATCAACAATCTCTCTAACTAATTATGCATTACGCTTTCTGAATTATGAATTACAAAAGAAACATTCTCATCACTGGCGGCGCTGGCTTCATTGGAAGCCATGTCGTGCGACTTTTCGTCAACAAATATCCTGACTACAGGATCGTCAACCTCGATAAACTGACATACGCTGGCAACCTCGCCAATCTCAAGGACATTGAAGACAGACCAAACTACACTTTCGTGCGTGCAGACATCGCTGACCTCGATGAAATGCGACGCATCGTAAAGGAAAATGAAATAGACGGCATCATCCATCTCGCGGCTGAAAGCCATGTAGACCGTTCCATCAAAGACCCTTTCACCTTTGCCCGAACAAATGTGATGGGAACCCTCGCTCTCCTCCAAGCAGCCAAGGAATATTGGGAATCACTTCCTGAAAAATATGAAGGAAAGCTCTTCTACCACATCTCAACCGATGAAGTGTATGGAGCTCTTGAGTTGACTCATCCTGAAGGCGTACCAGCTCCTTTCACTACCAAGGCTTCCAGCGAGGATGACATGGCCTACGGCACTGAATTCTTCCTCGAGACTACCAAATACAATCCCCACTCCCCCTACTCCGCATCAAAGGCAAGCAGCGANCACTTNGTACGNGCATACCACGACACNTACGGCATGCCNACAATCGTGACNAACTGCTCNAACAACTATGGTCCNTACCAGTTCCCTGAGAAACTGATTCCTCTTTTCATCAACAACATCCGACACGGCAAACCACTTCCAGTCTATGGAAAGGGCGAAAACGTACGCGACTGGCTCTTCGTAGAAGACCATGCACGCGCCATCGACCTCATCTTTCATGAAGGAAAGATTGCCGACACCTACAATATCGGTGGCTTCAACGAGTGGAAGAACATCGACCTCATCAAAGTCATCATCAAGACCGTCGACCGGCTGCTCGGCAATCCCGAAGGACAGTCAGAGAAGCTAATCACCTTCGTCACCGACCGCCTTGGTCACGATATGCGCTATGCCATCGACAGCCGCAAGCTCCAGTCGGAACTTGGTTGGGAACCAAGCCTCCAGTTTGAGGAAGGGATTGAGAAGACCGTCCGCTGGTATCTCGACAACCAGGAATGGATGGACAATATCACTTCCGGAGACTACGAACGCTATTACGACGATATGTACAAGAATCGCTAAATAACTCAACTTTCGCTTGTGAAAGTTGAAGGTTATGCGGTTATAAGGCTATAATTACAGCGAAAAGCGGAGCGCAACGATGAGTTGTGCTCCGCTTTTGTTATATACTTTATCCCTCAGCTCAATGCTTTGGTGAGATATATGAATTGCTCTACTGATAATCGCTCGGGACGCTCCTTCAAGATCGGATCTTCAAGAAGGGGACTCCCTGGAGAGATCATTCCAGACAGCGAGTTGCGAAGAGTCTTGCGGCGCTGGCCGAATGCTGTCTTCACTACAGTCTTGAATTTCTTCTCATCCACACCTAATTCAGTGCGGGAATTGCGCGTAAGCCTCAATACTCCACTCTTTACTTTAGGAGGCGGAGAGAAGACATCCGGCTCCACTGTAAACAGATACTCACAATCATACCACGCCTGAAGCAAGACCGACAGGATACCATAGACTTTCGAGCCGGGCCCCGAACAAATGCGCTCTGCTACTTCTTTCTGAAGCATCCCTGCAATCACAGGAATTTTATCCTTATATTCCAGTGCCCGGAAGAAAATCTGAGAAGAAATATTGTAAGGATAATTTCCTATCAGGGCAATCTCACCGGGGGCTATTTCATTGAGGTCAAGGCGTAGAAAATCACCCTCCTTCACCTTGATGCTCGGCTTGTGCTTAGCGAGATACTCCACGCTCTCATGGTCGATCTCAATAGCTGTCACATCTCGCCCGTCAGCCACGATAAAATCTGTCAATACTCCCATTCCTGGACCGATCTCGACTACAGGAAGAGTACCCCAAAGATTTCCTTTCTCAGGCCCACANGCCNGAGAANGTNCTTTTNCCGAGATAGTATNGGCTATTCTTTCAGCTGTATGCAANTCAGTAAGGAAATGCTNGCCCAGAGCCTTTTTTGCCTTTACTTCCATATTTTGCGTTGTTCGTAGCGCGTAGCGCGTGATGCGATTTCTTTCGCGCCACGCGATACGCATTACGCGATACGTTTTATTTAAGTCCTACTTTCTTGGCGATGTCGCTTGGGACAGCCGACTTATTGACCATAATGTCGAGAGTCTTTTCGAGGAAGTAGGGTTCTGAGACATAGATATAGCCATCATAAAGCTGATTGGTATCCCAAGAGTTCTTCACCTTATAGTAGCGGTTTCCTTCCTGATCAGTAGCCCAGCCTACGATCACCATGCCATGGTCGTCGGTAGTCTCGCGGTTTTCGAAAGTACGCTGGCGGTCTTCCTGTGTGATAGTGCGTTCTTTTACAGGGCCCTTGATATTATATTGCATTGCGTCGCGATCTGAATCTGAAAGCTGAGTCCAACGCGCTACTTCGGCATTGTCCATATCCTCCTTAGCTTTCTTCTCAGGAAGGAGTGCATAGCCCTTACGCCATTTGAAGCCTTTCTCGCTTACATCAGCTGCCCATGCTACAGTGTAGCCATTAGCAAGAGCATCGTCCACAATTTTCTTCATCTCTTCCATTGGCACATTGATGCTCTCCGACCATAACCAGTTGTCGGCAATCTCAAGAGCAAATGGTTTGTAGAAAGGATGATGTGTATAGCTTGTGAATGACACGTATTCTTCAGGCACAATCTTCATCTCCTTTGCGAACGACTTCGGAGTATAAGTCTTGCCCTTGTAAGTGAAAGTCTCCACTGCCGGGCCCATATAGGCATCGAGGATTCCAATAAATCCAGGAAGCCAAGCGGTAGTTAATTTCTTGTTGGGATTGCGGTTGATCGCATCAAGATAAGCCTTCAGAGCGGCCGCCATCTCATAGTGGGAATGCTTATCTTCGCCGTAATTAAGACCTGCATATACTTCTTCTGGAACTGCTCCATAATTGTCCATGGCATACACTACGTCGGCAAAAGAACCACCCTGGGCAAAATTAATATTCCCTCCAGTGCTGATATATTTCTTTGCTTTGTCGATGTAGCAATTTCTGACAGTCCACATCTCCGATAGATCGAGTTCCGGTCCGCCTTTACGCATCACGTCTTCCTCTACCATTGAGGTGCCGGAGAATGCCCAGCATGTGCCGGATTTATTCTGGTCCTTCACTGAAGTGGTCTTATTGACCTTTACATCCTTAAATTTAAAACCAGTAGAATCGGGAACTTCGATTTTTGGGTCAGCTTGAGCCGCCTGATACTTATCCATAAAGGTGGCCCCTGAATTAAATGCCACTACCGAAAGAGCAGCGAAAGTTAAAAAGAATTTCATATTTAAGTTAGTTTAAGTGTTTGATTGTTTATACGTTTAGATGTCCGTTTTGTTATTGCATGGAGGGAGCATTACTGAGTTTCTTGATCGAGGGCATTGCTATGCAGCATGCAGCAAATGTAGTCAGACAGCAAAGCATAACAAACCAGAAATAAATCTCAAAGGCATTTCCTCCACTGAATCCGCCAAGACCATAATCCGNAATCTTCTCAAATATCCACCCTGCNGCCATGCCAGGAAGCATAATTCCTGCCATCGAGAATGCTATGCAGAAGGCATAATGTGAGGTTTCTGATTCTCCNCGGGCAAAATAGATCATATACATCATGAGTGCAGTCAGTCCAAATCCATAACCGAATTGCTCAAAACCGACAGCCACACAAATCAATGAGAAATCTGCCAGAGGCCAGATAGCAAGAAGGCAATATACTACACAGGGTAGAGCCAATGAAGCTGCCATAGGCCATATCCAACGTCTTAATCCTCCNTGACCNATAGCAATACCNCCCAACACTCCTCCGGCAAGAAGCGCTATCACTCCGACAGTGCCATTAGCAAACCCAATTTCTGTNAGCGACATTCCGAGTCCTCCATCAGCAAGCGGGGTTTTCATAAAAATAGCCACCATCTTTGCACACATTGCCTCCGGCAATCGGAAAAGAAGCATAAAGGCAATAGCCGCCGCAATGTATCTTTTCTTGAAAAAAGTGACAAATGTCATACAAAAATTCCTGATTATATCAGATGGCGTTGTGCCGGCTGCCGGACGATCGCCGGCAAGTTTTGGGAGTGCCTGCGTATGCCAAAGCCATATACCGAAGAAAACCATCATTAGGCTATAGAACACTATTGCCCACGCACCGGAAGGCTCCATTCCTCTGCTTTCAAGCCATCCGGCCAAAAGCGNCAGTCNTCCTTGCCCAAGTANAGNAGCNACCTNATAGAAGGTAGNNCTGANTCCTACAAAATCAGCCTGTTGCTTTTCTGTCAAGGCAAGCATATAGAAGCCATCAGCAGCAATATCATGAGTGGCTGAAAAGAAAGCCATGCACGCAAATACGCTGAGCGTCGAGGCAAAGAAGAATGAAGTCGGGAGGAAAAGAGCCACTGCAAGCATGCAGAGGGTCATNAGCAATTCCATCGACAGAGTCCAGAGCCTTTTGGTAGAAAAGATATCGACAAAAGGGCTCCAAAACGGACGGATCATCCACGGAAGCGACAAAAGTCCTGTCCATGCTGTGATCTCAGGGATAGAGATCCCCATTTCGCAGTAGAACAAGACTGGAAGCGTATTGACTGCACAATAAGGGATTCCCTCAGCTATATATAGAGAGGNAATCNATTTCNATGGGGTATTGTGCAATCTATTCATTCTGTTATCTCTGATAANTTATCATTTATCATTGATAATTTATCATTGCTTAGGCGAGCNGGCAGCGGGGCTTTATCTGTTTGAAGAAATCGTTGCCCTTATTGTCTACGAGGATGAATGCAGGGAAGTTTTCAACTTCAATCTTCCAGATAGCTTCCATTCCGAGTTCAGGATATTCAAGAAGCTCGACGTTCTTGATAGAATTCTTGGCAAGGATAGCAGCAGGGCCACCGATGGAGCCAAGATAGAAGCCACCATGCTTCTTGCAAGCGTCAGTCACCTGCTGGGAGCGGTTGCCCTTTGCAATCATGATCATAGAGCCGCCGGCAGCCTGGAACTGATCAACGTATGAGTCCATACGCCCTGCAGTAGTCGGGCCAAATGAGCCTGAAGGAAGTCCTTCTGGTTTTTTTGCAGGACCTGCATAATATATTGGGTGCTCTTTCAGATAGTCGNNCATTGGTTCGCNGGCATCGAGACGTTCTTTAATCTTAGCATGGGCTATGTCGCGGCCCACTATGATAGTTCCCTTCAGTGAAAGACGGGTGGAAACAGGATACTTATTGAGGTCGGCAAGCACCTCTTCCATTGGGCGGTTGAGATCGATTTCGATCACTTCGCCTTCACCAGCCTGACGAAGTTCAACTGGGATCAGTTCACCGGGATTCTCGTCGAGTTTCTCAATCCAAAGGCNATCCTTATTGATCTTAGCCTTCACATTGCGGTCGGCAGAGCAGCTTACTCNCATACCTACAGGGCAAGAAGCACCATGACGGGGCAGACGGNTCACACGCACATCGTGANCGAAATATTTACCACCGAACTGTGCGCCAAGACCGATATTCTGGGCTGCTTCAAGAAGTTCCTTCTCGAGCTCAACGTCGCGGAATGCTCGGCCATATTCATTGCCTGTAGTAGGAAGGTTATCGAAATATTTCACAGACGCTTTCTTCACTACTTCGAGATTCTTTTCAGCGCTTGTGCCGCCAATTACGAATGCGATATGATAGGGCGGACACGCTGCAGTGCCGAGAGTCTTCATCTTTTCAATAAGGAAGGGCACAAGGGTCTTCTTGTTGAGGATAGCTTTTGTCTCCTGATAGAGATAAGTCTTGTTGGCCGAGCCGCCACCCTTTGCCACGAAGAGGAACTTGTATTCAGCTCCTTCTGTAGCATGGATGTCAATCTGGGCTGGAAGGTTGCAGCCGGTGTTGACCTCATCATACATTGTGAGAGGAGCATTCTGGGAGTAGCGGAGATTGTTTTCGGTATAAGTCTTGTAGACACCGAGAGAAATCTTTTCCTCATCATTGCATCCGGTCCATACTTGCTGACCCTTATAGGCAGCGCAGATAGAAGTGCCGGTATCCTGGCAGAAAGGAAGGACACCCTTGGAAGCGATTTCTGCATTTCGGAGCATAGTGAGAGCCACAAATTTGTCGTTTTCAGAAGCTTCCGGATCATGCAAGATCTTAGCCACCATCTCATTGTGCTCTCTGCGGAGCATGAAAGAGCAGTCGTGAGAAGCAACATTAGCGATAATAGTCAAAGCCTCGGGATCCACCACGAGCATCTCGTGGCCATTCCAATCCTCAGTCTTGACGTAGTCTTTAGTGATGAGCTTATATTCCGTTGTGTCCGGACCAAGCTCAAATGGTTCTTGATAATGGAAAGGTTTTGTTGCCATTGTCTTATATATTTGAGTTTTATATACTTATCGTTACAATTATTTGATAGTTAATCGTTGATCGTTNATCGNTNATCGTTGATCGTTCATCGTTGCATTGATCCAACTTCGAGAAGCGCACCTGTCACTGGATCAAACACCGCGAAAGATGGCTCTTTCTTATCAGTGAAAAGATTTGGATCAAGTCCGAATGTCATGCCAAGTTGCGACATCTGTATTTCCTTTGAGAAAAGAGTCTTTCCTACAGCTGAAATCGATACTTGTGCACTTCCTGGGATATTATAAATCACCGCATTTTTAGGAAGTTTCTTAGGTTCACCTTTTGCATCCACTGGTAGCGTAGCCTGATTGAGAGTTTCAATTTGGATGTAGACTGGATCGCCCGATAGATCNTCAGCATCTACGAATCCCGCGAAATCCGACATCCTGAAAAGAATCTGCTTTGCGTCTCCATCCGGGACGAAAGTAAATTTGCGCGTTACAGTTTCTGATGACACGCTTCCTGTAAATGCAGCATTGAGAGCCGCTTCTTGCTCTCCGAGCGAAGCAAGCATCAATTCCATTTGCTTGCCATCTGCTGGCATTGCATCCGCTGTGCCACGAGTCAAAGCAAGCTTTGACTCTCTGACTTCCATAAGAGACTCTGCAAGGAGCTGCGCCTGCTTGGCAGAACTTTTGGAAGCCACGAAATCCTCATCTACAAAATCCAGATACTCNTTGCCNGTAGGCCATTTAGCCTTTTCNGAATTCTTTTTATTATCNTCCTTAGNAGCNGGGTCTACCTCTACTTCTTTATTNATTGCCAGAAGCATTCCATTTTGGTCGACTGTAATAGAAGTCAATGCTCCCGGGCGAAGCTGCATTAGATACTGGGTGCTTGCATCCGACACTCCGTATGGACGGACCTTCACGTCAGTAATCTGCCACTTTTCGAAATCTTCAGCTATAGCTTTATCAGTGCCGATTGATTTCTTGGCATACAAATAGTAGGGACCTTTCTTTCCTACCTGATGGGTAGCTGTCACTTCCACTTCCAAGGCAGTGGTCGGGAGAGAATACACCAAACCGTAGTCGTTGCTCTTCTCTGCTGTGAGCACCTTTGTAGACTGTGCCATAGCCGATGAAGCAATCATTACTCCCAATATGAATACTATCTTTCTCATATCATTTTTCCTATTAATCTAAAACCTGACAAGTTGTCAAATTGTCAAATTGACTTCATGTCAACATCAAATCTTCCGATCTATGACCTCCTTGATAGCTCTTCCAAGCCGGTCGGAAATATCCGAAGCAATCACTCCATATTCCCCTAATTCTTCTGAAGCAATATCGCCAGCTCTGCCATGCACAAAAACTCCAAGTGCGGCTGCATTTTCGGGCTGGATACCTTGAGCCAAGAATCCTGCAATCACTCCTGTCAACACATCTCCAGCGCCGGCTGTAGCCATACCAGCATTGCCGGTAGAGTTGAAATACACTATTTGGTTGCCACTTGGACGCACTATCATGGTGTGGTGGTTCTTCAAGACTATGACAATTTCATAGTGCTTAGCCACTTCAATGGCTTTTTTCAATCGAGCTTCTGAAGAAGGTTGGTCGCCAAACAGACGGTCGAATTCCCCAATATGAGGGGTGATGATAGTGCGCGGAGGCAGCATAGAAAGAAGAGCAGGACGCTTAACTATGCAATTTAGGGCATCCGCATCAAGCACCATCGGCGACTTGCAGGTCTTCAGGAGAGATTCAAGTGCATTGACAGTGAGATCGTTGGTGCCTATACCGGGCCCCACAGCTACAGCTTGATGCGTATGGTGGAGGCTCATATCGCTTATCACTCTTTCATTGCGGTCTGGCTCAAACATAGCTTCCGGGGCAGCGGTCTGCAAGATGGTGATGCCCGTGCGCGGCGCATGCACCGTCGCAAGGCCTGCTCCGCACTTCAGAGTAGCTCTCGCACAAAGCACAGCTGCCCCCATCATGCCCATACTTCCTGCAAATATCATCACTGAGCCATAGTCTCTTTTTGCCGTATAAGGGTTACGGACGCGCAAAAGCTTTCTGATGGTGCGGCTCTCTATAAGCAGCCACTCCGTGCGCATGCTTTTGAGGGCTTTCCTGTCAAGACCGATGTCAAGCACCACAAGCTCGCCGATAATATGGGCATGTTCTTGGAAAAAGAATGACAGCTTGGGAAATTGGAATGTCAGAGTGAGGTCGGCATGCACCATGTCGTGGAAGCGGGAATTGGCATTCCATTCCCCCGCCAATCCTGATGGGATGTCGATACTGATCACGAAAGCCCCCGAATCATTTATAAGATGAGCCACTGCGGCAAATCCTCCGGAGAGAGGATCTCTCAAGCCTACTCCAAAAAGGCCATCTATGATGACATCTTCTTGGGAAAGTTGAGGGGGGATAAAGGTAGTGGTGACCTCGGTGAATTTCACTTTCTCAGCAGCTTCGAAAAGCTTTGCTTTCTGGGCCTCACATTCTTCTGAAAGCTGCCCTCTCACATTGAAGAGATAAACTTCAATGTTTCCATATCCCATCTCAGCAAGAATTCGCGCTACCGCAAGAGCATCCCCACCATTATTGCCGGGGCCTGCGACTATCACAATACGCCGACTCGGCAGAAAGCGGGAGCTCACTTCTTTCGCCACTGCATTGGCAGCTCTCTCCATCAAAGTGAGGGAGTCGATGCCTTGAGCCTCACAAGTGGCTGCATCAAGGTCTTTTATATCTTTGGAACTGAAAATTTTCATATTCTTTCTTCAGGCCATTTATTTTCAAAATTCATAAAATTGCTTTTTCGACTACAAATTTAACCAAAAAAGCCGATTTTTCCAAAAAGGATAGTGCAAGATTCAAAAATATTAATTAAATTTGCATACTATTATTAGATAACCC
>WFLX010042579.1_pt1 | contig 10170 bp, 11 predicted proteins | sample 4967041 | NCBI WGS metagenome assembly WFLX01 (sample SAMN12857096, study PRJNA449069) | gut metagenome | isolation source: stool from male and female vole | host: Microtus ochrogaster | place: USA:Florida | collected 2017
GAAGAAAAATTGGATGCTTTTGTGGGGGCAGAACATAAATTTCTAAGTGATATACTCGCACAATCAACTGCTCGTAAATCAGAATGCTCCTTGGCAGATTTGTATCGGATGATTGAAGAAGCTATGTTTTACCATTGCTTCAAGGCCCGGCTCATAAATCGGAATGATCCCTTTGATCAGATTATCAATCTTTTCGCTATCAACATCGACGCATGTCACGTTGACTCCCATTTCGGCAAAACAAGTGCCACTGACAAGTCCTACATATCCTGTACCGACAACAGCTATATTCATAAAAGTGGTGTATTGTTAGGTTAGATGATGTTATAAAAGTTGCGGAACCATTTTACCGTACGGTCAATGCCCTCCTGAAGGGGAGTGGAGGGCTTGAAACCGGTAGCTTCGGCAAGAGCCGAAGAGTCGGCATAAGTCTGGTANACGTCGCCAGGCTGCATAGGCAGCATTTCCTTACGAGCATTCCGGCCCGTAGCCNGCTCGATGCANTTGATGTAATCCATAAGGTTTACCGGCTGTGAATTACCGATGTTNTAGATGCGGTAGGGCGCCGTTGACATGGCGGGATCGGGATTNGTTGAATCCCATTCCGGANTGCCTTCAGGAATAATNTCGGCNATACGCACTATGCCTTCAACAATATCGTCTATGTAAGTGAAGTCACGCAGCATGTCACCGTTGTTGAATACCTTTATGGGGCGGTCATGCAGTATGGCATCNATAAACAGAAACGGCGACATATCCGGTCGTCCCCACGGCCCGTAGACGGTGAAAAAACGCAGGCCGGTAGTGGGTATGCCGTACAGCTGNGAATAGGCATGGGCCATCAGTTCATTGCTTTTCTTTGTGGCGGCATAGAGACTTACCGGATGTGCGGTCATGTCATGCTCTGAGAAAGGGACTTTTCCGTTAAGACCATATACGCTTGATGACGATGCATAGACAAGATGTTTCACCTTATTGTCGCGGCATCCTTCAAGCACATTTATGAAGCCGTCGATATTGCTCTCGATATATGCGTGAGGATTGGTGATGGAATACCGTACTCCTGCCTGGGCCCCAAGATTGATGACTGTATCGAAATTCTCATTAGCCATGAGCATCTTCATCACGTTGGTATCCTCAAGATTCATGCGGATAAACCGATACCGGTCGCCCCAGAGCGATGAAGCGGAAAATTTGTACCATCGCTGCGCATCATCCCTATCTATGCCATCTTCGGCAAGGCGGCCATATTTGAGTTCCACATCATAGTAGTCATTGATGTTATCGAGACCGACCACGATGTTATCGTCACGCTGTAAAAGGCGGTTCACCACGTGATGGCCTATGAAGCCGGCAGCGCCGGTAACGAGTATTTTCATATATCCAGGAGTGTTACTGTGCAAAGTTACTACTTTTTCTTAATGTGCTGCAGGTAATTGCCAAAATTGTATTTTCAGCATGTCAAGTAATATGTAAGTACATTCAAAGTGAATTATTTTATATGATAATTTTTTGAAAATATAGGAAATATTGAATTTTTGGATAACTTTGCAACATTATTGAAAAGTATTACGTATGTTGAGAATTGCAATTCAGGCCAAGGGCCGCCTCAATGAGGACAGTCTTGAGCTTCTGTCTGATGCTGGAATATCTATATCGGGAAGCAGTCGAAAACTTATGGCACATGCNAAAGGNTTNCCTATGGATGTATTGTATCTGCGCGATGATGACATCCCGCAGGCTGTCGCAATGGGCGTNGCNGACATCGGTATAGTCGGTCTTAACGAGGTTGAGGAGAAAGGTGAAAAAGTAGTGGTTGACATGCCGCTCGGATTTGGTGCATGCCGTATTTCACTTGCNGTGGGNCGTGANGTGCCTTATCATGGACCNGAATGGTTCAATNGAAAGCGNATCGCNACATCATATCCTCATATTCTGGAAAAATATATCACTGAAAACGGTATCTCGGCTGAAATACATGAGATTGCCGGATCGGTTGAAGTTGCCCCGGCTGTAGGTATGGCCGATGCAATATTTGATATAGTATCGTCGGGTGGTACCTTGGTCCAGAACGGCCTTGTAGAGGTCGAGAAGGTATTTTTCTCGGAAGCGGTNCTTATAGCGACTCCCGGCCTGCCGGCCGAGAAGGTTGAGGAGATTGAAAAACTGAAATTCCGTTTCCGCTCCATACTTGATAGCCGCGGCATGAAGTATGTGCTGATGAATATCCCTGAAAGCCGTATAGATGATGCGGTGGCGATACTGCCGGGGATGAAAAGCCCGACATTGCTGCCGCTTGCCGCCAAGGGATGGTACTCGCTTCATGTAGTGATACGTCAGGAGGACCTGTGGGATAAGATTGAGCAATTGAAGAATCTGGGAGCCGAGGATATTCTTGTTCTTGCTCTTGAAAATGTCATACCGTAATGGAGATAATCATTAATCCCGGTCGTGACGAGTGGAACCGTCTGACCGAACGTAATATACCTGCCGATGATCCGCAGGTCACCCGCGCTGTCGAGGAGATTGTGGCAACAGTAGCCCGCGACGGCGACAAGGCGCTGATTGATTATGCTGCGCGTTTTGACGGCGCTGAGCTTACCTGTATAGAAATTGATCCCGCTGAAATAGCCGCGGCTGTCGATAGTGTGGCTCCTGATGTTCGGAAGGCCATTGATCATGCTGCCGAGAACATAGCCAGCTTCCATAAGGCGCAGCTTCCGGCTGAAGTCGAGGTGATGACCGCTCCAGGAGTAAGATGCGTGCAGCGTGCCGTACCGCTGCGCCGTGCCGGATTGTATATTCCCGGTGGCCGGGCTCCGTTATTCTCTACCGTGCTTATGCTCGGCATACCGGCCCGAATAGCCGGATGCAGCGAGGTAATCCTGTGTACGCCCGCATCAGGCTCGTCGCCTGTGGCCCGTGAGATCCTTTATGCTGCAAAAGTATGCGGCATCGATCATGTATATCAGGTGGGAGGAGCGCAGGCTATAGCTGCCATGGCCTACGGTACTGAAACGATACCGAGAGTTGACAAGATTTTTGGCCCGGGCAACCGCTATGTCACCAAGGCCAAACAGCTGGTGTCGACNGTAACGGCCATAGATATGCCGGCAGGNCCGAGTGAGGTTATGGTTTTGGCTGATGATTCCGCCGACTNCGANTATGTGGCCGCTGACATGCTGTCGCAGGCTGAACACGGCCCTGACAGTCAGGCCATGCTTGTATGCGACAGTGAGAAGTTTGCCATTATGGTTAAGGATGCCATCGACCGGCAGATGAAATCACTGAACAGAACCTCTTCAATCAGCAAGTCACTTGCCCATANCCGTGCCATAGTATTGCCCGGACGTGACTCGATGATTGATTTTGCCAATGANTATGCATCGGAACACCTGATAGTATCNATGCATGATCCNTGGGANGTTGCTGACCGTATATATGCNGCAGGAAGTGTGTTTATCGGTAATTANTCTCCNGAAAGTGCNGGTGACTATGCTTCAGGCACCAATCACACCTTGCCGACAGGTGGATGGGCCCGATCGTTCAGCGGTGTCAATATCGACAGCTTCATGCGTAAGATAACTTATCAGCAGCTGACTCCCGAAGGACTTGAGTCACTTGCTCCGACTATAATTTCAATGGCTGCGGCGGAAGGACTCGATGCTCATGCGGCCGCTGTCAAAGTAAGAACCGGCAGATAAAACCTCAGGCTTATGAAAGATCCGTTGAAGTATGTGCGGCCCAACATCAAGGGCCTGCAACCTTATTCTACCGCACGTGATGAATTCAAGGGCGGAGATATATCTGTGTGGCTTGATGCTAATNAGAGTCCCTATGACAATGATGGNCTTAACAGATATCCTGATCCTCACCAGAAAGAATTAAAACGCCATATCGCAGCTAAAAAGGGTATTGCTGCCGACTGTATATTTGTCGGNGGTGCCGGAAGTGATGAGGCGATAGATCTCACGTTCCGTATATTCTGTACTCCCGGTGTTGACAATGCCGTAGCGATTGCTCCGAGTTATGGAGTCTATAAAGTGGCCGCGTCAATCAATGACGTGGAGCTGCGTGAAGTAATGCTCGGAGATGGCTATTCATTGCCGGTTGACGATCTGCTTGCGGCTGCCGATGACCGTACAAAACTGATATGGATCTGTTCGCCGAATAATCCTACCGGTAATGCCTTTTCTCCTGCTGATATAGCACGACTCGCCGAAGAGTTTGACGGGATGGTGGTGGTCGATGAGGCATACGTCGATTTTTCATCCAAAGGCTCTGTGACGGGTTATATCGAACGTTATCCAAACCTGATTGTCCTGCAGACATTTTCTAAAGCATGGGGATTGGCGTCATTACGTGTCGGAATGGCGTTTGCCACGCCTGATATCGCCCGTATTTACGGCATGGTCAAATATCCGTATAATGTCAACGGGCCTACACAGCTTGAAATCATAAAGCGCCTCTCTGGTGACATTGCTTCTCAGGTCAGCGAGATACTGAAGGAGCGCGATATGCTCATGGAGAGGGTAAGGGAGTTGAAATGTACGGTTGAGGTATATCCCTCTGATGCCAACTTCATTCTGGTTAAGGTCCTTGATGCCGATTCCCTGTATGACTATCTGATCAGCCGCGGCATTATTGTACGTAACCGCAGTCGTGTGAAGGGTTGTGAATGCACGCTGCGTATCACCGTAGGAACACCTTCTGAAAATGAGAAACTGTTGAACGCATTAAAGGATTACAACGATGGATGCTGTTAAAAAGAAAGCTCTTTTCATTGACCGNGACGGCACAATAATACGTGANCCCGAAGATCAGCAGATCGACTCACTNGAAAAACTGGAGTTTGTTCCCGGGGTAATATCCGCATTGCGGTCACTCGTCGGAAAAGGATATGAACTTGTTATGGTGAGCAATCAGGATGGTCTCGGTACACCGGCGTTTCCTGAAGATACCTTCTGGCCCGCTCATAACAAGATGCTTGCCACACTTGCCGGTGAGGGTGTCGTTTTCGATGACCAGNTGATTGANCGCACCTTTCCGGAGGATAATGCTCCTACGCGTAAGCCGGGCACAGGTATGNTGGGACACTACATGACNGGCGACTATGATCTGGCCGCAAGTTATGTGATCGGAGACAGGCTTACCGACATGNAGCTTGCCTGCAATCTNGGAGCCCGAGGTATAATGATAAGTGAGTGTGACGGTCAGCTGCCTGAAGGATGTGTACTTGCAACCACTGACTGGCATAAGGTCGCCGCTCACGTATTGGCATCTGACAGGACTGCGACAGTAGAGCGCATTACCGGAGAAACTGCGATAAAGGTATATCTTGATCTGGACGGCAACGGTAAATCATCAATAGATACCGGACTGAAGTTTTTCGATCACATGCTCGACCAGATACCCCACCACGGCGGCGTGACCCTCAATATTGATTGTAAGGGTGATCTTGGCGTGGATGAACATCACACGATGGAGGATGTGGCTATCGCTCTCGGAGAAGCCATATATAAGGCGCTCGGATCCAAACGCGGTATTGACCGCTATGGATTTGTACTGCCGATGGATGAAAGCCGGGCTATGGTGCTTCTTGATTTCGGTGGCCGTGCCGACTTTGAGTGGGATGTCGAGTTTACGCGTGAATATGTGGGAGATACCCCGACCGAGATGTACAGTCATTTCTTCAAGTCGCTTGCTGTAGCCATGCGTGCCAATCTTCATATAAGTGCGCGCGGTGATAACAACCATCATCTTATCGAGGGTGTGTTCAAGGCTTTCGCCCGTGCATTGCGCATGGCTATACGCCGTGATGTGTTCAGTTATGATTTACCGTCAAGCAAAGGAGTATTATGATTGCGATAATTGATTATAAGACCGGTAACCTGCGTTCGGTGCAGAATGCTCTCGGGCGTATCGGCGCTGAATGGACGCTTACTGCTGATCCGGATATTATACGGCGTGCTGACAAGGTGCTTTTACCCGGAGTGGGGCATGCCGGCGAAGCTATAGAAAACCTGAGAAAAGCGGGGCTCGACAGTGTGATCCGTGATCTGCGCAGGCCGGTGCTGGGTATCTGCGTAGGAATGCAGGTCATGTGCCGNCATACCGAGGAGGGTGAAGCTGACGGACTCGGAATATTTGATGCCCGTGTACGCCGNTTTGTCGCCTCGGATGAAGATAAAGTGCCGCATATCGGNTGGAATTCACTTGCNAACATGGAGTCAAAGCTNTTCAAGGGTATTGAGTCGGGATCGTACGTATATTTCGTACATTCCTATTATGCTCATCTTTGNNCTGANACTATCGCCACGACACGTTTTGGCAGCAAGGGAATGATGTTCAGCGCTGCGCTGAAATATGAAAATTTTTACGGCACTCAGTTTCATCCTGAAAAAAGCGGCGATGTAGGAGAGCATATATTAAAAAACTTTCTTGAGCTATGATAGAGATAATACCCGCCGTAGATATAATAGGTGGCAAGTGTGTGAGGCTTTCCCAAGGTGATTACGGAAAGGTGACCCGTTATGACGCATCGCCGTCAGATATGGTTAAGCGGTTTGTCGATGCCGGTCTTACGCGTATTCATGCCGTGGATCTTGACGGAGCCCGGGCAGGGCGTCCTGTCAACCTNCGCGTCCTGGAAGAAATGGCGATGGTCGACGGAGCCTCGATAGAATGGGGTGGAGGCCTTAAGAAAGACGGCGACCTGTACAGTGCCTTCAATGCCGGAGCAGCCTACATAGTGATCGGAAGTGTGGCTGTCCGNGAGCCTGAACGTTTTGCCGGNTGGTTGATGGAATATGGCCCTGACACGATGGTGCTTGGTGCCGATCTGCGTGANGGAAAGGTTGCTGTGGCTGGATGGACAAGTGATTCNGAAACCGGAATCGACGAGCTTTTAGAGCGATTTCTTCCTGATGGACTGTCACAGAGCATCGTGACCGATATAAGCCGTGACGGCATGCTGCAGGGTCCGAATTTTGAGCTGTACACCGGTTTGCAGGANCGTTATCCAGATATAATATTNACAGTATCGGGCGGNATATCCTCGATGGATGANATAGAACGTGCGGCTGAGCTCGGACTGGAACGTGTCATAGTCGGCAAAGCCATCTATGAAGGCCGTATATCGCTCGGGGAGCTGGAGCATTTCATTACGAATGAAAACGACTGAGGAGTATGTTGGCNAAACGAATCATACCGTGTCTTGATGTCAAGGACGGACGCACGGTAAAAGGTATCAATTTCGAGGGGCTTGCGGATGTAGGCGATCCTGTGGAACTTGGTGCCCGGTATGCCCGTGAAGGCGCTGATGAGCTGGTATATCTCGACATAAGCGCTTCGCGTGAAGGGCGCACGACTTTTACCCGCCTCGTTGAGCGCATAGCCGAAAGGGTAAATATACCCTTTACTGTGGGTGGCGGCATAGCGTCGATTGAGGATGCGTCACGATTGCTTGACGCAGGTGCTGATAAAATAACAATCAACAGCGCGGCCGTGGCCGATCCTGAGCTTATCAGCGAGATTGCCGCCCGATACGGCAGTCAGTTTGTAGTGGTTGCCATTGATGCCAGGTGTGGTGATGACGGGATATGGCGTGTGACTACTCACGGTGGATCACGGATGTCTGACCGGGAGCTGATGACATGGGCTCAGGAAGCACAGTCACGTGGCGCCGGAGAAATACTTTTTACCTCGATGAATCATGACGGCACGCGCAACGGCTATCCTTGTGACACATACCGCCAATTGGCTTCAATACTAAGGATTCCGGTGATAGCATCGGGTGGCGCGGGCTCAGTCGGTGATATCGCCGAGGTGTTGACTTCCGGTCATGCCGATGCTGCTCTTGCNGCCAGNATATTCCACTATGGCGACATTACCGTAAGGGAATTGAAGCGGCAGCTTGCGGAACGCGGTATCAATGTACGCGAAAAATAACAAAAACCAAAACAATGACGTTTGAAGAATTTAATCTCGATAAATGTGCTGACGGCTTGCTGCCCGTNATAATTCAGGATGCGGTCACGCTGAGAGTGCTGATGCTCGGTTACATGAACCGCGAGGCATTTGAAAAGACNGTCAGCGAGGGCAGGGTGACATTTTATAGCCGTACACGGCACTCTTTATGGACCAAAGGCGAGACGAGCGGTCACTATCTTGATGTGGTTGACATGTATGCCGATTGTGACGGCGATACATTGCTTATCATGGCTACGCCTCATGGTCCGACATGTCATCGCGGAACAACGGCATGTTTTGACACTCCGCGCGAGACAGGATTTATACGCGATCTGTCGGCACTCGTAGCCGGGCGCCATGCGCAGATGCCCGAAAATTCCTACACGACACGTCTCTTTATAAAGGGAGTCAAGAAAATATCGCAGAAGGTTGGAGAGGAGGCTGTTGAGACTGCAGTTGAGGCTGTCGACGGCAACCGCGACCGGTTCATTTACGAAGCGTCCGATCTGATATTCCATTTCCTCGTGCTGCTTGAACAGATGGGGTGTACCATCAGTGATATCGAGCGCGAACTCGTAAAGCGACATTCATAAAAAAATCTGTCCGCTGACGTGATTAGTGTCAGCGGACAGTTAAATCGTGTGTGTTGTTCAAGTATTTTTATGTTGTGCTTATTTGTGTGCGATCAATTCGCCGTCATGGTTGAAGAAAAGCTCTGACATCGGCTGACCGTCGGTCACCTCAATCTCATAACCACGTTTCATACGACCATATTTATCGACGTTATCACTGAGTCCAAGTTCGTTGAGCTTATTATAAGCATCATCAGGCAATAGACCCTTGATTGCGTCATCAGGGATTGCGGCGGTCTCTGATTCAAGCTCCATGACACGGCCATCGTAGTCAAATTCCACGGTTGTGCCGTTGCTGAGTTCTACTTCATAACGACCATCTTCGGTATCATCCTCGCAGCTTAATACAGTGCAGTCACCGTAATGGGCNCGAAGGAACTTCAATGCGCTTTTAGGAAGCTTGTTTACATCATAACTAATGCTTTCAACAGGACCTACTCCGGAGTTGATAACAGGAACCTGTGCAGAGGCACTGAAACTACCGGCAGCTCCGGCAACTAATGCAACAACAAAAAATTTAGTGAATCGTTTCATAATAGGTTGTATTTAATTTATATCTTTGCTTGTTACGAAATTATAACAATTCGCAACCAAAAATAGTTCAGAGGTGTTGTAGAGTAGTGTTAATAAAAGCAAAAAGCTTGCATCTGCCCTTAGATGCAAGCTTTTTGCTTTTACGTATTANTANATGTACAGGATTACTGCATGCGGCGCAGACCTTCCCAGCGTACATTCCACTTGCCGTCGGCAGGGAAACCGGGATTGAGAACCTGCTTGCAGCCGTCCCATCCGGCACACATCATGGCTACCGCGTCAAGAAGGGCGCCGTTACCGGGCATATACAGGCGCAGACGCTTTGGCTCCTGGAAATTATGTCCGCTTACAAGGTAGGTGTTCTTACCCTTGTCGATGAGCAGGGCGTCAAGCGCGGTTTCAGGCTTGCCTGAGCGGGCGGCACACATGGCGATCATGCCGTAGTCCCATCCCCATGTAGTATCCCAGTTCCAGTTGNCCATTACCCAGTCAACGGTATTTGCCATGGTGTCGGCTGAATAGAGNGGAGTTGCNGGAAGNAATCCGCAGGCGCCGAGGGCNGCGGGATGGTCACTGCGNGATTTCAGTTCGAATTCTTCCTCGCTGATGCTCTTTTTACCTACGAGATCNGGTGTCTTGAAAGGATCAAATACATTGGCCGANGAATTGTTGTCAAAAGGATTTACAGGCACTCCGGCAACATATCGGCCATCCTTTTCTGCAAGCGGAGCGATGCGGGCAATTATCTCGTCCCACTCGGCATTGCGGGGCTGGCCGAGACGCTCACGCCACTTCTGGGCAGTATTGAGGCCATAATACCAGTAGGCCTGCTCAAACGGATGGTGATAGGAGAAATCCTTGGACATTGACTCCTGCATGGCAGTCTGGCCGTAAAGCTTGATGTCGCCCTTCTCAGGTGCGCATGCCTTGGCGAAGTCAGCCATGAATTCAGCGGTTGCGTCAACGCCTTCAGCATATTTCTCCAGCGTTTCCTGTGAAGGATTCGCACGGTACATCTCCTCGGCCATGTATA
>WFLX010059199.1_pt1 | contig 10169 bp, 8 predicted proteins | sample 4967041 | NCBI WGS metagenome assembly WFLX01 (sample SAMN12857096, study PRJNA449069) | gut metagenome | isolation source: stool from male and female vole | host: Microtus ochrogaster | place: USA:Florida | collected 2017
CGCGGGTCTCAACTTTTTCATGTAAAGCGCTCTGGGCACGTCATTAAGCATTAAAATAAGCCTTATAAGGCCTATTGGCCCCATAAGGCTTATTATTCCAATTTGTAGCCTCTTATTCTGCTACGATCACAAATCCATCCNTCTTAGTCAATGTCATCTNCACTTTCNCCGGATTTTTGANCTTAAGCGTCTTTGCGCNCAGTGGATTCTTTCCATCCTCAGCATAGACTGTCACTTCTTGCCCTTTCGCGAGCATTGGAAGGTCAAGTTCTAACTTCAGCGGCTTCTCTTCTGCCGACACGCCGGCGATATACCACTTCCCTTCGGTACTCTTGCGTGCAAGCACTACATATTTGCCCGGATATCCATCTATGAAGACTGTATCATCCCATGTGGTGGGAACATTCTTCATGAAAGCTATTGCAGCTGCCGGAGCATCTGTAAGGTTATTGGGTGCAAGTGCGAAGTTCTGGACCGGATTCTGGAAAAGAATAGATGTTGCAAGCTGGAATGCATCTGTCGTCCGACGGATATTGCCCCCATCGTTGCCCCTGTTCATTCGTTTGTTGAGCACGGAGCCGCCATATTCCATCACTCCGGCTGCATTGCGGATGAAGGGNTGAAGNGTGGCGTTGAAATCCTCCATGTCGCAGAAATCCTGGCTGAAGATAAGATTCTCAGATGCCAATACTGCTTCACTGCCCACATAGTTGGGATACATTCGCTCCCATCCGCGTGGTAAGGTGCAGCCATGGAATATCACGCTTATGCCATGATCGTTGGCGTCACTCAATATATCCTCATAGAGGCGTATGGTCTCCTGCTTGTCTCCACCGAAGAAGTCCACTTTTATTCCCTTTATGCCAAGACTCTCAAGCCACTTCATCTCTTCCTTGCGTGGAATCGGGCGCGACATCTTGTTGATTGGTCCCTGTTCAATATCATTCCACCAGCCCGACGATGAATACCATATAAGAAGGTTGACACCCTTCGACTGCGCATACTTTGCAAGTTTCTCAATGCCTTCTTTGCCTATGTTGGTGTCCCACCAGTTGTCGACAAGAACATTTTGATACCCCAAATCTGCAGCAAAGTCAATATATTTTATTTGGTCTTCATAATTGATGGAGTTATCTTGCCAAAGTATCCAGCTCCAGNNTCCTTTGCCCGGTTTAACCTCAAAGTCCGACTCATAGAGTGGTTCCACAAGATTCCAGGGGATTGTAGTCTCTACAATCGGTTTGAGAGTCTTCCCTATTGTGATGGTGCGCCATGGGGTCTTGCCGGGTAAGCTGATGGCTGGTGCCGCGTTGCCATTGCCGTTGTTTTCCTCAGGCATAGGATATTCGATGGCGAAGACTCCANCTTTATAGTCNCCGAGACNGCTGCCGCAGAAGTAGCCGNTTACTCCTGTCTCTGTCAGAAGTGCCCAACCATTGTCGCCTACATGGAACAGTGCCGGGAACGTAAAACCATGTCCGAATTCAGATGGCTCGGAAAGGGGGGCATCTGCCTTGTAGTTCTCCTCATATGAGGGCTTCGTGCGCTTCCAGCCTACCATGGCATTGCTCTGAGGAGTAAGGAATGTTGTGGTAAAGTCTGGGAATCGGAAACCTGAAGCCTCTTTCTCTATTATCATGCTGCGGGTTTCTCCCTCCACGGGTATCACATAGCGGAAAGCAAGGTCATTGTTGCCCACTTGCCACTCTATCGACATTTTAAGCTTCTTCCCTGCCGAATATTCTTCTGTAAGAGTATTGGCAGTCCAGTCAATATGGCTTTTCTTTATCTTGGCTTGATCGAAAGATTTCTCCACCTTTCCTGTCTTCTCTCCTATGAGCGTCAGTCCCTTTGAAAAGTTCCCGATATTGGATACAAAACCGAGAGGAGAATCAAGAAGTATCGGTTGCCCATCATAGCTGACAGAATAAAGCGGCTCTCCTTCAGCCGAAAGTGATGTTGTCAGCACCAACCGTCCATCCGGACTGCTGACGGTAGCTGCCGAAGCCGCCATCACGCCCCATCCCAAAATGCTCAAAACATATGTTCTAAGTTTCATGATATAATAATTATTAGGTTGTTGAATAATAACACATTTTATCCAAAAATGTCTGAATGAGATCCAGTATCAATTAGAAGAAGAATAAGTTCAAAATCATTCTGTTCCCAAACTAAGAGCCAGTCTGGTTCAATATGGCATTCCCATCTACCGATATTTTTCCCTACAAGTTTATGAGGTCTATATTTTTCAGAAACTGTCCCTGAATTTTCTAATTCTATAAGGACATCCTTCAATAAATTCATGTTCAGTCCTCGCTTCTGACATTTTTTGACCGATTTCTTGAATTTATTGGTTCGCTCTATAATAAACTTCATATACCCAGATCTTTAAAAAGCTCATCCATAGACTCGAAACGTTTTACCCTTCCAGCTTTTACATCCTCCAAAGCCTCTTCTAAGCCACTTTTTTTCTTTCTGGCAGGCTTGGCAATAGAAACCCCTTCGAGAGCATTGAGTATTTTTTTTAAATGTGGAAGTATGGATTTATCCTCAATGTTAATAGTTAACTGTGTCATATATCATAGAGTTTTAGGGAGTGTGTACTCCATAGCACACATATCCATATGTTTTTATGCAAAGTTAATAAAAAAAAACGAGACTTGATTTGGGTAGTAGGAATTTTTTTAATAACTTTGTGATTAACAAAAATAAATCTGACATGGAATACAAAAGAATACTGCTGAAGCTCTCCGGCGAATCTCTAATGGGAGCACAAGGATATGGCATAGACCGCGATCGTCTGGATGCTTACGCCCGACAAATCAAAGAAATAGCCCAAGCCGGTGTTGAAATCGGAATCGTCATAGGTGGCGGAAACATATTCCGTGGACTCTCAGGAGCTTCAAAAGGTTTTGATCGTGTGAAAGGCGACCAGATGGGTATGCTCGCCACTGTCATAAACTCTCTCGCTCTCTCTTCTGCTCTCGAGTCTGTCGGACAACCCGCACAGGTGTTCACTGCCATCAACATGTTTCCAATCGGCAAACCATACAGCAAGTGGGACGCTATCGACGCTATGAAGCATGGTAAGGTGGCAATCATGAGCTGTGGCACTGGTCAACCATTCTTTACTACCGACACCGGCTCTGCACTGCGTGCCATCGAAATAGAGGCTGACGTAATGCTCAAGGGTACGCGTGTCGACGGAGTCTACACTGCCGACCCTGAAAAGGATCCCANAGCCACAAAATTCGACAAAATCACCTACGACGCTGTGATCTCAATGGGACTGAAAGTGATGGANCTCACAGCAACTGNCCTNNGCAAAGAAAACAATATGCCTATCTATGTCTTCAACATGGACAAAGAAGGCAACCTCCTCAAAATGATGCAAGGCCAAAACGTAGGAACCCTCGTCTATTAATTAATTCAGACCAATTAGACTAATATGACCAATTAGACCAATAAATAGAAAAAACTCAAAAATTAATATATCATGGAAGTAAAAGAATATCTTGACAATGCCCAGGAGTCGATGGAACTCGCTGCCGACTATCTGGACGAGACCCTCGCCCGAATCCGCGCAGGAAAGGCATCGGCAAAACTCCTCGACGGTATCCGTGTTGACTACTACGGCAGCCTTGCTCCGATTTCAAACGTGGCTAACGTTTCTGTCCCCGATGCGCGTACTATCGCAATCACTCCCTGGGAAAAATCAATGTTCAAAGTGATTGANNAGGCTATCATCAANTCTGNGCTCGGTATAANTCCCGAAAACAATGGTGAAGTTATCCGCCTCTCCATCCCTCCTCTTACCGAAGATCGCCGTAAGCAACTCGTAAAGCAGTGCAAGGCTGAAGCTGAGAACGCTAAAGTATCAGTCCGCAATGCTCGTCGCGAAGCTATCGATGGCCTCAAGAAAGAAATCAAGCAAGGTCTAAGCGAAGACGTCGAAAAGGATGCGGAAGCCAATGTGCAGAAACTCCACGACAAATACCTCAAGAAAATCGACGAGATCTTTGCCGCTAAGGAAAAGGAGATTCTCACCGTCTAATCTCATTAATGCATAATGCTCAATGCATTATGCATAATCAGCTACGCAAGAATAATAAAGAGCTAAACGATAACTCAGGTCGGAGACCTGATGATTATGCTAAAACCCCAGGCTTTAGCCTGGGGTTACTCAAACAATAGCTCAGTAGCCTCGGAGAGGCGCTTTATGGTATTGTCAAACGAACAATATAATCTTACTATCATGAAAAAAACATTGATAGCCGGAGCTATCGCCCTAATGGTAGCCCCCATCTACGCTCAGACATTCAAGGAATGGCTCGACCCCGAGATAAATGCAGTAAATCGTGCCCCTATGCGATCCGAGGCTTTCGCCTTTAAGAAAGGTGAGAAGGGCTCTTTCAAGGAAGACAGAAAAATCTCGTCAAACTATCTTTCCCTAAATGGCGACTGGAAGTTCAATTGGGTCAACGACGCATCTTCTCGTCCCACTGATTTCTGGAAAAAAGACTTCAACGACAAAGGTTGGGACACTATTAAAGTCCCGGGTTGCTGGGAACTGAACGGCTTCGGCGATCCTCTCTATACAAATATGCCCTATGCATGGGATCGTTTCTTCAAGAATGATCCCCCAAACGTGCCGGAGCAAGAAAACCATGTCGGCACCTACCGCCGCGAGATNCTNGTNCCNGCCGANTGGAAAGGGAAGGAAATNTTCGCNCACTTNGGTTCCGTGACCTCAAACATTTATCTGTGGGTCAACGGTAAGTATGTAGGTTACAGCGAAGACAGTAAACTCGAGGCTGAATTCAATCTTACTCCTTATCTCATCCCCGGCAAGGAAAATCTGATCTGTTTCCAGGTCTTCCGTTGGTGCGATGGCTCTTATCTTGAAGATCAGGACTTTTGGCGTCTTTCAGGTGTTGGCCGAGATTGCTATCTTTTCGCCCGCGACAAGAACCGCATCGCCGACATTCGTGTCACTCCCGACCTGACAAACAATTACACCGATGNANTGCTCGACATCGACCTTACTCTCNCTGCCAATAAGCCTGTGACTCTTACTCNCACCGATGCGGAGGGCAACACTGTAGCTACTGGCTCTGCTTCAAAGTCTGGCAAGACTTCGATGACGGTCTCCAACCCCAATAAGTGGACTGCCGAAACTCCCTATCTCTATACATTGACCGCAACTATGGACGGCAACGACGAGGTTGTCCCCGTCAACGTAGGCTTCCGCAAGATTGAGCTNCAAGGAAACCAGATNCTCGTCAATNGCANNCCTGTCCTCTTTAAGGGTGCTGACCGCCACGAGCTTGACCCCGATGGTGGCTACGTTGTCAGTCCTGAGCGTATGCTCGAGGATGTGCAGCTTATGAAGAAGCTCAACATGAACGCCGTGCGCACTTGCCACTATCCCGACGATGAACTCTGGTATGAACTCTGCGACCGTTATGGCCTCTATGTGGTGGCTGAGGCAAACGTGGAGAGCCACGGTATGGGCTACCGCGAACATACTCTCGCCAAGAATCCCGCATACCACAAGGCTCATCAGGAACGCAACCAGCGTAATGTAATCCGCAATTTCAATCATCCTTCCGTTATATTCTGGAGCCTTGGCAATGAAGCCGGTTATGGCCCCAACTTCGAGGACGCCTACGATTGGGTGAAAGCTTTCGACCCATCACGCGCCGTACAGTATGAGCAGGCTCATCAAAATGGAAAGACTGATATCTTCTGCCCTATGTACTACGGCTACGAAGGTATGGAGGCGTGGGGAAAAGATCCAAATTCTTCCAAACCCCTCATCCAGTGCGAATACGCTCACGCTATGGGCAACTCTATGGGTGGATTCAAGGAATACTGGGATATAATCCGTAAATATCCTAACCTTCAGGGTGGTTTCATTTGGGATTTCGTCGACCAAGGTATCCGTGTGAAAGATGAAAACGGTGTGGAATACTTCGCCTATGGTGGCGACTTCAACGATTATGATGCAAGCGACAACAACTTCTGCATCAATGGTGTCGTAAGCCCTGATCGCAGGCCTAATCCTCATGCCGATGAGGTGCGCTATTTCTACCAGAATGTCTGGACAACACCCGCCGACATTAAGAGTGGCAAGGTCAACGTATACAACGAAAACTTCTTCCGCGACCTTTCCGACCTCAATCTCGACTGGACTCTTCTCCACGATGGCAAGCCCGTTCGTAAAGGTTCTATCTCCGACCTTAACGTTGCTCCCGGCGAGACAGCTCAGCTGACGATCCCATATGGCGAAATCTCTGACAAGGGTGAATGGCTCCTCAACGTTAACTATACCCTAAAGGAAACCGACGGTCTCCTCCCGGCTGGTTATGCGGTTGCCCGCGATCAGCTTGAAGTGTCGATGGGCGACCGTGGTCCGGTGGTGATTGCAGAGCCACAGAGCCCCAATGCTACGTTTGCAGCTCCTAAAGTCAAAGACAATCATGTCAATTTCTTGAAGATACAAGGTCAGAACTTCCTGATTGAGTTCAATAAGCATAATGGTTTCATGACCAAGTATGAAGTCGATGGCATGTCACTCCTTGCTGAGGGTGGACAATTAACTCCCAACTTCTGGCGAGCACCGACCGACAACGACTTCGGTGCAGGTCTGCAACGCAGATATGAGGCTTGGCGTAAGCCTGAGATGAAGCTCATCGAGTTGAAGACCCTTGATGTTGAAGGCACCGATGGTTGGATATGTGTAGTGGCTCGTTATGAAATGCCATCGGTGAAGGGGCTGTTGCTAATGTATTATACTATCACTTCCGATGGCACGGTAATGGTAAATGAGAAATTTACTCCAGCTCAGCAGGGTGCTGAGGTCAGCAATCTCTTCCGCTTCGGAATACAGATGCAAATGCCGGAATCCTTTGATGCAATCGAATATTATGGCCGTGGTCCTATTGAGAATTACTCCGANCGCAACCACTCCACATTCCTCGGTGTCTACAATCAGAAGGTAGCCGACCAATTCTATCCCTACATCCGTCCGCAAGAGACTGGCACCAAGACTGANGTTCGCTACTGGAAGCAGCTCAATGCCGCCGGCAATGGTTTGGAATTCGTAGCTCAGGATCCATTCTCCATCTCTGCACTCAACTATAGCATCGACAGTCTCGACGACTATCCGAATAAAGACCGCACGCCACACAGCCACGGTCCCCTCGTGAAGAAGTCAGACTTCACCAATATCTGTATTGATAAGGCTCAGATGGGACTCGGCTGCGTCAACAGTTGGGGAGCTCTTCCAATTAAAGACTACATGCTCCCCTACGGCGAATACGACTTCTCTTTCACAATGAAGCCCGTCTTCCACCAAATCCAACCCAAATACTAACCCCGTCCGACCACATAAAAAATCCGATTCCCCTCAATGGAGAATCGGATTTTTAATCGTTAATCTTTTATCGTTAATGCTCACTGAGCCTTAGTAAAGCTTACCTTACGGTCAGGATTGTCAAGCTCAAAGCTCAATACACTGCCATCCTGAGTGACTTCTACATCCTCTATCTTCTGATACTGGGCCAGGCTGCTAAGGAAGCTTGATGTCACTGCGCCGAGTCCGTCAGGAGCATCTACGCCAGCTACGTCAAGTGTATTCTGGTCAAAAGAAAGATAATAGTCATCATCTCCCTTGTCTTCACGTGTCCACTTGCCCTCTACTGAAGCCTTTACTGTATAGTTGATTGCATTGCCAACTGAGTCGGGTGCTGTAACTGTATAGTCTGTAGTCATCTTCACCGGACCATTGCTCTTCTCTGCTCCTTCGCTAAATTCAAAAGTGGTAATAGCGGTAGCTGTAGTTGTCCCCTCAATTGCCGGAACCACTACTTCTGGAGTTGAAGAGGTCCATGTACCGATCATTTTGTTGTTTTCCTCAGAGCAGGAAGAGAGTGCGGCTGCACCGAATAGAAGCGCTGCGCCTACTGCGAGCTGATTGATTGTCTTCATAGTTTTTCTATTTATAATTTATACATCATTACCATTACAACAATCAATCGTTTTAAAGGTTTAATCGTTTAAAACTTTAATGGCTCCTCTCGGGCTCTTAAATTGCGCAGCAGGTTTGTCTTCGGGTGTTCCGCAAATCAAAATTGATCATTAATCACTGATAATTGATCATTTGCTCTTATCCCGCCAAAGATAAAGCCGGTCCGAAGCCCGTATCTTAGCCGGAACCGGTAGCGAAAACCGATCCCCNTTCTTCACCTCGGCCACNGGNTCGGTGGTAAGTCGTAGCTCCTCCACCTTGAAAATCAATGCCCNTGTAGTAGGTCCGGTCACTACAACTTCNTCCCCCGGTTTCAGCACTCCACNCNCCATCTGGAATTCTCCCACTCCAAGACGATCGNAGTATCTTATTCCCTTTGCCACGTATTCCTTCACCCTCGTGCTGCTGCTTCCATATTTTCCGCTCCATTCCCCAAGTCGCTGCCCCAAATAATAGCCGTCCCAATATCCTCTGTTGAATATTTTTGCAAGCCTTTGCTCCCAGCCTTGAAGCTTCTCATCGCTGAATTCTCCTGCGCAAATCGACTCCAATGCCTCAGAATAGCATTCCACTACCTCCTTCACATATTCCGGACCCCTCGCGCGTCCCTCAATCTTGAACACACGCACTCCCGCATCCACCATCTTGTTGAGGAAATGAATGGTCTTGAGATCTTTCGGACTCATTATATATTGGTTGTCTACCTCAAGCTGGTCTCCTGTCTCTTTATCAGTAACCGTATACGACCTTCTGCATATCTGTGTGCAGGCTCCGCGGTTGGCTGCCGAGTTCATCTCATGCAGCGAAAGGTAACACTTCCCGCTGATGGCCATGCATAGAGCCCCGTGGCAGAACATCTCCAGCCTGATCGGCTTCCCGTTTGGCCCCTTAAGATTCTCCTTTTCGATACCCTCATGNATAGCCTTCACCTGATCGAGGTTAAGCTCNCTNGCAAGCNCNATCACGNCGGCAAANTGCGCATAAAATCGCACAGCCNCGATGTTGGTCACATTCACTTGCGTCGAGATATGCACTTCCTGTCCTATCTCTCGGGCATATAAGATTGCTGCCATGTCTGAGGCGATGATAGCTGAGATATGCGCAGCATGTGCGCGGTCTATAATNTTGTGNAGNAGATCCATGTCATTGTCATAGATCACNGTGTTGACCGTCAGATACGTCTTGACGCCCTNTNCTGTGCACCGCCTTACGANCTCGTCCATATNATCCGCCGTGAAATTTGCACTTGATCGCGAGCGCATATTGAGCCCCTCGATGCCAAAATAGACTGCATCTGCCCCGGCTTGCAAGGCTGCCGCAAGCGACTCCCAGCTCCCCACAGGAGCCATTATCTCAAAATCCTTTCTCTCCATAAATTTAAAGTAGTTAGCACGCTCCGCGTGCGTCCCTCCAATTCAAACTTAGTAATAAAGCATGCTCCGCATGCGTCATTCCGAGTCAAACTTAGTAATAAAGCACGCTCCGCGTGCGTCCCTACGCATCTTTCCCCTAATATATAATTCAAAATTATTTGCAGGCCAAATAAATTGTGATCACCCCCAGCGTAAGCGATTTATAAGTTGCATCCTTAAACCCAGCCTTCTCCATCAAGGCAGTCATATCCTCCCGTTGGGGGCAAGCCGCTATAGATTCCGGCAAATATGAATATGCCCGCGTGTCATGCGACACCATTCTCCCCACTACAGGAATCACATCACGCGAATACACCCGATAAAATCCCTTTATTATTCCATTAGAAGGCTCCGAAAGCTCAATCACGCAGATCACTCCACTCGGCTTCATCACACGCCGCATTTCTCTATATCCATCTTCCAATCGCTCGAAATTTCGCACCCCGTATGCCACCGTCACCAAATCAAATGTCTCATCAGGAAACGGCATCTTAAGGCTATCCCCCTCAAGAAATGTGATATGATGCTGATCTTCAATATCCATTTCAGCCAGCTTTTCTTTCGCTATCTTAAGCATTCCGGCCGAAAGATCAAGTCCGGTTATGTGGGCTTTGGGAAATAGTTCATGCAGACGAAACGAAACATCTCCCGTGCCGCAGGCCACGTCAAGCACCATCTTCGGTTCCCCTTTCGGCAGCATTGCTGTAGCCATCTTCAGTGCCCGA
>WFLX010165140.1_pt1 | contig 10167 bp, 5 predicted proteins | sample 4967041 | NCBI WGS metagenome assembly WFLX01 (sample SAMN12857096, study PRJNA449069) | gut metagenome | isolation source: stool from male and female vole | host: Microtus ochrogaster | place: USA:Florida | collected 2017
TCGCTTCATTAGTGTATTCATTCTGCTTTTTCCAGAATGAAACTTTTCCCACTTCTTTATTTTCTTGTGTATCTACATTATAGAGCCATACACGTTTCCCTTCAAAGTCGGAGTAATCACGTTGCCCGCCATCGCCAAGCCAGAGATATAGGTCGGCGGCATTGGTTTCCTGATTGGGTTTGTAACCAATAATATTGACGTGTACAGCCTCAGAAGGGGAGGCGAAAATATCAAATTTTACCTCGCTTTGGTCACAGTCGCAACCAATTCCATCGGGAATACTCACTTTATAGGAGTATCCTTGCTGCATCGATTTTGGAAGTTTGAGAAACAAGGTATGGTCAACTTCACTGGTCAGGGTATGGTCAGTGTTCATCGGTTTTGCCTTACGGTACACGGCTATCGGATTGACAGAGCCAAAGTCTTTGTCATCGGTCGATGTCACTTTCCAAAGTTTGGGATCAGATGCAAGATCGGTGACAAGTCGCGGTCCGAACACCTTCAGAGTGTCGTCTCCTTCTGCAAAAGANTGTCCGAGGTAAGCGCTNGGACCGGTGCCGTTGTCGCGATAACTAACTTCTCCATCGCGAAATTCCAACATGATAATGTCTTTGTCGAGTGTCTTGGCTCCAAGATATTTAGTTGCGAGAGCTTGAGAAGCGGCTATGAGGGTAGCGGATAGGGTGAAAAATCGAAGTACTTTCATGATGCTCAATGTTAAAACCTGCATCCCCAAAAGGATGCAGGTTGTGCTTAATGGCGGGGCGGAGGTTAGAAACCTCCGTTCCATCAGAGGGCCTTGAGGGCAGCTGTTACGTTCTTTTCGATGCGGTCGGAGAGGTTGTCGCAAGGTTGCTTATCGAATTTTAGACCAGTGATGTGTTCGTAGAGTTCGATGTAGCGGTCGCTGACCTCCTTGCAGTATTCGTCGGTCATTTCAGGCACTTGCTGGCCTTCCTTGCCCATGAAACCNTTGGCGATGAGCCACTGGCGTACGAATTCCTTGCTGAGCTGCTTCTGTGGAAGACCTTTCTCGAATAGCTCTTCGTAGGTATCAGCGTAGAAGTAACGGCTGGAGTCGGGAGTATGGATTTCGTCGATAAGGATAACTTTGCCGTCGAGGAGACCGAATTCATATTTGGTATCGACGAGGATAAGGCCACGTTCGGCAGCCATCTGAGTGCCGCGTTCGAAGATAGCGAGGGCATATTTCTCTACCTGGTCAAGAACGTCTGCACTTACGAGACCCTGGGCAATGATCTCATCGTGGGAAATGTTGAGATCGTGGCCTTCGTCAGCCTTAGTAGTAGGTGTGAGGATGGGGTGGGGAAGTTTTTGATTTTCCTTAAGTCCATCCGGGAGGGGAACACCACAGATCTCACGTGCTCCTGCAGCATAGTCGCGCCATGCGCTACCTGCGAGGTAACCACGAACGATCATCTCTATCTTAAGGGGCTGACACTTAAGGCCAATTGTGACCATGGGATCGGGAACAGTAACGAGCCAGTTGGGCACAATGTCTTCAGTGGCTTTGAGGAAGTGGGCAGCAATCTGGTTGAGAACCTGACCTTTGAAGGGGATTCCTTTGGGGAGAATGACGTCGAATGCTGAAATGCGGTCAGTGGCAACCATTACGAGATATTTGTCGTCGATGTCATACACATCGCGGACTTTGCCGTGGTAGACTGATTTCTGACCTTCGAAGTTGAAATCGGTGTTTGTTAGGGTTTGCATATTATTTATGATTTTTTGGATTTATCGAGAATGAACATGATTTATCATGTTTAATCATGGATTATCATGAGTTAACGTGAGTAATCATGAATTTTGACTCTGGGAGAATTCGCAGCCGCAGTAGGTCTGGTTGTAGAAGTTCATTTCCTTGATGATGGCGACACGGCGTTCGGAAAGACCACCCTTTCTCCAGTTTTGTGCCCAGAATGTGACTTCAGGTATGTCGGCGCATGCTGCGAGTCCTGCTTCCTCAATCTGCTCGAGACTTTTCCACCGGCTGGAGGCAAGAGTGGTAGTAATGACTCGATATCCATTGTCGCGGGCATATTCAGCTGTCTTGCTAAGTCGCATCTTGAAGCATTTTAGGCAGCGGCCACCTCTTTCCGGCTCATTTTCAAGACCCTTGACACAGCCAAGCCATCCCTCATGGTCGTAGTCGGCATCGACGANTTCCAGTNCNAGAGATTCGGCATAGCGAGTACATTCATCTTTGCGCTTGAGATATTCCTCGAGAGGATAGATGTTGGGGTTGCAGTAGAAAATGGTGGGTGTAATGCCATGTTGGAGCATGCACTCCACAATGGCTGAAGAGCATGGTGCGCAACATGTATGCAATAGCACCTTGCTTTCGCCACCAGGGACATTCACCTCATAGCCTTTCTTCTTCATCAAATAATTCTAAATATATGTCACTAAAGAAAGATAGTTTAAGGCGCTTAATGACGCGCACGGAGTGCGCTAACTACATTGTTTGACAGCGTAAATTGCTCCTAATTTAGTGATACTAATTCAAAATTCAAAATTATGATTTACATGGCGAAGGCATTGAAGCCACCGTCGACTACGGCTACTGTGCCAGTGACGAAAGTAGAGGCGTCGGAGATGAGATATTGGATCGTGCCGCAGAGTTCCTCAGGTTTGCCGAAACGCTTGAAAGGGGTTTGACGGATTACGTCAGCTCCACGTTCGGTCAGCGATCCGTCAGGATTAGTAAGGAGTGCGCGGTTTTGGTTTGTCAAGAAGAATCCGGGAGCTATAGCATTTACGCGGATAGCGGGAGTAAACTTTGTTGCCACTTCATTAGCGAGGAATGCTGTGAAGTTGCTGATGCCAGCCTTTGCCGCTGCATATCCGCATACGCGAGTCATTGGACGGAATGCTGCCATAGATGAGAAGTTGACGATCGTGCCTTTGCCAGCTTCAACCATTGGCTTAAGGAATACTTGAGTCGGGATGACAGTGCCGGTAAGATTCAGACCGAGAACACGTTCAAATTCCTGGACCTTAAGGTCGAAGAAATTTCCAGTGGGAGCGATAGTTGCACCCGGCATATTGCCTCCTGCAGCATTGAGGAGGGCGTCGACTTTACCATATTTAGCAAGGATCTCAGCACAATTTTCCTCAACTTTGGCAGTGTCCATCACGTCGGTAGTTAAGAAGATCGCCTCTCCTCCTTTTGCGGTGATTTCTGCCAGTATCTTGTCGCCTTCATCTTTTCGGCGTCCCATTAGCACTACCTTTGCTCCTTCAAGAGCCAAATATTCGCCGATACATGCACCAAGGACACCAGTTCCACCGGTGATGACAACGACTTTGTCTTTTACTGAAAACAGTTCGTTCATGTTTATTTGGATTATATGTTGTTGTGAATACAAAATTAGCAAAAAATAGAGGAATTTGCAAAAATATCTATTGTTTTTGGAAATTAGTTTGTAAATAAAATTTTAATTTTGTACCTTTGTAGTTTCAATATGAGGGGATAATTGGGATGAATAGGACAAATAGGCCGAATAAGCAGGCTTATTCAAAGAAAATAGAAATAAAAACATATAAATAGATTCAAAGATTCTACAGGTATATGAGCGACAGAGTTTACATATTTGACACGACATTGAGAGATGGCGAGCAGGTGCCCGGATGCCGTCTGAATACACAAGAAAAAGTTGAAGTGGCTAAGAAGCTTGAAGGTTTAGGGGTGGATATAATCGAAGCCGGATTTCCGGTCTCAAGTCCCGGAGACTTCACTTCCGTAGTGGAAATCTCAAAGGCTGTCACATGGCCAACAATTTGTGCGCTAACAAGGGCAGTTGATACAGACATAAAGATAGCAGCAGAGGCACTACGATATGCAAAACGTCCGAGAATACATACCGGTATCGGAACTTCACCATATCACATCAAGTATAAATTCAATTCAACTCCAGAAGAGATTCTTGAGAGAGCTATCGCATGCGTCAAATATGCAAAGACTTTTGTGGAAGATGTACAGTTTTATGCAGAGGATGCCGGACGCACGGACAATGAATATCTTGCTCGTGTGGTAGAGGCAGTCATTAAGGCAGGAGCAACTGTCGTCAATATCCCTGACACGACAGGCTACTGCCTGCCAAGCGAGTTTGGCGAGAAGATCAAGTATCTTATGGAGCATGTAGATGGCATCCATAAAGTGACTATTGCCACTCATTGCCATAATGATCTTGGAATGGCTACTGCAAATACACTATCCGGTCTCATAAATGGTGCGCGACAGGCTGAAGTGACTATCAATGGAATCGGAGAGCGCGCCGGAAATACTTCTCTTGAAGAAGTAGTGATGATACTAAAATCTCATTCCGAACTCAATCTTGATACAAACATAAATAGCAAGAAGATCGCCTCCGTAAGCCGTATGGTATCGAGCATGATGAACATGCCTATACAGCCGAATAAGGCAATCGTAGGGCGAAACGCATTTGCCCATTCATCCGGTATCCATCAAGATGGAGTGCTTAAGAATCGCGAAAGCTATGAAATCATTGATCCGAAGGATGTCGGCATTGATGAAAATGCAATCGTGCTTACAGCGAGAAGCGGTCGCGCAGCTCTCAAGCATCGTCTTGAATCGCTTGGCGTGCATATGGAAAAAGAGGCTCTTGACAAGTGCTATGAAGACTTCCTGAAGCTTGCCGACAAGAAGCGTGAGGTGGTGGATGAAGATGTGCTGATGCTTGCCGNCGAACATCGTTCGGCTCGCAACCGCATTAAACTCGACTATCTGCAAGTGTCAAGCGGAGTAGGAATGCGTCCGGTGGCAAGTGTCGGTCTTGACATTGCAGGTGAGAAATTTGAGGCATGTGCTACGGGTAATGGTCCGGTGGATGCAGCAATTAGAGCCATCAAGAAGATCATCAACCGCCAGATGCTCATTAAGGATTTCCTTATCCAGGCTTTCGACAAGGGGAGCAACGACGTGGGTAAGGTGCATATGACAGTGGAATGTGATGGCGTCAACCATAATGGTTTTGCTGCAAATAGTGATATTATTGCAGCATCAGCAGAGGCATTCTTGGATGCAGTCAATAAGGCGACGGGACCGGTGATAAACGATTAACTATAAATTATAAACTATAAACGATCAATTATCAATGATCAATTATCAATGGCAAATTGGAAAAATGACAATTTGACAAATTGAGTAATAGCGAATTTGACAAACGAAAGATATATTTATGAAGCTTAAAATTGCCGTATTGCCCGGAGATGGTATCGGGCCGGAGATTTCACGTGTTGGCGTAGAAGTCATGAAGGCTGTGGCAGAAAGATTTGGCCATGAGTTTGAATTTGAGTATGGACTTGCAGGAGCATCCGCCATTAGAGCTACCGGAAACCCATTTCCAGAGGAGACTCTGAAGCTTTGCAAAGACTCTGATGCTGTGCTATTCTCAGCAGTTGGAGACCCGGAGTATGATAATAATCCTGAGGCGAAAGTGCGTCCTGAACAGGGACTACTTGCTATGCGCAAGCAACTTGGGCTCTTTGCCAATATACGTCCGATTCAGACATTTCCAGGTCTGGAAGATAAGTCTCCATTGAAGAGAGAATTGGTGGAAGGAGCCGACTTCGTATGCGTTAGAGAACTTACCGGGGGAATGTATTTTGGCGAAAAATTCGAATCGGATGATAAGGCATATGATACAAATCTCTATACACGCCCGGAAATCGAGCGAATCTTGAAAGTTGGCTATGAACTTGCATCAAGGCGCGGAAAACATTTGACTGTGGTAGACAAAGCTAATGTGCTTGCTTCCAGCCGACTTTGGAGAAAAGTAGCTCAAGATATGGAGAAAGAATGGCCGGAGGTGGCCACTGACTATATGTTTGTAGACAATGCATCGATGAAGCTAATACAAGATCCTCGCTTTTTCGATGTCATAGTGACAGAGAATACATTTGGAGATATCCTGACAGATGAGGCAAGTGTAATAAGCGGATCAATGGGTTTGCTACCGTCATCATCAATTGGGGAGAGCACACCAGTGTTTGAGCCTATTCATGGCTCATGGCCTCAGGCAGCAGGACTTGATATAGCTAACCCACTTGCCCAGGTGCTTTCGGTAGCGATGCTTCTTGAGCATTTTGGACTTTCAGAAGAGGGAAAGGTGGTCAGAGATGCCGTTGATGCATCAATCAAAGAAGGTGTAGTCACTCCAGATCTTGGAGAAGGAGGAAAATCTGATTATGGCACTCAAGCTGTAGGCAAATGGCTTACCGACCGGATTGTTTCTGGCGAAGCTTGACATAGAGCGCAACATAAATAATTAGAAGAATTGCCAGGGCAGACGCTATAATTGTAAGTGTCTGCTCTATTTTTATATGCTCTCTATTGGTGATGTGCTTGACCGGTTGAGATTGAGATGCATCCTTATAAAGAAGAGGTGCGTTGATAATGCTGTCGCGAAGCATAATCTCGCGTTTCATCGTGATTTTGCGAAGGCTATCGATATCTCTTGAAAAATGAATGTATTGCTCCATAGCAGCAACATATGTCTGATGGTCATTGATGGCTTTGGCGGCTTNGANGAGCATGGNATTATATTTCTGTTTCTGGTAGGCTGACATTTCAGAATTCTTGAGAAGACCTGTTAAAGCCGGAATTGCTTTGTCATAGTCTTTTGTTGCCATATAATAGAAGGCAAAAGCTTGTCCCTCTTTATCCATAGTTTTCTTAACATCCGGGTTCCTGTCATGGAGAGCTTGAAGGCTATCATGGATGGATTCAATTTCATCTGGAGAAAGGGCTTTGTAGTTGCCCATCATACGTCGGTAGCTGATGAACTTATTGGTGTCGTAGTTGCGGAACTTACGATTTTTCTTGACATACATCTGCTGAAGCTGTTCGATTATCTCGAGGAGCCTTTTGTCATATTCAATTGCCTTTGCTGGATTTCCGTTCATGCGGGAATGAATCATGGCAGCAGTGGTATAAAACTGATTTTTAAGCGGATAATCGCTTGCAGGAAGATCCTCAATCAGGTTGCCATAAGTATCCAGACATTCTTTAAATAGCACGCCATCAGCGTCAACACCAAGATATTGGATAATCTGGTAGAGAAGAGAAAGCTTATCGTAGATATCTTTGCCCTCGAGGTTGTGAGACTTTGTAATGCTGTCGAGAAGCATAGTCTGCAATTCAGTGTCGTTGGGATTACGGCTTTTTCGATTAAGTTGTTGGTTGATTATATATGTCTTAGTTGCAGAGCGAGCCTCTTCGTTTGCGACCTCATCTGTAAGCCGAAGGAGTTTCTCGATTACCGTATCGTTTTTAGCATAGAAATTTGCGAGATTTCTGAGCATGTCAAGCTGAGCATTTACGTTGGCAGCTCTCTCTGCAGTGTAATAAATATCCCAGGCGCATTTCATCTGGCCTCTTCTGTCAGAAAGATCGAAGATATAATAAAGAATTCTAAGGCTATCACGAGCAGATGTGGTAGTCTTNAANTGATTTGTGTATTTTTCGATANGTGCCTGTTTGCCTGGCTTTTGNTGGGCTGAAGCAGAGAATGCTGCTACGATCACCAGCAGAACAATTATGAGGATATTGGATTTTTTCATTAGTATGGTCAGTTTAAGATAACAAAATTAGTGACTTTTAGGAACAGAAGCAATAGAAATATATTAAAGTTTTATTGCAGAATTATTAAATTGAGGTGTCAGGGGGTCAGGTGTCAGGGTTCAGGTGTCAGGGATCAGGTGTCAGGTTTCAGGGGTCAGGTGTCAGGTTTTATCATAAAGCGCCTCTCCGAGGCTACAGTGCTGATGATGAGGAAACCCCAGGCTGAAGCCTGGGGTTTAGCATGATTATCAGGTCTCCGACCTGGTCCTAATTGGGTTTTTAGCATGATTATCAGGTCTCCGACCTGGTCCTAATTGGGTTTTTAGCATGATTATCAGGTCTCCGACCTGGTCCTAATTGGTTTTTTAGCATGATTATCAGGTCTCCGACCTGGTCCTAATTGGGTTTTTTAGCATGATTATCAGGTCTCCGACCTGATCCTAATTGGTGCGGAGGGAGAGGGTTTTTGTGGGTAGTGCGTCAGATTTAATTCTTAGTGTGACGGGTCCAGCGTCGCGTGTGCTTCGGAGGATTACGGTGGCAGTGCCGTTGTGAAGGCTTCTGGTATTGCCGGTCATCAGCTCATCGCTGCTAAGATTGCCGTTGATTACTCCAGCGATTTCAGCCGGACCATCTATCTCGAAAGAAAGAAGATTGGAGGCTCCTTTGTCTGTGAGTCCTTTGCCATCGACTGCCGTAATCTTAATATGTTGCAGGTCGATGCCGTTGGCTTTCCAGTCATTATTATCGGGAGTAGCGATTAGCTTCTTTGCATCTCCATGAGTAGAAAGAGAGTGGCGAGCGACTTCTTTCCCATCTTTATATGCAATTGCCTCAACTTTTCCTTTGGCATAGGGAACCTCTTCCCAAAGTATACGGTTGCGAGATTTGGGATTGTCTATTTCGTTGGCCTTTTTCCCAATACTTTTCCCATTGACTTTGAGTTCCACCTCATCAGCATTGGTGTAAGTGTATAATTTCACGTCGGTTCCGGGATTGAAGTTCCAGCTGTCGGTAAATTTCCGACCTCCCATAGTCACTCCATTCCACTGGGTCGTTTCTGATGTCTCAAATGGAGCTATATACACCAGAGGCTCTTCAGGCTTGAAAAAAGACTTAAGAAAATATGCCATTGGCTTAGGGTCAAGCGCAATGTCGAACACGCCTTGCGTCCATCCTTTTTCTGGCCATCCTTGAGACTCTCCAAGATAATCAATCATTCCCCAATAGGCAAGACCAATTACTTTATCAAGATCCATCTCGAAGAAATTGGGTCCCATATTGCTTGTATTCGNCTCGCTCTGNTAGAATATCATCCAAGGATAGCGTTTTGAATCGCCAGGAAAATACATGTAGCGGTAGTTGTATGCAGCAATATCGGTATGCTCAACGAGAGGAGCCGGTAGGGAATCAGTATGTTCGTTTCTTCCACGCNGATGCATGGCCACAGTCACAAGGCGTGTGCTATCATATCTTTGGAGGAGTTGCTTCTGAAGTTTATATGGCGTCACCCCCCAATCGTTGTAAGGAAGATCAGGGATAAGCTGAAGTTCATTTCCCAGACTCCAGAAAACTACGCTTGGATGGTTGCGGTCGCGCTTTATCCATTCCGGCACGTCTTGCTGCCAACGAGTCTCCCAGGGAGTGCGTCCGCCAGAATATTGCTGTGTCCATTTGTCGTAGAGTTCGTCGACAACAAGGATACCATATTCATCACAAAGGTCGAGGAAAGACTCGCTATAAGGATTATGTGAAGAACGGNTATGGTTGAATCCGAAATCCTTCAGCATCTTGATTCTCTTTTCCATTGCAGCAGNATANGNTGCAGCTCCAAGNGCCCCGAGAGTATGGTGGTTGGCGATTCCTTTCAGAAGCACTTTCTTGCCATTCAGTTTCATGCCGAACTCAGGAGAAAACTCAACCTCACGAATACCGAATCTCTCAACCGCAGTATCAGCAATAGTGCCATCTGGACGATACAGAGTCGCTTTCAGAGTATAGAGATAAGGATTTTCAGTATCCCAAAGAGTTACGTCAGTAAGGGAAATGCTATCAAGAGGGAACTCCCTCACATGTTGCCTGGGGTGCTTCCAATGCTTTTGCACTTTAGAATAGACAGAATTACCCTGCTTGTCAAAAATTTCAATACCAACGGCAATGCTGTCTGTCTTGATATAGTTGGCAAGTTCTCCTCCTACGAGAATAGTGGATTTGTCGGGATTTGCTTCAGGAGTAGTGATATAAAGGGAATTACGAGTGAAGTATTGTTTTGGGTCTCCAACTTTGATCTTCACATCCCGATAGAGACCACCACCAGTATACCAACGAGAATTTTCCGGCTTGCCAGTGTCTGCTTTAACGGCTATAACGTTTGGCTCCCCATATTTCAGTTTCTTAGAAATATCGGATTCGAAACCGAGGTATCCGTAATCAGTGCCTCCGATCCTCTCCCCATTGAGATACACGTCGCCAACGAGCATGATACCCTCGAAATCAATTAGTACTCGTTTGCCTTCCCAAGAGGGATCAGGAGTGAAAGTCTTGCGATACCATCCTTCTCC
>WFLX010223501.1_pt1 | contig 10167 bp, 8 predicted proteins | sample 4967041 | NCBI WGS metagenome assembly WFLX01 (sample SAMN12857096, study PRJNA449069) | gut metagenome | isolation source: stool from male and female vole | host: Microtus ochrogaster | place: USA:Florida | collected 2017
GAAAAAGATTTTTCCCATTGTATCACGGCTTTGCCGGGTTGACAAGGCCCGTCCCAGCCATTAAAATGGGGGAAACGACACTTTAAGGAAGCTCTGATAAATCAACATGCACGGATTGGCGGCAGATTTTTCGCCCTGGCAAGGCGAAAAATTGCAGGAATACTTTGTGTATTTCAAAATTTTTTAACGCGGCCAGCGGCATTTTCAGCCGCAAAGATGCGTGCTGGGGGCTATTGGTATAGCTTCCTTATACCATGATTCGGCGGGAAAAGCAATAAAAATCTGAGGGACACAGCCGCTGCGTCTTCAATCTCCGGCGGTTTGCGTCAGGAAAAGTGGTATAACACCTGGAAAACCTGTCCATACTCTCCTTATACCTTATTAGGGAGGGACAAATGATGGACAGAATGAAGTCGATTTTTGGCAGCGCCGGGTTCTACGCGGTTTTGGCCCTGTGCGTCCTGGCCGTGGGCGTGGGGTATATCAGTTATGATCCTTATTTCCGGTCACATCATCACAATGAACTGACTTTTAGTATGATTTATGCCTATAGCGAAAATTTTGTGCTGGTGTTTTCTCATGATGAGGTGGTTCATGGAAAGTCCACTTTGATCGGTAAAATGCCGGGCAACAGGGAAGACAAATTTGCAAATCTGCGTATTACCTATGCTTATATGATGACCCATCCTGGTAAAAAGCTCTTGTTTATGGGACAGGATATTGCCGAGTTCCGTGAATTTGATGAGTCCAGACAGACAGAGTGGTCACTGCTTTCTTACGATGAGCATAAAGGAATCTATCGACTGATACAGGATTTAAATAAGTTGTACAAGGAAAAACCGGCGTTGTATGCACTGGATACCAGTCCGGAAGGATTTGAGTGGATCAACTGCATATCAGCGGAAAATTGTATGGTTTCGTTCCTGCGGAAGACGGACAAACCGGAAGAAATGCTGGTAGTTACTGTAAATTTTGCCAATGTTGAGCAGGAATTTGTAGTAGGAGTTCCTCTGGAAGGAAAGTACAAAGAGATTTTAAATACCGATGCAAAATGTTATGGCGGTCAGGGAAGAGTCAACGGACGGGCAAAGTGTGTTTCGGAAGAAGAAGCAGACGGAAAGCCTTATTCCTTTAAAATGACGGCAGCGCCTTTANCTGCAAGCATTTTTGCTTATATTCCNTATACAGANAAAGAANNNCAGCNGATTNCANAGANGAAANCAGAANTGGNAGCTATTCGTCATGCACAGGCAGCCATGCGTGAAGCAGAAGAGGCTAAGAAGCTTGCGCTTGCCGCAAAGGAAGAAGCAGCAGAAGCAAAAAGACAGGCGAAGGAGGCCGAAAAGCGTGCCAAAGCGGCAGAAGAAAAAGCCGAAAAGGAATTGCAGAGGGCTTTGGAAGAGCAAAAGCGTGTCGAGAATTTTAAAAGAGATCAGGAGTAATCATGGATATCCAGCAGATTGGTAAGGAAGCAGGAGTAATTGAGAGATTTCTTCAAGAACTACCCGAAAGAGCGTTCCATTTAGGGCTTCGAGTGGTGCTTGCAGCGTTGGCGTTTCTGATTGGAGTACAGCTTATACGGCTGATCCGTCATGTGCTGAAAAAGGCGCTTGGCAGGAGCCGTGTAGATGACAGTGCCGTGAATTTTATTGATTCTTTTGTCAAATTTGGAATGTATTTTATTCTGGTACTTATGATTGCTTCTGGTTTGGGAGTGGATGCAGCAAGTATTATTGCTCTGCTGGGGTCAGCCAGTGTGGCAATTGGCCTGGCAGTGCAGGGGAGTCTCAGTAATTTTGCGGGAGGAGTGCTTCTTTTGATTTTAAAGCCCTTTGCACCGGGGGATTATATCAGAGACGGCGCCGGAAATGAGGGCACAGTAGAGAACATTGATGTATTTTATACCCATTTGGTTACGCCGGATCACAAGAGCATCGTTCTGCCTAATGGAGCTCTTGTCAACGGAACCATTACAAACTTTACGAAATGTCCTACAAGAAGGCTGGATATTTCCGTGGGAATTTCCTATAAGGCTGATATCAAAAGCGCAAAGGAAATTCTCACAAAGTTATTAAGAAATGATCCGGCAGTGCTTAAAGATGAAGATGTGCTGGTGTTTGTTGATACACTTGGAGACAGCAGTGTGATATTGAATCTTCGCTGCTGGACCCTTCAGAGTAATTACTGGACAGCGAAGTGGCGATTGACAGAAGAAACAAAGTATGCATTGGATGAAGCAGGGATCCATATTCCCTATCCGCAGATTGATGTGCATGTGGAGGAATAGTTTAAACGAAAATTTTCCTTGCAAATTATATGCTTTACCTATATAATTATTTTGTTGCAGGTTCAAGTGAACTGCAAATGATGCTACTGTGGCTCAGTTGGTAGAGCAGCTGATTCGTAATCAGCAGGTCAGGGGTTCAAGTCCCCTCAGTAGCTTGCAATAGGAGGCTGTTATACAGTCTCCTATTTTTTCTTTTTGTAAAGATGTTCCAGATATTGAATGGCCTGATAGAGGCCCATTGCTATAATGCAAAGGATAATGATGGAAGTGATCACCATATTTAGTTTAAATACCTGGGATCCATAGATAATCAAATATCCCAGCCCGCGCCTTGCAGCAAGAAACTCACCGATGATCACGCCCACTAGAGCAAGACCGATATTGACTTTCATGTTGCTTAAAATAATTGGGATGGAGGAGGGAAGAACGACCTTAAAAAAGGCGTCCATGCGGCTGCCGCCAAGGGTATCGATCAATTTCAGCTTTTCCGGATCCGTATGTGAGAAACCGGTATAGAGACTGATGATGGAACCAAAGATGGCAACCGATATTCCGGCAACGATAATGGTGTCCGTTCCAGTGCCGAGCCATACGATAAAAAGCGGGGCGAGGGCGGATTTAGGCAGGCTGTTGAGAACTACCAGATAGGGTTCCAAAATCTCGGATAATGTTTTCGAATACCATAAAGCAGTGGCTGTAAGCATGGCAATTAAGGTAATCAGCAGAAAGCTGACCAGTGTTTCCATTAACGTAATTCCGGTATGAGTAAAAAAGGAGCCATCTGCCAGCATTTGACCAAAATAAGAGATAACCATGCCGGGACTGCTGAAAAAGAAGGTATCAATAAGCCCCCATCTGCCGGCAGCTTCCCAGATGATCAAAAATACTGCAAAGATGAGAAGCCGTGCAGTAGTGATGAGATGGTGATGACGATGATGCTCACGAATATAGGACTCCTGAGCGGTAAGCTGTCTGGCGGGGGGAGAAGTTTTTGCGGGTGAAGTTGTTTTCTCAGGTATATTCATCTGAAATCTCCTTCCACAGTAAAGTGAACAAATTATTGAATTCCGGCGCATTCCTTGCTGCAAGGGGAGAATTTTCTGTCATGGAAAGATGAACCGGAATATTGTTTTTGATGGTGGCAGGACGTTTGGTCATGACTAAAATCCTGTCAGCCAGTGAGATTGCCTCGGAAAGATCATGAGTGATCAGGATGGCAGTGATTCGGCTTTTGCGGATAATACTGCCGATATCTGCAGAAACTGTCAGCCGGGTTTGGTAATCCAGAGCGCTGAACGGTTCGTCGAGAAGCAGAAGTGCAGGCTCCATAACCATAGTACGTATTAGAGCGGCACGCTGCTTCATGCCTCCGGATAATTCGCTGGGTTTTTTGTCTTTAAATTTATATAATCCGTAATCGTTAAGCAAATGATTTGCAAGATCTTCTTTTTCCTTGGTCAGTGTGCCTGTTATTTCGGGACCAAGTAATACATTTTTCCAAATCGAACGCCATTCCAGAAGATGATCTTGCTGGAGCATATAGCCGATTTTAATGTCATTTGCCTGATTTAACAGAATTTCACCTGATTCGGGTTTAAGAAGCCCTGCAATAATAGAAAGCAGTGTAGATTTTCCGCAGCCACTGGGGCCTACGATAGCGATGAACTCACCCCGATCTACCTGAAAGGATATATGATCAAGCGCTTTGGTTTCCCCTTTTAGATTGTGATAGGAAAAGCAGATATCCCTGCATTCCAGAATAGGCTGTTCCATCTAAGGACCTCATTTCCCTTTTTTATACTACTAATCTATGAACATTCGACATTTGTGTGCCGGATATCGTAAGGATTTCGTGAAATATAACATTGAAAAGATACGAAAAATATGATAGTATCAAATTCAGATTTAATAATTGGAGGAATATGCTTATGGCTCAATTATGGGGAGGCCGGTTTACCAAGGAAACAGACGATCTGGTTTATCGGTTTAATGCTTCCATTCATTTTGACAAAAAATTATTTGAGCAGGACATCGAAGGAAGTATTGCCCATGTGGTTATGCTTGAAAAGCAGGGAATCATTTCTCTGGAGGAAAAAGATGCCATTGTGAAGGGATTGACCGGTATACGGACAGATGTGGAGCAGGGAAAGCTGGTTATTTCAGAAGAATATGAAGATGTTCACAGCTTTGTAGAGGCAAAATTGATTGAGCGGATTGGTGATGCCGGAAAGAAGATGCATACCGGAAGAAGCAGAAATGATCAGGTGGCATTGGATATGAAGCTTTATGTAAGAGGCGAAGTGTTAAAAGTTTCTGATTGCCTTCTGGGCTTGATGGATACGCTGATTTCCATTATGGAGAACAATCTGACGACTTATATGCCTGGGTTTACACATTTACAGAAAGCCCAGCCCACAACGCTTGCTCATCATATGGGAGCATATTTTGAGATGTTTAAGCGGGATTGGCAAAGGTTGTCAGATATTTACAGGAGAATGAATTACTGTCCTTTAGGGGCAGGCGCTTTTGCGGGAACCACATATCCTCTGGATCGCGCATATACGGCATCTTTGATGGGATTTGAAGGACCGACCCTTAACAGCATGGATTCGGTGGCGTAGAGACATTATAACATAGAATTCTTATCTGTATTATCTATGGTTATGATGCATTTAAGCAGATTTGCGGAGGAAGTGATCATCTGGAATTCCAATGAATACCGTTTTGTTGAGATTGATGATGGATTTTCGACTGGAAGCAGTATTATGCCTCAGAAAAAAAATCCGGATATAGCGGAACTGGTAAGAGGGAAGACCGGACGTGTTTATGGCGCACTGGTTTCCATCCTGACTACCATGAAGGGAATTCCCCTTGCATATAATAAGGATATGCAGGAGGATAAAGAGGTCACATTTGATGCTATTGAGACGGTGAAAAATTGTCTGGTTCTATTTAATGGAATGCTTGAGACCATGAAATTTAATCATCCGGTTATGGAGCAGAGTGCCATGAATGGATTTACCAATGCAACGGATGCGGCGGATTATCTGGTAGGAAAAGGAGTTCCGTTCCGGGATGCCCATGGAATTATCGGCAGACTGGTTCTTTACTGCATTGAAAAGGATACCTGTATTGATAAACTCAGCATACAGGAACTGCAGGAAATCAGCCCGGCATTTGAAGCGGATATTTATGATGCAGTCAGTTTAAAAACCTGTGTAGAAAAACGGCTTACTATAGGCGCTCCGGGGCAGGAGGCTATGAAGGAAGTGATCCGGATCAATAAGGATTTTTTAAATGCCTGCAGGGAAAAGCACTAGAATAACACAACAGACAAGATGAGAAAGGAGTAACAATAGAAATGAGTGAAAAGCTGAAAGTAGGAATTTTAGGTGGAACAGGTATGGTGGGGCAGAGGTTCATAGCGCTTCTGGAAAATCATCCCTGGTTTGAAGTTACGACTATTGCGGCCAGTGAAAGGTCTGCCGGTAAAAGTTATAAAGAGGCGGTGGGAGAAAGATGGAAAATGACAACGCCTATGCCGGAAAATGTAAAAGATATTATCGTCATGAATGTAAACGAAGTGGATAAAGTAGCTGCAGAAGTGGATTTTGTATTCAGTGCAGTGGATATGACAAAAGAAGAGATCAAAAAGATCGAGGAAGACTACGCAAAGACGGAGACACCTGTTGTTTCAAACAACTCTGCCCATAGATGGACACCGGATGTTCCCATGGTGGTTCCGGAGATCAACCCGGAGCATATGAAGGTTATTGATTTCCAGAGAAAGAGACTGGGAACAGAGAGAGGATTTGTGGCAGTGAAGCCAAACTGTTCCATTCAAAGCTATGCGCCGGTATTGACCGCATGGAAGGAGTTTGAACCTTATGAGGTAGTAGCTACTACTTATCAGGCAATTTCCGGTGCGGGAAAGACCTTTAAGGACTGGCCGGAAATGGTGGAAAATATTATTCCCTACATTGGCGGAGAAGAGGAGAAGAGTGAAAAAGAGCCGCTCCGTATCTGGGGGGAGATCAAAGACGGCGTGATTGAGCCTGCGGTATCTCCGGTTATTACCTGTCAGTGTATCAGAGTTCCTGTTTTAAACGGTCATACGGCAGCGGTATTTGTAAAATTCAAAAAGAATCCGACCAAAGGACAGCTTATTGAAAAGCTCGTTTCTTATAAGGGACTTCCGCAGGAATTGAAACTGCCCAGTGCACCAAAGCAGTTTATTCAATATCTTGAGGAGGATAACAGACCTCAGGTGAAAATGGATGTTGATTTCGAAAACGGTATGGGAATCAGCGTGGGAAGACTTCGCGAGGATACGGTTTATGATTGGAAGTTTGTTGGGCTTTCCCACAATACGGTAAGAGGAGCCGCCGGTGGTGCGGTACTTTGTGCAGAACTTCTGAAGGAACAGGGATATATCACGAAAAAATAGTACAAAGGGTGATCAATCACGGAAAATGGGGAGTTTTCTGTGATCAAAAGAAGGGTAAGTAACATGGATGAATTACGTTATCAGGTAGACCTGTTAAGCGCAATGAATCAACGATTGACAAACGATGAAAAGATGTATCGGTTAATCTGCAATACATCAAGTAATGCTTTTCTTTATGTTAATCTTGTTGAAAATACGGTAAAAACNATTGCTAACTGGGATTTCTTTTTCCCGGAGGTCGANATCAGNGATATGAAGGATCTTGCAAAGCTATATTCACAGGTGGAGGATAAATATGTTCTTCCGCTNAGAGATCTGATCTTTNTGGAAAAGAAAGAAATNAATTCAGATAGTGGTATCGTTAAGCTNAAAGACGGCAGAACATGGGTNGAATGCGANNCAGAAATATTATATGACGGGGCAGGAAATGCAACGGATAAGGTGATTCGATTTAAGGATATATCCAAGTTTAAGAATCAAAATGAAGAATTAACCTATATGGCATATTTTGATGTGCTGACAGGTTTGTATAACCGTAACTATTTTGTCAGACTGCTGGCAGATTTTGTGCGCAGGGCCGGTGACGATAATGAGATTGTGTCGGTTATGTTTGTGGATATTGATGATTTCAGAAAGATCAATGACGGTTTCGGAATTATTGTAGGGGATGAAATCGTTCAGCAGTTTGGACAGCTTTTGGCGGATCTTCAGGGGGAGAATGTCCTGGTATCCCATTTTAATGCGGATATCTACTGCATTGCAATCTACAAACCACACGGAAACCGCACAGTGGAACAAACCTATAAAAAGATATGTGATAAGATCAAAGAGCCTTTCCGGCTCAGCAACGGACAGGATCTGGGGATTTCCGTCAGTATCGGGGTGGCGGAATATCCGGAGGCGGCAAAAACCACGTTGGAGCTGATTAATTGTGCGGAAATTGTTATGTTCAAGGCAAAAGGTCAGGGCAAAAATACAATTAAGTATTTTGATGCGCCGATTTTGAACGAATTTTTGCAGAATGTAAATATTGAGACAAAGTTGAAAGAGGCCGTATTTAATCAAAATTTTACCATGAATTTCCAGCCTCAGTACTATGCGGATACCAAAAAGCTTCGGGGAATGGAAGCATTAATCCGTTGGCGGGATAATGACGGAAAGATGATCAGCCCTGCTGTTTTTATTCCTATTGCAGAAAAGAATGGAACGATTGTTCCTATCGGAACATGGGTGATTGAGGAGAGTATTAAAACCTTTGTCAAATGGAAAAAGCAGTATGGACGCAATGTGATCCTTTCACTGAATATTTCGGCAATCCAATATATGAGGGAAGAGTTTATTGACAGTGTCATAAACATTATCCATAAATACGATGTGGATCCCAGTGAACTTGAACTGGAAATCACGGAAAGCGTGTTGATTGAGAATTTCAAGGAAGTCACAGAAAAATTATATATCCTTCGGGACTATGGAATCCGAATTTCGCTTGATGATTTTGGAACAGGATATTCTTCGTTATCCTACATTAAAGGACTTCCCATTGATACGTTGAAAATTGACAAAAGCTTTATTGATACGATTATTACAGATGAAAATACCAGGATCATCACGGAATCTATTATATACATGGTGAAAAAGCTGGGATTTGAAACGGTTGCAGAAGGAGTGGAAACAGAAGAACAGTTTTCTTATTTAAGAGATATTGGCTGTGATTGTATCCAGGGATTTTTGCTGGGGAAGCCGATGTCGGCTGAGAAGATGGAGGAACTTCTGAGTTTACAGATATGATTAAAAAGTAGGAGAAAATCATGGTTTTGGGACGGGCTTCAGAGCTGAAATATTTGAATTCCTATTATGACCGGGAAGGCAGCCGGATCGTGGTAGTTTATGGAGAAAAAAGTGTCGGAAAAACAGCGCTTCTTGACCAGTTTGTTCAGGATAAAGCTTATTCCTATTACAGGGCAAGGTCAGCTTCCGAGCGGGAACAGTGTTATTTGTGGGGAGCAGAAATCGGCAGTGATGGAAACAAGATTGCCAAGTACCCTTCTTTCACGGAAATATTTCAGGCTCTTTCAGACAAAACAGGTGAAAAAAAAGTCATTATTATCGATGAATTCCAGTATATTGTTAAGGCAGGCAGTGCGTTTATGAGGGAATTGACTTCCTTTGTGAACAATAATTCACATGTAATGGTTGTTTTGTGCAGCTCTTCCATAGGCTGGATTGAGAATGGTATGATCACAAGGATTGGGGAAGCAGCACACGAGCTTTCCGGATTTCTTAAGATCAGGGAGCTTGGTTTTGAAGCAATTATGGAGTATTTTCACGGCTTTTCCATGGAGCAGTGTATAGAGGTTTACGCAGTGCTGGGCGGAATGCCGGGATTATGGGCGCATTTTGATGACAAACTAAGCGTCCGCCAAAATATATGCAGGCATATTCTGGATAAAAATTCCTTTTTGTACAGCGAAGGACAACGGATTGTTGAGGAGGAACTTCGGGAAACTTCAGTGTATAATACGATTTTATCTGCAATAGCGTCAGGGAAACATAAGCTTAACGACTTGTTTCTCCATACTGGATTTTCCAGAGCAAAGATCAGTGTTTATCTGAAGAATCTGATGGAACTGGAACTGGTTGAAAAGGTATTTTCTTATGATACGGAAGGAAAGGCCAATACGCAGAAAGGCATTTACCGTATAACAAATCATTTTGTAGATTTTTATTTCCGCTTCTTATATCCGAATTTAAGCAGTCTGGAGGCGCTTACGGCGGAGGACTTTTATGTCAAATATATTGCACCGTCGTTTCGAGGTTATGTAGCAGAATATTTTAAGACGGTATGCAAACAACACATTGAAAAGTGGAGTAAGTGGAAAAGGCTTCCCATAGAAGTGGATCGGATCGGAGAATGGGTAGGGAAGTTTGGAAATATTGATTTGATTGCACAGGATGAGGAAGGAAAGACGCTGATCGGTATCTGTAATTGGGATAAGCCCATGATGCGTTACGATGATTATGAGTGGCTTCTATTCTGTGCACAGAAAGCAAAGATACATGTGGATTATATCTATTTGTTTTCGGTGGGGCGGTTTGAGGAAAAGCTGGATTTGGAAGCGAAGGTAAAGCGTAATTTGAAATTAATCAGGTTGGATGAGATGTAATGGGAAAAAATCTGTATATTGCAGAAAAGCCCAGCGTGGCAAGGGAATTTGCCCGGGCACTGCAGATAAATGCCAGTAATAAAGATGGATATATGGAGTCTTCGGAGGCAATTGTTACCTGGTGCGTAGGGCATCTGGTAACAATGAGCTATCCGGAGGTTTATGATGAAAAATATAAAAAATGGTCACTCAGCACAATTCCCTTTATTCCTTCGGAGTTTAAGTACGAAGTAATCGATGGAGTGAAAAAGCAGTTTCAGATCGTAAGC
>WFLX010038503.1_pt1 | contig 10166 bp, 4 predicted proteins | sample 4967041 | NCBI WGS metagenome assembly WFLX01 (sample SAMN12857096, study PRJNA449069) | gut metagenome | isolation source: stool from male and female vole | host: Microtus ochrogaster | place: USA:Florida | collected 2017
TCATCAACCCATATCCAAAGGTAATCGCTTTTTATGTGGCACTCCATGAAACCAGCGAATCTTCCGACAAGCATGTGTGCGTGATATTCAGCTGGTATGGGCTTTCCTCTACGCAGATACTCATCCCCGAATTCATATAGCAAACGCAACTTTTTGGGTTGATTGGAGTATCGTTTCAAGTCTTTCTTGAAACTTTTCGCCGCCTTAATCTCCCTCATTCATCAAGAGATTTTAAAAAAGAGTCATAATTTGACATATCTACTGTTGTGAGAGTGGATACGTCTTCCGACTCTTTCATTGCCGCAAGGGTAGCTGCGTTAGGAGTGTTAAAAACCACATCCATCAAAATTGTCTCTACAAAGTTGTTAAGACTGCGATTATCTCTTGATGCCAACATCTTGAGTCTGTCCAATAATTCGGTGCGTAGACGAAACATGGCCGACTTTCTATTTATTACCGATTCCATAGTGATATCATTAATACTGCAAAGTTATATGTTTTTCATATCATAAACAAATAATTTCAACAAAAGTTGCTTCAGGGGTGGGCGCACGGGGAGCACAGTTGGCCGAAGGGACTTTCTTGCAACGCCGTGGACGTAAAATTACGAAGTCTCATGCGAGATAAGGCGCATCTCCGGGGCGCACCCATGGGATAATCCGGCTCGCATGACCCCGCTCGGGCTACGCCCTCGGGGGCCGCTCGCCGAATTATTTATAGATGGGCCGTGAACCGCGGGGTGCGCTACGCTTACCCCACGGCTTACACTCGGGACGCGCTCGCCGGCGCGTCATTATACGTGTTTAGCGGAGACTGTTTCTCCCTCTTTATTCTTNAAGCGATTTTAAAAATGAGTCANAATTGCTCATTTCCACCGTAGTGNGCGCGGTTTCATCTTCTGCTTCCTTCATTGCATCAATGGTAGCGGCGTTGGGCGCATCTAATATTCCTGACGCGCGAAGCATTTCCGCGCTGTTTTTTCGATCGCGATTGTCTTGTGCTGAGAGTTGTTTGGGGCGGTTCATTTCCGGTAATGGTTTTTCAGGGGCGGGCGGATCCGTGGCTCTTTCTTCCGCGCACCACCCTGTATTTTAATCGGTCAATATTAACCGGCGAGCGCACCTCCGAGGGCAGAGGCTCGTCGGAGGAATGAGCTCACCGGCACACTTGTTTTTCTGAGCGATCTGTTACTGAACCGCTTTCATGACTCTGCCATCGCTGTAGCGAACTACAACGAGGCCCTTATATGACTGGTCGACAGGACGGCCGGCCATGTCGAAGCGGGCGACGATATCGGCACCTGTATTTTCCACTGCGCGTATGCCACTTTGACCACCTTTAAGGCTCACGAAACGGCTCCACACGGCATCATTCTTATAGGCCTCGAGACTTTCTGCCGGCACCTCAACCTCAATCGTTGCGAATTGGGTTTCGGTGGGCATGCCTATCTCCGGAGGCTCAGGATTTAGACTCGTCAATTTGCCAAGCACCGGTAAGTCTGAAAGACTGCGCGTGGCATCTCCCAGGCTGAGCGACTGAAGCTGCTCGCCCAGTGTGAGCTCCCGAAGGCTCTCGCAATTCATATCTGCACCCTCAAAACCTCGGCCAAGATACATACTTTCAACACTGCGAGACCATGTAATTTCACCATCCGCATCTATGGTGACGTCACCGTCCTCTACTATAATAGTCTTAATAGCATTTTCTGCGAAGGGACTACCTTCATTAGATTCGATGCTCTTTGTGCCCGGGCCTAAAGTTAGTTCTCCGAGCTGATTGCTGTCAGAGAACATCCCGCTCCAGATGTCACAGTTCACATAGGCTGTTTTTATATTGCGACAACCTGAAAATACACTTTCGCCATGATAAGGGATATAGTCACTCATTATCTTTACTTCTTCAATGCCCTCACACCCCAAAAAGCACGATTGCGCTATGCTCCTTACATTAACCGGAATTTCAATATATTTTAAGTTCGGGCATAAAATAAAGCACATGAAACCCAAAGATGTAAGTGACTTTGATAATGAGATTGACTCAAGATTTTCGCACCCACAAAAACAGAAGTCACCAATGTCTAAAACTCCATCCGGTATTATTACTGATGTCAGACTCGAACAATATTCAAAACAATATCCCTCGATGTGTTGCAGAGAAGCAGGGAGTTCTATTGATTTCAGATTACTGCAATTTAGGAAACAAGATTGTTCCAAACTCGTAAGAGAGGGAGGCAGATCTATTGTGGTAAGACTGGAACAATTGCTGAAACAAGATGGACTAAGACTTGTTACAGAAGCAGGGATTTCTATGCTGGTAAGACTGCTGCAGCCGTCAAAGCAATAGTTGAGAATAACTGTCAGCGCATCGGAAAGGTCTATATTAGTCAGACTCTTACAATCTCTGAAGCACATCCATCCCAAATAGGTAACTGTGTTGGGCATTTCAACCGTGATAAGTCCAGTACACCCTTCAAAACAATTGGATGGCAAGTGAGTGACACCATCAGGTATCCTTATTCCGGTCAGATTGCTGCAAGAGTAAAAGCAACGATTCCCTAAGGACGTTACTGAATTGGGAATCTCGATGGCGGTCAGATTTGTACAGTTGTAGAAACACTCGTCGGGTAAACTGGTAATAGAATTGGGCAAGCTTACGGAAGTAATACCACAAGAACTAAAGCAAGATATGCCCAAAGATGTTACCGAGTTAGGGATTGTAACGGAGGTCACCTCGGAGTTAGACTCGAAGCAGTTATCGGCTATCTCCACTACCGCGTAGGTTTGGTCGTTGTAGGTGACCGAAGCGGGAATCACGACGTCGCCGCTGTACTGGTCGGGATGGCTCACGACGGCACAGGTGAGGTCTTCATCCGACCTGACTTCGTAGGCAATCCCGCCTACAATGAAGTCGGCAGCGCGGGCTGCGACACTCACGACGAGCATCACCAGCACGAGCACAAGCTTTTTCAGAGTTGCATTCATTTTTCAATGGTGTGCCGCGGTCTTCCCCTCCTTGGCGGTAATGGTTGAAACGGAAAAGCGCAGGAATCTGTATCTGTTGCCGTCCTACGTTTCGAGGCTTCTCGCATTGCCCTGTCTATGTCGGACGGCAACTGCAGAAGCCCACGCCATATATGCAATTCGTGCTCCGGCACGTATCTCTCGCGAGACGGCGCGCCGGTGCAGCCTGTTACATATCCACGGACATCTACCGTTGCTCAATCCTTGACACAGACATGAAATTTTGCGAGAATTTCGAAACGTCAAGAATCAGCGCGGATAAACGCTTTTATAGTAAAATGTCTGCCGACCCACCCGCATGGCCCACGACCGGGACTTCTGCAGGGCGGTCTGCATTGGCAAAATTATACAAACATTTTGATTTATCCAAAAAATGCAGAAAAAAACGCACGCAGCGGAGGCTGTAAAACAAGGATTGGCGAGCTTCTAATATGCCAATTACCTCCTTAAATACAGCTGATTATATATTTCTCTGCGCCTCTGCGCGAGGCTTCCGATAATGTAACGGCGTGTTGCGGGCGCGCCGCTTTAAGGGCGGTTCATTTTCGAGAAGGGTTGCTTCAGGGGCGGGGAGCACGGTCTTTGGCGGGGACGGGGGCGTAGTCGATGCGGCGGAGGAAGGTGGTGGCCACGGAGTCGGGCATGCCCTGGCGGGCGAGCACGGCGGGGAGGTCGTTCCAGGTGGCGTCGAAGGCGTCCAGGCGGCGGATGGTTGCGCCGGGATTGGCAGCGAGGGCCTCGGCCACGGTGCCCATGGCGGCGAGTTCGTCGCCGTGGGTGTCGAAGCCGTGATACTTGATGTACTCGATGGCATCGGCGGCGCGTCTCATGCGCCCGATGGTGCCGTCGGTTTCCAGGAAAGGCTCTTCAAAGGTGAGGAGCACCTGTGTAAGGCTGCTGGCATCAAGGTCATTGAGGTCTACCTCCACTGCCAGCTCCTTGCCATCGTAGCGCCATGCCAGAGGAATGTCCCTCTTCCTGTTATGGACACCCGCTGCATCTTCTCTGAGAATCACTTCCTGCGGGGGCCGTGTGGCGAGCACCCGGAGGGTGTAGGAGCGCTTTTCGGGAGCACCCTCATAGGGAATGTAGGTGGGCGGAATGTTAATCACCATTTTCTTCTTTCCATTATGAGGGTATACCGAATATTTATGAGTTTCGACATTTACTGTCGCATGGCGCGGGTCGCCGGCGGGCGTGTCGCCCATATCTTCGTATATATCGAACTCACCATGCCTGTCGTCGCCGGCGGGATACACCGTGAGCACGAGGCGCTCGGGATTGGCATCGAGGCGGTTCACCTCGGGGCCGTAGCCTGGCAGGATGCTGCCGCTCTTGACATACACGCCGTACTCCGACGGCGCGAAGCGCCGCTTGTGCACGCCACCCTGCAGCAGCGTGCCGGTGGCCTCCTCGTACCACTCGCCGTCGGGCAGCCACACGTCCATCTCGGCATACCCGCCGTCGCCGGCTGGCACCGTGACGGGCGCGATGAGCATGTTGTCGCCGAACATATACTCGTTGCGATACTCATAGGCCTCCGGCGCCTCGGGCCACTCGTAGTAGAGCGGGCGGCACAGCGAGATGCCCGTCTTGGTGGCCTTGGCAGCCATGGAGTAGATATAGGGCACCATGGCGTAGCGGCGGCGCACGGTGGCGCGGATGATGTCGCGCCACTCGTCGCCGAACACCCAGGGCTCCTTGTTCAGCGCCGGGTCTTTGCTGCTGTGGGTGCGCATGATGGGGCTATAAGCGCCGAACTGCAGCCAGCGCACGTACATCTCGGGGTCGATGGGNNCNCCCTTGTGCTTGGGCAGATGGCCNCCTATGTCGTGGCTCCAGTAGCCGTAGAGCACGTTGGAGGCCGTGGAGGTGAAATAGGGCTGATAGGCCAGCGACTCCCACGATATCACGGCATCGCCGGAGAAGCCCACCTGATAGCGGTGGTTGCCCAGGCCGCCCCAGCGGTGATAGAGCAGCGGGCGGCGGCGGCCCTGCCGCTCCATGTCGGTGAAGAAACAGTGGTTTATCCACCAGGTGTTGTCGAGGCCGGTGAGCACCGAGTCCTTGAGGTGCTGCTGCCAGTCGAGCCACCAGAAGTCCACGCCCTGGCGCTCCATGGGGTGGAGCATGGCGTCGAACATGGCCTTCATCCGGGCCTTGTCCGACCCTATCCAGGCTATGTGGCTGCTGTCCGGCAGGCCCAGCTGTGCGGCGATGGCGGCGTGGGGCTCCTCGTAGGGGGCCACGCCGTCGGCCGGGTGCAGGTTGAGGGTGGTCTTGATGCCGCGGCTGTGCATGTGGTCGAAGAAAGCCTCCGGCGAGGGAAAGAGCGAGCGGTTCCAGGTCCAGCCCGTCCAGCCGCCGCGGCCGGGGTCGGTGTAGTGCCAGTCCATGTCCACCACCACGACGTCGAGGGGGATGTCGTAGGCGTCGAACTTGTCGACGAGGCGGCGCAGCTCGCTGTCGCTGTAGGCCCAGTAGCGCGACCACCAGTAGCCGAAGGCGTAGCGAGGGGGCAGCGGGATGCTGCCGGCTATGAGCGTGAAATCGCGCAGCGCGGCCTTGTAGTCGTGGCCGTAGGCCATGAAATACCAGTCCTGGCCCGGGGCACCCTCGCGCTCCTTCACCCAGGGCACGCCATCGGTGCCGCCGTCGTCGAAGAGATAGTTGTCCGAGTCGTCGATGAAGGTCCAGCCGTCGGTGGCCAGCAGGCCGTCGTCGAGCTCGCGGCGCTCGCCCAGCTTCATATCCTGCACCCAGGTCTGCGTCTGCACGTCGCCCTCGAGGCCGTCGAGCGTGCGCGTGGTGCCCTTGAGGTTGCCCTTCGGCTTGTCGCCGGGGCTCCACTCAAAGGACGGCTTCATCTTGCGAGCGGAGCGAATGACCAGGTTGGAGGCCGTGAAGGGGCCGAAATTCTTCTTGTATTTCACCACCATGCGGGGCGTGGTGATGGTCACGGTGGAGGTGGTCTCGTCCACCGTGTATTTCGTCTCGGGATACTCGCGGTTCACCACCAAGAGCGAGGGCGCGTCGGTGAAGACGCCATCGGGCTGCCACTCCATGCGCACCACGCCGTCGGCTATCACCGTGAAGCGCGTGGTGGCCGACTGGTAGGCCACATTTCCGGCCTGTGCCGCCACGCACGCCGCAGCGGCACAGAAAGACAGTATCAGTCTGTTCATCGTGCGCGGGGTTTACTTACCGAATTTCCACCAGTCCACATCGAAGAGCTCGCCGTCGCCGCCGCGGAACAGCAGATACACGTCGTGCACGCCCGTGGCCTGCGCGGCATCGGTGTGCACGGCCGTGCTGTATTCGAGTCGATGGGGGTCGGTGGCCACGCGGGCCAGCAACGGACCACCCAGGCGGTCGAGATACACCTCCACGGTGCCACCGTCCTTCACGGCCTCGAAGGCCACGTCGAACACCGCCGGGGCCGCGTCGCCGAAATCGACGTCGCGCACACACAGCCAGTCGCCGTTGTTCACGCGCGTGATGTAGTGATGCCGGCCGGCGGTGCGGTCGGTCTTCAGGCCATAGCTCTCGGCCATGGTCTCGGCCTCGACGCGGCTGTAGGGGTCGAGCGTGGCGATGCCGCGGATGCGGCCGCCCGTCTGGGGAATGAAGGGGATGGAATCGCCCTGCCACTCAAATTCTTCTATCACCGTGGCACGGCGGAATCCGCCGCCGTTGGGAGCCATGCCATTGTGGGTGAACATGAAGTTGCGGCCGCCTACCTCGATGCTGCCGCCGTGGATGGTGAAGCTGCCGGGAGCCTCGTCCATGATGCGGCCGCAGTAGGTCCATGGCCCGTTGATGTCGCGGGCGCGGGAATAGGCCATGTGCTCGGGCACGCCGCCGGCGGCATACACTATATAATAATAGTCGCCGCGGCGGAACACCCAGGGACCCTCCTCGTAGTTGGTCTTCTCCTTCATGGTGTTGGTGGCATAGTCGCGCTTGAGGCGCATGGGGCCGAAGGCGGCGGGGTCGTTCAGGCCGGGCACCTCGCGCACCTCGCCGGCCAGCGACACCATGTCGGGCGCCAGCGGCGCATACCACAGGCCGTTGTTGCCCCAGAAGAGCCACGCGCTGCCGTCGTCGTCGATGAACACACTCGGGTCGATGAAGCCCAGCGTGCCGGTGGCCAGCGGNGCGCCGGCGCCGTCCACNTAGGGNCCCTCNGGACTCGGNGCNACGGCCACGCCTATGGCATGCATCCCGGGGTGCGACAGGTCCTCGGCGCAGATGTACCAATACCAGCGGCCGTCGCGCTCCACCGCCTGCGATGCCCAGGCGTTGTCGCCCTTGCGCGCCCAGGCGAAGGTCTCGGTGCTCAGGGGCACGCCGCGGAATGTCCAGTTCACCATGTCCGTGGAGGAGTAGAGCAGCCAGTCCTTCATCTTGAAATACTGGGCGTCGTCCTCGTCGTGGTCGACGAAAAGATAGATGGTGTCGCCGTGCACGTAGGGGGCGGGGTCGGGGGTGAATGCGGTGGTGATGACGGGGTCGGAGGCGGCGGCGCCGAGAGCACACAGCGCTGCGGCCGCAAGAAGTATTTTTCTCATTGTCGTATGTGTGGTTTCAATCGGTGGTTCGGAATATCAGCACGCTGCCGTCGAGGCGGTCGGGGCGGCAGCCGGGGCTGTCGGCGCTGTAGGGCGCGCCCGTGCCGGGCACGATGGCCAGGTAGCGGCCGGTGAGCTCGGAGAGCAGCATGCACTCGCCGCGCAGCATGTCTTGCCACACGAATTGCGATGCCGCCCCCTGCTCGTCGGGCGTCACGCGCACGTCGGCCGAGAGGCCCCGGCCCACCACGGTGAGGAATCCGCCGCTCTCGGCCTCGAGGGCCACGCGCCCCATGCCGCGGTCGTGCACGCGGAAGCGCGTGCGCTCGCCGCCGGCATCGCCGGTGGCGTGCAGCATGCCGTGGGGGCTGGCCCATGCCACGCTGCCGTCGGCCTTGTTGGTGAAGGTGACGGTGCGCCCCAGGGGCAGGTTGGCCGAGCGGTCGGCCATGGGCTCGTCCACCGTGAAGTCGTCGAACTCGGCATAGCCCCCTCGGGCGCCGGCCACGCTGTTGTAGGCGTACAGCGCATAGCGGCTGCCCTGGAAGGTCTTGAGCTGATAGGGCAATGCTATCTCGGCGCCGGTGTCGGTAAAGGTGGCGCCGCCGTCGGTGCTGTAGGCCAGGTTGGCCACGTCGCGGTCGAAGGTTCCGCTGGCCCGCAGCACGATGCTTGAGGTGCCGGCCGGCAGCGTGTCGAGGTCGGTGGTGGCATCGTCGGCCATGGTGTAGCGGCGCACGATGAGGTCGCGGCCGTCGCGCACCACGCCCAGCGAGGCATAGGGGATGTCGAGGAAGGCTATGCCGGCCTCGTCGCCGTCGCGCAGGCCGGCGGTGTAGAGGGTCACGGTGGCCGAGGATTGCGGACCAATCACGCGCTGCGTCAGCGTGTTGCGGGCGCGCAGCAGGTCGCTCGCCTGCGAGGCGTCGATGCGCAGGCGCCCCTTGTGCAGGCGCCAGTGCTTCGGGTCGGGGTTGTGGTTCCACTGCCACACGGGCTGCAGCGCCGGGCCGTTAAAGTCGTCGCTGCGCACGTAGGGCGCGGCGGGCGCCTCGCCCTGCACGGGCTTGGTCCAGGTGCGCGGNGTGCGNCCGGGGTTGCCGGGCAGGCCGAAATAGGGCCAGCCGTCGCTCCAGGTCACGGGCGAGATGCAGAAGGTGCGCCCGATGCTGTGGAAGTCGGTCATGCTGAAGCCCCACCACTCGCCGTCNGGGGTCTGCACGAGGCCTCCCTGGTGCAGGGGCACGGCGCCCTGATAGTTGCCGCCCGAGGGATGAATCACAAACTTGTCGCCCTTGTGCGGCAACGCGCTTCCCATGCCGCTGCCCACGCCGCTCACGCCCGTGAAGCCCTGCTCGCCCATGGTCTCGTGGGCGCTTATGGTCACGGTCTCGTAGGGGCCGGCGATATTGTCGGCGCGCGCGCATGTCATGCGGCCCACGGGCGAATAGTTGGCGCTGATGATGTAGTAGCGGCCGTCTATTTTATATATGTGATGGCCTTCGCCCATGGTGTTTCCGGCGGGAATTATCACCTGCTCGGAGCCTTCGACGATGCCGCTGAGGTCGGGNTTCAGCTCCACCATGCGCACGCAGTCGTAGCCGTAGACGGCATATACGCGGCCGTCGTCGTCGAAGAGCACCGACGAATCGTGGATGGTGAAACCCGCAGGCGTGTGGCGCCAGGGGCCGGCCGGATTCTCGGCCGTATATATCTGTGTGCCTGTGCCGTTGATATTNGAAATCACATAGAACATGCCGTCGTGATACCTGATGCACGGCGCCCAGATNCCGCCGCCGTAGCGCTCCTGCCCGTCGGCCAGGTCGAAGGCCGGCCCGAAGTCGAGGCGGTCGGTGCAGTAGCTAAGGAAATGCCAGTTCACGAGGTCCTTGCTCTGCAGTATCACCACTCCAGGCACGGTGTGCATGGTGGTGCCGGCCATGTAGAAGGTGTCGCCCACGCGNNTGATGTCCGGGTCGGAAANCTNGNCGTAGAGAATGGGATTCGTGAAGGTGCCGTTGCCGTTGTCGGCTGTCCACGATGCGGCGCCGGCGGGCATGGCTGCAAAGGCGGCCGCTGCGGCCACTATCAGTTGTTTCAGCATGGTATCAGTCTAATAATTTATAAGATTTATAAGACTTATAAGATTAATAATATTTACGATTCGGTTTATTTAATCACGGCGAGGCCGCCGCGGGCTGTTTCCTTGTAGAGCGAGGGGATGTCGTGGCCCGTCTGCTTCATCACCTCCACGATGCGGTCGAAGGTCACGGAGTGGCGGCCGTCGCTATAGGCAGCGTAGAGGTTGGCGTCGAGGGCGCGGGCGGCGGCATAGGCGTTGCGCTCGATGCAGGGAATCTGCACCAGGCCGCACACCGGGTCGCACGTGAGGCCCAGATGGTGCTCCAGGCCCATCTCGGCCGAGTATTCAATCTGGGCGGGTGTGCCGCCGAAGAGCTGCGATGCGGCGGCCGCGGCCATGGCGCAGGCCACGCCCACCTCGCCCTGGCAACCCACCTCGGCGCCACTCACGCTGGCGTTGAATTTCACCACGTTGCCGAAGAGGCCGGCCGTG
>WFLX010054466.1_pt1 | contig 10166 bp, 9 predicted proteins | sample 4967041 | NCBI WGS metagenome assembly WFLX01 (sample SAMN12857096, study PRJNA449069) | gut metagenome | isolation source: stool from male and female vole | host: Microtus ochrogaster | place: USA:Florida | collected 2017
TTGACGATTTGCAAGTCGTTAATGGGGATTAAGGTTGGTGCATATAAGCCGACACTTTGAATAAAGGTGGCACCTGGTTGACACAACGTTTCCAACATCGCGGAAAATTGGGTGAGTTCACGCTGGCCATAAAAACAACAGCCCACCAGTCCTGCACACAAAATCAGGGCGAGAACTTGCCAAAACTTATGGGAAGTAAAGAAAAACCAATAGCCAGCGATGCTTATGACGATTAAAGCAATGCCTAAAATGAGTCCTGCTAAAGCGACTTTAAAAAGCGAAAGCTGAAACATCGTCATCAAAAGACCACTGACACAAGCAATCACCACAATTAAGGCATAGGTCCCTGGCGCTTTTAATAGCGTCCAGATGACTTTTCCCGTTTTAACCAAAATGGGATTGGGTGGTTTTTTCTCCTTGGGTGCGTTTGGTTGAATGACTTCAAATTCCACCTTTTCTTCTTGAGGTGGAGTGTTTTTCTTCTTTTTGCCTTTTTGTTTTTTATTCGATTTGCTCTTCGTGGTTTTTGCGGTTTGTTTAGATGACTCGTCTTTGTTAGAGGATTGNGTAGTACTCTTGGCTTTTTTCTTCTTTTTGCTGTTCTTACTTTTTTTATTTTGGGTTTCGTTTTCTCTTTGGGCTTGTTCCTGTTTGGCTTTCGCCTCGGCCTCAGCCTTTGCTTGGGCTTCGGCTTGCTCTTTGGCCTTGGTTAAATCCCCTGGTTCTTGAAGCTGTGATTTGGCCGCTTGCATTTGAGCAGCCAAACTTTTTAAATCCTGCGTTACCGAAGGAGCTGGACTCGCTTGCCCATTGGGTGAATTGACCACCACTTTTGTTTTGTTCGTGGGGTTGGTATTGGTTTGCGCTAAGCTTTGATCGGCTAAGCGAATGCGTTTATTGGTGTTGGTTTTACTGGAGCGTTTAGGCACGGCGTTTTGGGCGTTGCCCGTTTGTTTGGCCGCAAATTGTGCCAAGTCTTGGATCGGAATGGTTTCCTTGGCAGTTTGATCTTGAACGTCCATTTCGTCTTGATGCATGTAAAATCCCCTTCTTGTTCCTTGTTTTCCACACGAAAAAGCAAAGCTTGCCACTCTTTTTAATATTCTCTTTCATTTTTTGGTGGAAAAACAAAAGCACGAACCATGGAAAGTCCTTTCCATGGGCCAAGGTTGAACTTGGTTTCTAAAGTCTTATTGTGGACTCTTTTGAGGCAAAAAGGAAACATTTCCTTTTTTTAAGCCCTTATTTGTTTTATGACTCTACCATTTTTCGGCGAACTCTTCCTGCTTTTCGGGTTCTACCTTTTCTTCCAACCATTCTTCTTGAATGTGGCTTTCAGGAAGCGCCATTTTTAACGCAGCTGGGATGACTTTGATGTCCACCCGATCATGAATGCCGCCAAATTCGCCATCCAAGGTCCAAGCGGCGTGCTTGGATTCAAATTGAAACCACGGACTTTGCACCTGAATAAACAAGGGATGACTAAAATCCGAGCGCGTAATGCCCGCAATGATCGCATTGAGTTCGCTTAAATTCATGGGGCGGCGAATAAAAAGCCCTTCTAAAAGGCCATCGTGCCAATTGAACAAGTTTTTGGTAAAAAACTCGGTGCCCGCAACGTATTTGGAGTTGGACACCATGCCATACAAAAAGTCGCCTTGGCTTTCGCCCCCTTGCCAGGTGATTTTCATGGTTTCACAATTGTTTTCCCAATGGGCAAAATCCACGGTTGTCAGGGCTTCTAAAACATAAGCTAAAGACCCCAAGCGCTTTTTTTTGCGCTGCGGGGTGCGATACGAAACACTTGTACCAATGCCAAAGGCTGCGACATAGGTAAAGTATTCCTCATTAAAAGTGCCACTATCTAAACTCGTCCACGTTTTGCCACACGCAATGTGCCCCGCTTCTAAAATGTCTTTGGGAATATCNTGGGTACTGGCAAAATCATTGACGGTGCCACTTGGAATATAGCCAAGCAAGGGCATATCGATGCCTTGCATCCAGCCATTGATCGCTTCATGCATCATGCCATCGCCGCCACAAACGACCAAACGATCAAAAAAAGCGCCATGCGATTGAATAAATGCTTTGGCATCTCCCGCAAAATGGGTGGGATAGACGCTCGTTACAAATCCCGCATTTGAAAACAGTTCGATCAAATCGGCTAAACAATTGCGAATGCGTCCATCGCCTGAAAATGGGTTATACAGCAACAAGAGTTTTTTCATAAGGCCTCCTTATTACTTAAACACACCCTACAAGGATACGGTAAAATGTTTATATTTTGAAAGAAGAGTGTAAGAGGCCAAAAGGGAAGACCCCTTTTGGCCATCATCTGCCTTATACTAAATTAGAATCCTTTTTAAAAGAAGGAGGAATCCATGAAAATCGTGTTGACCTTTGTGGTGCCCTTTATCTTGTCAGCTCTTTTGATCCCGGTAGTCAAAGTGGTCTCCAAGTGGACGGACGCTTGGGCCAAACAAAATAATCGCACCATTCATCACGGCATCATTTCTCGCATCGGGGGCATTGCGATCTTTTTTGCCTTTACGACGGGCTTATTGTTATTTTTTACGCCCGATCGCTCCACGATGGGGGTCTTTTTAACGAGTTCCATTATGTTTTTAATCGGCCTATGGGATGACTTTTTGGATTTACCCGCCAAGTTTAAATTTGGCTTGCAGCTTTTAGCGGCCCTGATTTTGTTGTACTTTGGCGTAGGCGTCGATACGCTGCGCATTTTCCGCTTTTCCATTACCGATCCCCTCATCTGTGGAATCTTTACTATTTTATGGATTGTGGGCATTACCAATGCGATCAATTTTTTGGATGGCTTAGATGGCTTATGCGGGGGCATGATTTTGGTCATGTTGTCGGTTGTCAGTGCCATTTCCATTGTGGATCGCCGTGGGGACATCATTCAGCTCTCTCTCATTTTAATGGGGGCGATTTTAGGCTTCTTGTTGTATAACGCCCACCCAGCCTCAATCTTTATGGGCGATTGTGGCTCACTTTTTTTAGGCAGTACGATCGCTTCGCTTTCGCTTTTAGGGTTTAAGTCCTCCACGATGATGACCTTAGGCTTTCCGATCTTGATCTTATTTTTACCCATTATCGATACCTTTTCGGCGATGTTGCGACGTAAGATTAAAAAAATTCCCATGGACCAAGCGGATCGCTCCCATTTGCATCATCAATTGATGAGTCGCTTTGGCCAGACCCATAGTGTCATCATCATGTGTGGTATTACCTTTGGCTTTGGGATGAGCGCTTTTCTCTACATTTCCAATCGCTTAGCCGGCTTAATCATGATGTTGGTGCTTTTTATTGGCGTTGAACTCTTCATTGAACGCACGGGCATGATCTCTCCACACTTTCATCCCGCTCATTCCTCGGTTCGCCTATTAAAGCGCACCATTGCCCAAGCTAAGCATCCAGTGACCATGAAACAAACCAATAAGACGGATGAAGAGTTAAGTCCACATATTGCCGAAGNCNAAACNGAGAATTTACAGGNNACNAAGGATTTTACCGAAGAGCTGTTTCAACCCGAGCCCTTTGATGAATCCTCCATTCCCGTACAAAAAGCACGTCCTGAAAAAAACGATCCGCCCGCCAAAGGCTTATCCAAGTATGCCAATTGGCAAGAATACGAAACACTTCCTGCCGATTCTTTAATTCCAAGTCATTCCTCTAAAAAAGAGTAGGGGATGACTTTTTTTCTTTATATGGGCAAAATAGNAANAAGAGAGAAAATAGAGGAAAACTATGGAAGAATTTAATTTTATTGATGAGGTTACTCAAGAGCTAAAAAATAAAGATATGAATATAGTCNGTGTGGTGTCTAAAAATAAAAAAATATATACCTTAGGAACAGATTCTAAATTAATTGGCCGAGTATTTGAGATGATTTGCCAACCAATTATTGATTTAATTGCGCTTAAACATGGATTAGAAGTAAAAACTCCTCCTTATCAAAATTATTATCCTGATTTTATTTTAGAAGATCCATACGATCATAAAAAAATCGCAATTGATGTGAAATCCGCCTACAGAAATTCTTCTCAAGAGAAAATAGGGTTTACCTTAGGGGCCTTTAACTCTTATATGAAAAATAATAAAAAAAATTTAGTGGGTTACTATACTGATTATCAAAAGCACTATGTTATTGGCTTTATTTATAAACGAAATGATCAAGCTCAATATAGTCAAGAACTTCCTCTAGAAGACTTAAATAAAATTCCATGTCCTTTTATTCTTGAGGATTTTTTTGTTCAAGAAAAATATAAAATTGCGGGGGAAAAGAAGGGCAGTGGAAATACCGATAACATTGGTTCAATAAGGTCAAATAAAATTTCTGATTTTAAAGAAGGACTTGGACCCTTTTCGATTTTAGGTGAAAACATATTTAATCTATATTGGGTAAATTATCCCACCTATACTGAACAAACTAAAAAATTTAGAGATCTTAAGACTTTTTATGAAGAGTTAAAACAAGGAATGCTCCTTAATCCTTATTTTTACGATTTAAATTATGATTTCTTATTAAAGAAGTTATCAGATTACTTTGAGTCAAATGAAACTTTAAATTGACGAATAAAATTTACGAAAATGGCCTATATCTTAAATAGAAGTCAAAAAGGAGGATTTTATGAAAGTTCTTGTTCCACCTATTAAATGTCAAGGGATTAAAACGAAAATAGTGCCTGAAATTATTCAAAATGTGTCCCCCTCCTTTGATGGAGTTTGGATTGAACCATTTTTAGGTTCGGGAGTGGTTTTATTCAATGTGGCTCCAAAAAAAGCGCGTGTTTATGATAAAAACAAACATATTATCAACTTTTATCAAGGAATATTGAAAGGTGATATTACTTCACAAAAAGTAAGGGACTTTTTAGAGTATCATGGTCAAAATTTGCAGGAAAAAGGTCAAGAATATTACCTACAGATGCGATCCGAATTTAATCAAAATGGAGATCCCTTGTACTTTTTGTTTTTGAATCGTTCTGATTTTAATGGGATGATTCGTTTTAATAAAAAAGGAGAATTTAATGTCCCCTTTTGTCAAAAACCCGATCGTTTTTCTAAAGCCTACATTACTAAGATTTGCAATCAAGTCGAGGCGGTTTCTAAAGTCATGAAAAACAAAGACTGGGAATTTATTTGTGGAGACTGGAAAGAAGCCTTTGAAAAAGCCAAGGACTCTGATTGGATTTATTTGGATCCTCCTTATATTGGACGGGATACGTCTTATGTAGGGGAATGGCCGGAGTTGGAAGCGCAATTGCTTTCGCAATACGCNCATGATACGAAAGCGACGGTTTGCTTATCCATGTGGAAGGAAAATAAATTTAGAGAAAACCAGCATTTAATTGAGTTTTGGAATGATTTTAAATGGATTCCGATTTCTCATTTTTACCATTTTGGTGCCAAAGAAACCAACCGGCATGCCATGATAGAAGTATTAGCCATTAAAGAGTCTAGTNAATCAAATTAGTACGAAAGGGCCAAATCTTGGCTCTCTTTTTATTTAACCTCTAAAAGTTTTTCTTTATTTTTTGATAAAAAAAAACTGCAACGATTCGTTACAGCTCTTTTTAAAAGACTTAGGATAAAACCTCTAAGTAGCGCGCTAAGGCATCTTGCCAAGCAGGAAGGGGCGTAAAGCCACTTTGTTCTAGTTTACTCATATCCAAGCGGGAGTTGGTTGGCCGTTTGGCCTTNGCAGGGTATTGATCGCTTCCTACGGGAACGACTTTAACCTTCATGCCAGCTTGTTTGAAAATTTCCTTGGCAAAATCGTACCAAGAGATGTAGTTGCCACTGTTGGAAACGTGGTATACCCCATATTGATCGGAGACGATCATATCCAAAACCAAGCGTGCTAAATCGTAAGTATAGGTCGGCAATCCCACTTGGTCATCTACGACGGTGATCGTGTCGCGCTCTTTGCCTAGACGCAACATGGTTTTGATGAAGTTCGCTCCATTTAAACCAAAGACCCAAGAAATGCGCAGGGTAAAAAACTTCGGATTGTCTTTGACGTAATCTTCCCCTTCGGATTTGGTTAAACCATAGACGTTTAGGGGATTTTTTTCATCGTCTTCCTTCCAAGGTCTCGTGCCTTGGCCATCAAAGACGTAATCGGTCGAAAAATACATCAAGGGAATGTCGAGTTCCTTGCAAACCTTGGCAATGTAACCTGTTCCCGTGGCGTTTACGGCTTCTACGGTTTCAAAGAGTTCTGGCTCCTCGCCTTTATCGACGGCTGTCCAAGCGGCGCAATGCACCACCGCATCGTAGTTGCCCCGCGAGATGACTTGTTCCACTTGTCCTTGATCGGTGATGTCCATTTCCGCAACATCGACCCCAACGGCATCGATGCCGCGCTCTTTGGCTTGAAGGATGACATCGTGGCCGAGTTGTCCTTTGTTGCCGGTGACTAAAATTTTCATCGGTTGTGTTTGATTCCTTTCTTACGCGCGTCCTTTGTTGACGTACATATCGGCGAAATAGTTTTGGTACTCGCCACTTAAAATGTTTTTCCACCAGTCTTCGTTGTCCAAATACCANTGGATGGTTTTGGCAATCCCGGTGTCAAAGTTTTCTTCGGGTACCCAGCCCAGTTCGTTTTCAAGTTTTGCTGGATCAATGGCATAGCGGCGATCATGGCCTTTGCGATCGCTGACAAAAGTGATTAAACTTTCTGGTTTGTTGAGGGCGGCCAAAATGGTTTTGACCACTTCCAAGTTGGTCTTTTCATTGTGGCCCCCAATGTTGTACACTTCGCCCTCTTTGCCCTTGCGCAAGATTAAATCAATGGCTTTGCAGTGATCGAGGACATACAGCCAATCGCGCACGTTGGCCCCATCGCCATACACCGGCAAGCTTTCATCGGCTAAAGCGCGCGCAATCATCAAAGGAATGAGCTTTTCGGGGAAATGATACGGTCCATAGTTATTCGAGCAGCGCGAAATGGTCACCGGCAAGCCATAGGTACGATGGTAGGCTTGCACGAATAAATCGGCTGCGGCTTTGCTAGAGGAATAGGGAGAACTGGTATGCAACGGGGTCTCTTCCGTGAAAAATAAATCGGGACGATCCAAGGGCAAATCCCCATACACTTCATCGGTCGATACCTGATGGTAACGCTTGACACCATATTCCTTTGCGGCATCAAGCAAAGTGGTTGTGCCCATCACGTTGGTTTTGACAAAGATTTCGGGATCTTCAATGGAGCGGTCCACATGGCTTTCGGCCGCAAAGTTGACGACGATGTCGGGGCGTTCTTTTTCAAACAAATCAAAAATGAACGCACGATCGGCAATGTCACCTTTTATAAATTTATAATTGGGTTTGTCTTCGACATCCTTGAGATTTTCTAAATTGCCGGCATAGGTCAAGGCATCCAAATTGATGATTTCATCTTCGGGATGGGCATTGACCATGTAGTTGACGAAGTTGGAGCCAATAAAGCCCGCTCCACCGGTCACAAGAATTTTCACACTCATCTCTCCTTTCAAGGCCTACGTCTAGGCTTTGTCTTACCATACCATTTTGGCGNTTTTACGCTTTTGGTTTGGAAATTTATGNGTTTACGCTTCACNGTATACAAATTGATTGTCGGCTTCTNCTAAAGTGGGNGCGACTTCATCTTTTTGGGATAAAACCGGCGTTCTACCCTCTAATAAGGTTCCCCAATCCACCGCAATGGTGGGATCGTTGTAACAAATCGAGCCTTCGGAGTCTTTATTGTAGACATTATCGACTTTATAGCGAAACTCGACATCGGGCGTTAAGGTCAAAAAGCCATGGGCAAAGCCTTGGGGAATAAAAAATTGGCGATGGTTGTCGGCGGACAGTTCACAAGACACCCATTTTCCATAGGTTGGGCTGCCCTTGCGAATGTCGACGGCCACATCAATGACCCGTCCTTTGGTGCAGCTGACCAATTTGGATTGGGCATAGGGGGGATTTTGCCAATGCAAGCCGCGCAAGGTTCCTTCTTGGGCGGAAAAGGACATGTTGTCTTGGACAAAATCGACATCAATGCCGAGTTTTTCGTATTTGGGCTTGGAGTAGGTTTCACTAAAGTAGCCGCGATGATCGCCAAATACATCGGTATCAATGATCAAGACGCCAGGAATGGCGGTAGGAGTCACTTTCATAGTTGGTTTCCTTTCAAAACAAACGCGCAGGTGAACCTGCGCTATGGTGTTCTTTTAGTTGGCGCGTTTATCGACGTATTTGCGATCGATGAGTTTTTTCAAATACGCCCCATACTGATTTTTCTTGTAAATTTCATACGCGTCTTTTAACTGATCCAAATTGATCCAGCCTTGACGAAAGGCGATTTCTTCAAGACAAGCAATTTTGCGGTGTTGATGCTCTTCGACGGTTTTNACAAAATTGGTCGCATCCACCAAGGATTCATGCGTTCCCGTATCCAACCAGGTAAAGCCATCGCCAAGAAGGGTGACATTCAAATGGCCCTGATCGAGATAAATGCGGTTTAAATCGGTGATTTCAAGTTCCCCACGAGCGGAGGGCTTGAGGGATTTGGCCAATTTCACAACATCGTTGTCGTAAAAATACAATCCCGTTACGGCATAGTTGGATTTGGGTTCCTGGGGTTTTTCCTCTAAAGAAATGGCTTTGCCCTCTTCATCAAATTCCACCACGCCAAAGCGTTCGGGATCTTCCACATAATACCCAAAAACGGTCGCGCCTTCCTTGCGGTTGGCGGCTTCGACCAAGCGTTTGGATAAACCATGGCCGTGGAAAATGTTATCGCCTAGAATCATCGCCACCGAATCCTCGCCAATGAATTCATCGCCCAAAATGAACGCTTGGGCTAAGCCATCGGGCGANGGTTGCACTTTGTAGGTGAGTTCCAAGCCAAATTGATGGCCATCCCCTAAAAGTTCCTCAAAACGAGGGGTGTCTTCGGGGGTGGAGATGATCATGATTTCCCGAATGCCCGCATCCATCAAAATGGACATCGGATAATAAATCATCGGTTTGTCAAACACTGGCAAAAGCTGTTTACTTGTCACTTTGGTCAACGGATAAAGACGTGTGCCAGATCCACCGGCTAAAATGATACCTTTCATACACAGACAAGCGGGTGACTTCACCCGCCTTCTCCTTTCTATGGGGGCAAAAAATTTTTGAAACGCCTTTCTTTTTAAGGCGCTTAATGGTTCGCGATTCGCTTTATGGGCCGCTTGGCCAACGCTTGCAAAAGCTGCAGGCGCCATTGGACTTGTTGTTTGGGACTGGCCGGTTTTAAGGAACTGGCATTGTGATCGTGACGGCGATAGTACAAAAGCGGTTCGGCATAAAACTCGACCTCTCCAGCGCGCAAGGCTTGTAAGCCTAAAAACTGATCGTGCATGGGAATCGTAGGAAAGGGCAGGGATTGCTCAACGACCTCTTTGCGAATCGCCATGCANCAGCCAATGAAGCTATTGCGCAACAAGTTGGCCACAAAGCCCGATTTGGAGTGGTGATAGGCAAAAAAGGAGGGGGCCATGACCTCTAAATTGGCCGTGCAAAGCAGTGCATCGTGGACAAAGCCCGTTAACNTTGGATTTTGGCTAAAGGCNTGGCGAATGCAGGCCAATTTATTGTCCATCCACACATCATCTTGATCGCAAAGCACCACGATGGGATTTTGCACCTGGCTTAAGGCGGATTCAAAGTTATGAATGACCCCTTGGCCTGGTCCTTGTAACAATCGTATTTTGGCGGGACTGGAATGGGCCTTTAAAAACTGCTCCAAAATTTCTTGGCTTTGATCGCTCGAAGGATCCAAACTGATCAAAAGCTCATCCCCCGCTTGCAATTGCGGAAAAATGGAGGCGAGTTGGGCGGGCAAATAGTCTTGTCCATTGTAGGCGGCAAGCACCACAGAAATGGCCTTAACGTCCATGATTCGCCTTCTTTTCTAGGTTACGGAAAATTTGCGTTTTGGTTTGGCGCGGTAGAGGTTTAGTTGGTTTGAGTAATTGACCCAAGTCCACTTATATGTCCAAACCAAGCGTTTTCCAAAGCCCTGGTACTTTAGATCTCCAAAAAAGCCAAATGAGTGCCGTGTAATTTAAATCGCGCAGCGATTCATAGCTTGTGCGATACACTTGCGCAATGCGATCCATCGCCACTTG